>Ga0163199_1001827_pt1 | contig 13148 bp, 14 predicted proteins | sample PL_2010_150m_FD_113537 | JGI IMG/M metagenome (GOLD analysis project Ga0163199, IMG submission 113537) | Freshwater microbial communities from Powell Lake, British Columbia, Canada to study Microbial Dark Matter (Phase II) - PL_2010_150m | ecosystem: Environmental > Aquatic > Freshwater > Lake ... | reverse complement strand
TAAGAGGCCGTTTCAGAATTGCCGAAACGGCCCCTGACTTAGGGGAGAATGAGGGGATGTATCCCCCTCATTTCGCATCGGACTCTGAGCGCGCGTCTGCGCTGATTTTCTGAACGAGGCTGTGACGCTATGCTGATGCAGTCGCTGATCCGCGCCTTCCTCTCGCTGCTGCACCCGCGCATGTTCGCGCTGATGCTCTGGCCGGTGCTGGCGGCGCTGGCGCTGTGGATGGTGCTGGCGCTCGCGTTCTGGAGTCGGGCGCTTGCCGGGGTCGATGTGATGCTGCGCGGCACGCCGGTGGTGGAGTGGATGTATTCGGTGACGCCGCTCGCGGCGATCGCGGCGCAGCTTGGCTGGATACTGCTCGCGCTGCTGTTCGTTCCGCTCGTTCTCGTCACCGCGACGCTGATTATCGGCGTGTTCGCGATGCCGGTGATGGTGAGCCACGTCGCCGAGCACGATTATCCGGCGCTCGCGCGCAGGCGGGGCGGGGGTGTGGTCGGCAGCACCTGGAGCGCGCTCATTGCATTGGTGTGGTTCGCCGCGGCCGCCGTCCTGTCGCTGCCGCTGTGGCTGGTGCCGCCGCTGTGGCCTGTGCTTCCGGTGCTGCTGCTCGGCTATCTCAACTACCGCGTGTTCGCCTACGACGCGCTCGCCGAGCACGCGAGCGCGGATGAACTGCGCGAGATCCTGCGGCAGGACCGCGCGCCGCTGTTCGGACTGGGTGCGGCAGTGGCGCTCGCCGGACATATTCCGCTGCTCGGTTTCTTCGTGCCGGTCTTCGGCGGCCTCGCTTTCATCCACTACGGCCTGACGCGGCTTGAGCGCCTGCGCGCGGCGCCGATCGAAGGCGTGGCGGTGCGGATCGACTGACCGGTGATCTAGGGAAACTCTGAACAAGTACGATTTTGTCATTCCCGCGAAAGCGGGGATGCCTTATTCAGAGGTTCCCTAGCGCGACTGGAATGGCGTCTCTTCGCGAATCTGCAGCGTGTTGGTGACGACGCCGTCGTCGTTGAACAGGACATGGAAGCGGGCCGGGTATCCCCACGCATCGCGGAAACGATAGTCCCACACCAGCTCGTTGCGCCTCTCGAAGTAGGTCTCGATCCAGGGCGGCCCGAAAATGCACACAACGTCGTTCTTGGTCGACTTGCCTTTTTGCAGGCGAGCGAAGCCGCGCTCATCGAGCACGTTCTCGATGCCCCTGAGCACGCCGTCCTTGCCGAGATTTGCGTTGTAGGTTTCCAGCCCGGCCGGACCGCGGGGATAGATCCAGTTCTGGCCGCCGTCGGCCAGCGGGCAGATGCGCGCGGGTTCGCCCATAAGCTTGCGGACTTCGCCTGCGGTCGATTCGCCGGGCTTGAGGCCCCGGCCGCTGTACGAGGCGCAGCCGCCCAGGAGCAGCAGGCACGCGAGCACGGCTGCTGCTGAAACGCGAATTCTGGAATGGGTCATGAGCGCCACCTCCCGACAAGACCGATATTAGACTCATGCGCGCGTCGCCTGGTTCCATGCCGCCGAAACGCCGATGAGCGATAATGCGCCTATGTCCGGGCCATTTTTCAATCTTTACCGCCACAACTTCGTGCGGGTCGCCGTCGCGATTCCCGAGGTGCGCGTTGCCGACCCCGCATTCAACGCGCGCCAGAGCATTGCGCTCATGGAGCAGGCGGCGCAGAAGAAAGCGGTGCTCGCGGTATTCCCGGAGCTGGGGCTCACGGCTTATTCCTGCGAGGATCTGTTTCACCAGGAAGCGTTGCTCGAGGGCGCGGTCGCCGCGCTCGAAGCGGTGGTGCGGGCTTCGGCCGCCCTGGACATCGTTGCGGTGGTGGGCGTTCCGGTGCGGGTGGACGGCCTGCTTTTCAACTGCGCCGCGGTCGTGCACCGCGGCCGCATCCTCGGCGTGGTGCCCAAGAGCTATCCGCCGAACTACCGTGAATTCTACGAACTGCGCCATTTCGCACCGGGGAGTTTCGCGCGCCGCGGCGAGATCGATCTGGCCGGCCAGCGCGGCGTGCCTTTCGGCGCGAGGCTGGTCTTCGAAGCCGAAGATCAGCCGCGCTTCGTGCTCGCGGTGGAGATCTGCGAGGACCTGTGGACACCGATCCCGCCGTCCTCATATGCGGCGCTCGCCGGTGCGACGCTGCTCGCCAACCTGTCGGCCTCGAACATCACTATAGGCAAGGACCAGTATCGCTCGCAACTGGTCGCCAACCAGTCGGGCCGCTGCCTCGCGGCCTATGTCTATTGCGCGGCGGGCTACGGTGAATCGACCACCGATCTCGCGTGGGACGGCCACGGCATGGTCTATGAAAATGGCTCGCGGCTCGTCGAGACCGAGCGTTTCGCCTACAGCGCCCAGCTCGCGTTTGCCGACGTCGATCTGGATCGGCTCGCGCAGGATCGGCTGCGCCAGACCAGCTTCTCGCAGTCGGTGTTCCGGCATGCGGACGAGATCGGCAACTATCGCCGCATCCGTTTTTCTCTGGCGCTGCCGGTAGCCGAAACGCTGCTGCTGGAGCGCTCGCTGGAGCGTTTCCCCTATGTGCCGAGCGATCCCGCGACGCGCGACCAGCGCTGCCGCGAAGTCTACGAGATCCAGGTGCAGGGGCTGGTGAAGCGGCTGCGTTCGGTCGGCATCGACAAGGTGGTGATCGGGGTTTCCGGAGGACTGGATTCGACGCAGGCGCTGATCGTCTGCGCGCGGGCGATGGACGTGATGGGCACACCACGCGAGAACATTCTCGCCTACACCATGCCAGGTTTCGCCACCACCGAGCGCACGCTGTCGCAGGCGCGGCGGCTGATGTCAGCGCTTGGATGCAGCGCGGCCGAGATCGACATCCGGCCCTCGTGCATGCAGATGCTGAAGGACATCGGGCATCCGTTCGCTGAGGGCAAGCCGGTGTACGACGTCACCTTCGAGAACGTGCAGGCGGGCGAGCGCACGAGTCACCTGTTCCGGCTCGCCAACCTGAACAACGCGCTCGTGGTCGGCACCGGCGATCTGTCGGAACTCGCGCTCGGCTGGTGCACTTACGGCGTGGGCGACCAGATGTCGCACTATGCGCTGAACGCCAGCGTCCCGAAGACGCTGATCCAGTACCTGATCCGCTACGAGTCGGGTACGCGCGAGCTGGGCGAGGAGGCGGGCGCGGTGCTCGCGCAGGTGCTCGCTACCGAGATCAGCCCCGAACTCGTCCCCGGCGGCGAAGGGCAGCCGGCGCAAAGCACCGAGGCGATCGTCGGACCTTACGAGTTGCAGGACTTCAATCTCTATTACACGCTGCGCTTCGGCCTGGATCCGGCGAAGCTGGCGTTCATGGCTTTCTGCGCTTGGCGCGACCGCGCGAGCGGCGCCTGGCCGGACGTGCCCGAGGCCGAGCGCAGACAATATTCGATCGCGGAGATCAAGCGCTGGCTCGGCGTGTTCCTGAAACGTTTTTTCCAGACCAGCCAGTACAAGCGCAGCGCGATTCCCAATTCGCCGAAGGTGGGTTCGGGCGGGTCGCTGTCGCCGCGCGGTGACTGGCGCGCCCCGAGCGACAGCGAAGCGACGGCGTGGCTGGCGCGCCTGGACGAGATACCCGAGAGCGCGCCGGGCGAAGTCGGGCGCTAGCGGCCTGAGTCGTTAGGCCCCCGCTGCAAAATGAAAACTTTCGCCAGTGTCGTCCTGAGCCCTTCGTTTCCTCGCTGTCATCCCGAATCATTTTTCGGCGTCATCCCGAGCGAAGCGAGGGATCTCCTCCGTCAAAATCGCACCACAGCCGATAGGCAACGGATGAGATTCTTCGGCCTTCGGCCTCAGAACGACGCGATAGAGGGCGGCCTCAAGAATGACACCGTAAAGAGCGGCACATGATCGGCGCAATCATCATCGGCGACGAGATCCTGCGCGGCAAGTATCAGGACAAGCATTTCGGGAAGCTGATCGAGATACTCGCGGCGCGCGGGCTCTCGCTCGACTGGGCCGAGTACCTCGGCGACAAGCCCGAACTCATCACGGCGACGCTCAAGCGCACGCTGGCCTCAGGCGACATCGTGTTCAGCTTCGGTGGCATCGGCGCGACACCCGACGATCACACGCGCGCGTGCGCGGCGGCCGCGGCCGGCGTCGAACTGCACCTGCATCCCGAGGCCGAAGCCGAGATGCGCGCAAAGTTCGGCGCCGAGACGACACCGTTCCGGCTGAAGATGGGTGAGTTCCCGCGCGGGTCGAGCATCATCCCCAATCCGTACAACCGCATTCCGGGGTTTTCGCTCGGCGATCACCACTTCGTGCCGGGTTTCCCGGTGATGGCCTGGCCGATGGCCGAGTGGGTGCTCGATCAGCGCTATGCGCATCTGTTCCACGCGCGTTCGGAAGCCGAAGCCGCGATCATCGTCTATGAGCTGTTCGAGAGCGCCATCACGCCGCTGATGATTGATACCGAGGCGCGCTATGCGGGGGTGAAGACTTTCAGCCTGCCCAGCCTCGCTAACGCCGAGCGCGGTCGGCGCATCGAGCTCGGGGTACGCGGTGCGCCCGACCAGGTGGCGGCGGCGATCGCGGAAATGAAGACCGGCGTTGTCGCGCTCGGGGGAACCTGGGAGGCGGGCGGCTGAAAAGCTCACACTCGAGCCGCGGCTCAGCGTTAACGAAAAACCCCGACTTGCGTCGGGGTTTTAAGGCGCCCTCAGAGAGGAGGAGGAGGGGGGAGAGGGCGCAAGACCTGTGCTGCTGATTCAGGCAGCTTTTTTCTTGGTGTCCTTGACGGCCGAGGTTGCGGAGGCAAAGTTGGCTTCGGCGTACTCGGAGGCCTGCTTGGCGACGCGCGTCAGGCTATCGTAGGTCGAGTTCGCGGCGGCGAGTGCGGATTTCACCGCGGCGATAGCGACGTCGGAGCCGGCGGGCGCGTTCTTGGCGAACTTGTCGAGGGTGCCCACGACGTTCTTGTTGAACTCGGTCGCCTGGGTTTCGACAAACTTCGTCAACTCGCCCTGCGTTTGCGTCGCGACTTCATAGACGCCGCGCGAATACGCGACGGCTTTGTCCAGCATGGGCTGGGCGGCGGTGGTGCTCAAGCTCGCGAACTCCTGGGCATCCTTGGCGCCGAAAATCGCCTTGGTAAAATTCATGCTGTCCTCGAACGCCGATTTGGCGGCGTTGAGATTGAGCGCGGAAATCTTTTCGAAAGCGGCAAACTGGGCCTGCGCGAGGCCGATCAGCGTATCCGTCCCAGCTTTGTTCGCTGCGGCGATTTGTTCGGGCGTGGCGTACATGGTCATCTCCTTGAGAGGCATCTTGCGGCGGGTGTTCTTTGGTGCGGCAACTGATATATTGCACCGCAACAATTCGTATTCTAGTCTAAAATCAGGCTCTGTCAAGAAAATCTTTTGCACTGCAGCATAAATCTCTGCGTCAAAAGAGTTCTCTCTGCAAACGCTATGTATAACAATGAGTTAATCTACTGCAGCCGGTTTTTCTGAGCCTACAGAATCCTAGTACCTGCAGCGTGATGTAAGTGGACGCTACCATTCAAGTCAATGATTATAAATAGAAACGTTGACAGCCTATCGGATGTGGTTGGGGGGGCGCAGTCACCCCGGCAGCGATGCCGCGTTGACGGGCGTGGGCCGCGGATGGTATCAACCAAGCGGCTCTGTATGGGGAGATAGTCATGGCGAGCGTGCTGGAAACCTACCGTGGTGTCGTCTATCCGTGGCACATGGACCACATGGACCACATGAACGTGCAGTTCTATACCGCACGCTTCGACGAAGCCACCTGGCATTTGTTCGCCTCGCTCGGCATCAGCTCCAGCTACCTCAAGACGAATGGCCGCGGCATGGCCGCCGTCGATCAGCGCACGCAGTACAAGCAGGAGCTGCATGCCGGTGCGCTTATCCATATCACCTCCGAACTGCTGGAGCTGAAGGACAAGACGGTGCGGTTCGTGCACCGCATGTACAACTCCGAGACGGGCGAGGAGGTGGCGACCTCCGAACTCGTGGGCGTGCACATCGACACGGCAGCAAGGCGCTCGGTGCCGTTCCCGGCCGAAATTCTGCAGCGCGCCGCGCGGCCTGCGGATTGAGGCGGCGATGACTCGATCCGTGCCGCACACCCGCGCCGACTACCGGCATTTCCTCGCCATCCCGACGCGCTGGATGGACAACGATGTCTACCGGCACGTCAACAACGTCGTCTATTACTCCTATTTCGACACCGTGGTGAACCAATACCTCATCGAGCGCGGCGTGCTCGATATCGAGACCAGCACGGTGATCGGACTGGTGGTCGAGACGCAGTGTCACTACTTCAGCCCGATCGCGTTTCCCGATACGGTCCACGCGGGACTGCGTGTGGCCAAGTTGGGTACCAGCAGCGTGAACTACGAGATCGGGATTTTCCGCAATGACGAACCGCAGGCGGCGGCGCAGGGTCATTTCGTGCACGTCTATGTCGACCGGGCGAGCAACCGGCCGACGCCGCTGCCGGCAGCCCTGCGCGCGGCGCTCGAGGCGCTGCGCTGAATGTGAACAGGCCCTAGGCGCCGGCGGGCGCCGGGAGCGTGCGTTGCCGCGGCACCCGCGCAATGTTCCAGTGCTCGATCGCCCAGCGCCAGACCAGCGCCGGAGCGGCTCGCGCCAGTTCGGGTGGAGGCGCCTGACCGAGGAAGCCGAGCGCAGCGACCAGCGTGGCTGCGGCATGCGTCGGATCGAGCGGGCGCGCGAGCGTCTGTTTCGAGAGTTTTTCGCCGTCGCTGTTGCACGCCGCCGGCAGGTGCGCGTAGCGCGGCGTTTGCAGCCCGAGCAGGCGCTGCAGGAAAATCTGGCGCGGCGTGGAGCCCAGCAGGTCGGCACCGCGCACGACATCGGTGATGCCCTGTTCGGCGTCATCCACGACCACCGCGAGTTGGTAGGCGAACAGGCCGTCGGCACGCTTGACGATGAAGTCGCCGATTTCACGTTCGAGGTTCTGGCCGACCGGGCCCTGGACGGCGTCCTCGAATCCGACGACCCCATCGGCCACGCGCACGCGGAAGGCGCGCGCGCGGCGACCGGCCGGCAGGCCCATGCGACACGTGCCGGGATAGATCCGGTCTCCTTCCGGGGCCAGCACCGAATCCGAGAGTTCCTTGCGCGTGCATGCGCAGGCATACAGGGCGCCATGCGCCTGGAGCCGATCGAAGGCGCTCGCGTAGACTTCGGTGCGGTTGCTCTGACGCAGCGGCGCTTGGTCCCATTCGAAACCAAAACCATCGAGCACGCGGAGCATGAGGTCGGCGGCACCCGGCTGCTCGCGCTGCCGGTCGAGGTCCTCCATCCGCACCAGCCACTGTCCGCCGCGCGAACGCGCTTCCAGGCAGCTGCCGAGCGCCGCGACGAGCGAACCGAAATGCAGAGGGCCGGTTGGGGAAGGTGCAAAGCGGCCGCGATAGGGATTCATCAAGATGTCGTCATCATGCGCAGGGGCTCTATGATGGGGCCGCGTGCGGTGGTTGAAAAGGCGCCCGGAGCCGAACGGCTCGACAGGCCGGCTTGAGAGGCGCCGACCGCGGGGACGGGAGCGCCCCTCTGGTATACTAATTTTTTTCAATTTCCGAGGATTCCTCCCATGGCGACGGTCGCGCTGACCAAGGAGAATTTCGAGCAGGTCGTAACCGGTAACGACATGGTGGTGGTCGATTTCTGGGCGCCATGGTGTGCGCCCTGCCGTTCGTTCGCGCCGACCTATGAAGCCGTCTCCGAGCGGCACGAAGGCGTCGTGTTCGCGAAGGTCAATACCGAGGAAGAACAGGAACTCGCTGCCTCTTTCAACATACGCTCGATTCCGACCCTGATGCTGTTTCGCGAGCAGGTGATCCTGTATGCGGAAGCGGGGGCCCTGCCGGCGCCGGCGTTGGAAGAGATTCTGGGCAAGGCCAAGGCGGTCGATATGGCAGTCGTCCACAGGGAGATTGCAGAAGGCGGCGGCTCCTGATGGCGTCGTTGCGGTCGCGGATATCCATGCCGCATGGTCGCATCGGATAGCGCCCGCCTCGCGGCCTCGGAGGCGCTCGCACGCAAGGTCGTCGCCGAGCGTGTCCGCAACCTTTTCGAAACTTCGCCTTACGGCCACGCGGCCGCGTTCGCCTGCATCGCGGTCGCGGTGTACGGTCTTTATGCCGAGGTCGCACGCCATCTCCTGATCGGCTGGGCGGCGGTTCAGGCGATCATCGGCGCAGCGATGATCGGCTTGTATCTGCGTTATCGCAGCGTCTCGTCTTCCGGGCGGGATCTGTCGCGCTGGGAGCACTATTTTGCAGCGGGCGCCGTCGCGGCAGGTTACGGCTGGGGACTGTTCGCCTACGTCCTCATGCCCTCCAACAGCGTTCTGCATCAGATGCTCGTGATCTTCGTTATTCTCGCGATGGTTCTGGCGGCGTTGAGTTCGATGCAGGCAAGCCGCCTTTCGTTCGCGTCGTTCGTGCTGCCCGCGCTCGCCGGGTTGGTGCTGGCGCTGGTGATGCGCGGAGAAAAAATCTCCCTTGCAACGGCGGCGCTGGCCTCCGCGCCGTCGGCGGTGATGCTCTATCTCTTTTTGCTCGTGAGCCGGGAAATGGAGCAGATGCTGAACACTCGGGTCGAACTCGCGGCAACCCACGACAGGTTGCGCGATGCCGTGGAGAGCATCCCCGATGCTTTCGCCTTGTTCGACGCCGACGACCGGCTGGCGCTCTGCAACCGGAAATACTCGGAAATGTTCCTCGACGACAGAGGCCTCCAGGCGTTCCTTGGCGTGGAGGGGCTCGAAAACTTCGCCGGTTGGACCTTCGAGCAACTGGTGCGCGCATCGATCGCAAAGGGCGAGATCATTCCGCCGGAGTTCAATGGTGATGTGGAAGCCTGGACGGCCGAGCGCGTGCGCATGCACCGCAGTCCGGGGGAGCGCGAAGTGCTGTTTCAGATGGGCGACGGCAGGTGGTACCAGGTGCGTGAGCGGCGTACCAGGGACGGCGGCATCGTCGGTGTGCGCGCCGATGTGACCGAGTTGAAGGCGGCTGAGGAGCGCACCCGGCACCTCGCGAATCACGATCCGCTCACCGGGCTCCCGAACCGGCGGCTGCTGCAGGATCGCATGGACCAGGCGTTCATTCTGGCGCGGCGTAACGAGGCCTTGGTCGGTGTGCTGCTGGTCGATCTGGACAACTTCAAGGTGATCAACGACCGGGATGGACACCGCATTGGTGACGAAGTTTTGCGGACAGTGGCCATCCGGCTGCGCTCATGCGTGCGCGAGGCCGATACCGTGGCGCGCCAGGGGGGGGACGAGTTCGTGGTGCTGTTGCTGGAGATGAGCAACGCTCAGGACGCGCTGCCGGTGGGCGAGAAGATCAGCGCGGCTCTCTCTGCGCCGCTCACGATCGAGGGCAATGAATACCGGATAGGCGCGTCGATAGGGATTGCGATCTATCCGAATGACGCGCAAGACGCCGAGGGGCTGCTGCGCTGCGCCGACCAGGCGATGTACCGCGTCAAGCAAGGCGGGCGCAATGGCCTGGAGTTCTTTTCCGTCTAGGCGGGTATGCTTCGGCCTCGACTGGGCGCAAGGCGCCCGGAAGCACGGGACGACAAGGAGTCAAACATGCAGATCATCCGCCGCGCGAACGAGCGAGGCTACGCCGATCACGGCTGGCTGCGTTCCTTTCACACGTTTTCGTTTGCCGACTATCACGATCCGCGTCACATGGGCTTCGGCCCTCTGCGAGTCATCAACGAGGACCGCGTGCAGCCGGGCATGGGTTTCGGCACGCATGGACACCGCGACATGGAGATCATCAGTTATGTTCTCGACGGTGCGCTCGAGCATAAGGACTCCATGGGCAACGGATCGGTGATCCGGCACGGCGACGTGCAGCGCATGAGTGCCGGCAAGGGCGTGCAGCATTCCGAATTCAATCATTCGAAATCCGAACTCGTGCACTTTCTGCAGATCTGGATCGAGCCGAATGTCCTGGGGATTCCCCCGGGTTACGAGGAAAAACATTTCGACGCCGTATCCAAGCGCGGCACGCTGCGTCTGGTGGCCTCGCCGGAGGGGCGCGACGGCTCGGTGCAGATCCATCAGGACGCCTGCCTCTACGCCGCGCTTCTCGACGGCGCGGAGCGCGCGATCCATGCACTCGCTCCGGGGCGCCGCGCCTACGTGCATGTGGCGCTCGGCCGCGTGACGGCCGGCGGCAAGGTTCTCGAGGCGGGAGACGCGCTCGCCGCGACGGACGAGAAGGAGATCGTACTGGAGCAGGGCCGGGGCGCCGAAGTGCTCATTTTCGATCTGCCGTGAACGGTATGGCAATCTTGATGCCGCGGGCGACAAGGCCGTTTCTTTCTGCGTCGGCCGGCTGTGACGGAGGGCGGGGCGGTACAATGCGCGGATGAAATCGATCGTCATCCTCATCTCCGGCCGTGGCAGCAACATGCAGGCGATCGTCGAGGCCGATCTGCCGGTTCGTGTCGCAGCGGTGATCAGCAACACCGCGAGCGCCGCGGGATTGCAGTATGCGCAGGCAAGGGGCATCGCCACCGAGACCGTCGACCACACGGAATTTCCCACGCGCGAAGCCTTCGACGCCGCGCTTGCGCAGGCGATCGACCGTCATGCGCCCGACCTGGTCGTGCTGGCGGGCTTCATGCGCATCCTCACCGACGGTTTCGTGCAGCGCTACGAAGGACGGATGCTGAACATCCACCCGTCGCTGCTGCCGGCCTTCCCCGGGCTGCACACGCATCGCAGGGCGCTGGAGGAGGGCGTGAAGATTCACGGTTGCACGGTGCATTTTGTCACTCCCCGGCTTGATCACGGGCCCATCGTTGTCCAGGCGGCGGTGCCGGTGCTCTCGGGTGACACCGAGGAGGCGCTCGCCTCGCGCGTATTGCAGCAGGAACACCGCATCTATCCGCTCGCGCTGCGCTGGTTCGCTGAAGGGCGGCTGGTCATCGAGAACGCCATCGTGCGCGTTAAAGACCAGGATGCCCTTCAAGCCGCGTTCCCCGACCGATGAAATCACATAGCGTGACCGTGCCGATCGCTGCGGCACTGTGCTTGTTTGCCGCCGTGGCATTTGCGGTGCCACAGCGCGTCACGCTGCGTTACGATGTCAGCCGGAACGGTACGGCCATGGTGGAGGCGACCGAAATTCTGGAGCACGATGGCCACAGCTATCGGATCCAGACCGAATGGCGGGGCAAGGGTTTGTTCGCGCTCAGTGCGCGCGGATCGGCGAAGCGTTCCAGCCGGGGCGCGATCGACGCGCAGGGATTGTCGCCGGTGGAATTCCGTGACCAGCGCGGCGACGATCCGGTCGGCGTTGCGCGCTTTGACTGGGGGAAGAAGATCCTGATCCGCGAGCGCGACGGCCGCATCGAGACCGAACCGCTTCCCGCCCGGACGCAGGACCGGCTGAGCTTTGCTTATGGGTTTGCTTTTTCACCTCCCGCCGGCGCTGAAATCAGCGTGGTGATGGCCGACGCGCGCGGTCTGTCGCGGCACCGCTATGTCGTCGCCGGGCGCGAGACCCTGAAAACCGGGGCCGGTGAGTTCGAGGCGCTGAAGCTGGTGAAGCAGCGTGATGCCGGTGACGAGCGCGGTACCGAGATCTGGCTTGCCACGCAGCGGGATTTTCTGCCGCTGCGGGTGCTCGTCATCGAGAAGGACGGCACGCGTCTCGATCAAGTCGTCACGCGGATAGAATCATAATGGTGAAGGATCTGTCCTTGACGCCGCCAGCGATGCGCTTTTCGCGACCCGTGCTCGATGCCACGGCGGTGGCGCTGGCCGAGGTGCTCAAGCTTGTGTATCCGGCCGATTCCGTACTGTCGCGCTTTTTCCGCGAGAACCCGAAGCTGGGACAGCGCGACCGCGCCGTCGTCGCTGAGACGGTCTACGCCGTGCTGCGCCGCCGGCGCCTGCTTCAAAGCCTTGTAGGCGGAGAATCGCCGCGCGATACCGCGATGGCCGCCTGGGTCGTGCTGCTCGGGGCGAACCTGAGGGAACTGGAGTCGGTTGCCCGCAAGACCGAGCTCGACCGGCTCGCCGAGATCAAGCGCGATGCGCGAGCCCCGCAACCCTTCGAGATCGAGTGCGACCTCCCCGACTGGCTGATCGAACGCCTGCGGCAGCGCTACGACGATGCATCCCTGCTCGAACTCGCCAAAGGCATGCAACGCGCGGCGCCGCTCGACCTGCGCGTCAACCTCGTGCGCACTACGCGCGATGAGGTGCTGGCGCGGCTGGCGGCCGACGGCATCGCCGCCGCCGCGACCCCTTATTCGCCTGCGGGCGTGCGGCTTGCGGGCAAGCCGGCCATCAACCGGCATCCGTTGTTCATCGACGGGTTGATTGAAGTGCAGGACGAGGGCAGCCAGCTGCTGTGTCATCTGGTGGCCCCGCGGCGCGGCGAGATGGTGGTGGATTTCTGCGCCGGCGCCGGCGGCAAGACCCTGGCGCTGGGGGTGATGATGCGATCCTCCGGGCGCCTGTACGCCTTCGATGTCTCCGACAAGCGCCTCGGGCACTTCAAGCCGCGCCTCGCGCGTTCGGGATTGTCGAATGTCCATCCCCAACGCATCGAGAGCGAGCGCGATCCGCGGATAGGCCGGCTGGCCGGCAAGATCGACCGGGTGCTGGTCGATACCCCGTGCAGCGGGCTGGGCACGCTGCGGCGCAATCCCGACCTCAAGTGGCGGCAAATGCCGGTCGATGTCGAAGAGCTTGCGGTCAAGCAGGCGGCGATCCTCGCCGCGGCTGCGAAGCTGCTCAAGCCGGGCGGACGGCTCGTCTATGCCACCTGCAGTATCCTGGAAGATGAAAACAAGCTTGTCGTCGAAGCCTTTCTGGCGGCGCACCCGGACTTCGCGCTGCGTCCAGCGGGCGAGGTGCTGGCGCAGGAGCGCATCGATCTGCCGATGGGTGAGTATCTGGAGTTGTGGCCGCATCGGCACGGCACCGATGCATTTTTTGCCGCGGTGCTGGAAAAACAGAGCTGAAGGGCGCGGATGTGACGCGGTTTGCCTTCATGCTTGCGATATCGCTCGCGGCTGCGGCAACCGGTGCGCAGTCGCCGCCGGCTCCACCCATCGCGGCGCAGGGCACGATACAGGTCGCTTTCACTCCCTGGGAC
>Ga0163199_1001825_pt1 | contig 13149 bp, 8 predicted proteins | sample PL_2010_150m_FD_113537 | JGI IMG/M metagenome (GOLD analysis project Ga0163199, IMG submission 113537) | Freshwater microbial communities from Powell Lake, British Columbia, Canada to study Microbial Dark Matter (Phase II) - PL_2010_150m | ecosystem: Environmental > Aquatic > Freshwater > Lake ... | reverse complement strand
GTTCCCTGATAGGTCAGGTCGACGTCATCCAGCATGGTTGGCGGAATTTTAGGGTAGCGCCAGGCTGCACCATCAGGCAGCCGGATCGTGGAAAAGTCATTAAAATTAAAGGTGTTGTTGTAGAATTTGAGGAAGATGTAGGTGTTTTGCCAGTCGGGTAATCCCTTTAGTTCCAGATCCGCATTGAAGGAGGTTTTCTTACCCACGCGGAAGTTCAGCTTTTTAAATTTAAGGTTGTCAATGGTCCCATTGATATTTCCTGAGAAGATGATCGGTTCGTTCATTCCCCAAATTTCGGGTGCGAAAAAGGCGAGATCAGCTACCGAAATAATGGATTCGGAAAGATTGCCATCGTATTCGTACTGGAAGGCCAAAGGAAGATCTTCTGTCTTTTTTATGCTGGAAAGTTTATCCAGCATAACGCTCTTTCGGTGAGTGATCTTCATGGAATCCGAAAAGATATTTGAACGGGAGGTGATCAGGGCAAATTTATTCATGTGCAAACCGGATGAATCCAACTGTGCCTTGAAAGTCATATTTTGCATGGCAAAGCCTGATTTTTCGACGAAAGAAGCATTATCCAGCAGCATGGCGATGGAGGATGTTCCCCTTTTGACATGGACTAGCGAGAAATTTAATTTTTGAATTGCCAGATCATTCAAATTGATTCCCTCATGAAAAATGGTATCCGCATAGGGTTTTTTGAACCGAATTTCTCCATCCCTGACAGACAGGTTGTTAAAAGTTACATCCCAAGGCGAATTGTTTTGGGTAGGAGGAGAAGCTTTGAGTGAATCCAGTATAAATTGGAAGTTTGTGCCTGTTGTGTCCTGAAACAGACGGATTCTCGGTTGTTGAACAATGATGTTGTTCAGATGTATACGACGCCTGCCATATCTGATGCTATCGATCTCAAGCTTTAGCTGATCAATATATACAAGTGTATCCCTGGATTGATCCTCAATTACAATTTTTTCAAGCGTAACATGGTCAAAGAAGGAGATGTCAATACCCCCTACTTTAATTCTTGTATTAAAAGTTTGTCCAACCTGTTCCATCAACCACCTGACAGCTACGGTCTGAACGGTTTTGCTGCGAAAAGCCACATACAAAAGCTCAGGCAAGGCTATCAGCAAAATGGCTATGACAACAAATGCCCTAACCTTTTTTTTGATACCTTTGGACACGGATGGAATGGGTGTTTGCGCTTCTGTCACGTAGGTTGAATATTAATTTTTTTCAAGGTCAATTATTCTTTCCTGGCATCCTTTAAAGATCGGGTCAGGATTGATTTGATCCTTGCTTTCAATCGCTAAAATTAGTAATTTTTACTGAGTTGGAACGACACCTGGGGTGATCTGGTGAAGCAATTCTTATAGCAATAACAACCATTTGCGGAGTATGTTCAGTGGAAAGTTGTAAATGAAAAGTGGAAACTGACAAGGACAAAAAACATGGGCCAAAACAAAGACATCATTATTTTGGGTATAGAATCCTCCTGTGATGACACATCCGCGGCTGTGATCCGAAACCAGTTGATACTAAGCAATGAAGTTGCAGGACAGGAGGTTCACAAGGCGTATGGTGGCGTGGTACCTGAGCTGGCATCACGTGCGCACCAGCAAAATATTATTCCGGTTGTCGATCAAGCCATTAAAAAGGCAGGTGTCTCCCTGCATGAGATCAATGCGATTGCCTTCACAAGAGGTCCGGGACTATTGGGCTCCCTGCTTGTTGGCACCTCTTTTGCAAAGGCTTTCGCGCTTGCACGAAACATTCCTTTGGTCGAGGTAAACCATCTTCAGGGTCATGTGCTGGCCCATTTTATCAGAGAGAGTCAAGTGGAGCCACAAGAGCCTAAATTCCCGTTTCTGTGCCTGCTGGTTTCGGGAGGAAACTCACAAATCATCGTAGTTAGTGATTATCTTCAGATGGAGGTGATTGGCCAAACCATCGATGATGCGGCAGGAGAAGCCTTCGACAAATGCGCCAAGGTAATGGGTTTGCCCTATCCCGGTGGACCTTTGATCGATAAACTGGCCAAAGAGGGCGATCCGAAGGCGTTTATTTTTGCCAAACCACGAATACCCGGACTGGATTACAGTTTCAGCGGACTGAAAACCTCATTTTTGTATCTTTTGCGGGACGAAATTGCTAAAAATAAAGATTTTATTGATTTACACATGGCGGATCTTTGCGCTTCGCTTCAGTACACCATTATCGAGATTTTGTTGTCAAAATTGAGACTTGCTGCGGTGCAAACAGGAATCATGGAGATTGCTGTCGCGGGAGGTGTTTCGGCCAATTCCGGATTGAGGAGAGCCTTGCTGGATGAAGCAAATAAAAACGGTTGGAAGATGTACATCCCTCCCTTTAAGTTTACGACCGACAATGCGGCCATGATTGCCGTCACCGGCTATTACAAGTACCTGAAAGGAGAATTTGCTGCTCTTGATGCAGTGCCATTTTCGAGGGTCGTAATCGGGTAAAACAGAAAAAATATTTTTGCTTATAAATATAACGTTAACAGTAAGTTACGATTAAAATATGTCACAACTGACGGGGTGACTCAGAGTCACCACGTCAGTTGATGGAAAAATCATTCAAGATGAACAAAGAAAAATTTTCGTTCAAGAATAGATGGAAGAGCTTTGGATATGCTTTCAACGGGCTGAAGGTACTGTTCGCGGAGGAGCACAATTCAAGGATACACCTGGTTGCTGCTATTTTGGCTATAGCAATCGGTTGGAAGCTTAAGCTTTCCTTGCCCGAATGGGTGGCAATCTCTTTGGTTATTGGCGCTGTTTTTGCCACTGAACTTTTCAATTCTGCCATCGAAAATCTGGCCGATCATCTTGCCCCTCAAAAGCACGAAAGGATCAAAAAGGTGAAAGACATGGCCGCAGCAGCTGTACTTGTTTGCGCAATCACGGCTGTGGTGGTGGCTTGTTTGATTTTCCTGCCAAAGCTGTTGGCTAATAGCTAATAGCCAACAGCTTTTCGCTACCAGGCGAAAATCGGATAATTCGCCATCATCTTATTGACCTCGGCACGTACAGTCAGAATATTTTGTTCGCTGTCTGCATCCAAAAGCACACGGTCGATCATCTCAACGATTATTTCCATCTGGGCCTCTTTCAACCCTCTTGTGGAGATAGCAGGTGTGCCCACGCGCAAACCTGAAGTCAGGAAAGGTGAGCGGCTATCGAAAGGAACCATGTTTTTGTTGATGGTAATGTCAGCCTGAACAAGGACGTTTTCAGCTTTTTTGCCGGTCAGATCCGGAAATTTGGTACGCAGATCGATTAGCATGGAGTGGTTGTCTGTTCCGCCTGAAATTACCTTGTACCCTTTGTCCATAAACGCCTGGGCCATCACTCTGGCATTTTTCTGTACCTGTTGCTGGTAGATCTTGTATTCAGGAAGCAATGCCTCGCCAAAAGAGACTGCTTTTGCTGCAATGACATGTTCCAGTGGACCACCCTGAATCCCAGGGAAGATGGCTGAATCGAGCAGGCTGCCCATCATCTTGATCTCTCCTTTTTTTGTAGCCAGGCCCCATGGATTTTCGAAATCTTTGCCCAAAAGGATGATTCCACCACGAGGGCCGCGCAAAGTTTTATGGGTAGTGGAGGTGACTATGTGCGCATGTTTAAGCGGATTTTCCAGTAAACCGGCTGCGATAAGGCCTGCCGGATGCGCCATATCTACCATGAAGATGGCGCCAATTTTGTCTGCAAGAGTCCGGATACGGGCGTAATCCCACTCTCTTGAATAGGCGGAAGCACCGGCAATGATCAGTTTCGGCTTTTCTGTCAGCGCTACCTTTTCCATCATGACGTAGTCAACCAGTCCGTCCTCTTCTTTAACACCATAGGAAACAGGATGATACAGCAATCCGGAGGAGTTAACAGGCGATCCATGCGACAGGTGACCACCATGAGAAAGATCCAATCCCATGAAAGTATCGCCTGGTTTAAGCACTGTCATCAGGACAGCCATGTTGGCCTGGGCGCCGGAGTGGGGTTGAACATTGGCATATTCAGCGTTGAAGAGCTTTTTGAGCCGGTCGATGGCCAGTTGTTCTGCTTCGTCGACAAATTGACATCCGCCATAGTAACGGTGTCCCGGATATCCCTCGGCATATTTGTTGGTAAGGCAGGAGCCCATGGCATCCATAACCTCTTGGGAAACAAAATTTTCGGATGCAATTAACTCAATTCCGTGAAGCTGACGGGCATTTTCTTTGGCGATGATGTCAAAAATCGCAGTATCTTTTCTCATGCAGTGGATATTTATGATTGAAGGCACAAAAGTACAACTTTTGCGAAGAATTGGAAAATGTGAAGATGTGAAAATGTGAAAATGAGGAAAGCACCGGTCCCTGAGCGAAGTCGAAGGGGGAAATGTGAAATTTAAATGTGAAAATGTGAAAATGTGGAAATGTGAAAATGAAGAACGATCTTATCTTGATTTCCGTTGACTCCAATCTTATTTCTCATGTCTTATGCCTCATCTCTCTTCGGTAATTTCCACATTTCCTTATTTCCCAATTTTCACATTAATTTACTCTTCCGAGAAATTGACCAGCATATCCCGGTAGGCATTGAATATTCTGGATTTGGAAATGAAACCGACGTATTTGCCGTTGTGGACCACTGGAAGGTTCCAGGCGCCACTGTCGTTGAATTTTTTCATAACCATCTCCATCTTTTCGTCGTGAGAGATAATATCGGGCGATAAGACCATCAATTCGATGACCTTTTTTGTGTCGTAGAGCTCCTTTTCGAACATGATTTCCCTGACATCATCGAGCAGTACGATGCCTTTAAAATTGTTTTGATCATCCACTACCGGGAAGATGTTGCGCTTGGATTTCGCGATGATTTTGACAAGTTCCCCAAGGGTTGTTTCGGGTTTGACGGAGAGCAGATCCCTCTCCACCACATTGTGTAGTCTGAGAAGTGTCAAAATAGCCTTGTCCTTGTTGTGCGTGATCAAATCTCCTTTCAGGGCAAGACGTTTGTGGTAGATGGAGTGTGGTTCGATGGGTATGGCCGTCAGAAAGGCCACTGCTGAAGTGATCATTAAAGGAACCAGCAGGCCAAAACCTCCTGATATCTCAGCAATCAGGAAGATGGCTGTCATTGGTGCACGCATCACAGCAGCCATCATTCCAGCCATTCCAGCCATTGCGAAATTTTTTGCCGGAACCACCTCTCCGTTGTAATTTAGAATCAGTGATACCAAAAAGCCGGCAAGGCTCCCTAGAAAGAGGGTAGGGGCGAAAATACCACCGCTTCCACCCGCTCCGTTGGTTGTTGCTGTTGCAGCAATCTTTACCAGCATAATGAATATAACGAGGACAATCAACGCAAGTTTATCATCCCGGAAGTTAAAAAAGAGGGAATTGTTCACGATATGGTGTCCCAAATCATTGACTATCTGATTGATGATATTGTATCCCTCTCCCCAGAGGGAAGGGAAAAGGAAGATCATCCCTCCAAGAGCCAACCCGCCGATTGCTATCCGAAGTAATGGACTCTTGATCTTCTTTAAACTGCTCTCTACTAATAGATTTCCTCTAGAGAAAAGAACGGAAAAAAGTCCGCAAAAGATCCCCAGCAAAATGTACCAATGAATGTTGGTGACTTTGAAGGCATGGTCAATCTGGAAATTCAGTTCATATCCCGATCCCATCAGGAAATAGGCCAGTGATGCGGCAGTTGCGGCAGAAATCATCAGGGGCAACAGGGATGCCATGGTAAGGTCCAGCATCAGCACTTCGATGGCGAAAAGCATACCCGCGAGGGGCGCTTTGAAGATACCGGAAATGGCCCCGGCAGCTCCACACCCGATCAGAACAGTCATCGTGCGGTAGTTCAGGTTGAACGTGCGGGCGATGGTTGAGCCAATGGAGGAGCCTGTCAGCACAACGGGCGCTTCTGCCCCGACTGATCCGCCGAATCCAATGGTAATAGTACTGGAGATAATTGATGTAAACATGTTGTGAGCCCGCAGGTAGCCCTTCTTCCTGGAGATGGATTCCAATACCTTTGTTACGCCGTGGCTGATATCGTCTTTTACTACAAACTTTACAAAAATGTAGGTCAATAGAATACCAATACCCGGATAGAGAAAGTAGTGGTAGTTTTCCTGTAGGGAGTCAAAATCTTCGGTTAAAAATCTGCTGGAGATGTGAATGATATTTTTGAGCAGGATGGCGGCAAAACCACTGAAAAGACCTACTACAAAACTTAATGCGATTAATTTTTCCCTCTCCGAAAGCCGGGAGAATCTAAACGTTCTTACTTTATTAAAAATATTTTTGGAAATGTTCATCTCGGAATATTGTAAGGCAATGAAGTCAGCAATTCAAACTTACGCTTTTATTACAAACCTGATTAATTTTTAACCACAAAAACGATAGCCGATCCCGGATTCAGTCGTAAGAATCTTTGGCTTTGTTGGATGATCCTCAATTTTTTTCCGCAATTGCGCCATGAAAACCCGCAGATATTGTGTCTGTTCAAGGTATCCCATTCCCCAGACCTCCTTGAGAATGAACTGGTGAGTCAATACCCGGCCTTCATTCTTTGCGAGCAGGGCCAGAAGGGAAAATTCGGTCGATGTCAGCTTCACAAGTTCGTTGTTTTTTTTCACTACATGGCTAGCCAGATCAATGGTCAGAGAATTGAATGTCAAACATGGATCATCCGAAGCATCAAGGCTTTGCCGGATGGCGACCCGGATGCGTGCCAACAACTCTCCGGTCCTGAAGGGTTTGGTGAGGTAATCGTTGGCGCCGTTATCCAAAGCCCTAACGATATCGTCCTCCGAATTGCGAACGGAAAGTATCAGGATTGGCTTCAAATACCACTCCCTGAGTTTTTTAAGGATATCAATTCCATCCGCATCAGGTAACCCCAGGTCAAGGATAATGAGTACGGGGTGGGTGGTGGCGGCATGAATCAGGCCTTCTTTCCCCGTCGAAGCTTCGGAGATCTTGTAGCCATTGGCAGATAGCGTGATCTCAAGCAACCGGCGTATTTGTACTTCATCATCGATGATCAGTATGGTATCGGAATTGGTCATGATGCTTCAGTTTTTTTTTGATTGTTCAAATCTGCAATTTTTACCGGAATTTTCAAGACAAAATTTGCTCCTCCGTTTTGCCTGTTTTCAGCGGTTATGGTACCTCCCTGAGCTGCCACAAAACCTTTAACAATGGATAATCCCAATCCGGTTCCTCCGGCTTTCGCCTCCTTACCACGATAAAATTTGTCGAAAACGAAATTTAATTCAGATGCATTGAATCCCTTTCCTCTGTCCATTACCTGAATGTTCAGGAATCCATGCTCGTAAAACATTTTCAACCTGATTCTACTGCCGGTTGGCGCATTCTGGGTTGCATTTAATATCAGATTGTGAAGAACCTGTTCAATGAGCCCAAAATCAACCATCACTAAAGGCATATCCGAAGGAATGACGATCGAAAGTTTATATTGTTTTAATTCTGTTTGAAGCGATTCCGCAACATTGTTGGCAATATCATTTACATCGCACCAATCCAGTCGGGGTTTAATATGTCCGGATTCAAGTCTTGACATATTCAGCAGGTTTTCAATCAAGCGGTTAAGTCTTACTGAGGCTATGCTTATTTCGGTATAAAGCTCTTGCCTTGTCTCTTCCGGATAAGATTGGGAAATAAGGGTGTCTGATGCTCCCAGAATTGTGGCAACCGGAATTCGTAACTCGTGAGAGATTGAGTTAAAGAGGGTCTTGTACAATTTCTCTGATTCACTCAGAATGTAGGTGTTTTTTGCTGCGTTTCTCAAAAATTCACGTTCATATTTTCCGGAAATCTGGGAAAGGAACGCATCCCTAAACTGTTCTTCCCCCTGCGTAAACATGCGGTTCAGTTCAACTACAATTACACCCATATTCCCGCTGTTTCCTATTAGTGGAAAAAAGGTATAAGATCCCGAAGGAAGTGTTTCGGTGAATTTCCCGGCACTGGCAGAATGCTTGAAAACCCAGTTGGCTACACGCAGATCATCTTCCGACAGCCTGAGATTTGTCCCTTTTTGAATGATGCTGTCAAGTTGGTTCAACTCTGTTTTAAGGATGATGGCTGAATCGAGGTTAAAATACTTTCTTACATATTTTGTAGCAATTCCGGATACTTCTTCCATCCCGGATGCCGTGTTCAGCTCTTTGGTAAGTTGGTACAGGGCTTGTGTTCGTTCTTCACGTATCCGGATTTTCTGTTCCTGTAGTCGAACCCTTGACGTGAGAATCCCGTTTAGCAGTGCAATGAGAAAAAACATGATCAGCATCAAGAGGTCCTCAGGCTTATCAATGTGAAGGGTAAACTGTGGTGGAATAAAGAAGTAGTCCCAGATGATGGCACTCAATCCTGCTGCAAGCAAAATCGGTCCGGAACCAAAGAAAATAGCCAGAATGGAGACTAAAAACAGCAATCCAAAGGATACAATCTGGTACCCGATGTAATCCTTGGCAAGATAGCATGAGACTGATGTCAGGATCACCAGAAGGGTGACGGTCAGGTACTGTCGTATGTTGGAAGTGAACGAAGGCAGGATTACTTTTTCCCGGTAGCGTCCCTTGGCTTGACTGTCTGCACCCAATATATAAACATCAATGTTGCCACTGTATCTGATCAGCCTGTTGACAAAAGTTCCCAGCCGCATCATGGCAAACAGGTTTCGGATACGTGGTTTTCCGACGATGATATGGGTAACATTCTCTATTTGGGCAAATTCCACGATGGCATTTACCACATTGTAATTGGTGACAATTCTTATTTTAATGCCCATTTGTTTGGCCAGGCTGATGTTTTTATTCAGCTGATCACTCTCTTTTTTCGAAAGATGATGAGAGGACTCTACATAAATTCCCTGAAGATTGGCTCCCATGGTGTCGGCGAGATTTTTCGCCCAGCGCAGCAGTCTTGCAGATTGCTCCCTGTAATCAATGGGCACCAGCAGGTGAGAGCCTGATTTCCAGGGACCTTTGATGCGTTTTTCCTGCATGTAATGATGCAGTTGCTTATCGACCCGGTCAGCGACAATTCGCAGTGCCATTTCGCGTAACGCGGTGATGTTGCCTTTGCGAAAGAAATCCTGATTGGCTTCCTGGGGTCGTTCAGGGTTGTTTACTTTTCCTTCCGACAACCTCAGAAGCAGCTCATCCGGACTGAGATCGACCAGTTCTACTTCGTCCGCATTTTCAAAAATCTCATCAGGTAGCGTTTCATTGGTTGAAATACCTGTTATTTGGGCAACGGTTTCGGATCGGCTATCCAAATTCCGGACATTGACTGTTGAATAGACATTTATGCCATTTTCGAGTATTTCCAATACATCCTGGTATCTTTTGCTATGCCGGCTTCCCGGGATATTTGTATGCGCCAGGTCATCCACCAGAACAATGTGTGGCTTGCGTGTGATAATGGCATCCAGGTCCATCTCCCATGGAAGGGTGATATTGTTTGAATCTTTTTTTTGAGGAATAATTTCAAATCCTTCTGAAAGGTCAATAATCTCTTCCTGTTTGTGTGCGTCGATAAAGCCCAGAACGATATCAACACCCTTCATCTTCTCAACTTTTGCAGCCTGAATCATAGTAAATGTTTTACCGACTCCGGCACACATACCAAAAAATATTTTCAGTCTGCCCCTTTCGCTCTTTGCCTCATTCTGCATGAGAGAAGATAAAAATTGATCAGGATCCAGTTGATTATCAGGTGAGTCCATTGCTTATTCTTTGCTTTCCAATTTAGCAATTAAATCAATAGCCCGATCTCTGATATCCTGCATTTGTTCCAAGATTATTTTTACCTCTTTCACTTGTCTTGCATTGGTCTCCCGATCAGCGATTTCTTGCGTGTGATCCCATTCAGGTAGAATGTTTTTATTGAGATTTTCAGCCATATCGTTAAATACCAATGAGATATCATAAAATTCATCTTCGCCTTCAAAATACAATCTCTGGCTATAGTTGTTTGTGCTTATCTCCCTGATTCCATTGTATAGTTTTGAAAATCGTTCATTGAAGTAGGATGCAAAGTTAAAAGTGAAGCTCAGTGTAATGATAAAACAAAGGGTTCCAAGGATTGTCACATGTGTCAACCCCTTTTTTGCCGAATTTTTGGCATCATCAGACTTTCGAACGATAGCCTGCTCGTTCATTTGCGAAAGAAGCATGGTTTGTTGGTACAGGGAATGAAATTGTGTCAGCAAAATAGTGAGATTTTCTGCCTGTATCGGTCCGTTAATCGCTGCGTTAAGGCTATTCAGATACTCTTTGAACCCGGTTTCTATTCCGGAAGCAAGTTTATCTTCACCCGCTTCAGTAATGTTGTTTTTTTCGAGCTGAAGCGATTTCTCAAATTTTGCTTTGGTATTTACAACGAGAATAGTGTCAGGATGAATATTATTAAAAAAACAGTGGGTGATCTCCTGATTTATAATTGTCAGATCTTCGGCCATATCCCTGGCCATGATGATGGAGAAGTGGTTGTCTTTCAGTATGGCATCTGTCTTTTTGGAAAGGCTGTTGAGATGATAAGCTGACAATATTGAGATGCCTGAGATAACAATGAAGAAGAAGATCATCCCCAAAGTGAACCTGGTCCTAATTGAATTTTTCATTGTAATGAATGAGATGATTGTTCGAAAATGGTTGTTTAAAAGATCCTTCCCAACTTTTGTCACTCGATTTTGATAGGGAATATCACAATCGGTATCCCAAATTTAAAGAACCTTTTCTGAATAGAAAAAATAGTATGGTTATGCAAAAGCTGACTCATGAAAAAGGTTTTTGAAAACACAAGCTGGCCGCCGAAAAAGGTAGAGTTTGGAACCAGGCGCGTGAGTTTTTTTACAATTTGGTAAACTTCACTGACCGGATCTGTGCCAATTGTCCACATACTTTTCCCGTAGAAACCAAATTGATTGGCAATTTTTTCATACTTTTTGCCATCGTCCTTCACGTTGTGTTTAAAATGTTCCAACTCTTCCGAACCCCTGTATATCTTGGAGTTGATGACCCCTATTCGAATAAAAATAAAATTTTGATAAATACCTTTGAAATTCTCGTTGATTCTTAGAAATGTGTACAAACCGGTACCACCAAATCCGGAAACCAGGATAATAGCTGTTTTGGAGTCAGCATTGAATGGAATTGTCTCGGGGTCTTTATGCTGATCGTAACCGGGCAATTGAACAAGGGCATCGTGAAACTCTGACAGCGCTTTCTGCCTGACTTTCTGTAGCCTTACAGCTGTTTTGAAGTAATGCTTTTTTATGTTGATGGCAACCAGGATGAACAATCCGGTAATAACCAGCGTAATCCATCCCCCTTCACCGAATTTAATAATGGTTACTGATACAAGAATAAAAGTGGTTAAGATGAATCCTATGCCATTAACAGAAAGTTTTCTCTTCCAATTTTTAAGTTTGTTCCGTTCGGTCCACCAGTGTTTGACCATCCCAAGTTGCGATATGGAAAAAGTGATAAACACGTTGATACTATATAGAACAACCAGCAATTGAACAGAACCTCTTGACAGTGCCATCAATAAAATGGCCGAAAATCCCATCAATATTACACCATTCATTGTGACCAACCTGTCGCTTAGTGACGCAAATTTCTTAGGGAACCATTTGTCTATGGCCATGTTGGCCATAATCCTTGGTCCGTCAATAAACCCTGTCTGTGCGGCAACGAAAAGCAATGCCGCTTCTGAAACCAACGTTGTCAGGATAAAGCTCTTTGACCAGAATGGACTCCATCTTGCCGTCACACTGTCAAAAAGTACGGCATTCAGGGTCTTGGTCGAACTGATCTGCACATTGTACAAGGCATAGGCAATCATCAGTCCCATGACTATGAAGGACAGCGATACAGCCATCAACAACATGGTTCTTTTGGCTGTTTTGACCTTTGGTTCCCTCAGAATAGGCATCCCGTTGCTCACAGCTTCTATTCCGGTAAAGGTTCCGGCTCCCATGCTGTAGGCTTTCAGAATGATAAACAAGGTACCCCAGATTCCCAATTGACTGATAGAAGAGTGTAACTGGGAAGAGGTTTCGAGCGAAACAGCCTGAAAATCGCCGGCCTTGATAGCGATGGCGTAGATGATTACAAATACGTGAGAGGCGATAAAGATCACAAAGATGGGGGTAAGAGATACCACTGATTCCTTGACACCCCGAAGGTTCAATAAAATAAGCAGGCAGACGCCTCCGATGGCAACACCCAGCTTGTACACCTGCATCGATTCGGGAAAGAAACTAAAAAGGGCATCAGAACCGCTGGAGACTGAAATCGTAATGGTCAATACATAATCGATGATGAGGGCACATCCTGAAATCATCCCAACAGTGGGTGAAAGTAGTTTGCTCCCTACAAGATAACCTCCCCCTCCTTGCGGAAAGAGCTTGATGATCTGGCTGTAACTGGTGCTGATGATGAAAATGGTGAAAACGGTGCCAAGCGCTACGAAAATTGCAAGCATCGTGTGACCTTCCAGGTTACGGTAAGCCTCTTCGGGTCCGTAACAGGAGGAAGAGATTCCGTCCGCACCCAGACCGATCCAGGCAAAAAATGCGACAAGTGATAGCTTATGGAATATTGATTTGTCTTGAATGGTCTTTGCCTTCCCAATAAAGATGTTCTTGAATTTTCCCAAGAACGGATAACTTTCTTCAGCTTCAGTCATGATAAAATATCAAATCTTGATTTCGGAGGCAAAGAACGGCATCATTTTATAAGGCAATTATCAAGAATGGAAGAGATAGTATAAAGATTTTATAAAGATCTTGTCTAGGTTTCGATTCCGGATTTGGACAGGGAGTATTGGAACAATGAACTTTTATGATCAATAAATTTATTTAATTGATATTTTTTGTTTATATTTGTATATAGGCTAAGCTAGCTTAATCGGTTAATTATCAATTTAAATACCAAAATTATGGAACCAGTTATTGTAGTTGGAATTGCTATTGTAGTTCTTTTCTTTTTTGCAGGAATCAGAATCGTCAGGCCAACGCATCGTGCCTTGGTTGAAAGATTGGGCAAGTATCATCATTTTGCCGGTTTCGGCTTCAACTGGATCATTCC
>Ga0163199_1001824_pt1 | contig 13151 bp, 9 predicted proteins | sample PL_2010_150m_FD_113537 | JGI IMG/M metagenome (GOLD analysis project Ga0163199, IMG submission 113537) | Freshwater microbial communities from Powell Lake, British Columbia, Canada to study Microbial Dark Matter (Phase II) - PL_2010_150m | ecosystem: Environmental > Aquatic > Freshwater > Lake ... | reverse complement strand
TGCCGGGATGCTGCACATGACCGTGCACAGCTTGACCAAGTCGGCGATCTTCTTTGCCGTCGGCCATGCCTGCCAAAAGGCCGGCACCCAGATCATGGACGATATCCGCGGCCTGATCCGCCATACGCCTACCGTCGGCTGGGGGCTGACCATCGGCACCCTGGCGATACTCGGGATGCCGCCGTTCGGCGTGTTCGCCAGCGAGTTCCTGATCATCACCACCGCCATGCATACCTATCCGTGGGCCACGCCGTTCCTGCTGGTCGCGCTGGGCGTGGCGTTCGCCGCGATCTTCAGCAAGGTGCAGCCGATGGTGTTCGGCGAGCCGAACGAGGTAAAACTCCCGCATCCGCCCGCCTTGATCCCGGTATTCATGCATCTTGGGCTGGTACTGATGCTGGGCTTGTACATTCCGCCCTATCTGGCTGACTGGTATCGCCAGGCAGCGGCGTTGATCGGGTGAAATCATGAGCATCGAATTCAAGGAACTCGGTATTACCCTGCAACCCTTGCATAGCGCCATGCCGATCTGGCGCGGCGTGGTGACGGCGGAAGGGTATCGCCAGCTGTGCGAGCAGGTGCATAACCAGGGCGGACGCCTGATGGCGCTGTGGGGCTGCGACGAGCGCGAGCGCGGCGGCCATTTCACCGTGCATGTGGCGCTGGCCGGCCATCCCGGACTGTATGCCCTGAAATTGCCGCTGGATGCCGGGCAGGACAGCTTCCCCGACATCAGCGATCTTTTCCCCGCAGCCAACCGGATGCAGCGTGCCGTCGCCGACCTGCTCGGCATTCATGCCGACGGCGCGGACGACCAACGCAAATGGCTGCGTCACAGCGCATGGCGCGAAGGCAGCTATCCGTTACGCAAGGATTTCGACGGACAGCATCTCAGCCCCGGCGAACTCGATGCCTATCCGTTCGTTCAGGTCGAGGGCGACGGCGTGCATGAGATTCCGGTCGGGCCGGTTCATGCCGGTACCATCGAACCCGGCCATTTCCGCTTTTCGATTATCGGCGAGCGGGTGCTGCGCCTGGAACAGCGCATGGGCTACAAGCACAAGGGCATCGAAAAACGTTTCGAAAGCTTGACGCCCGCCGCAGGGGTTAAACTGGCCGGCCGCGTCAGCGGCGACAGCACGGTGGCGTACAGTTGGGCCTACGTGATGGCGTTGGAAAGCCTCTCCGAATTTACCCCGCCGCCGCGTGCGGTGTGGTTGCGTGCACTGTTCCTGGAGTTGGAGCGCATCCATAACCACCTCGGCGACCTCGGCTACCTCGGCAACGACGTCGCGCTGGCGTTCGGCTTCGCCCAGTTCTGGCGCCTCAAGGAAGACGCGCTGCGCCTCAACCAGGATTTGTTCGGTCACCGCTACCTGATGGACAAGATCGTCCCCGGCGGCGTGACCTGCGACATCGGCGGCAGCGGCGCGCAACGTTTGCGCCAAGGGTTGGCGGAGGTGGAGCGGGAAGTAAAGATTTTGAAAGAGATTTACGACGAACATGCCGGCGTGCAGGATCGTTTTCTCACCACCGGCCGGGTGACGCCGGCCCTCGCCGCCAAACTGGGCTTGACCGGCCTGCCGGGACGCGCCAGCGGCCAGGCGTGGGACTTGCGCGCGCAATACCCGTGCGCGCCCTACGATCAGCTCGACGTGCGCATGGCCACCCACCGCGGCGGCGACGTGGCGGCGCGGGTGACGGTGCGCTTCGAGGAAGTGTTCGAGTCCGTCCGCTTGGTCAACCTGATCCTCGACCGGATGCCGCCGGGCGAATTGCATTTCGATCTGCCGCCGCCCCCGGAAAACGCCTTTGCGATCGGCTGGGTGGAAGGCTGGCGCGGCGAGATCCTGATGGCGCTGCATACTGGCGCGAACAACACCCTGCACCGCGTCCATCCCCACGATCCGTCGTGGCAGAACTGGCCGGTACTGGAACACGCGATCATCGGCAACATCGTGCCGGATTTCCCGCTGATCAACAAATCGTTCAATTTGAGTTACACCGGGCAGGATTTGTGAGTGCGAGCGGCATTTTGCGCTGAAATGCCGCCACGAAAGTTTATGGTAAGCGGCGGGCGGTTAACATGCGCTATTCACTAGCCCGGAATTGAGATGACATGCCCAGTAAAAAGATCGCGCTGATTTTCGTTTGTTGCATGGCTGCATGGCTCGCCGCTTGCGGCGACGAGAGTGTTGACAGGCATCCCGGCCAGCCGGTGAAAAATCGCCAGGCCGTGTTCAATAAAATGCTGCAAACCAAGGATGGAATGGGGACGGTCATGCGCGAGCATGAAATCTATGACGGCAAAATATTTCTGGAACAAGCGCGCGAATTACAGCGCTTGTCCCGCGAGCCCTGGCCGTATTTCACGCCGGACAGCAACTATGCGCCGACCCGCGCCAAGCCCCTGGTGTGGGAGAAACCGGCGGAATTCGGCGAAGCCCAGCATGATCTCGGCGACGCCACGGCCCTGTTGGTCAAGGCTGCCGAGGCCGACGATCTGAAGGCGATACGCTCGGCCTTCAAGGAAGTCGAAATCGCTTGCCGGTCGTGCCACAATAAGTTTCGCAATGCTATTCCGTTGCGGTGATGGAGCGCCTGGAATAGAAATTAACCACTGGATGCCGGATAGCCATGTACCAAATCGTTAAGCAGATATTCAAAACCGGGATTAAAACCGAAGCGCCGCCTCTTCCTGACGAGACCTTGCGCACCGGCGAGCAGCGTCTGCATGAAAACATTCTCAAATATTTCGGCAAGGCGCTGGCTATCCGTCATGTCGATGCCGGTTCGTGCAACGGCTGCGAGCTGGAAATCCACGCCGTCAACAATCCCTACTACAACATCGAAGGACTCGGCATCCATTTTGTCGCCAGTCCGCGCCACGCCGACATGTTGTTGGTGACCGGCCCGGTGGCGCGCCACATGGAAGTCGCCCTGAAACGCACCTACGATGCCACCCCCGAACCCAAGCTGGTAGTGGCGCTGGGCGACTGCGGTTGTACCGGCGGCATCTTCGGCGAAAGTTATGCCAGTTGCGGCAAAATTGCCAACGTCATTCCGGTGGATGTGGCCGTGCCAGGCTGCCCGCCGACCCCGACGGCGATTCTGCAAGCCATACTTACTGCCGTGACGAGCCAGCGCACGGCGCTATCCAAGTAAAGCGATTCCTGCCGGCCGATGGCGTCCCGGAGGGCGTACTCTCGTATCGGGCGGGGTTCTGTTCGCCCGCCGCTCTTTTTTGCGCCAGCCTGACGTTGATGTGTAATGCATTGTTATTAAATATTAATCTGCATTAATCTGGCTTGCTCAATAAGAGTGGGGAAAACAATCCCTAGATACAACATAACTATCTCTTGATCTGTTAAAGTTATTTCCCTATGCTGCTGGTGTTACTTTGTTTTTATTGAAATATTGGTATTGAAATGACTGCAGCGCCACCGCAATCCGTCATCGGTAATCTGGCCGATCTTCACGAAGGACAGATTGCGTTGCCACGCTTTTTCACCAAGCGCGACAATGGGTTGTTCGTCGATCTGACTCGGCTGGAATCCACTGGGGATTTGAAAACGGCAGTGGACCGGATTTTCTCCTCCGACGCCTATTTCCTCGATCTCGACTACGAGCGCTTCAGCAAGCTGTTGTTTGGCGCCGACCCGTCAGAGGCCGGCAAAGCGGAAAAGGACGGAAAAGCGACGTCGCTGATTCGTTTCGCCAGCGACATCGTGGCGTTCCCCACGCCACGCCGCGCGCTGTATAAGGGGGTGAAAATCAGCAATGGCGTGGCCGAATATTTTTTCGAGCAGGTTTACCTCGAATCGGTAGTCGATGAACCGATTATTGGCGAGGATGCCGACGGCGCCAAAGTCGTCGTCGGCTTCGAGAAAAAGATTACCTCGGAACGCGCCGCGCTGACGTTTGACGAATTCGTCGCCGACCTGTGGCTCAAGGGAATCCATTTCGGCATTGATGCCGCTGCCGTGCGCGCCGCGATCAAAAGCGGAGAGACCGGGCGGATTATCATCGCGCAGCGACAGGATGCGCTGCTCGGCAAATCTGCCGACATCCAGGAACTGGCTGAGGAAATCCACCGCGACGATGCGCCGAGGATGCTCCCGGATGGCCGGGTGAACCTGCGGCAGTTCCAGAACCGTTTTCCCCAGATCAACAAGGGCGTCCGGCTGATCAAGAAAATCCCCTTGGTGCTGGGAACCACCGGTTACGAAATATCCGGCAATCCGATTGAGCCGCCGATTCCCAAGGATTTCGACCTGGCCGCATTGTCCGGCCCCGGTACTGCGGTTGAAATCAATCGGGAAGGGGAATTCATCGTGTCGAAGCAGGATGGCTTCCTGAATCTCGACACCCAGACCAATCAAATCTCGATTACCGAAAAAATCATCAATCGCGATGGTGTCAGTGTCAAAACCACTGGCGACCTGGTGCTGACCGGCGACGAATACGAAGAACACGGCGAGGTTCAGGAAAAGCGTCTGATCGAGGGCAACAACATCGTCATGCATGCCGACGTTTTCGGCACCGTCGCTTCCCGCGGCGGAACAGTCCTGCTCAAACGCAACCTGGTGGGCGGAACGGCGACCAACCGGGAGGGCGATATTACCGTCCTGGGTGTCGCCTCGAGCGCCGTGGTGCAAACCAAGAATGGCACCATCACCATGAAGCGTGCAGAAAACTGCGTGCTGATCGGCACCCGTGTGTCAGTCGAACAAGCTTCCAATTGCGATATTCTGGCTGACGAAGTCAATATTACCGAAGCGGCCGGCTGCGCGATTGTCGCCAAGGTGATTACCCTGGCCAATGCCGGCTCGCGTAAGCAAAGCGAAATGCTGGTGTTCGTGCCGGTACCCGACCTGGCCGAATTCGACCGGAAAATCGGGGTAATCAAGGACAAGATCGAAGAAATCGACCAGACCGTGAACAAGAAGAGCCAAGCGCTGGAAAGCGCCACCAGCCAGACGGAGGTCAAGAAATACCTGATGGTGGCGGGAAAACTGAAAAAGGGTGAAATCACCCTGACCCCCGAGCAGCGGGGCAGCTTGCAAAAACTGGCGGCCACGGTCAATCCGATGCTGCGCTTGGTGGCCAGGGTCAATGCGGAAATCAAGGAATCAATCGAAGAAAAAGGGGAACTGGCCGCTCAGCTTGCGCTGCTGAGCGAGCACAGAACGGCTGCGGAAAGCGGCGCTAGCTGTTCCATCGCCAACATCACCGGAGAAATTCTGGTGCGGACCCTGAAAATCACCCCGGAAAACGAGGCCTTTCTTTACGACCTACCCCCCAAAAACCTGAAAGCCACGCTGCGTGGCTCCTCGATGACCGGCGAACGCATCTACGCGGGTCACAGCGGTTCGCTGGACTGGAAGTTCTCAGCGGAACCGTAAGCCGCGTTCCTTCCTGCGGCAATCCGGGGCTCCGCAGTACAGCTTTGCCGCGTATCAATACTGCTCAGACCAATCGAGATCGAGGCAAAATATACGCGGGCCGCAGTCGGTATCGAGCATGATCGAGAGCGTGACGCACATGTTGGCGCCGGTGATCGACAGGTAGGGCCGGCTGTCTGGACTTGATTGGGGGCTTCGACTGCCCGCCGAAAATACGGTTTGCGCGACCATATCGCGCCACTCTTGGGCTGTTCGAGCAGATCCTAGCAGGCTTGCGCCATGGATAGGCCGGCGACGATCAGGCCGGAGGCTTTCCTGAATATACACCGTCAGAAGATCACGAAATTCCGTTTTGAACCAAAACCGCCAGTTAATCTTTTCCAAAACGGATGTTCAAGACGATAGGGGATGGCTTCAAAAATAACCAATTATCACATCACACCTTCTCATGTTTTTGGTGGGTAAATACATTTTGTCTAGCCAAGAGTAACATTGCCCACATGAGTGAGAAAAAGAATCTGACCTTTACTGTTCCGATTATTTTACTTACCAGCATTTTGATCTTGATCATTATCTGCTGGGGTATATCGGTGAACGCCCGTTTTGCTGCTGTCCAAAAAACATGGAACGACTACAACACAAAGGCAGCCGCTTCCTACGAAGCTTTTTCTGACATTAGTAGGCACATTGGCTACGGTGGATTCATCCACGACTTCAAGAATTATGTTCTAAGACGCGATGAAAAATATGTAGCGAGGATAGATGCCGATCTGATCAATCTTTTTGCGGCACTAAACCGCCTCGACAGCTTGTTAACCGATCCCGCCGAACATGCCGCCCTAGCCCAGCTACGTGCGACCTTTGAGGAATATCGAAGCAAATACGAAATTGCCAAATCGATGGTTGCCGCCGGTGCAGATTCAACTGCCATAGACAAGATCGTCAAAGTGGACGACACCCACGCCCTTGAAGCACGAACGATTCTACTCCGACGCATCGTTGCTCATAGTACAGAGGCAAAATTCGCTACAGCACATACCTTGGAATCTGCTTCATATTTGCTGTATTTGGGGACATTTATTCTGATTCCCATCGTCGCTATAGCCAAGCTTACGCACTACTTTTTGCGGCAGATTGTATCCGCTAATAAAGAAGTGAAAGCAGCGCATGAGCAAACGGATTTGTTGCTGGAGACCGCTCCAGACCCAATGCTCGCCGTAGACGCAGATGGGTGCATCCGCCGGGCAAATGCCATGGCAGTGGAATATTTTGGCTACTCGCGGCAGGTGCTTTTGGGTATGAAAGTCGAAAATCTCTTGCCGGAAAGATACCGAGGTGGACACAGTGCGCAACGTGCAACATTTCTGCTCTCACCGACTCATAGGACGATGGGGCATGGTCATAGCCTAAAAACACTGCTGGCCAGCGGTGAAGAACGAGATGTCGCTATAAGCCTAAGCCACTTCAAAGTCGACGAAGCAACATTGGCTACAGTCGTCCTGCGCGACCTCACCGAGCAAAAGAAGGCAGAGGAGGAACTGCGACTCGCCGCCAGCGTATTTCACAACTCGGCGGAAAGCGTGATGATCACCGATGCCAAAGGCTTCATCGTCTCCGTCAATCCAGCCTTCACTGAGCTTACCGGATACACAGACACCGAAGCTATCGGGCAGAAACCCGCCCTGATCCGCTCTGACCGTCATGGGCCTGAGTTCTACAAAGACATGTGGCAAACCCTACAACGGGATAGTTGCTGGCAGGGTGAAATATGGAACCGCAAGAAAAGCGGCGAAGCCTATCTGGAATGGCTAACGATCAACCGTATCGATGACAGCGACGGCACTCCCGTACGATACGTTTCCGTTTTCCACGACATCACCGAACTGCGGCGCAAGGATGAAAGTATTCGCCATCAGGCATTTCACGACGCGCTCACCGGGTTGCCTAATCGCGCCCTCCTACAGGATCGGCTTCAGCACGCTGTCGAGCGAGCACGACGTGAGAATGACGGCGTGGTGGTGATGTTCATGGACTTGGATCGATTCAAGGCCGTCAATGATAATTTTGGCCATGACATTGGAGATATTTTATTGCAGGACGTGGCTGATCGCATCAAAAATAGCCTACGTGCATCGGACACCTTGGCTCGTCTTGGCGGTGACGAATTCGTCGTGCTTATGGAAGAGGTGAACCACCTTGGTATTTGCACGAGCATTGCCGAGAAAATCATTACTGCTGTGTCCCAGCCTATGGATTTGCGGGGACATATCGTTCAGGTTGGTGCGTCCATAGGGATAGCCAGTTTTCCGGAGAATGGTGCAGATTACCAAGAGCTAATGAAAAACGCTGATATGGCCATGTATGCCGCGAAAAAGGCAGGACGCAACACCTATCGCATTTTCCAGACTGAGATGCTGGAGCGCCCTTCTCCAGGGGCAAGTGCCTAATTCAACAATCGTAACCCCTCTCTAGGCAGAGCGGTTTACCATCGGCTACTGCTTCGTCCAACTTGATTAGCAAGAATCCTCAGCCTACGTCCGCTCACCCTTCGACAGGCTCAGGGCGAACGGACATAGGCTGAGTGTGACCAGATTTTCCGTTCGTGGTGAGCCTGTCGAACCATGAACGGAAAATCTGGCTGAAGGTTCTTGCTAATCAGGTCGTCCAATGATGAGGCGGTTTCGGTACATTTCAGCCCTTCAGGCTCATAGTTAATCTGACGCTCTAGGTGTACCAGCAAGCCGAAACGACTACAGATCAATTGATCTTCACCTGCACCAACTCCTCCCCGTCCGGGTCTACCACGTGCACCGCACAGGCGATGCACGGATCGAAGCTGTGGATGGTGCGCAGGATCTCGATCGGCTGCTTGGCATCGTGCAGTTTGTGGCCTTTCAGCGCTGCCTCGTAAGGGCCTTCCTGGCCGCTTGCATCGCGCGGGCCGGCGTTCCAGGTGGAGGGTACCACCGCCTGGTAATTGTCGATTTTCTGATCCTTGATCACGATCCAGTGCGCCAGCGCGCCGCGCGGCGCTTCCATGTAGCCCACGCCTTTGGCTTGCGCCGGCCAGGAGGAGGGTTCCCACAGGACTTCGTTGAAGGTGCTCACGTCGCCCGCTTTGATGTTGGCGATCAGGTTGTCGTACCAGCCCTGCATCGCGTCGGCGATGATCTTAGTTTCCAGCGTGCGCGCGGCGGTGCGCCCTAGGGTCGAGTACAGCGCGGTCAGCGGCAGGTCGAGTTTTTTCAGGGTCATGCCCACCAGTTCCCTGGTCTGGGCGTGGCCCTTGGCATACATCATCAGCACCCGCGCCAGCGGCCCGACTTCCACTGCCTTGCCTTTCCAGCGCGGCGACTTGAGCCAGGAATAAGAGGCATTGGTATCCAGGTGCTGGTAGGGCGGTTTGGGGCCGGTGTAATGGAGGGTGGTTTCGCCCTGGTAAGGATGCAGGCCCTTGTCCTTGCCGACGCTGTAATCGTACCAGGCGTGGCTGACGAATTCCTGGATCTGGTCTTCCGCGTTGAGGTCGACGTCATGGATCTGCGCCAGGTCGCGATTGAGGATCACGCCGGCGGGTACCAGGTTGCTGGCCGGATCGCCCATGCCTTTTTCGGGGAATTCGCCGTAGGTCATGAAATTGCCCACGCCTTCGCCCCGCTTTGCCCAGTCCTTGTAGAAACCGGCAATCGCCAGGGTGTCCGGCAGATAGACCTGATCGACGAAATCGCGCATCAGGGCGATGAGGTTCTTGACGCGCTCCAGCCCGACCAGGTTGACCGCGGTCGCGCCGCTGCCGTTGCCGCCGCCGCGATAATGCGGGCCTTTTCCGTGACCCTGGTGCTCGGGATGAACGCTGATGGCACAGGGTACGCCGCCCACCACGAAGTTGGGGTGGGGATTCTTGCCGCCGAAAATGGTGTGGAGTTGGGCGACGTCGCGCTGCCAGACCAGCGCGTCGAGGTAATGCGCCACCGCCATCAGGTTGGCTTCGGGCGGCAGTTTGTAGGCCGGGTGGCCCCAATAGCCGTTGGCGAAAATGCCCAGTTGCCCGGATTCGACGAAGCCTTTGACCTTCTTCTGTACGTCGGAAAAATAGCCCGGCGAAGATTTGGCGTAAGGACTCAGGCTTTGCGCCAGTTCGGAAGTCTTTTTCGGATCGGCCTGCAGCGCGGAGACCACGTCCACCCAGTCGAGCGCGTGGAGGTGGTAGAAATGCATCACGTGGTCGTGGATGTATTGCGCGCCTATCATCAGGTTGCGGATCAGTTGGGCGTTGGGCGGGATAGCATATTTCAGCGCATCCTCGACCGAGCGCACCGCGGCGATGCCGTGCACCAGCGTGCACACGCCGCAGATGCGCTGGGCGAAGGCCCAGGCGTCGCGCGGGTCGCGGCCGCGCATCACCAGTTCGATGCCGCGCACCATGGTGCCGGCGCTGGAGGCTTGGGTGATGACGCCGTTGGCATCGGTTTCCGCCTCAATGCGCAAATGGCCCTCGATGCGGGTCACGGGATCGACGACGATGCGTTGCTTTTCACTCATGGCTGTCCCTTTGCTTTACTGTGAAACTCGCGAAGCGAGACTTCGTCCCCCTCGCCCTCAGGGAGAGGGCCGGGGTGAGGGAAACGGTCTTGGCGGATAGCCTTTTCATTATCCAGGGAGGCGATTCGCCATGACCGTTAGGAATCCGCTGAGGATACGGTACTGCTGTTGCGTTTCGCTGTTGTCGCTGGCTACGCCGCTGGCGATGGCGCGCGCCATGCGCGCATTCAGCGCCGCTTCCCAAGCGCGGTTGGCGCCGTGAGCGGCGGGCATCACGCTGTTCAGCGCCGCCTTGGCGACGAAATGGCTTGCCTGGTGTTGCCTATCGGCCTCTTTGCTGCATGAAGTGTAGCTTGCCACACTGGCGCTACGGGCGGCATGAAATGCCGCAGCCAGTTCCGGTTCCGTGATGTCGGCGCGCTTGGCCGCCTGGAGCGCGCTGGTTACTCTGGGGTCCTGGCTCACGGAAAGCACATTTTCCGCGAAACGTGCTGCCACCATGCGTTGTTGGTCAGGGGGGAGCGCGTTCAGCGCGGCCTTGAATTCGTTATCGTTGACTATCGTCATGGCTTTTCCCTCTCCCCCAGCCCCTCTCCCGCTTGCGAACGAGGGGGGCTAAATTGCGGCGATTCAAGCAAATGTGCGGCGATGGTTTCGGTCAAGCCCACCACCGGCACGTCCATCTGGTTATGCTCCAGCCCTTCCTCCAGGGTAATCCGGCAATTGGCGCAGGCGGTCACCAGGGTTACCGGGCCGAGTTCGTCGAGTTGGGCTTTCTTGCGTTTGAAGGCCTGAAGGCGGATGTCGTCTGCGTCGCTGTTGGCGCTCACTCCGCCGCCGCCGCCGCAACACCAGTTCATCGTGCCGGCGTCGCTCATTTCGACGAAGTCTTGCGCCACCATCTTGAGCAGGTTGCGCGGCTGTTCCACCACCCCGCCGCGCCGGGCGATCTGGCAGGGGTCGTGGTAGGTCAGTCGGCCTGCTTCGAATCCTGCGGTTTTCAGCTTGCCGGCGATGCGCAACTCGTCCAGCACTTCGAGGATGTGTTGCACCTTGAAGGTGTACGGTCGGCCGATCAGGTTCGGCCCGTCCCAGCGTAGCGCGGTAAAGGCGTGGCCGCACTCGGGGCTGATCACGGTCTTGACCTTGAGCTTTTCCGCCCCCTTGACGATGCGCATCACGATTTCCCGGGCGAAATCGCCGACGCCGATCTGGATGCCGCTGTTGGTGGCCTCGAAAGCCTCGGAGCAAATCGTCCAGCTCTTGCCGGCCTGGTGGAAGATGCGGGCGATGGCGCTGAGGTACTCGGGGAAGTTGATGATTTCCATCGAGGACAATAGCACCATGTATTCGGCGCCTTCCTTGTCCAGCGGCACTTCCAGCCCGGTTTCCTGTTCCACGTGGTTGATCTGGACTTTTACCGCGGGCAGGCGCACCCCCATCGGGCTGCCGATTTCCAGGGTGCGCTTGGTCGCGGCGATTACGCCAGCCGGGGCATGGCCGGCAATCGCCATCCCCTCGCGGGATTTGCGCACCATGTAGGCGATGTCGTTGCCCACCGGACAGACCATCGAACAGCGCCCGCACAGGGTGCAACTGTCGTACAGCAGTTCCTGCCAGTTTGCCAGGTCTTCATCAGTGAGCGGTTTGACCAGGCCCAGCCAGGAGGCGAGCTTGCCGGTCAGGGTGTATTCCCGCCGCCACACCTTGCGCAGCGGCTCGATCTTGTGGATGGGGGTGTATTTCGGGTCGTTGGTCTCGGTGAAAAACAGGCAGGCCGAGGCGCACATCCCGCAGCGCACGCAACTGGCGAGGTAGCTGGCGATCGGCGCGTCGATCATTTCCTTGAGGAGGTTGTAGCCGCGTTCGAATGATGCGCTCATGATGGCTGTCCTTTAAGAAAACCCAGCAAGCGCATTGGCAATGCCTGTAGGAGCGGCCTTGGCCGCGATGAGCGCGGAATCGCGGCCAAGGCCGCTCCTACAGACTTGCGGTTATCAGGTCGATTCATGATGCCACCCCCTTGTGCGCCGCGAGATCGCCGGTGTACCAGCGCGCCACGAACAGCGTGGCGAAGTGGGCCAGCTTGGTGAAGGGCATGAAAACCAGCAGCAGTTCGACGCTGAGGATGTGCACGGCGAGCATCAGGGTGTAGGGCAGCAACTGGTGATGAAAGGCCAGATAGCCGGTCAGCAAGGGCAACAGGGTCAACGCCACCGTGAAATAATCCTCGAACACCGACAGGAAGCGCCTTACCGGGTCGCGCAGGCGCTGGACGATCACGCCGATCAGCGCGACGATGCTGAGCAGTGCCGTCGCATCCACCAGCGGGGTAGGCAGCCCCGGCCAGGAAATTCCCAGGGTGCTGCGCACGATCTGGATATGGGGCAGGAACAGCATCACGGTAATCAACAAACCCAGGTGGAACACGTAGCCCAGCACGATGGTGGCGAGCGTGCGCTGCCAAGTCGAGGCATGGGGAATGCTGCGCGACCAGACGGTGCGCCAGCCGGAACCGGGGGTATTTTCCCGCGCTTCCGACAAATCCGGCTTGCGGCCCAAACTGAAGATTTCAAACGCCCGCAGCACCATCCCCAGCAGGAATATTCCCAGCGCCAACTGGAAACCGTTGCCGCGCGCCCAGATCAGCAGCGCCATATCGCTCATGATTTTTTCTCCAGGTCGGCCAGCGTGGCGGGTTGATGCCGCTTTTTGGCATCGGCCTTGCTGGCCCGGTTGTTCAACGCTACGGCGGCGCCGATGGCCGCGCCCAGCGCGATTGCGGCGGCGGCAGCCTTGCCCGGTGCGCCGATGGGCGCCGACAATGCTTGGTAGAAGCCGCCCGCATCCCAGAAATCCGGCTCGGAGCAACCCAGGCAACCGTGGCCGGATTCGATCGGGAAACTGGCGCCCTGGTTCCATTTGGTGGTGGCGCAGGCGTTGTAGGTGGTCGGCCCTTTGCAGCCCAGTTCGAACAGGCACCAGCCGTTGCGCGCGCCTTCGTCGTCGAAGCTCTTGGCGAATTTGCCTTGGTCGTAAAACGGCCGCCGGTAGCAGCGGTCATGGATGCTTTCGCCGTAAAACGCCTTGGGGCGGCCCAGATGGTCGAGTTCGGGGAGGCTGCCGAAGGTCAGGTAATGGGCCAGCACCCCGCTGATCACCACCGGAATCGGCGGGCAGCCGGAGATGTTGACGATCGGCTTG
>Ga0163199_1001821_pt1 | contig 13168 bp, 9 predicted proteins | sample PL_2010_150m_FD_113537 | JGI IMG/M metagenome (GOLD analysis project Ga0163199, IMG submission 113537) | Freshwater microbial communities from Powell Lake, British Columbia, Canada to study Microbial Dark Matter (Phase II) - PL_2010_150m | ecosystem: Environmental > Aquatic > Freshwater > Lake ... | reverse complement strand
TACTCAACATTCCCGTACGGCTCACGCAAGAAGTGCGGAAAAACTGAATCGCCGGGGGTGATGAAGCGTTCCGGCTGACCCGTAAAGAAAATAATGCGATACCCCTGAAAGTCATCTACTAAAATTCTTCCCTTGGTATTTTTGAGAATATAGCCAACCAGTTCTTCTTCTTCTGCCCAAGCTTTTACCGGCTTATCTTCAAGCAACGCTTGGACGAAGACATCGTTCCACTGCCTCCACTCGGTTGCGTTACGCATGGCGTCGAGACTGGAAAACGCCGACACGGCGAAAAATAGTATCAGCAGCAGGCTGACCAACCCCCTCAGGCGCGTAATAGATTGCAGGATGCCAGCCGCCAACACAAAGGTCATGGGGATACAGGTGATGAAGTAACGCAAGAACAACGCCGACTGACCGAGATACAGATTCATGATTGAAAAGAGTGTCAGCGACCAAGCCACGCCCAGCAGACTCAACCAAAGCAAAGAACGTTTCCAGACAACGATGACTGCCATGAAGATTGACAGGACAATGAATGGCGGAAATAAATTCCACGTCTGGATTAGACCGGCTCGAAGCGCCGCTTCCAAATTGCCTTTGATCGGCAAGAGCCACGGTAATAACGTCAACTGATACCCGATCTGTCCGGCGTTGGAATAGGTGCTGCGCGCAAAGAAAAGTGGATCGCCCATGATAACCCAGTTAGAGAGAATCCATAAAAACATCACATAGCCTATCGGCGCCGCAAACAGCAAGATAGAACTTTCGGTAATGTAGGGGGTTTCGAAATACCAGACGAATGCTTGTAATGCCACAGCCAGAGTCAATATCACTATAAAAAAGGCGGCGTCATAACGCGCCAGAAATGCAAACGAGGCGGCAATACTGCATCCGGTTAAATAGACCCAGTTGCCTTTCGTCTCGTGCCAGCGCATATAAAAATACGATACGAACAGCACACACAAGATCAACACCATCTCGCTCATACCATTGGAGGAATAAAAGGCGATGACGGGATTAAGCATGAACACCAGCACAAACAACCAGCGCAAACCATTCGGCATTTGGACGCGGCGCAGTAGAAGCATCAAGACCATTGCCGCGCCGGTTCCAACCAAGGCTGTCACCACATTGCCCGACAGCCCCTTGTAACGGAGCCAAGGGATCAACACCAGCGGCAGTTGCAAAATGGTTGGCAGCGGCGCCCAGATAAACCCGATGTAAGCCAGCTTCGGTTCATAGCTGAAGAATACTTGCCACGCGCTGCGGGTGCGCGCCATGGCGTCGGTCAAAAACAAATTCAAGCGAAAGACGACAACGTAGATCATGAAGGCGTTGAACGTTAATGCCGTCAAACCTAATGCCGCCATTTCTACATCAAAGGTGGATGTCCGAAGTCCGCGCCGACGGGCGCTCTCTTCGATGCGGTTTGAAGAAAAAGAGGTGGGTGTGTTGGAAGATAGAGTAGCCATAATGATCTACGAAGGTTGCACAGGTGTCGGCTGCGCTGTGGCAGGCGGCTTCCCCGCTTGGGGTTTGTGCAAACCGTGAATGGTCTTTTCCCAATAAAAGGGTCGGGTGATCAATTGCCACAATGCTTTCCATGAAGCAATGCTCATCAACACCCAATAGAGTGGTGAGATCAGCGCGTAGCGCGCCAGTTCGTAATAGCCGCGGCGGTGCGCGCCGATTAGATTCATGTACATGAAAACGAAATTGCCGATGGCTAAATTAAATAGCGCCAGATAATAAATAGCGCCGGGGAACAAGAGGTCAATAATGCTCCACTGTCGCAGGAACCAGAGTGAGGTAAGGATCCAGTAGAAGGGATTGAAGAGAAAGACAAAGGGTGTGCCGCCGATGATAAAGTGGAAGCTCAGGAACTGCTTGAGGCCCAGTACGCGCAGCAAGCGTAATGGATGGCGCATGTGCACCAGCCACGTTTGCATGTAGCCTTTGACCCAGCGCGAGCGTTGCCGAATCCAATTACCTACTTGGCTGTTCGATTCTTCATAGGTGGTCGAGTCGATCATCCCGGTGCGATAGCCCTGCTTGAACATGCGGATGCCCAGGTCGGCGTCTTCGGTGACGTTGAACGGATCCCACGCGCCCAGTTCACGCAGCCGCTCGGTGTAGAAGTGATTCGAGGTGCCGCCTAACGGAATCGGCGCGCCCGTATTGTCTAAGCCAGGCAGAATCAGATCAAACCAACTGGAGTATTCTAAGGTGAACCAGCGCGTGAGGATATTCTGATCCTTGTTATAGTAATTTAGCTTTGCCTGCAAACAGGCTATGTTGAGCGGCGCTTTACGGAACGCGGCGACTGCCATCCGCAACTGATCGGCATCGGGACGATCTTCAGCGTCGTAGATCACGGTGAAGGTGCCAAGCGCGCCGACTAACCCATAGTTGCACGCTTTGGGTTTCGTATGCGGCGGCGCATCGGGGATGTAGACAAATTCAAAATGCGCGGGCGGGCGCAGTTTGATCGCCGCTTGAATGGTCTCTTGATCGCGTTCTTCCAACAGCAACTTAACATCCAGCTTAGATTTAGGGTAATTCAATCTGTCAATTGAACGCACCACCTCTGGCAGCACTTCTTTTTCTTTGTAGAGCGGCACGAGGATGGTGTAGACCGGCAAATCTGTGTCTTCTAGCGCGGCAAGGTCTTGCGCGGTGACGTTGATAGTTAGATCAGTATTTGCGCCGCGATAGGCTAGCCACAAGCGGTAAAAGGAGATCGCTAAATAGATGACGGTGAAAATAGAACTGAGGGTGATCAGCGTTATCTCAGGCGCAAGGGCAAGGCAGATGACGATTAACGCAATCAAGGCTAAGAGAAGAATCAGTTGGGTGTCGCTGAATGTTTCATATGCCGACTCATCCGGATCGCGATAAAGCAATCCCATAATGCTCTCTTCAATGTAGGTTGAGCGGTAGACGCGATCCAAAATCCAGTTAATGTCTAACTCACTGGCAACGCAAAAGATCAACGGGACTTTTAGCTCCCGATTCAACCTCTCTTGTAAATCTTGATCGGTGGGGTCGGTGATAGCGATGACGAGCGAATCGCCGCTCCAGCGCACCGGCACCGCTTTAAGCCCTCGCGCTTTTTTTGCGTCAAGCCGCCGCACAATATCCGCGTCAGGGGGTTCCTCGCGCAGATTGACAAACGGCATCTTAAATTGCTCAGCCAGAACTTCAGCCAGGAGGAGGCGGTTGATGACGCCCATGTTGACGAGGATGGTGCCGAGCTTGCCGCCGGTGCGCGATTGGGTTGCCAACGCTTCTTCCAACTGTTCGATCTGCAGTAAGCCACGATCAATTAACAACCAGCCGATATTCGTGGGGAGTCCTTCGAGAACTTCGGGCGCAGTTTCCGCACCGTAAGCAATTGGAATCATGTTTCGAATATCTTCTGCCGAGGCTTCCACCGCGCGAACGCGCAGCCCGGTTTCTTGAGCCACAACATCTACGGCGTTCTCATCGTCGGGGTTGGCAAACGCAACAAGCAACACGCGACCCTGCTTCTTGATCGGCAGGGCGGTATATTTTTCGGCAGTCTCTCGCGCAACTAACTGGATGGCATTCGGTTCGACGGGCACTTTGGAACTCATACCCAGCGCGGGTTGATCGCCGCTCACCGGCTGATTGCTCGAAAACATGATGACCGATATTTCGATTGGCTCACTCATAGATTGGACTCGCGATTATGCAAAACAGAAATCTCATTTTAGGCAACGGAATTTTTCTTACGCACCTTCAGACCTTACACAAAAATTATAAGCATGTGACACGAATACACAGTAAAGGCATTATAAATTCTCTTGCATGGAATACCTCAATTACAAATGCCGTTAGACTTGAGTCGCGGTTGCAATGGTGTTGTAATCTGATCGGTAAAAAAAAACTCGGTTTCACTTGGAAACCGAGTTTTTGGCTAATTGGGGTCAAACTTATAGCCCACACCTTTTACATAGAGTAAGTGCTTAGGCACTTTCGGATCTGTCTCGATCTTGTCACGCAATCGCTCTATTGCGATATTGACTAAACTCACCACCGGGTCGGTGGCTAAGGGTTGACGCCTCCAACCCACTTGAAACAGTTCTTCATATAAGATGTCTTTATTCGGCGATCCCATAAGATGCCGCAGCAGACGCGCATCCGCTTTGCCGATCTCAACCGGCTTGTTATCTTTTTCGACCACGCCCTTTTTAAGATCAAATTGAAAACGCCCAACGGTCATCATCTGACTGGTGGAAGTTGGCGGCGGCAGTTTCGTTGTAAGTTTCTCCAGACGCTGAAGCAAATCGGGAGGGGTGAAAGGTTTGGTGATGTAGTCATCGGCGCCAAGTAAGAAGCCGCGCTGAATGGACGCGGGATCAGCCAAAGCGGTCAGCATCAACACCGGCACATCCGAAGTCTGACGCAGGTTTTCCAATACGGCGAAGCCGTTCATCTCCGGCATCATGGCATCTAAAAGAACGACATCCGGCACATCTTGGGCAAATAATCTTAACGCCGTTTGCCCGTCGGGGGCTTCGGTCACGCGATGCCCGGCTGCCTGAAGCGTGATTTTAATTAACGTGGACGTGTCGGCATCGTCTTCAACAATCAATAAAGATAGTTTTCTCATAGTTGTGATCACACCTATTGCTTTCGTTTTTTCTCCAACTGTTGATCGTCATCTTCCGATCTACTCCACCGATCCAATCGCACCGGCGGTCCCCAGATCTGGATCGCCAAGAAAATCAGCCAGAGAGCTAGCATCAACACCGCCGGAAGGTACGTGAAAAAATAATAGACTATCACCATCGAGGCGAGCCATATCAGCGAGCCTACAACAATTGTGAGCCAGCGCCACCACTCTCTTAATGAAATTCGTTTCATAAAAACCTGTTCGTGACAGCCCCCCACTGTCATACACCAATAAAGCTCGTCATCTCGCTCAGATGGTTTGGCTCTTTTCCGAAAGAAGCGTTCCTAAAAAGAAGCGTTTCTAAAAGGAACACTTTCGATTCTAACGCTTATTAATCAGGCGTAGGTTGAAAAATTTCGTAAAGAATTTGTTTCAGCGGTCGCTTTGCCAGAGATTCTCCTAATCATGCAACAGAGACAGCCAAGGGTATCTAAAGACAATTTTATACCCAAAGTGGATTTTTTATCGTGTCACATTAAACAGCCGCCAACAACAACCCATGACCCTATTATAATCAAGCAAACCTTTCAGGAGACCTCATCATGAACGTCAATCCCTCTATCTTCAAAGCCTACGACATTCGCGGCATCTATCCCACCGACCTCAACGAGCAAGCGGCGCACCATATCGGGCGGGCTTTCGTCACTTTTCTCGGCGTCGAGAAAGTGGTCGTCGGGCGCGACATGCGTCTCTCGGGTCCTTCCATGTTCAAAGAAGTCACACGCGGCATCATGGATCAAGGCGCGGATGTGATTGATATTGGCATGGTCAGCACCGATCAATATTATTTTGCCTGTCAAAAGTTGGGCTTGCCCGGCATCATGGTCACTGCCTCACACAACCCCAAAGAGTATAACGGCTTTAAGATGGTGAAGAAGATGCCCTACCTCTTGAGCGGCGACGCCGGCATTCAAGATTTGCGTAAACTGGTCGAGAGCGAAAATTTTCCAAAACCAAAACGTCAAGGGCAAATCACCCAACAGGATTTTAAAAACGGGTTCATCGAAAAAGTTTTGTCATTGATTGACGTCAACGCGTTAGGGGCGCACGGCATTGCGCCCCTACGGGTGGTGGTGGATACCGGCAACGGCATGGTGGGGCCTATCCTTAAGGAAGTTTATCAACGACTCCCGATCCAGCTTATTGGTTTATATCTCGACCCGGACGGGAGTCTGCCAAATCACGGTCTCGATCCATTGCAACCGGAGAACCGCGCCGAACTGCAAGCGCGCGTGAAATCTGAAGGCGCGGCGATTGGTTTTGCCTTTGATGGTGACGGGGATCGTTTCTTTGCGATTGATGATCGCGGTGAGTTTATCTCTGGTGATTTTCTGACAGCGATCATGGGGCAATACTTGTTAGAGAAACATCCGAAGTCGAAGATTCTTTACGATGTGCGGGCGTCGTGGGCAGTGGTTGACCTCATCACAGCGGCTGGCGGCATCCCCTTGATGGAGCGCGTCGGGCACGCCTTCATCAAACAACGCATGGCGAAAGAGGATGCATTGTACGCCGGTGAGGTCACCGGACATTATTATTTCAAAGATTTCTTCTTCGCCGATTCGGGAATCATTCCGTCGTTGATCTTAATGGAGATGCTCTCAAAGAAGGGCAAGAAGATGTCGGAGATTCTCGCGCCGCTAGAGGCGAAGTATTTTATTTCGGGCGAAGTCAATTCTAAAGTTGCCGATACCAAAGCCGTGATGCAGAAGCTAGCCGAAGTTTATAAAGATGGCGAGCAACATACGATGGATGGAATTTCCGTGTCGTATCCAACGTGGCACTTCAACGTGCGCGGGTCGAACACTGAGCCGTTGATTCGGTTGAACCTTGAGGCGAAGACTCGCGAAGAGATGGAAAAGAGAAGGGATGAGGTGTTGAAAGTGATTCGAGGGTAGTGTGGAGTGAACAGTAATCAGTTATCAGTAATCAGCCCAGAGAAAACCGCAAAGAAACAAAGGACGCAAAGGGACAACAAAAATATTCTCGTGGAGAAACTAAAACATGGATAATCTTCAATCAGGACAAACTGTTGGTTTATATAAAATCGTGAATCAAATAGGTCAAGGCGGTATGGCAACAGTGTATAAGGCATACCAACCTGCGATGGATCGTTACGTTGCTATTAAGGTGCTACCACGCCAAGTTGCTAACGATACAGAGTTCATTGCGCGTTTTCGACAAGAGGCGCGCACGATTGCGAATCTTGAACATGCGAGGATTCTGCCTGTACACGATTACGGCGAAAGCGATGGCATTTTATATTTTGTGATGCGCTATTTGGACGCTGGTACATTGAAAGATCGTCTTGCATCGGGCGCGTTATCACTTTCAGAAATTGATCGACTCTTCACTCAACTCTGTGAAGCATTGGAATATGCTCACTCACGCGGCGTGGTGCATCGCGATCTCAAACCCGCCAACGTCCTGCTCGATTCGCGCGGCAATGTATTCTTAAGCGATTTTGGAATTGCCAAAATTTTAGAGAACGATCCAAAGTTCACCGGCACCGGGCAAATGATTGGCACACCTGCTTACATGAGTCCGGAGCAAGCGCAAGGCGAAAAAGTTGATCAACGAACCGATGTGTATTCACTCGGTATTATTCTTTACGAAATACTGGTGGGCAAAGTTCCATTTGATGCGGATACACCTTTGGCGATCGTGTTGAAGCATATTAACGATCAAGTCCCGTTGCCTTCAGATCTTAAGCCCGATTTATCACCTGCCGTTGAACAAGTTTTACTCAAGGCGCTCACGAAAAATCCAAATGATCGTTTTAGTAACGTATCCGAATTTCGGACGGCATGGCAGAAAGCTATTTCAACCGAAGGCACAGCGCAACGCGTAAAGACTGTTATACAACCCGCACCCACTAAACCAAAAACTACGCAGTGGGTTTGGCTTGCTGGTGTTGGAGGATTATTGGCGATGTGCCTTTGCGTAATGATTGTGGGTAGCGCGTTAGTTATTCCTTCGCTTGGCACAAGCCTCATCACCTCGCCTGCTGCAATACGTTCAACAAATTTCCTCAACCCCACAAATATCCCGCTTACAAAGGCAAACACCTTGCCGCCTGCAACGCCTCCGGCAAGAACACCCGTCATCACGAATTTACCTTTTGCTTCAGTAACGCCCACGCAAACTATCTCACTCAATCTCATCAACGTTTCTAACAACCCCGGAAGATCAACCGAGCCTCAACTTGTTTTTGATAAGGATGGCACGCTTCATCTTTTTTGGAAAGATAATAGTTTGAGAAATCCTACTGAGGATATTTTGCACAGAGCGATGACAAAAGATGGGAAGTGGTCAGAGGCAAAAAGCCTAACCTCCGACTTCCGATATGCTTTTGAATTTACGGGGGTTAGAAAACCGAATGGGCAGGCATGTCTTTTTTTCAATGGGGCAAAAACAACAAGCGTCAATCTATATCTCTCTTGTCCAACACAAAATGGTGAATGGGCTATTGAGCAAATTGGAAATTCGGGTGGCAACAGGCGTGACTACCAAGTATCTTTTGCGACAGATGGGAATGTGAGATATGTATACGTTAATGACACAGATATTTACTTTGATAAAACGCGGTTGTCTGATGGTTTCAAAATTGCATCAATTCCTCAACTCACAATCGGCAAATCCAATCGCTATCATACAATTTGGTCGAGGCAAGGGACACCTTTTAGTCTTGAGCATCGCTATTCTGAAGACGATGGTAAATCTTGGACAGAACCTGAGAAGTTAACCACTGATAACGATCGTCCAACTGGCACTGGCCCATTAAAAATCGTAGCCGATGACAGAGACAATTTACATTTAGTGTGGGCGGGATATAACGACACTTATTATCGTCGCTGGTCGGCTTCAACTAAAACATGGGAGCGCACAATTGCAATTGGCAATGAAATACATGGTAGTTTGAACATTGTCACCGACAAGGACAATTTGGTTAGTGTAATCTGGCAAATGGGTGACGGAGTATGGTATACCAAACAAAATTCAGATGAGCCTTGGATGAAACCGATTCAACTTTCTAAAGATTCTTATAACTGGGGCGGAAAAAATCCTGCGCTAGCAATAGACAACACAGGTAAACTCCATTTCGTCTTCAAGAAGAACAACGACGATGCGAGTGATCTGTATTACGCGACATATCCGTAGCAAGAACAAAGACCCCGAAGATTCAACACTTCGGGGTCTTCGTTTAAAATCTTCGCGCGCTTTGCGCCTTCGCGGTTTGCTTTACTCAAGCACAAACGTCTTCAACGGCGGGAAGCCATTAAATTCAACCGAAGCGTAAGTGTAGGTATACGCTCCCGTAGAGAGCCAATAAATTTTGTCGCCGACTTCAAGCGAGAGGGGCAGAGGATATTTGTTGAATTGATACATAATATCCATACTGTCGCAAGTGGGACCGGCTAACACCACTTCTTCCTCTTCTGCGCCATTGCGATCACAGACCACGCGATATTTGATCGACTCACCCAGAGTCTCGATCAATCCGCCAAACACGCCGACATCGGTATACACCCAACGATTAACATCGTCTCTCGATTTGCGTGAGACCAAAACAACTTCACTCACCAACACACCGGCATCGCCCACCAGAAAACGCCCGGGTTCGAGAATCAAGCGCGGATGGTTCTTGCCAAAGTCTTCGCGCAAGAAGCGATTGATACTTTTAGCGTAGCGATCAAATGGATGCATCTTTTGATTGTAGGTTGCCGGGAAACCACCACCGAGGTTGAGGAGAGAAATCGAAACGCCATGTTCGGCGAGTCTATCGGTGATGTATTTTGTTTTGGCAATGGCGGCATCCCACGCGCCGATGTCGCGCTGTTGAGAACCGACGTGGAATGAAATGCCGGAGGGATTTAATCCGAGCTCACGCGCCATGAGGATGAGATCGATGGCGAGGTCGGGTTGGCATCCGAATTTGCGCGAGAGCGGCCAGTCTGCCGTCTCTGCGCCTTCAACCAAGATTCTTACAAAGACCTCGCAGCCGGGCGCGCAACGGGCGAGGTTGTGAATATCTGTTTCCGAATCGCTGCAATACAGCCGCACCCCTTTTTCATAGCTGTAACGAATATCTTTTTCTTTTTTGATGGTGTTGCCATAACTAATTCGACTGGGATCAACGCCGAGCGCCAGAACTTTATCTAGCTCTTGCACCGAAGCGATGTCGAAGTTCGATCCGAGTTCTGCAAGTTTGGCGAGAACGACATCGTGCGGATTGGCTTTGACGGCGAAGTGTATCGCCGCGTTGGGAAAGCCTTTACACATGAGTTCGAACCGCTTGATAATTGTGTTGAGATCAACCGCTAAAAACGGTGTTGTCTCTTTTTCAACGAGTGATCGGAATTTTGCCTCCGAACCAGCATCGAAAAAGCGATTAAGTTTCATTGATTATCCCTTTCTGTATTTAGTTTTTAAAAGATAAAAGTCCCACCCCTGCTTATCTCACTTCTATTTTTTGAGAAGTGCGACAGCACGGCGAGACTGGCATGATCATTATCGCGCAAATTTTAGAAAATGGAAGATGCTTTTTCTTAAAGTTTCATATCATCCTAGCTTACGCAGTTCACAGAAATTTTCATCGCGAATCCCACTACACTATGGAGTTGTGCAAAAATACTTCCGTTTTTATAGTTCGCGAGCAGTTGCACTGCGAGCAGGATGCAGTCTAACTGCATCCTGAACAAGGAACTTGTTTTTACACGAGTCCTATGCTTCGGGGACTGTGTGTCACGAATGTTCCGAATTTGACGAATAAAACAAAAGAAAAATTCGCGTTATTCGTTTATTCGAGTCATTCGTGATTAAGGCGCGTAAGTCCAGTCATCTATTCTAAAACATGATGAACATCATAATCACTACGTATAAAAACTCATGCGATAGAACGAGACGACGCGAAGTTTTTAATACTCTTTATGCTACAATCTTTTTGCTTTTAATTCTCATCGGAGGCTTATTGTATGGCAACGCTTCTTAACAACCTTTGGCAGGGGTTGTGGTACAAAGGCGGTTTGGGCAACTGGTCGTATCAGTTCCACCGCTTGGCAGGTTTAGCCACGCTCCTTTTCCTCGCTTTGCACATCCTCGATACGGCTACGGTGTTCTTCTTTCCCTCGCTCTATATTCATGCCATTGAACTTTACCGGTCGGCGCCTTTTATGATCGGGGAGATCGCCCTTGTGGCTGGCTTGTTTTACCACGGCATGAATGGGTTGAAGATTATTTTCTTTGACGTGCAGCCCCAACGTTGGAATCATGCCAATGAACAGAAGGCGAATCTGATCGTTTACATCGGCACGTTTTTATTGTGGGTACCGGCGGCGATCATTATGGGCAACAACCTGTGGCAATGCAGTATCCTAAATGCCTGTGGAGGGTGAGATGACAACCATGACTTCAACTCCAACAGTTCGCAAAGTAAATGTCAAACCCTCATTGGATACACGCATGTGGCAGTTCATGCGTTGGAGCGGCGTGTTGCTCATCCCGCTCGCCTGGATTCATATCTTGATTAAAGATGTGGTCATTGGCGTTCACAAGATCGATCTAAATTATGTAACCGCTATTTGGGCAAATGTAGGTTGGCGCGCTTATGATGCGGCATTGTTGGCATTTGCTTTCGCGCATGGCATGAACGGTTTGCGCCACATCGCCAACGACTATCTGCATAACGAAACCGCCAAGCGCGCGGCGAGTTGGATTATTTTAATAGCCTGGTTGGTGATCACCATCATCGGCGCTATCGCGATCATCGGCGGCGTGCAAGGAGTAACGAAATGACCCAGCATCATCAGTTCGACGCGGTGATCGTCGGCGCGGGCGGCGCGGGTTTAATGGCGGCGCTCCATGCCAGCAAGACTGCCAACGTCGCCGTCGTCACAAAACTTTATCCTACACGTTCACACACCGGCGCGGCGCAAGGGGGCATCGCGGCGGCACTGGGCAACATGGAACCCGACTCGTGGGAGTGGCACGCTTACGATACGATCAAAGGCGGCGACTATTTAGTCGATCAAGACGCGGCAGAATTTATGGCGAAGGACGCCATTGATGCCGTACTTGAACTCGAACACTTGGGGCTGCCATTTGATCGCACACCCGACGGCAAGATCGAACAACGCCGCTTCGGCGGTCACACCGCCAACTTCGGCGAGAAGCCCGTGATGCGCGCTTGCAAAGCGGCAGACCGCACGGGTCACATGATCTTGCAAACGCTTTACCAAAATTGTGTCAAGAACAAAGTTAACTTTTTCAACGAATACTTCGTCACCGACATCATCGTGCAAGACAACGTGTGTCGCGGCGTAGTCGCCATCAACATTGCCGATAGTGAAGTGCATGTTTTTCACGCCAAAGCCGTGATGATCGCTTCGGGCGGGTTCGGCAAAATGTTCAAGGTGTCGTCGAATGCCCACACCCTCACCGGCGATCCGGTGGCGGCGATCTATCGTCGCGGACTTCCTCTTGAAGACATGGAGTTTTTTCAATTCCATCCAACGGGTATTTACAAGCTCGGCATCTTGCTCTCCGAAGCGGCACGCGGTGAAGGCGCGATCTTCATCAATGATAAAGGTGAGCGCTTTATGGAACGCTACATGCCCACGCTCAAAGATTTAGCGCCGCGCGATATTTGCAGTCGTTACATTTATGAAGAAGTGCGCGCCGGGCGCGGCATCGGCGGCAAAGATTATGTCTACATGGATTTTCGTCCTGAAGTAATTAATAAACACAAGAGTGGACCGGGTGGCAAAGAAGTAACTCGCGAACATCTTGAGAAAGCGTTGCCCGACATTATCGAGTTCGCTCGCGTCTATCTCGGCGTTGATCCGATGACCCAGCCCGTGCCGATTCAACCCACCGCGCATTATGCAATGGGCGGTATTCCAACAGATGTGGATGGGCGCGTGTTAGCGGATAACAATAAGATCGTGAACGGACTCTACGCGGCGGGCGAATGCGCCTGTGTGTCTGTTCACGGGGCGAACCGACTCGGCACTAATTCCCTGGTTGATATCGTCGTCTTTGGTCGGCGCGGCGGCAAGCACATGGCAGAGTTTTGCCAAGGCGCGAACTTTGCGCCCCTCTCGCCCACTGCGGCGAATGACACCATCGGCGAGTTTAATCGCATTCTTGCCAGCAAAGGCACCGAACGCGCGGCGAACATCCGCAACGATATGCAAAACTTAATGACCAACTATGTCGGCGTGTTCCGCAACGGACCCGATATGCAAAAAGCGGTTGACGGCATCCGCGAGCTGAAGAAGCGTTTCAAGAATCTCAAAGTTGACGACACCGGGAAAATTTTTAACACCGATGTGTTGGAATCATTTGAACTGGGTTGTCTGCTCGATCTGGCAGAGGTCACGGCGGCGGCGGCATTGCACCGCACCGAGACTCGCGGCGGACACGCCCGCGAAGATTACGACAAACGCGACGATGTCAACTGGTTAAATC
>Ga0163199_1001819_pt1 | contig 13173 bp, 8 predicted proteins | sample PL_2010_150m_FD_113537 | JGI IMG/M metagenome (GOLD analysis project Ga0163199, IMG submission 113537) | Freshwater microbial communities from Powell Lake, British Columbia, Canada to study Microbial Dark Matter (Phase II) - PL_2010_150m | ecosystem: Environmental > Aquatic > Freshwater > Lake ... | reverse complement strand
GGCCATCAGTACCGGGCCGGTCTGGGCATTCAAAGCCTGGATTTGCTGGACCCGGTCGTCCTCCTTGTCCGGACGCGTGAATTCGTGCTTGCGGATGCGATTGGTCGCATAGTCGGCGAGCGATGCGGCCGCGACCAACCCGGTCTGGACATGCTCGCCGGAGTCGGTGGGCATGCTCAGGCGATAGACGTAGTAGCAGGACGCGGGGTCTCGCCGGAGGATGCCTGCGGCCAGCATATTTTCGAGATTTTCCCTGGCCTTGGCGTAGACCTGTGGCGAATAGGGATCCGTGCCCGGCGGCAGGTCGATCTCCGGCTTGGAGATATGCAGGAAACTCCACGGTCTTCCGCTCGCGCGGGCGCGCGCCTCATCGCTGGACAGGACGTCGTAGGGCGGCGCGGCAACGGCTTCTGCCTGACCTGGCGCCGGGCGCAGCCCGGCAAACGGTTTGATGAGCGGCATAGAAAATCCCAAGAGTTCTAAGGCGGATTGCGGTTCGTCAAGACGGGACGCAAGGCATTGCCTGCGTCGCGCAGCATTTTTTCGGTCGTCGCCCAGTCGACACAGGCATCGGTCACCGAGCAGCCATATTTCAATTTCGTCAGGTCGGCCGGAATCGGCTGATTGCCAGCTTCAATGAAGCTCTCGATCATGGTGCCGATAATGGAGCGATTTCCCTGGACAATCTGGTGCATGCAATCAGCCATCACCAGCGGCTGCATTTCGGGTTTCCGGTAGCTGTTGGCATGCGAACAGTCGACCACCAGATTCATCGGCAAGCGCGCCTTGTGCAGCGCCTGCTCGGCCAGCGAGATGCTCACCGAATCGTAATTGGGCCGGCCGCCGCCGCCGCGCAGGACGACATGGCCATAGCGGTTGCCGCGGGTGCGGACGATGGCTGCATTGCCCTGGGCATTGATGCCGAGGAAGCTGTGCGGGCCCGCGGCGGAGATGATGGCGTTGATAGCCACGTCCAGGTCGCCGTCAGTAGCGTTCTTGAAGCCGACGGGAGTTGACAGGCCCGAAGACATTTCGCGATGCGTTTGCGATTCGCTGGTACGCGCGCCGATGGCGGTCCAGGCAATCAGGTCGCCGAGGTACTGTGGCGCGATCGGATCGAGCGCCTCGGTGGCCGCCGGCAGACCGATTTCGTTAATGGCGAGCAGGAATTCGCGCGCCCTGTGCATGCCTTCCTCGATGTGAAAGGAATCGTCCAGGCGTGGGTCATTGATGAATCCCTTCCAGCCCGTCGACGTGCGTGGCTTCTCGAAATACACGCGCATCACCAGCAGCAGGGTGTCGGCCACCTCATCCGCCAGGGCCTTCAGCCGGCGGGCGTAGTCGAGGCCTGCGACCGGGTCGTGGATTGAGCAGGGGCCGACCACCACGAACAGGCGCGCGTCCTGCCGGTCGAGGATTCTTTGCAATGCGGCACGGCCGTTCGCCACGGTCGCGGCAGCGCTGTCCGAGAGTGGCAAGCGGGCGTGGATCTGCTCCGGGGAGGGCATCAGATCAAAAGCGTCGATGTTGAGATCTTCGAGTGGGGGATGAGTCATGGTTTGAGTCTTTTCAACAATTCCCGGACGGCCATCGCGCGCTCCGAAAGCGTTGCCGTATCGCGTTTCCAGGTGAGCTTTTCAGGGCCGGCAAATTTCAGGTTGCGATCCTTCTGTATCAGTTCGATGATGCGTAGCGGGTCGATCGGAGGATTGGGTACGAACTGCAATTGTATCGCGTGCGGCGCCGCGTCGATCTTGATAATGCCCAGGGGTCGTGCGGTGATGCGCAGACGGTGGGTTTCCAGAAGCGATTGGGCCTGTGCGGGAAGTTGGCCGAAGCGGTCGATCAGTTCCTCCTGCAACTCCTGCAATTCATTCGCCGACTCGGTGTTGGCGAGACGTTTGTAGAGCGTCAGCCGCTCATGTACATCGGGCGCATAGCCGTCCGGCAGCAGCGCAGGGATGTGCAAGTCGATGGCCGAGACAATACCCAGCGGCTGCGTCAGGTCGGGTTCCTTGCCGTCCTGGAGGGACTTTACGGCGGCATTGAGCAAACTGGTGTAAAGCGCAAAACCGATGGCGTGGATTTCGCCGCTCTGGTCTTCCCCCAAAACCTCCCCGGCGCCGCGGATCTCGAGATCATGCATGGCAAGAAAGAATCCGGAACCGAGTTCTTCCATCATCTGGATTGCCTCCAGACGCTTGCTCGCCTGGACGGTTGGCTTGGCATCCTCGTGAGTCAGCAGGTAGGCATAGGCCTGATGGTGCGAGCGGCCGACGCGGCCACGCAGCTGATGCAGCTGCGCCAGCCCGAACTTGTCGGCGCGGTTTATGACGATGGTGTTGGCATGAGGATTGTCGATTCCGGTCTCGATTATGGTCGAGCACAGCAACAGGTTGTGTTTCTGCTGGGTGAACTCGCGCATCACCCGCTCCAGTTCGCGCTCCGGCAGTTGGCCATGGCCGACCACGATGCGCGCCTCGGGCAGCAGCTTCTCCAGCTGCTCGCGCATATTGGCGATGGTGTCGACCTCGTTGTGGAGGACATAGACCTGGCCCCCGCGCTTGAACTCGCGCAGCACCGCCTCGCGCACCAGGCCGGGCGACCAGCGCGAGACAAAAGTCTTGATCGCCAGGCGCCGCGACGGCGCCGTCGCGATCACCGAGAAATCGCGCAGTCCTTCGAGCGACAGGCCGAGCGTGCGCGGAATCGGCGTAGCGGTAAGGGTCAGCACGTCTACTTCGGCGCGCAGCGTCTTGAGAATTTCCTTCTGGCGCACCCCGAAGCGGTGCTCTTCGTCGATGATCACCAGGCCCAGGCGAGAAAACTGCACGTCCTTCTGCAACAGGCGATGGGTGCCGATGAGGACGTCGATCTTGCCGGCGGCGAGATCGATGATGGCCTGCTGCTGTTCCCTCTCGCTGCGGAAGCGCGAAATCTCCGCCACCTTGACCGGCCAGTCGGCGAAGCGGTCGGCGAAAGTGTGGTAATGCTGCTCGGCCAGCAGCGTGGTCGGACACAGCACCGCCACCTGCTTGCCGCCATGCACCGCGACGAAGGCGGCGCGCAGCGCCACTTCGGTCTTGCCGAAGCCGACATCGCCGCAGACCAGGCGATCCATAGGTTTGCCCGAGCGCATGTCGCCTACCACCGCCTCGATGGCGGCCAGCTGGTCAGGCGTCTCCTCGAAGCCGAAGCCGTCGGCGAAAGCCTCCAGGTCGTGCTGCCGGAAATCGAATGCGTGTCCCTGGCGCAAGGCGCGCTGGGCATACAGGTGCAGCAGTTCGGCGGCGGTGTCGCGTACCTGTTGCGCGGCCTTCTTCCGGGCTTTATCCCATTGGCCGCTGCCGAGCCGGTGCAGTTCGACTGCTTCGGGGTCGGCGCCACTGTATCGGCTGATCAAGTGGAGTTGCGCCACCGGTACGTACAGCGTGTCCCCACCGGCATACTCAAGGTGCAGGAACTCGCTCTTCAGGTTGTCGCCCTCGCCCATGTCGAGCAGGGCGAGCCCGAGATAACGGCCGATGCCATGCAGCTCATGCACCACCGGGTCGCCGATCTTCAATTCTGAAAGATCGCGCAGCCAGCCTTCCAGGTTGCTGCGGCGCGCCTCAGAGCGTTTGCCCCGTGGTCGCGCCGTGGCGGCATAGAGTTCGTTCTCGGTGACCACCGCCAGGCCGGCCTGCGGCAGGACGAAGCCGCCTGACAGCGGCGCAACCCCGAGCATGAAGCCCTCGCCGCTCGCCACGAAGCTTGCAAAATCATCACAGGGCAGGGGCTTCAGGGCATATTCGACGAGGTATTCGCGTATCGTCTCGCGCCGGCCCGGAGATTCGGCGAGCAACAGGGTGCGGCCGCTGAAGTTGTCCAGATGCTGGCGCAAGGCGCTCAACGGATCGTCGGCGCGCCGTTCGACCGCGATGCTCGGGGCGGGCAGGGCCGCAACTTCGGCACCGGCCACTGCCTTTGCTGCGTCCGGCAACACCAGGCGCGGGAAGGCCGCGGCGGCGACGAAGAACTGCTCGTCGCTGAGAAACAGCTCGTGCGGCGGCAGCAAGGGACGCGAGCGTTCCCCACCCATCATCCGGTAGCGGTCACGGGTGTCGCGCCAGAACTCGGCGATGGCGGTCGGCACGTCATGGTGCTGGACCAGCAGAACATTCTGCGGCAGATAATCGAACAGGGTGGCGGTGGCATCGAAGAACAGCGGCAGGTAATACTCGATGCCGGCCGGTGCGATGCCGTTCGAAACATCCTTGTACAAGGCCACGCGCGAAGCGTCGCCTTCGAATGCCTCGCGGAAGCGAAGGCGGAACTGCGTGCGGCCGGCTTCGTCGAGCGGGAACTCGCGCGCCGGCAGGGTGCGGATTTCCGGCACCGGATACAGGGTGCGCTGGCTGTCGGTATCGAAGGTGCGGATGCTCTCGATTTCGTCATCGAACAGGTCGATGCGGAAGGGCAGCGCCGCGCCCATCGGGAACAGATCGATAAGGCCGCCGCGCACGCTGAACTCCCCCGGCGCCACCACCTGAGTGACGTGCTGGTAACCGCCCAGCGTCAGTTGGGCGCGCAGGTTGTCCGCCGCCAGGCGCTCGCCTTTCTTCAGGAAGAAGGTGTGCGCGGCCAGAAAGGCGGGAGGCGCCAGTCGCGTCAGGGCCGTCGTCGCTGCGGTCAGCAGCACGTCGCAGGTGCCGCGCGAGATTTCATACAGCGTCGCCAGGCGTTCCGATATCAAGTCCTGGTGTGGCGAGAAATTATCGTAAGGCAGCGTTTCCCAGTCCGGCAACAGATGGACGCGCAGCTTCGGCGCGAACCAGGCGATTTCCTCCTGTAACCTCTGTGCGGCGAGCGGGCTGGCGGCGATCACAGTCAGCAAACGGCCCGGCGCGGCTTGCTGTGCCAGTTGGGCGATCGCCAGGGCGTCGGCGGAACCGGACAGGATTGGCAGGTCGAGTCGGGCGCCGGGCTTCAGCAAAACCAAAGGCCCGAATTGCGGCAGCAGCAGAGGAAGCGGAACGCTCAAGGGAGTAAGGCGCTGGGGTGAGCGCCAATCATAACGGATAGGCTCTCAGGGCAAACCTCAAGGATGAGAATGAAGCGATCTCAATTCTCCATGGCGGAAACAGTCGACCAGATGATCGTTGACCATTCCCACCGCCTGCATCAACGAATAGCAGATCGTCGGGCCGACGAACTTGAAGCCTTGAGCGGCCAAGTCCTTCGATAGCGCGACGGAGAGCGGCGTCTGCGCTGGCAACTCGGACTGATCGCGCCATGCATTGTGCACTGGTTTGCCATCGACAAAGCGCCACAGATAGGTGCTGAAGCCTCCATTCTCGCCGGCGCCACCGAATTTTTCCTGCACGCCGAGGAATTTCCTGGCGTTGGTGATCGCGGACTCGATCTTCCGGCGGTTGCGAACGATGCCGGCGTCGCCGAGCAGGCGGGCGACATGGCGCTGGTCGTAGCGCGCGATCTTCGCAGGATCGAAGCCATCGAAGGCAGCGCGATACTGGTTGCGTTTCCTCAGGATCGTGATCCAGGAAAGGCCGGCCTGGGCACCCTCGAGAATGAGAAACTCGAACAACGCGCGATCGTCGCGCAACGGTACGCCCCATTCGCGGTCATGATAGGCGACGTACAACGGATCTTCGCCGCACCACAGACAGCGCCGGGAAGGTGTGGCAAGCTGGGTCAAGTCAGTTCCAGCACGCCACGCTTCAGGCCGCCGTCTTCGGGATGAATGGAAAGCACGAAGCCAAGGCTGGTGACGAACTTGATCATGCGCTGATTCTCGGCAAGGAACTCGCCATACATGTACTTGAGCCCGCCGTGACTCCTGGCCGCATCAATCAGCACGCCCATCAGGCGCCGCGCCAGACCGGTGCCGTGCCAGGCGTCGGCGACGACGATGGCGAATTCGCAGGACTCGCCGTCCGGATTGGTGGCGTAGCGGACCACGCCGACCTCCACTTCGGCCCCTTCCTGCTCAACTGTAGCGACGAAGGCCATCTCGCGATCGTAGTCGATCTGCGTCAGGCGGATCAGCTGCCCCTGAGACAACTCACGGATGGTATTCATGAAGCGGAAGTACTTCGATTCCGCCGATAGATCGTGTACGAATGCCTGCTCCATGGCAGTGTCTTCGGGCTTGATCGGGCGGATGTGGATGGTCTTGCCGTCATCAGTCCGGTAGCTCGTCACCAGATCCGATGGATAAGGATGAATCGCCATGTGATCGTAACGTCCGACGCCGCGAGGCAGGCTGGCAATGACGACGCGGGCATCGACGGCGATGGCGTCATTTTCGTCAACGATCAGGGGATTGATGTGCATTTCGCGAATCCACGGCAATTCGCAGACCATTTCCGAAACACGCAGCAGCACTGCCTCGATGGCTTGCAGGTTGACCGGCGGCTTGTTGCGGATGGCGCCGAGGCGGGCAGCAGTTTGTGTCGATTGCAGCATGTCGGCAATCAGGACGTGGTTCAATGGTGGCAGGGCGACGCTGCGTTCCCTGCCGTCCGTGCCGAATTCCACGTCGACGCCGCCGGGGCCGAGTGTGATGGCAGGACCGAAGATTGCGTCCTGCGACATCCCGACCTGTAACTCGCGCCCGTTCGGTTTGACGATCATCGGTTCGATCGCGATACCATTGATGACGGCATCGGGCCGCTTGCGACGAACTTCCTCGATAATCTCCCGATAGCTCTCGCCCACGGCTTCGAGGCTGGTCAGGTTGAGGCGGACGCCGCCATAATCGCTTTTGTGGATGATCTGCCGCGAATCGACTTTCATCACCACCGGAAGGCCGATTTCCTCGGCCAGGCGCTCGGCTTCGGCCGCGGTACGTGCGACCATGGCCCGCGCAATCGGAATCTGAAAGGCTGCCAGCAGCGCCTTGGATTCCATCTCGCTGAGCATCTGGCGACCTTCCTGGAGCGCAGTTTCAATCAGCAGACGAGCGCTCTCCAGATTCGGCGCAAGATGGTCGGATATCGCGGCCGGGGTCTGCATCAAAAGCTTCTGGTTACTATAGTAGCTGCTGATCTTGGAGAAAAGTTCGACGGCCGGTTCCGGCGTGCGGAAGGTGGGAATGCCGGCACCCTTGAACAGCAGGCGTGCTTCGCGTACCTGATCCTCGCCCATCCAGCAGGTGACCAGCGGCTTGTCGGAGTGGCGTGCGTGTTCAATGACGGCGCGGGCCGTCTGGGTCGGGTCGGTGAGTGCCTGTGGCGTAAGAATCACCAGAATGCCGTCGACTTGATCATCGTTCAGACATGCTGCCAGCACGGCGGCGTAACGTGCCGGGTCGGCATCGCCGAAGATGTCGAGGGGATTGGCCCATGACCAGTTTGGCGGCAGAATCCCATGCAGTTTGTCGCTGGTCTCCGACTTGAGCTTCGCCAGCGAAATTCCGATCTCCACGGCATGGTCGGCGGCCATTACCCCTGGTCCACCGCCGTTGGTGATGATCGCCAGCCGATTGCCGCGCGGATGAAAGTTTGAAAACAGCGCTTGAGCCGTTGCATACAATTGTCCTACGTTGTCGAGCCGCACGACGCCGGCGCGCCGCAAGGCAGCGTCAAAGACATCGTCGGCGCACACCGGTGCGTCGCTGGGTGCAAGCAACCTCTGGGGGACATGCGCCCCCCGCGCGTCGGTCATGGGCAGACTACGCCCCACTTTTATCAGCAGCACCGGCTTGCAACGGGCAGCGGCGCGCAGCGCACTCATGAAGCGACGCGCGTTCCTGATGCTTTCGATATAAAGAAAGATGTTTTCGGTTTTCGAATCGGCAACCAGAAAATCCAGTATTTCGCCCAGGTCGACGTCGCAGGAGGTGCCCAGGGACACCACGCTGGAGAATCCGACCTTGTTGGGCAGCGCCCAGTCGAGGAGTGATGCGCACAAAGCGCCGGATTGCGAGATTAGCCCTATGCTGCCTGGATTCGCACTGCAATTGGCAAAGCTCAGGTTGATGCCGCGGTTGGGACGCATCATGCCCAGAGAGTCGGGGCCGAGCAGCCTGACCCCGTGGCGTCGCGCGTTTGTCAGCACTGCGTGCTCCAGTACGGAGCCGCGCGCGCCGGTTTCAGAAAAGCCGCCGGAAATGATAATCGCGCTGCGCGTACCGGCGCGTCCGCAAGCTTCGACGACGGCCGGAACACTTGCTGGTTTGGTACAGATCACCGCCAGGTCGATACGCTGCGGGAGACTCGCGGGCGAGGGGTAACTGCGCTGGCCGAAAACCGTCTGGTGGCCCGGGTTGACGAAAAAAAGCTGACCCTTGTAGTCCGCGTCCAGCATGTTGCGCGCCAGCGTCACGCCGATCGACCCGGGGGTCTCGGAGGCGCCGATGATGGCGATCGATTTGGGCTCAAAGAGTGCGGTCAGGTAGTGGTCTTCGTAGCTCATATGAGGTGTCCTGACTCGCTGCGGCGAACCCGAAACGGCGTTTGTTGCACTGCGGTAAGAATACCATCAACGCGGCTTGGTCTGGGCTTTCTTCGAGACGATCAATTTGGCACGGGGGATTGATATCGGACGCGATAAATGGCTCCGGCGTAGTCGTCCGAGATAAGCAGCGAGCCATCCGGAAGTACCAGCACGTCGGCCGGACGACCCCACGCGTTTTCACCTTGCAGCCAGCCCGTGACAAAAGCCTCGTATGCGACGGCGCGCTGGCCGTTCAGCTTTACCGTGGCGATCCGATAGCCGATCTTCTTGGAACGGTTCCATGATCCATGCTCGGCGATGAAAATCTGCCCGCGATAGGCCTCCGGAAACTGCGTGCCAGTATAGAAACGCATGCCCAATGATGCGACGTGGGGGCCGAGGGCCTGGGCCGGGCCGGTGAATTCGCTACAAGCGCGCTTCTTGCCGAATTCCGGATCCGGGAGCGATCCGCCGTGGCAATATGGGTAGCCGAAATTCATGCCGGCGCGCGGCGCATGATTCAGTTCGTCAGGGGGCGCATCATCACCCAGCAGGTCTCGTCCGTTGTCGGTGAACCAAAGTTCGTGGGTCTGCGGATGCCAGTCAAAGCCGACGGAGTTGCGAACTCCGCGTGCAAAGGTTTGCGTTTGCGAACCATCTGGCTTCATCCTCAGGATCGCGGCGTAGCGATCGGGATTCGGTTCGCAAATGTTGCACGGTGCGCCTACCGGAACATACAACCAGCCGTCCGGACTGAACGCAATGAATTTCCACCCATGATGTTTTTCGGTAGGCAAGTCCCCCTTGACCACGACCGGTGCCGAAGGATTCGCCAAGTTCCGGGCGATATTGTCCAGGCGCAGAATGCGGCTGACCGACGATATATACAGGCTGCCTTCCCGATACGCCACGCCCACCGGCATCTCAAGCCCTTGCGCGATAACATGCAGGGGTCCCGCCCGGAAATTCGCGTCCAGCGCCAGGGCATAGACCTTGCCGGCCTCCCTGGAGCCGATATACAGCACCCGGCCGTCGCCAAGCGCCAGCTGCCTGGCGTTTGGGACGCGTGCGAGAAGTTCGATCGTGAAACCGGGGGGCAGCTTGAGCAGATGCAATGGCAGCTCCGCCGCGCCGGCGCCATCGAACCACACTGCAAGCAGCACGCTTGCGCATAGCTTGGCAAATCGAACTGCGTCTTTCATCGAAGGTCCACCAGGTCAATGGATCGCCAATTATCGCGCGCAACGAGTCGATCGGGTCTTATGCAGAATTCGCCTTGGAACATCCTGACGCATGACGGAAGTTGGAATCTCGCCAAGATCGGACACCGGTTATCGGGATACCCGATTAAACTATGGCGATCGAATCATTCCAAACCATCATGGACAATAGTAATCATGAAGCAGCTGCGGCGCCCCCTGTCAATTCGATTCCAGATGGCAATGCGCTCGCCGCTCCTTGGGTAAGGCGATTCTCCGGTTTGATAAGTCCGGGCGGCGAAGTTCTGGATCTGGCTTGCGGCGGCGGCCGGCATGCGCGGTATCTCGCCAGTCTCGGCCATGTCGTTGAGGCCGTGGATCGCGACGCCACGCCTATCGAGGCACTGCGCGACATTCCTGGAATCAATGCGCGCTGCGCCGATCTTGAGGGTGGTCCGTGGCCTTACGGCGGCCGCCACTTCGCCGGGGTTATCGTCACCAATTATCTGTGGCGGCCGTTGTTTGCGCAGTTGATGGCGACGCTGGACAAGGGTGGCATCCTGATTTACGAGACTTTCATGATCGGCCACGAGGCTTTCGGCAAGCCCTCCAATCCGGCCTTCCTGTTGCGCCGGGACGAATTACGTCATGTGGTGCGCGGCCACCTGGAAATCGTTGCCTTCGAACAGGGTGAAATATCGGAACCACGTCCGGCTGTTGTGCAGCGGCTATGTGCGGTGCGCGGGGGTCCCTTGCGCCTGCCCGCCTTTCCGGCATTACTTGGTTGAGGACAGCGCCAGCCAGTCTCGAACGATGGGCCACAGCGTCGCTTCGCTGTTGGGTTTGAAGAATCCGAAATGACCGATGCGTGACATGCCAATTTGCCCGGGTTCGATTACGCGGTAGTCGGCCGGCCGATGGAGATAGGCATCGTGAAGCATGCGCGAACCTGCTTCGAGCAGCAGTTCATCGTCGACAAAGGTCAAGGCCAGCACCGGAAACCTTGCGCTGGCATAGGCGGCGCGCGCGCCGGGTTCCCCGCTCAAGAGGTATTCCGGCGTCAGGCACCAGCGCCGCCACTGGAACATCGCACCGCTGGGCAGATTGCCGATGACTCCGAGGTGCGCGCCGGGAAAGTATCCGAACAGCGGACAGAGCAAGGGTGCCAGCAGGTACCACATGAATGGCGCCGATCGGCGAATGCGCGGCGTGTTGTGGCGCAGGGACCCGCTGCCCACGGCGATATTCACCAGGCCGCTCACGCGCTCGCGAGAGGGCAACAGCGGCGCAGTTTGGCCCCCGAAGCTGTGGCCCACCACATACAAGTCGTGGTGCGGGTAGGCATCGGCCGCAGCATTGACCACTGCGTCATAATCCAGAGCCAGCCAGTCGGTAAGATCTGCCTTCAATTTCCTTGGCGAACCCCGCAGTGATTCGCCGATGCCACGAAAGTCGAAAGTCCATACCGCATATCCCTGCGCGGCCAGATACCTTGCGAACGGCGCATAGAAGGACTGCGGCACGGCCATCGCCGGGGCGATGACGATACACGCCAGCGGCGGTCCGGCCGGGTCGAAGCGATAACCGGCGAGCGCATAGCCGTCCTTGGCCGCGACGAGGATACGATTCATGGCGCCTTGTGCCGTTCGGTTATCGCAACAGCCAGGCCGCTGCCGGCGATGATGGTCATGCCAAGGATAGCCCAGCGATCGGGCAGGTGATCGAAGACCTGCCAGCCCAGCAATGTCGCCCAGATCAGTTGTGCATACATGAAAGTCGTCAGGGTTGTCGCCGGCGCATGGCGGAAGGCGCGAGTCATCAGGTAATGGCCGGTGCCGCCGTAGATGCCCATGGAGGCGATCAGTAGCGCCTCGAACGGTGTTGGTTCCGGCCCGTCCCAGTACCAGGGCAAGCCGAGGGTCATCACCACGGTGCCGACCAATGCCGTATAGAACAACATGGTGAAAGTGCCCTCGGTAGTCGACAGCTGGCGCGTCTGGATCTGATACACGCCATAGCACACGGCGCCTGCCAGTGCCAGCAAGATGCCGGGACCGGCGAGGGCACCTCCCGGGCGGGCAATCAGCAAGGCGCCGGCAAATCCGGCGATCACGGCCAGCCAGCGCCGCACGCCGATCTTTTCGCCCAGCCAGGGGCCGGCCATCAGGGTGACCAGCAACGGCGTGACAAACAGGATCGCGGTCGTCTCGGCCAGCGGCATCAGGCGCAATGCGCCCATCAAAAAGCCGGTAGTTCCGACCAGCATCAGCGCCCTGGTGACCTGGACCAGCGGCCGCTGTGTGGCCACCAGTCTCAAGCGCATCGAAGGCGCCAGGAACAGGATCATCAACAGGCAATGGAGGGTGTAACGCGCCCATACCAGCAGCGGTACTGCGAATTTCTGGGAAAGATGTTTGGAGGTGGCATCGAGCGCCGCAAAAAAGAACAGTGCGGAAAGGATCAACAGGATTCCGCGTACCGGATGCTGCTGGGATTCAGGCATGCGCAGGCGAAAATGAGGCGATCCAGTGGTTGAGCAGACTGCGTGCCGGTTCAATGAGTTCCCCCGCAGTCAGACCGACCGGACCGGCCCCCGCCGCGACGCAGGCGTCTGCTGCCGCACCATGCAGGTGAACGGACGCCAGCAGCGCCTGATCGGCCGGCCAGCCCTGGGCCAGCAGGGCAACCATCATTCCGCAGAGCACGTCGCCGGTGCCTGCCGACGCGAGACCGGGATTGCCGGTGGTATTGATGAACCAGCGGCGATCGGGGAATGCGACGATGCTGCCGCATCCCTTCAAGACGGTCGCGGCATTCAAGCGTCGCGCCAACTCCAGCGCAGCGGAGACCCGGTCTGCCTGCACCGTTTCGACATCGCTGGCGAGCAGGCGTGCAGCTTCGGCCGGATGCGGCGTTAGCAGGGTCGGAGCCGTGCGACGCGCGATAACGCCCGCCAGAACCGGATGTGCGGCAAGCAGATTCAAGGCGTCAGCATCCAGCAGCAGCGGCAGATCGGTATCTATCGCGCGGCGCACCAGGGTCAACGCAGCAGCCGATTGTCCCAACCCCGGACCGACGGCGAGGCAGGTGGCGAGGGAAAACACTTCATCGGCTGCATGCAACATCAACTCGGGTTGTAGCGGATCGACGGCGAGTTTTTCCGCCATTCCGATATAGACCCGTCCGGCGCCGAGTTTGAGCGCCGCGCGTCCCGCCAGCAGTGTTGCGCCAGCCATGCCCGGCGCACCGCCGAGGATGCCCGCGCTGCCGTAGCTTCCTTTGTGCGAATTCGTCCTGCGGGCGCGCAACTGTCTGGCGAATTGTTGCCGGGCAATCGTGCTTCCATCGCTTGTATCGACGTTCACGCCGAGATCGTGAACGCTGACGGCGCCGCAATGATCAGGTCCATCCTGAGTCAGAAGGCCGGGCTTAAGGGCGATGAAGGTCGCCGTATAGGTCGCGACCACGGCCAGACCCATGACGCGGCCGGTATCCGAATCCAGACCGCTCGGAATGTCGAGCGACAGTACCGGGC
>Ga0163199_1001818_pt1 | contig 13174 bp, 11 predicted proteins | sample PL_2010_150m_FD_113537 | JGI IMG/M metagenome (GOLD analysis project Ga0163199, IMG submission 113537) | Freshwater microbial communities from Powell Lake, British Columbia, Canada to study Microbial Dark Matter (Phase II) - PL_2010_150m | ecosystem: Environmental > Aquatic > Freshwater > Lake ... | reverse complement strand
TGAACATTAGGAACATTCCATCTGATCGCTAATCGGGCAAGGTATTTTCGCGCATTTCGCCAGATAGATAAACTAAATACTCATAGATGTAAATTCTGATGAAAACTTGAACATCGAGTCATAGGGATCGCCGGAGTGCAGTTGGTCGGCCCGAAAGGGGCCGTGGGGCGTGGGGAACAGGGTGGTTTTTGTCATGACGGCAATTCTTGTTTTGGCTAACGGCCTGTTATCAAAGGCGCAAAGGCATCCCGGTGGGAGCGGCATTCTGCCGCGATCAGGCGGTGGGGAAACATAAGGCGCTGTACCTATTGATTGTGGCGCAATCCTATTGATTGTGGCACTACCGCTGCTTGGAGCAGCCAGGCCCGCAATTGCTCCGGATCCTGGCAGGCCACAATGGCCTTTTTTAGGGCCTCCTCACACGCCACGCTGCGGGCGTTGATAACTTCCTGCAAGGCGGCCCGCAGCCCATCCAATTCTCCCTGTTTTCGTCCCAATACCTCCCCCTCGGCATAGACCGCCTCGATACTCTCATACCCGCGACGCTGTAGGAGATTGCGCAGGGTTGCCTCGTGGGCCGCCTCGCGGTCGTACAGGGCGGTGACATCCACCGGGTTACGCAGGATCCCAGGGGCCAGCAACTGCCCACCGGGATGGGCAAGTCGCATCGGCTGGCCGGGTTCGTGGACCTCCACCCGCCGCGGGCCGGTCAGGCGCACCACCCATATATAGCGGGTTCCGGCGCCCAGCAGATCCTGGATCTTGGCGGTGAGGGCCGCCTCATCTTGCCCCCGATCGGCATACTCCACCGCCAAGGGGGGAACGCCCTTGACCCATCCCGGTTCATCGCTCACGTTGCCGACCGCCACGTCCGGCGCCCGCAGCATGTCGGGATAGGGGGCAAACCCGGTATCGATCCCGGCGCTCTCGACGTCCGGATCGCTGTCCAGCAATTGGCCGCCAATCAGATTGGCCCGGGAACCACGGCCCCCGGTGGGCAGACATTGGATGGCGTGCCCCGCGGACAGCTCATAGGGATCGCCGGAGTGCAGTTGGTCGGCCCGAAAGGGGCCGTGGGACGTGGGGAACAGAGTGGTCTTTGTCATGGCGGTTCAGGATAGCAGGTTGCCGTGAAAGCTGAGTAATGAACCACGGAACACACAGACCACACGGAAAAACACTCTTTTTTCCGTGTATTTCGTGTGTTCCGTGGTTGCCGTGAAAGTCAGGTGACAGGAAGACTTTCATCAGCGGGGGTGTCAACGCCCAAATGACATGACTGTTGAAGTGATGGGCAGGGTCGTGGAGATTCATCAGGCTCCAAGCAACAACCGCACCAACATACCGATGACCGCCACCAGGAAGGCGGTGGCCAGGAATTCCGGAACCCGAAAGATGCGCTGCTTGGCACTCAGGGTCTCGATCAGGGCCAGCAGGAATCCACCAATGGCGAGCTTGGTCACCAATCCCGGCAAGGCCACCAGCAGACCCATCGGATGGTCCGCCCGGGCCAGATCCCAAGGGAAAAACATGGCCGCCCCCCCGCAGGAATAGGCGTATAGCTTGAGGCTGGCGGCCCACTCCAGCAACGCCAGGTGTCGCCCGGAATATTCCAGGATCAGGGCCTCGTGAATCATGGTCAGTTCGAGATGGGTGGTGGGGTTATCCACCGGCACCCGGGCATTTTCCGCCAGGGCCACCATAACAAAGGCCACGCCGGCGAAGGCGAGGCTGGGATAGATGGCCAGGTCGCTCTGGGCTAGGGCCGTCACGATGGTATCGAGGGAGGTGGACTGGGGGATCAGGGAGACGGTAAACAACACCATGAGCAGGGCCGGTTCGGCCAGGAATCCCACCAGCATCTCCCGGCGCGCCCCCAGACTGCCGAAGGCGGTGCCCACGTCCATGGCGGCCAGGGCGATGAACACTCGAGCCAGGGCGAATAGGCCCACCAGGGCGATGGCGTCCGCCGCCGGGGCCAACGGCAAGCCAATGGCGAAGGTCGGAATGATGGCGCAGGCCAGCAGCATACAGCCAAACACCAGGTAGGGTACGCCGCGAAACAGGGACGAGGCGTGCTCCGCCAGCACCGAATCCTTGTGAAATAACTTGTGCAGCATCCGATAGGGGCGCAGCAGGCCCGGCCCGGAGCGGTTTTGCAGCCAGGCGCGGCACTGGTTGACCCAGCCGACGAGCAGGGGCGCCAGCAGCAGCGCCACCAGGATCTCCAGGGTCTGCATCAGGACGCCGTATAGGGTGTTCATGACCACACCCCGTAGACTGGGTAGAGCGCAGCGAAACCCAGGATTGCATAGCCATATCGCGTCATAACCGCACCACCAGCAAGACCCCAATGAGCGTCAGGAACCCGTACAGCAGATAATGGGCGATGCGCCCCTGTTGCGAGTGCCCAATCACCTGGGCCAGGCGATCCACGACCCCTGCGATCGGGACATACAGCCCATGCCACAGGGGATCCTCCACCACCACCCGATAGTGAGGCCGCTCATCAAAGGGGCTTGGCACCTCTCGGTGCAGGCGAAACAGGGGCTCGAACACCTGGCGAATGGGCTGACCGAAACCCTCGGCGGTGTCCTGCATACGTGGGGTCTGGGCCGGAAAACCGCAGTCCCAGGGAGGAGCACGGCGCAACCGACCGTGGTACAGAGCGCGCACCAACAAATAGGCCAGGGCATAACTGATGGCCAGCCCGAGCAGGAAGATCAGCGGTCCATAGCTGGCGCCCTGATCCTGAAACGGCACCAAGAGCCAAACGCTGTGGCCGACCCGCGCTCCCAGCCCGGCGCCCACCAGTTGCTGGGTCACCGGATCCAGGATCTGGATAAATAGGGTCGGCAGTAACCCCAGCAGCACGCAGCCCAGGGCCAACCAGAGCATCCCCAGGCGCTCCCAGGGACCGGCGTCGTGGGCCTGGGCGAGCTTGGCCTCCCTGGGCTGGCCCAGGAAGATGATGCCGAAGAATTTGACCATGGTGTAGCCGGCCAGGGCCGCCACTAGGGCGATCAGGGCGGCCACCACCGGAATGAGCATATTGAGGAAGGGATCCGGCAGGGCCGGGGTAAACAGAAAACTCTGAATCAGCAACCACTCCGCCACGAAGCCACCGAAGGGTGGCAATCCCGCGCTGGTCAGGGCGCCGATCAGGCTAAGCCAAGCAACCCAGGGCATGTGCCGGATCAGCCCGCCCAGCTTGCCGAGGCTGCGCTCCGCTGTGGCGTGCAACACCGACCCGGTGCCGAGGAACAAAAGACCCTTGAAAAAGGCATGGCTCATGGCGTGATAGAGACTGGCGGTAAGGGCCAGGGCCGCTGCCAGGTGCATCCCAAAGGCGGCAAACAGCACCGTCAGGCCAATGCCAGCGAACAGCAAGCCCATGTTCTCAATAGATGAATAGGCCAGTAGCCGCTTCATGTCCGTCTGCACGGCGGCAAACACCACCCCGAACAGGGCGGTGGCGAGTCCCAAGGCCAACAGCAGCACCCCCCACCACCACAGCCGCACTTGCAGCAGGTCAAAGGTCACCCGCAGCAGGCCGTAGACCGCCGTTTTCAGCATCACCCCGCTCATGAGGGCGGAGATCGGCGAGGGCGCGGCGGGATGGGCCTCGGGCAGCCACACATGCAAGGGCAGGATACCGGCCTTGGCGCCAAAGCCAAACAGGGCCAACAAAAAGGCCGCAGAGCCCCAGAAGGGGCTGAGGGACTGGGCGCGCATGTTGGCGAAACTGTAATCGCCGGTATTGGCTTGCAACACGCCAAAGCACAGCAACAAGGCGAGGGCGCCCACGTGGGCCATCAGCAGATAGAGGTAACCGGCGCGCCGAATCTCCGGGAGCCGGTGATTGGCGGTCACCAGAAAGAACGAGGATAGGGCCATGGTTTCCCACATCACCATGAAGGCGTAGGCGTCGTCCGCCAGCACCACCAACGCCATGCTGGCGAGGAACAGGTGATAGCCCAGACTTAGGAGCCCAGGGGGCGCCCCCTCGCTTTTACGGAAGTAGCCGGCGGCAAACACCGAGATGCCCGCCGAGACCGCGCCGATCACCAACAGAAAAAACGCGGACAGTCCGTCCATGCGCAGGTGAAACGGCAGCCCCGGCAGGCCCAAGGCCAGGGTGGTCGTGACCGGCTCAGCGAAGATCCCCCAGAGCGCTACCCCGGCCAGCATCAGGCCCAAGCCTCCGCCCAGGGGAAACAGAATCCGAGTCACTGGGCTCAAGCGATTCAACACCGCCAGCCCCGCCACCCCCAGCAGCAGCCAGGCGCAGATCACCAGCAAGGCCCCGTCCAGGGCGGTCCAAGTGGTTGGATCTGCGATACTGCTCATGCCCAATGCCTCAGGGATTCAATCAGGAGAATGGTGCATTGTGCGGACGATTCAGGAGTGCTGTCTACTGCCTCCTCTCAAGCCAGCGATTCAGCGCCTCATTGCCTGCCGTGCCTCAAGATACCGCGGGTAACTGCGGCAAATGCCCCAATCGGATCCATGCAAACATATAACCCATTGATATGTTAGGCACATAATCCTGGCACGTCACATGCCAGTGCAACCGCAGTCTCTCGCTAGATCGGGTACCGGGACTCAAGTATGCGTCAGGAAATCAGCGTATCCCCTGCATGGTACCTACGAGGCATCGTCCGCGCCTTGGCCGTGTCCCTCGGGCTTCATCTGAGCGCGAGCGCCGCCCTGCTCGTCTACGTCCCCCGCCAGCCCCCACAGGATAGGCAGGCGCCCGTTGTCATGGTGGTACTAGAGCGGGTGGGGCCTGCGGTAAAACCGGCGCCGCAGGCGCAGGCGATACCTGTGGTGGAGCCGGTGCCACAACCGGTAACGGAACCTGCCCCCACGCCGATACTAAAATCCCTGCCGGTGTCCGCACCGGCTCCCGTACCAACGCCCGTAAGGAAGTCGATTAGGAAAGCCATCAGGAGGGTCATGCCGCGTGTATCCGCCCAACCGATCCGCCATCCGCGACCCCCTCCATTGCCTTCGGCAGCGCCGCCAGCGGCCCAAGTAGCGTCCGCTCCTGCATCAGCCACGAAGGCGCTGAGGGGCGCCCCGGCGCGCCAGACCATCGAGGCGACCTATATCCCTCCAGATGCCTCCGCAGCCTACCTAAACAACCCCCGTCCGGCCTACCCACGGGCGGCGCGGCGTGCGGGCATGGAGGGGCGCTGTCTGCTCGAAGTGGCCGTGGATGCAAGTGGAGCTGTCCGTTCGGTGCGAATACTCCGAGGCAGCGGTCACGCCCTCCTGGATCGGGCCGCAATGGCGGCGGTCGAGCACTGGCGCTTCCTACCCGCCCGCCGGAGTGGGCGGGCGGTGGCCGCCTTGGTCGAGGTACCGATACGCTTCCACCTGACCCAGGGTGGCGGATAGGCAGTAGCGCCTCCTTGCTCTGCTAAGGCAACTTCCGCGAAAAAAGATACTGACCCCGCTCTGTGGGAGCGGCCTTTGGCCGCGATTTAGCGCCCGCTGGCACTGTAGCCCTCGCGGCTAGAAGTCGCTTCCACAGCGACATCGCTTCGGTAGAAGATTTTCCGAGATCCGCCTAAGGCCGCACCTCATTGATGACCAGCCGTACCGGTTCCGTCTGGCCTGGGGTGACCGGCTCGACCTCGCCCTGTAGATCGCCGCTTTGAGGGAGGGCGTTGCCGGATCGGGAGATGCGGGCGCCAACCCGCACCTGGGGAAAATTGGATAGGCGCATCTGCGGTGCCATGGCCATGCGGTCATCCAGAGTCAGGGTAACCGGAAGATCGCGGGCCTGCATGCGTTGCACCGCCAGCGGCATGGGTGGTCCCTTCAGGGCGTGAGCGAACACGAATAGGGTGTCATCCGGTGCAAACCGCCCTTGCATGCCCGTGCCCAGGGTGACCTGCACCTGGATGGCCAGGTTGGCCGTAGCATCGGTTGCCTCCTTTGGTGACGCAGGCGCCGCAGCCTGGGCTGGGGCCGCTTCTGCAACTGGGGTCACAGCTGACTCGGGTGTCATGCCAGCCTGTTGCCGCGCCTCAGTGATGAATCGGCGCAAGGTCTTGGCGTCCTCGCCGTCCGGCGAGATCTGGGCCTGTAGACGGGTCCAGCGCGCCACCGCCTGGGCGGGGGCGCCACTCTGGAGATCCACCAGCCCCATCATCCATAACGCGCCCGGATGCGTGGGGGCGATCCCCAGGGCGGCCCGGATCAACTCTGCGGGTTTACCCGTAAGATCGCCTTTGGCCACCTGCGCCAAGGCCTCCGCATAGGCCAACAGGACATCCGGCTCCCGGGGGGCTAGGCGATTGGCCTGGGCGTAGGCGGCGACCGCCTGTGCCCCCTGACCCAGGGCCAGGGCGCTGCGTCCCAGCATCACCCAACCCTGTAGATCGTCCGGACGGGTCTGCATACGTGCGGCCAAACGCGCCACCAGCACCTCCATGGACGGCATATCGGCATGGTCCGCCTGGGCTAGATTAGACCCGGACGGGAGGGGCTCCATGGCCCGGTAATCACCTACCCACAGATAGAGACCAACCGCCAGCAGCGGCACGACGACAACCAGTAGGGGGGCGGCCCAGCGTCCGGACTTGGGTGCCACGAGTGGTCTCGTGGCCTCATTGAGGTCGAGCAACAGCCCCTTTTCTAGGTCATGACGAGCGGAATCATAGTGTCCCTGATCCAGGGCGTCGGTCGCCAAGTCTGCGTCCAGCTCCGCGAGCTGCTGGCGAAATATCGCTAGATTGGCCTGGTTTTCGTCGACTGCGCCGCTGTCGCGGCGCTGGCGTAGGATGGGCGGCAGGATGAACAGCAACGCCAGGACTAGAAGCCCGGCGGCGAACAGCACAAAGAGGATCATCGAAGGGGTTCCTGGGGCCTGGATGGGTCGGCAAGGAGGACCGCGAGCCGGCTGTGTTCCGCAGCGGATAACTCGCTGTCGCGGGCCTTCCTCTTGCGCAGCAGGGTGCGGATGAGCAGGAAACCAGCGATGCCAAACAGTAGGAACGGGCCGTACCAGAGCGGATAGGTGGACAGCTTCAAGGGCGGGTTATAGAGCACGAAATCGCCGTAGCGGGCCACCAGAAAGCCAATGATCTGATCCTGGGTCTTGCCCGCCCGCATCATCTCGTAGATCTCGCGCCGCAGATCCTGGGCCAGCTCCGCTTGGGAGGCGGCTAGGGACTCGTTCTGGCACACCAGGCAGCGCAATTGCTCGGTCAACTCCCGGAAGGCATGTTCTTGGGTCGGGTTGGAAAAGCTGAACTCGGCTAGGGTCGAGGCCTCGGCGCTCAGGGTTCCAAGAACTAGGGTGCCGGCCAGGGCAAAGACAAGGATGTATCGTTGCATCGGATTTCCGCTGTAATTTTTGGGATTCAGGGCCAGGGAAGCTACGCTCGCCGCTGTGCAATTCTCGAATTCTGCAATACCCTGTATTTGTTGCACCCAGGAAAAACAGAGAGTTCTTCGACCATAGGTATGGGATGAGGAACGACAAGGAAATGGAATATTATATTCCTGTTTACAATTCACTAACCACTAAAGGGTAGCTTACATGGCAAGAAAAAAAATTGCAGTAGTGGGGGGAGGCCAGATCGGCGGTATCGTCGCGTTGCTCGCAGCCCAGAAGGAGCTGGGAGATGTGGTGCTGGTGGACATCCCGGAGAAGGAGCATTTTACCAAGGCCAAGGCCCTAGACATCATGGAGCTGCGGCCCAATGACGGGATCGACGTGGAATTGACCGGGAGCGGAGATTACGCGGCCCTCGCGGGAGCAGACGTCATCATCGTCACCGCCGGCGTCCCGCGCAAACCGGGCATGACCCGCGATGATCTGTTATCCGTCAACCTGACGATCATCAAGGGCGTGGCGGAGGGCGTCCGGCAACACGCGCCGGACGCCTTTGTCGTGCTCACCACCAATCCGTTGGATGCCATGGTCTACGCCTTCCATAAAGTGTCCGGCCTGCCCAAGCAACGGGTGGCGGGTATGGCGGGTGCGCTGGATGGGGCGCGCTTTCGGACCTTTATCGCCATGGAGACCGGCCTATCTGTGAAAGACGTATCCTGCCTGGTGATGGGTGGACACGGACCGACCATGGTACCGCTAACCCGCACCGCCACGGTGGGCGGTGTGCCCCTCGACGCCCTGTTGAGCCAGGAGCAAATCGAGGCCGTGGTGCAACGCACCCGAGACGCCGGCACCGAGCTGGTCAAGTTATATAAAATTGGCAGCGCCTACTTCAGCACCGCCTCCGCCAGTGTCGAGATGGCCGAGGCCTTCCTCAAGGACAAGAAACGGGTGATCTCCGCCGCTGCCCTATGCGAGGGGGAGTACGGCGTGGATGGCCTGTTCCTCGGGGTACCTGTCGTCATCGGGGCCGGTGGCGTGGAGCGTGTGCTGGAGTTTCCTTTGATGGAGGCAGAACAGGTCATGCTGGATCAGACCATCGCGGCGGTGAAAGAGACCGTGGCCAGCACGGAACTCTGAGTCGCTGTGGGAGCGGCTTCCAGCCGCGAGGGCCGTGGGAGCGGCTTTCAGCCGCGAGGGCCGTGGGAGCGGCTTTCAGCCGCGAGGGCGCCGAATCGCGGCCAGAGGCCGCTCCCACCGGATCCGAACTAGCTATAGAGAAGTTCAGACCAGCGGCCCTGTTGTACCAACTCCTGGCGCACCCAGCGCCAGCGACTCCCCGAGCCCGCCGCTTCGGCCATGGTCTTATCCATGACCGTGGAAATCCGCTCCAGGCCCGCGAGATAGACGAAGGTGTGCTCGTCCTGCATCAGCGTCCAAATGTCCGCGGCATGCTGCTGTAGGGTTTGCTCAATGGCGTTTTCCTCGCCCAGCCAGGGGCGCCGACTTAGGCCATCAATGGCCTTGAAGGTTGCCTGATCGTAATAATGGACCAGGTCATTGTTGCGATCATTGTGGTATAGCGTCTCCATGCCGGTGCGTGCCCCATAGTACAGCCGCACCTGGCCCTTCCAGTTGGGGTGACGCTGGTAGACCTGCTGGAGAAAGGCGCGAAAGGGGGCAATCCCGGTGCCCGTGCCGATCATCAGCAGGTTACTATCAGGGTTTGCGGGTACGCGAAACTGACCGCCGTAAGGCCCGCTAAGCAGGATCTGATCCCCCGGTCGGGCATCGCACAGCCCATTGGAGGCAATACCGGGGTAGCGCTCACCGCTCACCTCGTCGATGTAGAAACAGCGACGCACGCACAACTCAATGTCTACACCCTGACCGGAGGGGGAATCGACGCCGCCGGCAATCGAATAGAGGCGTAGATGCCGGGCGTTGCCAAAGGGATGCGGTCCGGGGGTCAGCACGCCAATGCTCTGGCCGACCTGGTAGCGGAAGCCCCCATCGGCGATATGCAACAGTAAGCTGCGCACCTCGTCCGTGTGCTCCGGGGTGATGCGCTGAGAGGATTTCACCTCGGCGCTCCAGGTCTTGGTTACATCGTAATCATTTAGATTTGCCATTATCGTCTCCATCCCCCTGTTTAAGAATTCCGAAGTCTACCATTACGGTGGCCACACGAAGCAGCAGGGAGACACCACCCCCGTACGCAACGACCTGCCCCATTTCCCCACGGAATGACTGCTAACTGCTGACCAACAAAATTATACTTGATAATATGGCGAATCAGCCCCATCTCCCCGCGGACACGGACCCCGTTCCAGCCCAAATTTGGAGCGCATCGGTACTGCTTACCTGATTGGGAATGCCTTTTACGGGAATTGCCTAATCCAGAATCCCCGGTATTGCCTTGGGCAGTGGGATGGGATTGTGACACAACCATCCGCTTAAATTTTAGTAGCCCTGGAGTCGCGTAATGTTGCGAAAAAAACCTAAAAATGAGCTCTGGGAGGCCCTGCTCGAGTTGCGGGGGGCCTTTGCCTACGCCGCCTTTTTTTCGCTCTTTATCAACCTGTTGATGCTCACTCCCTCCCTGTACATGCTCCAGGTATACGATCGGGTGCTCCAGAGCCGCAGCGTGATGACCCTACTGATGCTCTCGCTGATCGTGGCGATCCTGTTCGCCACCATGTCCCTGCTCGAATTTGCGCGCTCCCGCCTGCTGGTCCGCGCCGGCAACAAGCTGGATAGTCGGCTGAACAATCGCCTGTTCGACGCCATGTTCCGACTTAGCCTGCGCGCCCCCGGCCAGACCAGCGCCCAGGCCATGGAAGACCTTACCAACCTGCGGCAGTTCCTGACCGGCGCCCCCTTGTTCGCCTTTTTCGATGCCCCCTGGGTGCCCATCTATCTCTTTGTCCTGTTTCTCTTTCATCCCATATTTGGTTGGTTTGCGATCGGCGCCGCCGTCATCCTCTCCGCCCTCGCCGTGCTCAACGAGTGGCTGACCCGGGCCGGCCTGGCTGCGGCCAATGCCGAGGCGATCCGCTCCCGCGAGACCATGATGATGAACCTGCGCAATGCCGAAGTGGTACACGCCATGGGCATGCTGGAGAGCTTGCGGACCCGCTGGCTGGAGAAGTACTACTCGTTTTTGCGCCACCAGTCGGATACCAGCGACCAGGCCGGAGTGCTCGGCAACACCAGCAAGGCGTTGCGCATGTTGTTCCAGTCTCTGGTGCTGGGCCTGGGCGGTTATCTGGCCATCCAAATGGAGGTGACCCCAGGGATGATGATCGCCGGCTCCATCATCATGGGCCGGGCCCTGGCACCTATCGATCAGCTCATCGCCAGTTGGAAACAGTTTTCCATCGCACGCCTGGCCTATGGCCGGCTGCGACACCTGCTGACGGAGATCCCGGCAGAAGGGCGCGCCATGTCCTTGCCAACACCCCAGGGGCGTTTGACGGTGGAGGGGTTGGTGGTGGTGCCACCGGGCGCTCAGGCACCGGTATTGCGTGGCATAGCCTTTGCCCTCGAGGCGGGTGAGACCCTGGCGGTAGTGGGGCCCAGCGCCGCCGGCAAGTCGACCCTGGCCCGGGCGATCCTCGGCATCTGGTCTGTGGTGGGCGGCAAGGTGCGCCTAGATGGGGCCGATATCGCCCAGTGGAACCGGGACTAGCTGGGGCCTTATATTGGCTATCTGCCCCAGGACATTGAGCTATTCTCGGGGACCATCGCCGATAACATCTGTCGCTTCGGCCCCCAGGATCCGGCCAAGGTGGTGGCCGCCGCCCAACTCGCCGGGGTCCATGAGATGATCCTGCGCCTCCCCCAGGGCTACGACACCCCGATTGGCGGTGGGGGTGGCGTGTTGTCCGGCGGGCAGCGCCAACGCATCGGTCTGGCCCGGGCGGTCTACGGCGCCCCACGCTTCATTGTCCTGGATGAGCCCAATTCTAACCTCGACGACCAGGGTGACCTCGCCCTATTGAGCGCCCTGGATACCCTCAAGCGGGAAATCCGGGCGACCACCCTGATCATCAGCCATCGGCTCAATGTGCTGGCGAAGGCCGACAAGCTATTGGTCCTACAGGAGGGTCAGTTGCAGCTGTTCGGTCCCCGGGATGAGGCATTGGCCCGGCTGATGCCCCAGGCACAACAGATCGCCCCAGCAGGTGCCCCGGGGACACGCTTAACGACGGTTCCCAGCCCCCAACACCCACCCGCTCCCGGGGCGGCACCTACAAAGGAGCAACCGGCATGACCCAGTTACAAGGCGCTACAATCGGGGCAAACCGGCCATTGCTTGAGCCCCCCTCCAGCGACGACCGACCCTATCGCCGCTTCGGTATCCTGGTCCTGTTGGTCAGCTTTGGCCTATTCGGGGCCTGGTCCGCTACCGCGCCCCTGGACAGCGCCGTGATCGCCGGCGGTCAGGTCAAGGTGGAGGCACGACGCAAGACCGTGCAGCACCTAGAAGGGGGAATCGTCGCGGCCATTGAGGTCAAGGACGGTGATCGGGTGGATGCGGGCCAGATTCTGGTGCGGCTCAGTGACGTGCGGGCGCATGCCCAATTGGAGATCGTCCGCCTCCAACTGTTCGATGACTATGGGTTGGAGGCGCGCCTCAAGGCGGAGCGCGAGGACGCCCCTAGTATTACATTTCCCCCTGCCTTGTTGGATAAGAAGACAGACTCCGAGGTGGCGGAGACCTTGCGTGGCCAGACCGAGGTCTTCCAGGCGCGCCGTAAATCCTGGCTCAATGAAAACAAGATCCTCAAGCAGCGCATCGGGCAGTTGAAGGAGCAGATTTCGGGGCTCCAGGCCCTGGTCAGATCCGAGCAGAGTCGCATTCAGTCCTACCGGAGCGAGGTAACTGAGTGGGAGTCGCTGTATAAGCAGAAGCTCGTCGACAAGCTGCGGCTGTTACAGATCAAGCGCGAGCTGGCCCAATTGGAGGGGGATGAGGCCTCGAACCAAGCCCAGATTGCCCGCTTGCAGATCCAGATCGGCGAGACGGAGTCCCAAGTGGTGCTGCGCGAGCAACAACGGCTCTCGGAGACCGTCGAACAGTTGCGCAAGACCCAATCGGAGATCGCCGATCTGCGCACTCGACTGGTCGCCATGGAAGATACCCTGGAGCGGACCCTGATTCGCTCCCCGGTACGGGGCACCGTGGTGGGGCTCAATGTGCATACCATCGGTGCGGTGCTGGGGCCGGGTACCCCGATCATGGATGTGGTGCCCGTGTCCGACGACTTCATTATTGAGGCCATGATTTCGACCCGGGACATCGACAAGGTCCGTAAGGGCCTGCACGCGGACGTGCGCTTCTCCGCCTTCAATGTGCGCTTCACCCATGTCATCCCCGGCCAGGTCGAGAACGTCTCCGCCGACTCCTTTCAGGACCAAAGGACTGGCGCTCCCTATTACCGGGCGGATGTCCTGGTCACCCCGGAAGGCATGGAAAGCATGAAGGAGTACGGATTCCAGTTGATCCCTGGAATGCCCGCGGAGGTGGTGATCAAAACCGGCGAGCGCACCGTTTTGGAATATCTGCTAAAGCCCTTCCTGGATATGCTGGCCCGTTCGTTTCGCGAAGAGTAGTCTCGCATCGGCTATTTCTAGTTCCCGTTAGGGCGACGCCTCGGGATGGCGCGTCCTCGCTTTGGCCCCGGATCTGCCGGGTTAGGAGGTTTTCTATGGACTATCGCCGCCGTTTCCGATCAGCCCTTGCCTTTGCCTTTGTCCTGCTGCTCGGCAGCGGGATCACCACTCGCCCCGCCACGGCTGGCCTGCTCACCCTGGCCG
>Ga0163199_1001817_pt1 | contig 13174 bp, 12 predicted proteins | sample PL_2010_150m_FD_113537 | JGI IMG/M metagenome (GOLD analysis project Ga0163199, IMG submission 113537) | Freshwater microbial communities from Powell Lake, British Columbia, Canada to study Microbial Dark Matter (Phase II) - PL_2010_150m | ecosystem: Environmental > Aquatic > Freshwater > Lake ... | reverse complement strand
TAATTATTTTTATCGCGTAAAATAACAAAATTATTCATTGTCGTCAGTTTTAAAATTACTTTCCAATACTATGGCCGATAAAAAGTCCAAAAAAGCCACAGCCAAGCAAAACTCAACCATTGCGGTTAATCGTCAAGCCAAACATGAATATTTTATCGAAGAGCGATTTGAGGCCGGGCTTGTTTTGGAAGGCTGGGAAGTTAAAAGTCTCAGGGCAGGGCGCGTTCAGTTAAAAGAAAGCTATGTTGTTATACGGCGCGGCGAAGCATGGCTGTCCGGCGCGCATATTTCCGCACTGCTGTCCGCCTCGACGCATGTTAATCCTGATTCTGTCCGCGCTAAAAAACTGCTGTTAAACCGTCATGAGCTCAATAAACTGATCGGTGCGGTAGAACGTAAAGGCTATACCTTGATACCGCTGTCGATGTACTGGAAAAACGGCAGAGCCAAACTGGAAATCGGTTTGGCCAAGGGTAAGCAATTACACGATAAGCGCACCGCGTCCAAAGACCGCGACTGGCAACGCGAAAAAGCACGTATTATGAAAAAAGGATAGAGGTTTTGTAATGAACACACACCCTGACCTGCTCCGCGCAGAAAACAGCCTGCTGGTCGTTATCGATATACAGACCAAATTATCGGCGGTAATGCCGGAGAAAGCCGCCGAATTGATGATCGCCAACACCGGCATTCTGGTGGAAGCGGCCGACTACCTGAACATTCCGGTTTTATTGACTGAACAATATCCTAAAGGCCTGGGCGCGACCGATACGGCGATAGTCCAAAAATTACCGAAAACTTTCCAGATTTTCGACAAAACCGGTTTTTCGTGCTGTGCAGCCAACGGTTTTAATGAAGCCCTGGAAATGACCCGCCGCAAGCAAATTATTCTGGTCGGACAGGAGGCGCATGTCTGTGTACTGCAAACCGCATTGGAATTACTCTATCTTGGGCTTAAGGTACATGTCGTTGAAGATGCCCTGAGCTCGCGTAAAGCGGAACACAAATTCTATGCGCTGCAACGCCTGCAACAGCAAGGCGCCACGATTACCAACCATGAATCGGTTTTGTTCGAATGGCTGAGAAATGCCGCTCATCCTGAGTTCAAACGTATTTCAGCATTGCTTCGTTAACCGCTGCTTAAAGCCCGTCTATGTCACTTACGTCGTTTCTTGAAAAAATAAAAAATAATACCGCTGTCAGTTTTGATGAAACTCTCGCGGTAATTACTGAAAATTACCATTACCAGCCGACTGAATTCAGCAATGGTTTGCATGAAGACACACTGATAAGCAAGGCGGGCACTAACGAAGGTTCCTGCAGAATTTTCTCTTTTGCAAAACGCCACCAGCTTAGCCCGCAGCAGACCTTAAACCTGTTTGGTGATTTTTACCGGCTTGACGTCTTAAACAATCCCGACGGCAGCGATCATCAAAATATCAGATTGTTCATGCGCTACGGTTGGGAAGGTATTGCTTTTAATGGTGTAGCGCTGACACCGCGTTCGTCTTAAGTCGTAGATACACTGTTAAATGAACCATCTGAAATCAGGCCTGAATTTATGAATGCTCCAGAAGCACTTTACCAATCAAACTTATCCTCTTTGCCGCTTATTGCGCGTGGAAAAGTACGCGATATTTATAATATCGATGGGCAAACCATGCTGATCGTAACCACGGACAGGCTGTCTGCATTCGACGTCATTCTGCCGGACCCGATTCCCGGCAAAGGGCGCGTACTAACCCGCGTTTCCAATTTCTGGTTTGAAAAATTGAAAGCCATCATACCCAATCATTTAGCCGCCATTCCGCTGGAGCAGGTAGTGCCTGATGCGACTGAACGCGCACAGATTGAAGGCCGCGCGATTGTCGTTAAAAAATTACGGCCATTGCCTGTCGAAGCGATCGTGCGCGGCTATCTGATAGGCTCCGGCTGGAAGGATTACCAAAAAACCGGCTCGGTGTGCGGCATACCCTTGCCGGAGGGCCTTGAGCAGGCGCAGCAATTACCGGAAGCCATTTATACGCCATCGACGAAAGCCGATGCCGGCCGGCATGACGAAAACGTCTCTTTTGAAAAAACCGTTGCGTTGATGGGGCAGGCATTAGCCGAACAGGTACGCGATGCCAGTTTGAAGTTGTACACAGAGGCCGCCGCCTACGCCAGGGAACGCGGCATTATTATCGCCGATACCAAGTTTGAATTCGGACTTGATAACGACGGCGTTTTATACCTGATTGATGAAGTGCTGACACCGGATTCGTCAAGGTTCTGGCCTGCCGATCAATATCAGGTCGGCATCAGCCCGCCCAGCTTTGACAAGCAATATGTCCGGGATTATCTGGAAACGCTGGATTGGGATAAAACAGCGCCGGGACCGTCTTTACCGCCCGATGTCGCGGAATTTTGCGCGGCAAAATACCGGGAAGCGGAAGCCCGGTTGACGCAAGACACCCCGCTTATGCAGTAAGGCGTGTCCTCAACAGCCACATCCACGCAACCATCAGGAATTATTATGTACAAGCCCGTCACGCCGCTGCTTGCTGCAGATACCTTAATCGAACTCATCGATCTGCCGGAGCGGCCGTTTGTGCTGATTGAACGCGCCAACCCGCCTTTCGGCTGGGCGGTGCCGGGCGGATTTGTAGACGTCGGCGAAACGCTGGAACAGGCAGCAATACGCGAGGCAAAAGAAGAAACCGGCCTGGCTGTAAATCTTACTGTCTTATTAGGTTTGTATTCCAATCCCAAGCGCGACCCGCGTAATCATACCGTGACGGCAGTCTATATCGCCGAGGCAAGAGGCATGCCGGTAGCGGCCGACGATGCCAAATATTGCGGTATTTTCACTTTCGACAATCTGCCCGGTGAACTGGCATTCGACCATGCCCAGGTCCTGGCCGATTACCAATGCTACCGTGCAACAGGTAAAGTCACGCCGTTACGCTGGTAAGGCGGCTCGAATGAAAGGCGACCATCACACCTTCCAATAATGCCCTTTATTAGTCAGCATATCCCATAGCTCACTATTTTTTGCTGCGACGCCATCAAGCAAATCGCTCACTTTTATCACGCCCGGCCAACGTGCGCCGCGATAGTCAATCAGAGGACCTATCTTGGTAAAATGTATGCCGGATGACGATAAAAAGCGAAACCACGCCGGTTCCAGCGTGCCGAAGAAATAATGGATGTCGTTTTCCCGGCAGGCCCTGATTAAACATGCGATCAACGAAAAGCTGATATGCGGAAAAATACGCCGTTCGTGCGGCGTAAAATAATCCTGGTTAGTGCAATCAGCATTGATCAGCGTATTCGACTCATTTTTTCTTTTCTTAAACGCTTTCGATACACACAATCTGGACGCTTCTCCGAGATGCTTTCGGTCGACAACTTCCATAACTGCAAAATTGTCAACCTTACAATGCAGTTCAAGAGGAAATGATTTTTCCGGACGCAATGCATCAGGAAGAATAAGGCGCGTGGTAGCCGCATAATCGCCTGATCTGCGGTGACGGATCAGATAATGTATCGAATGTGAATCATACTCATCAAACTCCATGCCGTCAGGGTATTGCCCAGGATTTTCAAAGCCGGTTTCAATGCAGTACACCTGATAACGCAGTTTATACACTTCTTCCTTAAGTTCACTGGAAACAGCCGGAACCATCTCGAAATAATCATTAAATACATCAATAATAGTAGTCAAGACTTATCCTTAGAATTATCAGTGAGGGGGTTAATTCCTTATGCCGAAGAAGCCAAGGGAACCTGTTGTCATTTCAGCTTAGGCGCGCCAAAAAAAGGATCGTAAATTGATGATTTCATCATCAGCACCAAACTGCGTTACCGATTTTATCTAACGAATATTTCACTGTGATGCTTCGGCCAGGCACTTGGTAAGCACAACCTTATTATGGTTATTAACATATTGATAAGTGTAGGTGTCTACATAACTCCGCACAAGATGTATGCCTAATCCGCCGATAGGACGCTCGGTAATATCCAGCGACAAATCCGGCGTTGCCGCGGCAAAAGGATCAAATGCATTACCGTCGTCTGTGATGCGGATACGGATTTCTTCGGCACTGGTTTCGATCAACACATCAATGCAACCGTTTCGTCCATCGGGATAACCGTAGTCAATGACATTGACGATCAATTCCTCCAGCACCAGATTGATTTGCATTACAACGACATCGCCCCAACCCGCCTCATCACCGAAAATCTCTACGGCTTCCGCCAACAGCGGCAGCGCATCGAGCGTATTGGGCAAGTGCTGTGACAAGCAGCGGTAATCAGCTGATCTATCCATGCTGCATAACGCATCGGGTTTATTCATGCTATTGCCCATTACCGGAACAGGTTGAAGGTTAAAAACTTGACGCATTGCTGCCGACCGCTGTTTGTTCAGTCGCCATGCGGGCATTATCATTGTAAATAAACTCAATATTCAAAGCGCTACGGTAATAAGCGCTTTAATGCGATGGTATTTTAGACTAAACTTTTAGAAGAGAGCCGATATTTGTATACCGCTCTCTCCCTGGTTTTTTCACAAAAGAGGTTGTTTTTATGCTTAAATTATCATACCGCTGCATACTTCCGTTGTTATTATTACAAGGTACGGCATTAGCCGCGCCTGCGCCGTTATTGAAAGTAATAGTAACATCAGCTCCAACACCTACCAATAGCTATACTAATGGATGCACATTGGATGACCGCGGACAAGTAATCATCGAACACAAGCTGTGGCTGTTCCCATCAGGGCCAGGTCTCACATCAAAAGAAGTAAGGCCCGCAAGCCTGAGTATAAAAAACATAAAAGCTGTGATTGCCGAGGCCGCGTTGGGTAATATTACCGGTATGGATCCGCTTGGCGGCGAAACATACAAATATTTTGCTTATCAAAAACAAATGGGCGGCTCGTTAAAAGAGATTTTTCTACTGAATAAAAACGGCCTGGGTTTATCCAATGACTCGCCTATGGTGGAGCCATTAAGCAGGTTTGTTGACAGTATTTGCGGCGACATGCAGCTGCCGCAGTAATAAGTAAAAATCCTTCCCCCCCTGTTTAAAAGGCAGATGATGTAACGTCTGCTTTTTTTAGGCCTAATATTGCGGTTATGTTTGCTGTACATCCGCTCCGGCGTTTGCCGCCCATTGCAACGCAAGCAGGGTAATATCATCGGATTGCTCGGCGCCTTGAGTAAATGCATTGACCGCGGCAATAACGGTGTCCACCAGGTCTTCGGCATTATGCTGAGGAAGGCCCGTTATCAACTGACACATGCGCTGTTCGCCATAAGCTTCGTTATTAATGTCCATCGCTTCGCTGATGCCGTCGGTATACAGCAACAGACTGTCACCGGCATTCAGTTGCATCGTTTGCGCCGTGTAACCAACGCCGTCGATAATCCCCAAGGCCGTGCCGGAATCGCCTTGAAGCATCGTTACAATCCCGTAGCGCGACAAATACAGCGGCGGATTATGCCCGCCGAAACTGTACGTCAGTAAGCCGGTATCCAAATCCAGCGTCGCTATAAATAAGGTAACAAACATTGCGGCGTCGTTATCTCGGCATAATTCGGGATTGAGCGCGGCCAGCACCTGATGCGGATAGGTATAATGTTTGGCCATTGCGCGAATCAGCGTTTTAACCATGACCATGAATAGCGCTGCCGGCACGCCTTTGTCCGACACATCGCCGATCACGATCAGCAGGGTTTTCTCGTCCAGATGGAAGAAATCGTAGAAATCGCCGCTCACTTCGCGCGCCGGCGCCAGGAAGGCAAATAAATCGACAGGACTGCCCCGGCTGAAACGCGGAAATGCCGTAGACAACATGCCCATCTGGATGCTGTGGGACAATTTGAGCGATTCCTGTAAACGCTCCTGGGCGACGCGCTCGTGAATCAAATGCACCCTGCCTATGGCGACCGCGACTTGTGACGCCAACAGGTTCACTACTTTCGATTCGCCGGCGCTGAAATTGACGGCTTCACGGCTCACGACGCTCAATACACCGAAGGTCTTGTCACGGGTCTTCAGCGGTACGCACAGCATGGACTGTATATCCGGCAGCATGCCGGCACAGGCCTGATAACGCGGGTCTTTGCGGACATCATTAACAATCTCGGCATTACCCGACGCAAGTACTTGCCGGGTAATGCCATCCAAAGCATGTATTTTTGTACCGACCGGATACATATCGCCTTGCCCTGCACATACCGATAAATGTCCGGTCTCCTGCTCGCTGAGCAATATCGCTAACTGAAGCGCCTTACCCGACGGCAACAACCGCCGTGCCTCATCAAGGGCCAGTCTGGCCAGTTCCTCAATATCCAGGCAAGCGGCGATTTTTTCGCCCAGCTCATACAGTAAGGTAAGTTCCTTGTACTTGGACAGCGTTTCCTGCGCAAGCAGTTTGCCTTCCAGTTCTTTTTGCGCCATATAGCCGATCAGCGCAGCCAATAATAAGGCGCTGCTTTCTTCATCGCTACAAACCCAGCCTATCGTGTCATCTGCTTCGATTGCAATCGGGTAGCGCGTTGCCGTACTGCCGTCGCCGATGAGGCATTCGCCGCTGTGATCCAGCACGCTGACGCTTAGTTTGCGATCTGCAATAAATTGCCGGATAAGTTCTGCGGTGCTGCCTTTTTGACAGAGGCGCTTGAGTTTTATTTCAGGGTTCATGCAACAACGTCATCCAGCAGCGTAAAAAAGGTCCGATCCAGTCCCAGCTCGACACGCAAGTGGTAGATCAGGTTACATTCGGCGGCAAGTCCCGCGTCCGCAATAATCAACTGCGGAACACATGCTGCGGCAAGCTCCATAGCCTGCTCCGCTTCGCCTGCATCCCTGACGTCATAACCGTACCGGGCCAGCAGTTCAACCCAGGTATGCCGCCTGTCTGTATCCGCATCAAGCAGCAACACTTTTTTTGCCTGCCTCGGCATTTTGAGCAAGGCATGAACCGCTTCGAGCAAATCGGAGTCTTTAACCGGCTTGGTCAGGTAACAGTCTATGCCCAATTGCTCGCCGAGCATCTTATCCTCGGCAACGGTATGCAGGATAATCGGAATATGCAAGGTAGCGGGATGGGTATGCAGGCGCACGGTTACAGCAAAGCCGTTCAAATGCGGCATCTTGACATCCAGCACGATTAAATCAGGCGGCTGCGCCGCTATCATCGTGAGGCCCTCGACACCGCTGCAGGCTTCGCGTATGTCAATATCCTCGGCACTGAGTTCCTGGCGTATAAATTGCCGGATGTTCACATCGTCGTCAATAATCAGTATGTGCGATACGGCAGGCGCTACATGAAATACAGGCTGTTCAAAACGCGCCCTCAACGATGTTTCGACGGCTTGCCAACTGCTCTGCCAGACAAAGCTGATTTCTTCGCCGTCCTTTGTGATAACGGAGCTATTGGCAACTTTCTTGCCCGGCAGCGCCAGCGAAAAAAGAAATGTGCTGCCGACGCCGAGTTCACTTTCCAGCCACAAACGGCCGCCGTGATGCTCGATGATTTCCTTGCAGATCGGCAAGCCTAAGCCGGTGCCCTGAGGTTTATCCGTCAAGGTGTCGCCGACTTGTTTGAATTTTTCGAACACCAGCGGCTGGTCTTCGGGCTTGATACCGCAGCCCGTATCGACGACGCTGATAACCAATTCGCCATCCCTGACGGCGGCTTTGCAGGTCACGCTGCCCTGATCGGTAAATTTAACCGCATTGGAAATCAGGTTGATGACGACCTGGATCAGTCGGTCCCGGTCGCCTTCGAACACCGGCAAATCCGCATCCATATCCTTGCGCAACTGCACCGGTTTGTTTGCAAACAACGACGAAGTTGCCGCTATCGCCCGGTCGACAATATCTTCAATATGCAATTCACGCATATTCCAGTCGATGCGGCCGGCTTCCATTTTGGCCAGGTCGAGGACATCGTTGATCAACGTAGTCAGGCGCTCACCCTCCTCGACGATGATTTGTGCGTTATCCATAACCTGCCGCATCGCTTTTTGCACTTTTTTATCGTCGAGTTGCGACAGCGGTGGAAACAAGGTGCTTTCAAATTTTTTCTGCAGAATACGCGCGAAACCCATCACGGAGGTCAACGGCGTGCGCAGCTCATGCGATACGGTCGAAAGGAAGTTGGTTTTCATTTGATCCAGCTCTTTCAATTTCTCATTGGCCCGTTCCAGTTCCAGCGTGCGTTCCCTGACTTTTTCTTCCAGCGTGCGGTTATATTCTTCCTGTCTTCGGTGCGCCTCGCGAATCTCACCGGCCATTTCCATAAAGGAATTGGCCAGTACAGCGATTTCGCCTTCCGCCTTGAAACGCTGCTGTTTGCTGCCTGGATTCTCGTCCAGCAACTGCATCGCCAAATCAAAATTACCGCGCGCCAGCTCCTTGACCGATTCGGTCAAACGCATCAAGGGACGCGATAAGGTCGTCGAAATCACCAGTACGATGCCGGAACCGATCACGACAAAAAACAGCGCAATGGCGGCGGTAGAAATAATCATATCCTCCGTCGTCGCCGCAATATCGGCTTTTGAATGAGCAATCTCCTTTTGCAGTTCCTGCATCGTAAAGCCCAAGCGCAGCACGCCCCATTGTTTCGCGCCGAAATGTATCGGCAGTATGAATTCGGTGACGTTAAGCGCCGGATACTCGCGGTGGGTTAAATAATGTTGCGCCAGCGCGTAGCGGCTGGCCTCATCCTGGAGTATTTCCTGCTGCAATTCCGGCTGGCTGGTGTGAATAAAAGCGAGTCCGTCGGTATTCATCAGGATACCGTAATCCAGCAGCGGCGATTCTTGTATGGTATTGCGCAGGGTTTCGGTGATATGTGAAAAATTGAATGATGCAATATCGTTTTCAACCTGTGTCAGCAGCAGATTGGAAAGCCCCGAGCCGCGTTCGAGCAGGCTTGCTTTCATCAATTCGGTGCGTTTGGCCAGCTCATTCTCCAACGATCTTTTCTGCAGCACCAACTCGATAGCCGTCAGCGTTACCACCAACCCGACGATCAGGCCTATCATCGTCGTCAACAGTTTCCAGCGGATACTGCTTGTTGGCCTGCGGGATGTTTTGCTGCGCCTGCCGGGTGCTGCCGAATTCGGCCGGTCATCGGCGAGTAACGGGGCCGCCTGTGCAACAGCAGCATATTCCAAAGGCGGAAGCCGGTTTTTTTGCATTCGCCTCGTACCCTTCCCTCTGGATCCGCCCCTGCTAAACATAGACGCTAATGGCATTCAAGCAGTTGGTTGATAGCGTCCAGTGCATCGGTATTGTAATTGGCGTTGAGTTTGCCCAGTTGGCAAACGTTCAGCGTGATATGCGACCCTGCCGGGGTTTGTACCGCGTTTTTAATCGGCTCGCGCAGCAGAATGGATTGCGCCAGATTCGCCGCCTGCCTGCCCATCGTAGGCGTATCGGCCGAGACTACCAGGCTGGCCCCGTATTTTGTAAAGGCATCGCTGTAGGTGTAGACCGGTTTTTTATACCGGGAACTGACGGCGAAAACTTTTTCGACGCTTGCACGATCGGCGAGTACGCCGGGATCGGCAATCAACCATAAGACATCAACCGTCGGCAACAAACCGTCCAGGATCTTGTCCAGCTGGGCTGCGTCGGTCACCGCCTGCTCAACCAGCGTCAGATCCATTTCTTGCATCTGCCTGCGCGCTTCGGCAATACGCTCCATATTGAAATTTGGATTGTACAATACGCCGACCCTTTTCAGGCCGGGAAGCACATAACGCAGTAATGACAATTCCTGGGTCAGCGACAATTCGTTGGCCACACCGTAATTATTGTCATGCCGCTCGAAACGCTGCCAGTTGATCACCGACGAAAACAGCACGGGCTTGCTGCCGCCGTACTGGGTCGCAAGCTGGTAAGCCTTGGAGCCGATGCTGTAAATAAGGTCGGGGCTTTCATCCTTGATCAGTTTTTCCAACGCATCGGCCTGCTCGGTTTGCTGCACGTCAACATCGATAATACGCCCGGCGTAAGGTGTTATTTGCAGTTTAAAGGCGTCTTTTACCTGGCGGTATTTTTCGACGGTATCGTCGGAATTTACGATCAAAATCTTCGCCTGGGCCGAGGCCGGCGATGCCGTCATCAGCACGCACAGTCCCGGCAAAAGCAGCCACAAAAGGATCGATAACCTGAGAATGAAATTCAGCATAACCTTGAGAATATTGTGATAGGACATGATCGTTAAGGCGCAGACAATTGTTTGGAGAGAGAGGCATCCAGCGTGTCAATTCGTTTCCAGCCGTCCAGTCCCAGCATTTTCAGTTTCTTTTCTCCGCTGGGCTGCTGCCCCATACCTTCTATTGCTTTCAGTAAAGGCGTTTCATCGTTTTGCTGGGGCTTGACAACGGCGGCAATCAACAGGAAACTTTTTTCACCACTGGCCAAGGTCTTGAGTTGTGCGTGCTGCTTGGGATTAATCATCGCCAGTTTATTGAAGCTGCTTTCTGATGCGATAGCCGCTGTCGCTACACCAAAACCCACAGCCATGAGTGCATCAATATCCTTAGGCACGGTCAGCAATTTGAACTTTGACGACAGCCCTGCGTATTTGCTGCCCAGCATTTGCTGCAATTGGCTGCGCAAATAATCTTCACTGCCGGAGCCGGCTATCGTTGCACCCGATAATGCGGACACATCGGCAAGGTCTTTACTGATCAGAACCTTGCGTTGCTGAAGCTCGCCTTTGACGACGCCGACCAACACCGCTGCCAGCGGCGTTTTGGCATTGAGCTGGACATAGTGCCAACTGGACAACAAATAGACGCCTTGTGCTTTATCGGACAGCATGCTTTCAAATGTGCTGCGCTCGCTGAAAGGCTGAAAATTATATTCACCAAGCCCTGACAAGTAGCTGTCAAATTCCGTCTTGAGCGCGGCAAAATTATCGATGCTGCTTTCAGGATTATAAAAGAAGACGGTTTTGGTCGTTCCTGCCGCCGATGCCTGTACCAGCAGGCCCAGGCCCAGCATCACGGCAGCCAAACCGGGCAACCGTTTAAAAACGACTGGGCGTGTAGCGGAAAGGGTGGGCGGAAAAGTATTGCCCACCCTGCCGCGCCATCGTTTGGAAATGTTAAATAATGTGTTGCTCATAAGCTTGGGTATCGCTAATAACGTAAAGTGATATGTCCAAAATAGGCCCGTTCAGCCTGCTGATAATCGCCGGGTATGCTGGTTGGAGCCGGATCGTAATATCTTTCATCGAATAGATTATAGACACTGAAGCTGACATCTATATTTTTTGTAAACAGATTATGGCTCAACAAGCTCAGATCCAGCAAGGCATATCCCGATACATCCCGGCGCGTATCACCTATAGCACGCTGGGTATCGCCTTTTACCAGAACATGCGCATACGCGCTCCAGTGCGTATCGAAAGCCCAGTTAAATTGTAGATTCGCACGTTGCTGCGGCACATCGGCGACCAACTGATTATTCTGGACGGGATTCTGGAAAACAACATTCGCGGCCAGATATGAACCCTGCAACTCACCGCTGAAGTCATAGCGGCTCTCCAGTTCGACGCCTTCCGACAGCATACTGCCGCTATTATCGTAACGCAACGCAGTAGTCTGCCCCGGCACCAGGCTGATAATCTCGCTGATATGCGTGTGATAATAAATCGCCTGCGCCGTAAGCCCTTCTGCGGGACGGGCAATAATGCCGGTTTCAAACGTTTCGGCCTGTTCCGGGGACAAATTCGGATTGCCCGACACAAACGGATGGGTCAAATCAAGTTCGCCGAAAGCAGGCGCGCGATAAGCCGTACCGTAAGAAAATTTCAGCGAATAATCCTTGATGAATTCCCAATTAAAGCCCATGCGCGGATTGAAGGTGCCGCCAAAATCGTTATATTCATCATAACGGGCGCCCAGAGTCACGCGCAGATCAGGCCGCGGGTCCCATACATCCTGGGCGTACACACCCCAATGGTCGCGGGTCCTGTTTTTGCCGAAAATCAACGCAGACGTTTGCAAATTGCTTGGTGTAGTGCCGGTTTCATCAATGATGCCGTACTGTTCCTCCGCCGCATAAGAAAAACCGGCAATCAGCGTTTGCGTATCGGAATATTGATAGTTGCTTTGTATCTCGCCGCCGGTGCGCTTATCCATCAAGGCATTCCGGTTAAACAGGCTGGGCTCCACTTGCGATAAATTATCGAAACTGAAGCTGTCGTGATAGATACGCGTATCGATGCTGAGATGCTCCAGCACATTCCAGGTCCGGCTCAATTGCAGGAAATAATCTTCGTAATTTTGCTCGGTCTGGTTACTCAGCGCGTAAGACGTACCGATAAAAGCGCCGGTCTGTTTTTTGATATAGCGGCCATCGAGTTTAAAACCCTGGTAGCCCAGCTGCCATTCCAGATCATTACGCCCTTCGCTGAGGTCGCTTTTGCCGGGAGCTAGGGAATCCTTGCCCTGTAAACTTAACACATCCTGGGCTACCGGCGATTTGATGCCGTTGGTATCGGTATGGTTAAAATGCAGCACCGCCTCGGTGGTATTATTGAATTGTTTTCCCCACGATGCGCGGTATTGCTGGGTATCGAAACTGCCCCAGCCGCTGGACGCCTGGAAACCGTTTAAATCTTTTGCATTCAGCGTAATGATATTAACGACCGCCAAAAACGCATTCGCCCCGTATAACGCGGAACCCGGCCCCCGCACGACTTCGATACGTTTAACGGTATCGACGGGAAGATCATCGTAGACCCAGGTACTGCCGGCATTGTTGAGGTTATGGTCCAGCGGGTGCCCGTTCAACATGAACAAGACCTTATCGGAAAACAGCGTCTTGACGCCGCGCACCTCGACTTCACGCACTCCCAGCATCGTTTGGGTAATACCCAGGCCCGGCACCAGACGCAACACATCGAGCAAATTACGCGCGCCGATATGGCGAATTTCTTCCTGGGTAATCACCGACGTCGTCGCTACGGATTTTTCGACACGTTCTTTTAATTTGGAGGCGGTAACAACGATTTGTCGTTCCGCAGCAAGAAATTTCAGTTCGTTTTCCAGTTCCTTGTCGCTTTCAGCTTCGACCGCTTCACAAAAGCCCGGAAAACCCAACGCGATAATAACGGCGATAGCATGACTCAAGTATCGGTTTATCCAGGGTATGC
>Ga0163199_1001815_pt1 | contig 13176 bp, 14 predicted proteins | sample PL_2010_150m_FD_113537 | JGI IMG/M metagenome (GOLD analysis project Ga0163199, IMG submission 113537) | Freshwater microbial communities from Powell Lake, British Columbia, Canada to study Microbial Dark Matter (Phase II) - PL_2010_150m | ecosystem: Environmental > Aquatic > Freshwater > Lake ... | reverse complement strand
GCAGTGCATTGGCTGTCGCACCCGCCGCATGCATCTATCTGGGCGACGACATGCGCGACGTGGAAGCCAGCCTGGCTGCGGGAATGGAACCGGTCATCGCCCGCTACGGCTACCTTGGCAACAGCCATCCGCCCGAGTCCTGGGGCGCCCGCTACCTCATCGATCATCCGCAAGAGCTGCTTGCTTATCTTTAGGTCAGCGGTTCCTTGATTCTGTTAGAATCTCAATGGTGGTGGTTGAACTTTCCGCTTCCATCACCATCTTATGAATGCTACACAGAATGCCGGGGGCGACCTGGCTTCGACGTGGGTTACAAAGCAGCGCAGGGCATACCGAGGACCAGTCACCTCGTAAATACATCTGGAAAAGCAATAGTCGCAAACGACGAACGTTACGCTCTAGCCGCTTAAATCCGGCTGGACTCTGCACCGGTGGGCCTCAACGCCGGGTCTGGCAACAGACTGCAGAGCCATTAACGAGGATCGCGCTCCGTAGGGTCGCTTTACAGAGCGTTAAACAATAGGTGGCTCGCCTGTCATCAGCCCGCCGGTTGGCGGATGCCGGGTTAAACTAAATAACATGGCTAAGTATGTAGAACTGACTGTAGAGGGCTTGCGGACGCGGGTTCGATTCCCGCCGCCTCCACCAACCTGACGGTTTCCAGAAACCACCTGAAACCAATGCAGCCAAGCCATTTCATCGGTTTGGCTGTTTCTTTTTCAAACACCGGATTTGTCCTAAATGGGCTAATTCCGCCTTCGTTTGGTCACATTTTGGTCGCAGCCGTTATTGGCTGACCTCCCTGCTCCCTCTTGTTGTCGTCATGGACGTGCGTCATGCCCGTCCTTGATTGCTTTCTTGATAATCAGGAAGAGGCCCTGCACAAGAACGGGCATCAGAAGTGGCATCGTTTAGTGCTTCTTGATTTCGCTGATGGAAAACAATTCGAGGGATTGATCCATCCGTATGAAACATGGTCTGAGCCATCAGAGATCCCTGAGCCGCCTTTTCGTGGTGTGCGCGGTGAGGGTGACACAGAAGTAAATCGTGAGCGCGCAGGGCGTAGAGCAAAGACGAAAATCCGTCATGCCTGCAAATCAGCACAATTCGATAGGATGCTTACGCTGACGACAAGCCAAATTATCACTGATCGTGATGAATTTCAAAGAATGCTAGAGAAGTTTATTCGCTTAGTGCGTAAAGCTACCGGCGATGCCGTGCAATATGTTCTTACGCTCGAAAAGCACGATAGTGAAAGGACTAGCGAGGAAAAGCGTGGTTCGTTCCATGCACACGTCGCCGTGAAAGGGCGTCAGGATTACAAGTTGCTTCAATCAATTTGGAATATTCGCGTGTGTGGCGGCCGTGGGTATGTGCGGGTGAGTAACGGAACCAAGAAAATGAACCCTGGCAGCATCGCAAGCTATATTTCAAAATACATCAGCAAATCTATCTCGGATGTTGCCGCCAATAAAAAGAGCTATTGGATATCACACAACATAGCGGCACCTGTGCGCACTGTTAAGGTATTTAGAACCCTTCCTGAAGCCTTGTCGTGGCTAACTGACTATTACGATTCCAAGGGGGTTTCTTGGAGCCTTGATCGGCGGCACTGCTGGCGAGACCATCCCCTTGGCTTAGTCTGGCTCCCTGCCGGGTAGCTAAGCCGCTCTACCCCCCCTTCAAACGCTTTGTAGAGCCCTAATAACGAAGAGCGGTAGTAACACGCCTTCTGTCCAACCAACGAGCCTAAACCCTCGTCCCCCTTTCATGCAGACGCCTTTTTGTTACTAACTCGCTGCACGAATGTACCGGTAACGACCCGATTCCGGCGATAGCACGCGCAGCGTGCGTCGCTGGGAGCGGGCGAAGCCCGCTTATACTTGTATAAAGGACACATTCCCTATTCAATCTGAATGGAGTTCTGAGAGGGAATTCCTATCGAGGTCGCATCAGTTCTGGTTATTTAGCGTGGCGCTCCCAAAGAGATGGGCATGAGCACTGGGTTGAAGTCTTATACGCGCCTTGGTTGGCTCCCCGGTTCAGACGAATCTGGGCACTGGACTTGTCTCATTTTTCTTTAACTACTCGAGTCGTCTTGGCTTTCTTGGGTGTCGCAGTAGGTGTTTTCGTCAAAGAAGCCGCCGCCCCATTCTGCAAAGACTCCAGAAGTTTTGCTTCACTTGTTGATGCGCCATCAAGTATCATTCCCTGATTTTTTCTTGCGCTGTCTAATATCAAATTACATGCATTGAGCAAACTCTGAGTTGGAATAGTTAGGGTAAGCGCTTGAACTTTTTCTGCAGAACTGTCAGTTTTGCCTTGCTTTACTGTGGCAAAAGTTAATTTTGATATGGGATAGCCAAGCATTAGTCCTGCTAATTCGTCCGTGAAAATTTCTGGGTATTGTTCTTTATCCACCTATCTCTCCTTGAATATATAACCAACTATTTGCTTTTGATATAAGAATAACCACATTCGACGAGTGACTGTTTGGACTGCTTGGCTACGACAGGTAAACTGGTTGGCTTTTTTGCTGGGCCTATAGACATATACGACTGAGATAGGGACTCACTTTCTGTGACAGTAAAAGTTACTAGAGCTTGTCTGTTACTCAAGTCTTCTTCAAAGAATGATTTTGCATAAAGTCCCAGAACAGATTTGTCTGCCGTTTCTAAAAGAAATTTGCTATACGGAACTAATCGTACAAGTACTGCAACATCAAGCGCTGAGGCAACCCTAAGAATTGAATTGAGCGTAAATTTCCCATACGCTGGATCTTCTAGTCGAGATATTACAACCTGAGTTGTTTTCCCCCCACATCTTTCCGCTAATGATTGCTGAGATAACTTTCTCTGCTCACGGTTAACTCTAATTTGATGTGCAAGTCCATGTGTTAAGGTTGCTCTCACATATGCGTCTCGATATTCTTTATCCTGCAATTTGCCGACTAATACTTTTCTTCTTCCGCCCGTAGCGCTAGCAGCATTGCTAACGCTATAAACTACTGCATTAGGGCGTGAATTATCATGCATCTTGGCAGCATGGTTTTGTACATTTTGCACAGAAGCAGTTGCTCTGCGTGCAGAAACACTCGCAGGAATATTTTTCTCTGTTGTCGACAATTTTGTCTCGCCTTTTTCTGGCTTGCTTACAGGCATCCTGCGGCTCGAATTCATTACCCTTCTCCAATGCGCAAAATACGATTGTAAATTCTGTGCCTTCTAACGGCCCAAAAAACCCCAATGGTCTAATTTGTTTTCTATCGGCCTTAATACGAATTTCATATATTCCAGAGCAATCACTTCCAGAAAGCAGGGTTGCCTTTGGTCTCACCCAGCCTGTTCTAGGTTGCTCTACCAAGTATTCTACGGCTGAATCAAAAGTTGCTCGAACAGTGGCTGATTGTTTGCTGTACCAGTTTTCAATTTCATTGCGACCACTTTCATTGCGGTAGCAGCGTATTTTCCAAAGTACCGCCATAGAAGTTTATATCAATAAAGTTATAAAGTCACCCCCCGTTCATGTAACACGAAGGGACTATGGATTTATAAGCTAGCAATCTAACAGCAAATCCCTACGCCGGATAGGGGAAAAACACCTCCTCACTTTTACAGCAAGCCAAACGCGCTATGTTCAACAGCAAGCCATTCCTAGCCGGACGCGACGCCGCCTCCTGGCCAGTAAGTACGTACAGGTGATTGCCTCTCGATAATGGGTGTAATTGGGTGTAATATTGGTTACATGATCCGAGCCGATGCCATTCAAATCACCCCCGAAATCCTGACGCTGATTGCCGGGATCGACGAGTTCAAAGGAGCCTGGCGCACCTTGGGTACGCTTGCGCCCGATCGGTTGTCAGCCCTGCTCCGCATCGCCGCGATCGAGAGCATCGGCTCGTCTACCCGGATCGAGGGCAGCAAGCTGTCCGACCGCGAAGTCGAGCGCCTGCTGTCCAACCTGCAGATCAAATCTTTCAGCAGCCGCGACGAGCAGGAGGTGGCTGGCTACGCGAAGGCCATGGAATTGGTGTTTGCATCGTGGCGGGACATTCCCGTCACCGAAAACCACATCAAGCAATTGCACCAAATCCTGCTTCACTACAGTGAAAAGGATGCATGGCATCGCGGTAACTACAAGACCACTTCCAACAGTGTTGTTGCCTTCGATGAGAGCGGTGCGCAGATCGGCATCGTGTTGCAGACGGCCACGCCCTTCGACACGCCGCGTCTGATGACGGAACTGATCACATGGGTGCAGGAGGAACGTGCTGCGGGGCAGCTGCATCCTCTGCTGATCATTGCCCTGTACATCGCGGTGTTTCTGGAAATCCATCCGTTCCAGGACGGCAATGGCCGCCTCTCGCGTGCGCTCACGACATTACTGCTTTTGCAGGCGGGTTACGCCTATGTACCCTATAGCTCCCTGGAAAGCATCATCGAGCAGAACAAGGAGGCCTACTATCTGGCGCTGCGACAAACCCAGGGAACGATCCGCACTGACGCGCCGAACTGGCAACCGTGGCTGATGTTCTTTTTGCGCTCGCTCGCCGAACAAGTCGGGCGACTGGAAAAGAAGGTGGAGCGCGAGAAGCGGGTGCTGGCTTCGTTGCCGGATCTGTCGCTCGCTATCGTTGAGTTCGCCCGCGAGCATGGTCGCATCACCATCGGCGCAGCCGTCAGATTGACTGGCGCCAGCCGCAACACGCTCAAACAGCATTTCCGTGCCTTGGTCGAGCGCGGACACCTGAAGCAGCGCGGTAGCGGGCGGGGGGTCTGGTACGAACTGCGCTGAGAAGGAATTGCCACTGATGAATACTTTGCGAAATAAGCGCGCGCCCACATTCGACAACTCAAGGTCGTATAGAACAACACTGCCCCCATACGGATAGTGGGAAAAACGGCAGTGAGGGTGCGGCAACGCTCAGGTCGCCTGACCAAACGTAACCTTATTGGCGGCAAGCATCATGCTCAATGCAGGCTTGCCATTATTTTGCAAACTGCTATTATGTATCTACGTGTATAAACAAAATAGAGGCAAGCAAATGAAACTGCAGATAGCAAAATGGGGCAATAGTCTGGCGGTGCGTCTGCCGATGGAATGTACGCGGGCGGCAGGACTGCAAGAAGGAGACAGTGTTGAAGCCAGCATCACTCCAGCGGGTGAAATTACCCTGGCACCGGAAAAGACTTTCGACAAAGCCGCCTTTTTGATCCGCCTGGCCAAGCTGCATGCCGCCATGCCGATAACGCAGCCGGTAGTGGAGCAGATGCGGCAAGAGGCGCGCTACTGATGATCTACGTGGACACCAGCGTGGTCGTGGCTCTGCTGACGGTCGAACCGAAAACGCCGGACGTGACGGCATGGTATGCCGGGCTGCGGGATGCGCCGACCAGTAGCGACTGGTTGCTGACCGAGTTCTCCAGCGCCATTTCCATCAAGCAGCGTACTGGCCAGTTATCCGAAGCCAACACCAAGCGGGTACATAAGGAATTCGATCTGCTGGCTGCGGGTGGCCTGCGGCTTGCCCCGATAAGCCGGAGCGCGTACAGCCAAGCGGCAAAAATGGTCAAATCATACCAACACGGCCTGCGCGCCGGAGATTCGCTGCACCTTGCCGTGGCGTTGGAATTGGGCGCAAGCCATATGGCCACCCTGGACGGGACACTGGCGGAAAACGCGAAACGGAAAGGACTGGGGCTTATCGGATTTTGAAGTGCCGTCCCCCATGCGGGGGAAAGCGGAGTGAGCTGGTGCTAACCTAATATCTGGAAACTCATTATGTCGAGTAAAACTGTTTTGACGCTGTTACTGGCTGTTGCGAGCAGCAGCGCGATGGCGGAGTGGGTCGAGCTGGGCAGCGATAACACCATTACCATCTATGCCGATCCCGCCACCATCCACAGACAGGGAAACAGAGTAAAAATGTGGGACCTGGGGGATTTCAAGATAGCTGAAAAATTCGGCGACAAGTCTTATCTGTCAGTCAAGCAACAGCAGGAATATGACTGCAAGGGCAAGAGGCTCCGGGTACTTCTTGCAACTTGCTACTCTGAAAATATGGGGAAAGGCGAAACAATCTGTAGCAACAATAAGCCTCGCCATTGGGAACCCGTCTTGCCCGTCAGCTTTGACGAATCAATGTGGGAAATTGCCTGCAAGAAACGCTAGGGACTCATGACCTTCGCGCAAACTATCGCAGGAAGAGCCGGGCGGGATTTATTTGACTATGGCGAGATGTTTTATAAGCGGGGATGCGGATGAAATCCGAAAAATGCGCTCAAGCACATACGACTTAACGACTCAACCCAGTCTGGTACCGCAAACCCGGTTGCGGCCTGCACTCTTCGCCTGATAGAGCATTTTGTCCGCAGCGGCAAGCAGTTCGGTGTAGCTATCGCCCGCCGGCATGGCGCAAGAGGCAAATCCGGCGGTGATGGTCACTTGGTCGAGAACGCTGGAGCGTGCGTGCGGGAGGTGCAGGGAATAAACCGCCTGACGAAAATTCTCGGCGACCGCGCTGGCACCGGAAAAACCCACTCCCGGCAGAACCGCAGCAAATTCTTCACCGCCATAACGGGCAACCATGTCCGCCGGACGGCTCAGCATGCTCTGCAGCGCTTGTGCCACGGCTTTGAGACAGATGTCGCCGACACCATGACCATAGTAATCGTTAAAAGGCTTGAAATGGTCGATATCCAGCATGACAACGGATATCGGTGTCTGGGTGCGGCTGGCCCGCCGCCATTCCACCGCCAAAACTTCCTCCAGGCGGCGGCGATTCGGGATATTGGCAGGCCATCCAGTTGAGCAAGAGACTCGAGCATATCGGTCTTTTGCTTGAGCAATATATGATTCCGCACCCGCGCCTTGACAATGGGCAGATTGAAAGGCTTGGTGATGTAATCGGCAGCACCCAGATTCAGTCCGCGTTCTTCGTCGGCTGCGTTGTGACTGGCGGTGACAAAAATAATGGGAATATTCCTGGTGGCATCTCCTGCCGCGAGCCGACGACAGACCTCGTAGCCATCCATTTCCGGCATTATCGCATCAAGCAGGATCAGATCCGGGGGCTCGCTGCTGGTGGCAGCTCTCAGTGCGCTGGCGCCACTGTTGGCTACTTTTATATGATAATCGGCCTTCAATCCCTCCGCCAGAATCTGGACATTGGTGGGGCTGTCGTCGACGATGAGGATGCGCGGCATATCTCCGATTTTCATGTGGCTTCCCATAACGCAATGTCGGCTTCGGCGGCCAGCCGGGTTAACAGGTACAGTGCTTGAGTATAATTCAATTGTTCCACCTGCTGCCGCAACTCTTGATACAGAATAGCCTGAGGTGTGCCAGCCAGCAAGCTCTGTAATTCCTCCAGCAATTCTACTGGCACCAGATCGTTATTATCGAGCTGATTGCGCAAACGGCGACACAGGAGGGTCAGCCACTCCCGCTCCAGCGGTAGCACTGTGCCCGCTTGCCCTGCTCCAAGCCGGCCCACACTATCCAGCGCCTGCGCTAAAGCTGCCCGGAATTCCGGCAAAGTGGCGGGCATCTGCCCGGCTTGCAGCTCCAACTCCAGCGTATGCGCTGCCTCATACAAGGCTTGTGCACCCACATTGCCTGCCACTCCTTTGAGCTGATGCAGAAAATGTGCCGCATCTGCCTGCCGGCCCGCGCTCATCAGGCTATCCAGCCTGCTCTGAGCATGAGCGAATTCATCGCCAAACTGGCGCAGCATTTTCCCGAGGAAATCTTTATTCCCGCCAAACCTGGCCAATGCCCCGGACAAATCAAAATCAGGCAACTTATCCAGAAATTCATTGCCCTGCCCGGCGGATTGCAGGGGCTGTACGGCCGGTGATGCGTTCCGGTACAGGTTAGGCTTGACCCACTGGCTGAGCGTATCGATCAGCCGTGGCGGGTCGAAAGGTTTGCTGACAAAATCATTCATCCCGGCTGCTTCGCAGGCCTGCCGGTCCTTGAGCATGGCCGCCGCTGTCATGGCAATGATAGGCAGATGTTGTTTGCCAGGCAGGCTGCGTATGCGCTGCGTGGCTTCAAAGCCGTCCATCCCGGGCATCTGCAGATCCATCAGAACCATGTCGAAGTCTCCGCGCTGAACCTGCGCCAGCGCGATCCGGCCGTTGTCGGCCAGACTGACCTCGGCACCTGCCTGCTGCAGGAACTCCTGGACGACTTGCTGATTGATGACATTATCTTCAACCAGCAGGATACGCACGCCTTGCAGGCGCTGTGTGTTGATTGCGGGCTCGATGCTGCGATCTGGACTCGATACGGCCACCCCGAAACGGGCAGTAAAACTGAAAACGCTACCCTGTCCGGACTGACTGCTCACTGTGATGTTGCCGCCCATCATCTCAACCAGGCGCTTGCTGATGCTCAAACCCAAACCGGTGCCGCCGTATTTGCGAGTGATCGAGGTGTCGACCTGGCCAAAAGCGGTAAACATGCGCCCGATCTGTTCCGTGGTAAGCCCGATGCCGGTATCGCTCACGGTGAAACGCAGCAGGATATCTGGCGACGACGCATCTGCGGAAAGCATCCCGGCAAGCCCGACTTTAAGCCTTACTTCGCCGCGTTTGGTAAATTTGATGGCATTGCTCAACAGGTTCTGCAATATCTGTCCCAGGCGCAGAGAATCACCCACGAGGTTGAGGGGGACATCACTGCCAATCTCGTAGCGCAGCCTGAGGCCTTTGCCGGCTGCAGCTTCAATAAAGAGATTGGAGCAGGTTTGCAGCACGGATTCCAGTTGAAAAACACTGGCTTCCAGTTCCATCTGTCCGGCTTCGACTTTGGAGTAATCGAGAATGTCGTTGAGGATGCTCATCAGGGATTTGGATGAGCCATGAATTTTCTGCAGGTAGTCTTTCTGTTTCAGCGTAAGCTCGGTGCCCAATGCTAATTGGCTCAGACCAAGAATCGCGCTCAAGGGTGTGCGGATTTCGTGGCTCATGTTGGCCAGAAATTCACTCTTGGCCTGGTTCGCCCGCTCTGCTTCAGTCTTCGCCTCCAGCAGCGCGTCCTCAACCAGTTTACGCTCGGTGATATCCTGCACCGTGCCTACCGACCGCAGCGGCTTGCCCTCGGCGCTGAAATCCGTCTGGCAGCGCTCATGCACGTGCTTGATGCGCCCGTCGGGCATGCGCAGCCGGTGCGTGATCTCGTAAGGCTGGCGAGTCTGCAATGAGCGAGCGTAGGCGGCATTGATGGCTTCCCGGTCATCCGGGTGAACCGTACTCAGGAAAACTCCGTAGCTGGCGTTGGTCAAGGTCGGGTCGATTTCAAAAATACGGAAGACCTCATCCGACCAGTGCAGCGCGCCAGTGGTGAGATCGAGCTCCCAACTGCCTACTTTGGCGATACGCTGCGCCTCGTTCAAACGCAGTTTACTGGTGCGCAGCATATCTTCCCCACGTTTGCGCTCGGTGATATCGTGAAAAATCCCCACATTGCACAGCCGCCCGTTGATCACCGCCGCAGAACCCGAGATATCAACCCGGATGATACTGCCATCCTTGTGCAGCAATGGCACATCCTGCACGAAGGAACAATCCCCGCGCGCCATCTCTGCAAACTTGAGATTGAGTTTTGGCAGTTCTGCCTCAGGGTGGATCGATTCCAGGTGCATTGTCAGCAATTCATCCTCGGTGACACCCAGCATCCAGCACATGGCCTGGTTGCCGAAGATGAACCGCCGGCTTTCGACATCGGCGATCAGGATGCCGTCAAACACGGCTTGCACAATGGTGCGCATCTGCCCCTCTTTCTCATTCAGCAGGCGTTCCATTTGCTTGCGTTCGGTGATATATGCCAATAAACGTTCACTACCTGGCCCGCAGCATCCCTGAGGGGGGAGAAAATGGCGTCCACCTCGCGCCGGCCGAGGCCGGGGAAGCGGGCGTCGATATCCTCGCGCACCACCTCGCCGTGCGCTGCCGTCTGAATGATGGCCTGTATCCTCGGCTCACTGCCTGGTTCCAGCCAGCCGATCTCCCAGAATAAACGGCCGAGCACTTCATCGCGCTGCAAGCCCATGAGTGTCAGCGGAACCTGGTTAACCTCAGTGACAATACCGTCGGGCGTGAGCACGGCGATAAAGCTAAACTGAGAATCGAGAATCTGCCGCAGGCGGTCGCGTTCATATTGCAGCGCCTGCTGCGCCTGTTTCCTGGTTAAATGGTGCATTTTTGTGCGAGATTACCGCAGTGGTCGTTAGGTTAGACAGGCTGTCGGAAAGATCCGGAATGCTCACTTACCTGTATAGGCGTAGCCAGCACAAATTACGCCAATATTTTCATTTATGCCTTCTTTACGGCCTTCATTTATCAACTTCGGGCAAGCAAAGATAAATAAGTCTGCCCAGAACTTTGGATAGTCAAGGGTGTCATATGGTTCGTATCGAGCATGATTTCTTGACTAACTGCTCATTTCCCTTTAAATTGCAGCGTTGCTTCACCCTGAAATTCATCCTAAAAGGATTGCAGCCACATGACCTTAGGCCTTATTGACTTGCCCTGGTGGGGCTATATTGTAGTTACCCTGGTTCTCACCCATATCTCCATTGTCGGCATCACCATTTTTCTGCATCGCCATCAGGCGCACCGGGCACTGGATCTGCACCCCATACCCAGTCATTTTTTCCGTTTCTGGCTGTGGCTTACCACCGGCATGGAAACCAAGGAATGGGCGGCAGTTCACCGCAAACATCATGCCAAGTGCGAAACTGCTGAAGACCCCCATAGCCCGGTAATTTATGGCATTGGCAAGGTGCTGAGAGAAGGCTCTGAACTCTACCGGAAAGAAGCCAAGAACCCGGAGACCATGGAAAGATACGGCCATGGCACCCCCGATGACTGGCTGGAGCGTAACGTCTACACCAGGCATAGCGCCAAGGGCGTTGCACTGATGCTGATTATCGATGTCGTCCTGTTTGGCCCCATCGGGCTTACCATGTGGGCGGTGCAAATGCTCTGGTCGCCAGTCATGGCTGCCGGCATTATTAACGGCGTCGGTCACTACTGGGGCTACCGTAACTTCCAGGCAGAAGATGCCAGCCGCAATATCATCCCTTGGGGCATCCTCATCGGCGGGGAAGAATTACATAACAATCACCATGCTTATGCCACTTCTGCACGGCTATCCAATAAATGGTATGAGTTCGATATCGGCTGGATGTACATCTGCATTCTGGAATTCATGGGACTCGCCCAGGTGAAGAAGGTCGCGCCCAAATTGCGCTTCGATACAGCCAAGACCCAGTGCGATCTCGACACGCTGCAAGCTGTCATTTCCCATCGCTATGAAGTGCTGACAAAATACGCCCAATCGCTCAAACTTACGCTCGCCAAGGAAATTGATCACCTGAAAGAAGCGACTACACATCACGGTGTAGATAGCTCCACTCTCAAGCGCTGGGTACTGGCTGATTCCAAAACATTGAAAGAAGATGAGCGCACCAAGCTGAATCTGGTGCTGAGCAAAACCACGACGCTGGATAAAGTCTATACCATGCGCGAGGAACTCATATCGGTGTGGCAGCGCTCCGCCGCAACCAAAGATGAGCTGGTCAAACAATTGGAAGACTGGTGTCGTCGCGCAGAGGAAAGTGGCATCGAAGTACTGCAGAATTTCTCCCGCAGACTGCGCTGCTACGCATAACGCATCAGTAAGGCATCATAAAAAAACCCGCCGATGGCGGGTTTTTTGTTGGCGCTGCATACTTTGTCTGACTCTACTTGAGCTTGGTTTCCTTGTATTTGACGTGCTTGCGTACCACCGGATCGAATTTCAGGATTTCCAATTTCTCCGGGGTAGTGCGTTTGTTCTTGGTGGTGGTATAGAAATGCCCCGTTCCGGCCGAGGATTCAAGTTTTATTTTCTCGCGCATGAGAATTCCTTAAGTTATTTATTTGCTTGTTAGATGCTTTCGCCGTTGGCGCGCATTCCCGCCAGCACCGCGTCAATACCGTTCTTGTCTATGGTACGCAGCGCTGCATTGGATAAGCGCAGTCTGACCCAGCGGTTCTCGCTCTCAACCCAGAATTTGCGGCGCTGCAGGTTGGGCAGAAAACGCCGTTTGGTCTTGTTGTTGGCGTGGGAAACATTGTTGCCGGACATGGGTTTCTTGCCGGTAACTTCACATACTCGTGCCATGATGATGCACTCCAGAATTCGCGAAAGGGCGCATTATATCCCGATTCCTGGGATTTTCTCAAATCAAATCAATCCGCGCTCGGCAAATGACATCGCCGTCCCGCCGCCAATGATGAAATGATCCAGTACCTTCACATCCACCAGTGCGAGCGCCTGCTTCAACGACTGGGTCAGAATTTCGTCGGCCTGACTCGGTTCCGCCACGCCGGAAGGGTGATTGTGGGCGAAAATCATTGCCGCCGCATTGTGATGCAGCGCCCGCTTCACCACTTCGCGCGGATACACGCTGGTCTGGGTAAGGGTGCCGTTGAACAACTCCTCGGCAGCGATGGCGCGGTTCTGGGCATCGAGAAAAATACCGACGAAGATCTCGTGCTTTTTACCCTCGAGACTGAGGCGCAAGTAATCGCGCACCGATTTCGGCGAATTCATGGCATCACCGCTTTTCAACTCTTCCGCCAGCGCGCGCCTTGCCATTTCCAATACTGCCTGCAGTTGCGCATATTTGGCCGGCCCCATGCCGGGCACCTGGCAGAATGCGGTTTGATTGGCGGCAAACAGACCGGTCAGGCTGTCAAAACGCGTCAGCAGCTCACGCGCCAGATCCACTGCACTTTTCCCCACCATACCGGTACGCAGGAATAGCGCCAGCAGCTCGGCGTCGGAAAGATACGCGGCACCATTTTTCAGGAGTTTCTCGCGCGGGCGCTCGGATTCCGGCCAGTCTGGAATTGCCATGGTTTAACCCGCAGCGCGAGAAATAACAGATACATAAAAAATAGGATGCGCGCTCTGGAAAAGCAAGCAACGGCCTCCCTCTATAAGGGAGCACCGTTTTTAGGTTAAACTCTTGCTCCCGTGCAAGACGATACGCTATGAATATGGCCAACACACCCGCTCCAACCACCAGGCGTCTGCTGCTGGGTCTGACTGGCGGCGTAGCCGCTTACAAAGCGGCAGAACTCGCACGCCTGTTGATGCAGGATGGCATCGAGGTACAAG
>Ga0163199_1001814_pt1 | contig 13179 bp, 11 predicted proteins | sample PL_2010_150m_FD_113537 | JGI IMG/M metagenome (GOLD analysis project Ga0163199, IMG submission 113537) | Freshwater microbial communities from Powell Lake, British Columbia, Canada to study Microbial Dark Matter (Phase II) - PL_2010_150m | ecosystem: Environmental > Aquatic > Freshwater > Lake ... | reverse complement strand
GCCGATGAAGACATTCTCGTGGATGATCACCTTGCCGCAAATGATCGCGGTGTTGTCGACATAGGCGGTTTCATGGATAACCGGCAGGTCGCCGTTGGGATTTTTACGGATCATCGTGTCGAAGCCTCAAGAAAGGAGTTTATAAACAAACCGCAATAGACCCATAAATTATTTCGTTGGGATCAGAGACAAGGCTAGCGATATAATCCGTCGCTACATTTTGTATCTCTGCCGTTTTATTTTGCAATGATACAGACATTCCAGGGATCAATTTAGGGCCTTTTCCATGATTACCAACAAGTGGCTGTTGCGCTTCTTCCCCTTTCTGTCGTGGTTTCCGGTCAGCACCACCATCCTGCGCGGCGACTTGATTGCCGGCATCACCGGCGGCCTGGTGTTGGTTCCCAAGGCGATGGCCTATGCCCAATTGTCCGGCCTGCCGCTCTATTTCGGCCTGTATACCGCCTTCGTCCCGGCCATCCTCGGCGCGATGTGGGGCTCCTCGCGGCAACTAGCCACCGGGCCGGTGGCGATCATCTCGCTGATGACCGCCGCCGCCGTCACGCCGCTGGCGGTGCCTTTCACCGACGAATACGTCGGTCTCGCCTTGCTGCTGACCCTGATGGTCGGCATCATGCAGTTCGCGCTCGGCGCGATCAAGCTCGGCACCATCGTCAACTTCGTCTCGCACCCGGTGATCCTCGGCTTCATGAACGCCGCGGCGCTGATCATCGGCCTGTCCCAACTCGACATGCTGCTGGGCATCCCCAAGGGACGCAGCGATTCCTTCCTCAAGGACATCTGGGAAATGTTCGGCTATCTGCCGCAGACCCATCTACCTACCCTGGCGATGTCGATCTTCGCGCTGGCGCTGATGCTCGCACTGAAGAAGTTCAAGGCGCTGTCCAAGCCCAGCGTCCTGATCGCGGTGGTGATCACCATCGGCGTCAGCGTCGCGGTCGGCTTCGAACACAAGACCAAGGGCAAGCCGGAACTGATCGCCGATCCTGCCGCACGCGAGCTGGTGAGCAGCTACTCCGCCGCCGACATACAGATCAATGCGATGATGACCGACATCACCGCCAAATCGGTGCAACTGCGCGCCGCCGAGAAAGCCCATGACCAGCGCGGCGCGGCGGACCTGCGCCACCAGATCGACTTGGCCAAGCTCGACGTGGCCACCCTGGAAGCCCAGAACAAGGCGCGCAAGCACCAACTCAACGTGCTCCATTTCGAGCGCGCCAAGGCGGCGGAAGACCAGCCCGCCACGCTGTACGTCGAAGGCGCGGTGCCGGCCGGGGTGGAAACCGACGGCCGTAGCTGGCACATCAAGAAGATCGAAAAAGGCGAAATGCGCCTGATCGGCGGCGGCGACGTGGTCGGCAAGATTCCCGAGGGCCTGCCCTCCTTCCGCTTCCCCACCTTGAGCCTCGATGCCATCATGTCGTTGCTCACGGCGGCGCTGGTGATCGCGCTGGTGGCCTTCATGGAATCGATCTCGATGGCCAAGGCGATGGCGGCCCAATCCAAGCAGCGCCTCGACCCCAACCAGGAACTGATCGGCCAGGGCGTGGCCAACATCGGCGGCGCGTTCTTCCAGGCCTACCCGGCGTGCGGCTCGTTCACCGGCTCGGCGATCAACATGCAGGCCGGCGCCAAGACCGGCTTCGCGATGGTGTTCAACGGCCTGTTCGTGGTGGTCACGCTGTTGTTCCTGACGCCCTATCTCTACCACTTGCCCAAGGCCGTGCTGGCGGTGATCATCCTGCTGGCGGTGACCGGGCTGATCACGCCCAAGGCGCTCAAGCACACTTGGCTGGCCAGCAAGGCCGACGGTTTCGTCGCGCTGACCACCTTCGTCGTTACCCTGATTGCCGCGCCGCACCTGGATAAAGGCATCATGGTCGGCGCCGTGCTGGCCATCCTGCTCTACCTGTATCGCACCATGAAGCCGCGCGTGGCCCAACTGGGTCGCTACAAGGACGGCACGCTGCGCGACGTCAAGGTCAACCCGGACATCCCTACCAGCCCGCACATCATCGCGATGCGCTTCGACGGCTCGCTGTATTTCGCCAACATTTCCTATTTCGAGGACACCGTGCTGGAAGCGGTGGCCAACAAGCCCGACGCCAAATACCTGCTGGTGGTCGGCGACGCCATCAACCAGCTCGACGCCTCCGGCGAGGAAGTGATCCACCACTTGGTGGAGAGGCTGCGCGACGTGGGTGTGGAAATCGTCTTCTCCGGCCTGAAGAAGCAGATTCTCGACGTAATGCGCGCCACCGGCCTGTTCGAACTGCTCGGCCAGGACAACATCTTCGCCACCGAGGACCAGGCCATCGAGGCCATTTATGCACGCTTGGGCGATGCCGCCAAGGACGACCAGTTCCTGCACGTCGCGCCGCAAGCGGCCTGAACAAAGACAAGCTGAAATAACAACGCCCCGAAAGGGGCGTTTTTTTGGTTAGCGTTTCTCGCCGTCGGGCAAGTAAGTCTGGCACTCGTCGAAAATCCGCGCCTTGCAGTTGCGGCAGATTTCCGGGTCGAGGGTGGCGTAGACCGCCTTGATCCAGTTCGATTGCGCCGGGAAAAAACCGGCCTCGCCGATGTCATCGAGCTTGTCGGCCTTGCGCAGGAACTGGTAGACGCTCTCCTTGCAGCGGTAGAAATACAAGCCGCCGCCCATCCTGCGACGGCGCCGCGCTTCCTGGGCGAGCATCTCGGCCCCCGCCACATCGACGAAATTGATGCCGCTGGCGACGATCATCACGGTTTTCTGGTCGGGATTGATTTCGTCGATCTGCATCAGGCCGCTCTGCACATGATCCACCGCGCCGAAAAAGATCGAGCCGTTGATGCGCGCCATGCGGAACTGCGGGCATTCCTTATGCCCATGCGCATCGACGAAGTGGTAGGCGCCTTCTTCCGGCGCCGGCACCACCGGCTCGATCACCGGACGCGAGACGCGGTACAGGTACAGCACCAGCGACAGCAGGATGCCGACGAAAATCCCTTTTTCCAAATTGATCAGCGTGCCGATCAACGTCACCCACAACACCACGCTTTCGGCGCGGCTGGTCTTCATGATAGAGCCGATATGGTGGAAGTCGATCAGCCCCCACGCCACCAGGAACAGGATGCCGGCCATCGCGGCGGTGGGCAGGTAGGAGGCGAGCGGCGCGACCAGCAGCACGATCAGCACCAGGAACACCGAGGCGAACACCGTGGCGAGCGGCGTCTGCGCGCCGGAAGCGTAGTTCACCCCGCTGCGGTTGAACGAGCCGCTCGACGCATAGCCGGAAAAGAAGCTGCCGACGATGTTGGACAGGCCCTGGCCGATGAATTCCTGGTTGCCGTCGATGCGCTGCTCGGATTTCACTGCGATCGAACGCCCGATCGAGACTGCTTCGGTGAGCGCCAGCATGGTCACCACCAGCGCCGGGAAGAGGGTGTGGTGCAGGCTATTGAGCGACAAGTCGGGCATCGACAACGGCGGCAGATGGGCAGGCAACGCCCCCACCGTCTTGATGTGGGTGACGTTGAAACCTTCCAGGGTGTTGAGGAAATAGGCCGCCACGCTACCGGCGACCATCGCCACGATCATGTAGGGAAATTTCGCCAGGAAGCGCTTGGCGACGATGCCGACCAGCAAGGTGAAAACGCCGATGCCGGCGACCCACGGGTTGATTTCGCCGAAATGCGCGATGGTGCGGATGATCACCTCGTAGAACGGCGTGCCGCGCGGGATGTCGATGCCGAGGAAATTCTTGATCTGGCTCGCCGCGATCAGCAGCGCCGCGCCGGCGGTGAAGCCGATCACCACGGTGTGCGAAATGAAATTGACCAGCACCCCCATGCGCGCCAGCCCGAGAATCAACTGGAACACCCCAGTGAGAAAAGTCAGCGTCAGCACCATGCTGATGAACTGCGGCGAACCCGGCTCGACGACATGCGAGACGGAGGCGAACACCGCGATGGAAATCGCCGTGGTCGGCCCGGAAACCAGGTGCCAGCTCGAACCGAACAGCGCGGCGACAATCGCCGGCATCATCGCCGCATACAGGCCGTATTCCGGCGGCAGCCCGGCGATGGTGGCGAACGCCACGCCTTGCGGCAGCACGATCAGCGAGCCGGTCAGCCCGGCGATGGCATCGGATTTGAGGGTGTCGCGCGTGACCATCGGCCACCAGCGCAGGAAGGGGAAAAAACGATAAAGACAGAGATTGCAGGAAAGGGGAGATTTCAAGTGAGTGTCATCCTTTTATCAGTATTTCAGGAAACGCTAATAATTATACATGACCATACCGACCAGATGCTTACACGTTTTTTCCTCATCAGGCCGCCACAACCAATCATAGGCAATTTTCAACGAAGGAATCGTATAGATACGGATATATTCTGCTTTGGCTACTTGGCGATGAAGGCCCCATGCCATTTACAATCCCATCGGGGATGACTCAAACTCTGATACTCTTTCATTGCGACTCTCGTTATCCAGATCAAGACTCGCGAATCACCGTAATTGCGGCATAGGTCAAACTGGGTGAGCCCCGGCATGACAGGGAACTTACCGGACCGATTTACCCGTCAGGAATCCGAATCCTCATGGAACAAAAAGTTCGCTACGGCGATTACCTGAGATTTGCGCGGCGCAAAATGCGCAAGCTCAGTTACAACGAAGTCACCGCCTACGACGCAGGCCATCGCCGCCGCGTGCGCTTGCGCGCCGTGGATGTACATCGTTTGCTCACTCCCTATGTGAGCGTGCGCTTTCTCGATCAACTGCGTGCAGTAGTGCCGCTAGCGCTATTCCTGGCGGCCTTTCAGTGGTTCGTGCTGTCCGCTCCCATCGCCAAGGCATGGGCTGTCGCGGGCGGGCTGATGCTGGTGATGGCGGGGCTGATGCTGTTCATGGAGGGGGTCAAACAGGGGCTGATGCCCTTCAGCGAAAGCATCGGCTATAACATGCCGCAACGATCGAGCGCAGTTGCCGTACTCTCGGTGGCCTTCGTGCTGGGGGCAATGGCGACTTTCGCCGAACCGGCCATCGGTGCGCTGAAAGCGGCGGGCTCCTTCCTGAAACAGGAAGACTCCCCCCTGCTTTACCTCCTGCTCCATGAAAAATCCGCCTGGCTTGTGCTGGCGGTGGCGATAGGCGTAGGGCTCGCGGTGCTGGTGGGGATTCTGCGCTTTATCAAGGGATGGAGCCTGAAAACCCTGATTATCCTCACTCTCGTCCCGACCCTGTCCTTAACCGCCTGGCTGGCTTTCCAGCCGGAATTCGCGCCGGTGCTGGGGCTGGCGTGGGATTGCGGCGGAATTACCACCGGGCCGGTGACGGTGCCGCTGGTACTGGCGCTCGGCATCGGGGTTTCCGCCGCCACCCGCCAAGAAGACAACCCGCTTTCCGGCTTCGGCATCGTCACGCTGGCATCGTTATTCCCCGCCTTGGCCGTGATGCTGCTGGCGCTTGGCGTGGCCTGGAGCGGCACGGGAGTTACCGCAGCACCCTCGATACAACAGGCTGCCTCCTGGCAGGAAGGGGCATTCGTTGCCGACGCGATCTCGGCGTTGCGCGCCATTCTGCCGCTCACCCTGTTCCTGTGGCTGATCCAGCGCGGCATTCTCAAGGAAAAACTCTCCCAGCCGAAAATCATCGCTTACGGCATCGTCGTCGCCGTCCTGGGGATGACCTTGTTCGATACCGGGCTGGATTTCGGCCTGGTCGAGTTGGGTACGCAAGCGGGCGGCTTGCTGCCCAGCGCTTTCGCCAAGTTCTCCGCGCACCCCCATTCGCCGCTTTACCCTTACGAGATGGGCATCGGGTTGGTATTGCTGTTTGCCGCCCTGATGGGGTTCGGCGCGACCATCGCCGAACCCGCCCTGAATGCGATGGGCATCACCGTCGAAAATCTCACCGACGGCGCCTTCCGCCGCCAGACCTTGATCCAGGCCGTGGCAGCCGGGGTCGGTTTGGGTACGGCGCTGGGCGTGGCGAAAATCCTCTTCGACCTGCCGCTGGCGGCATTGCTGCTGCCGGGATATTTGCTGGCGCTGGTCATGACGATTTTTTCCAGCGAGGAATACGTCAACCTGGCATGGGACAGCGCCGGCGTCACTACAGGGCCGGTCACCGTGCCGCTGGTGCTGGCGATGGGCTTGGGGCTGGGGCAAGCCGTCCACGCACGGGAAGGATTCGGCATTCTGGCGATGGCCTCGGTAGGGCCGATCGTCAGCGTGCTGACGGTAGGGTTGTGGATCAATTTCAGGCTCAAGCTGAAACGTCGGAATAAAGGGAAATATCTATGAGCGAAGACATCATCGTCTTGACCGATGCGGTGCTGATCACCTGCATCGTCCAGCGCGGCATGGCGGATACCGTGGTAAAAGCCGCACAAAAAGCCGGCGCGCAGGGGGCCACGGTGTTTTATGCCCACGGCACCGGTGTGCGCCAGCGCCGCCTCGGCGTATTGGGGGTTACCGTCAACGCCGAGAAGGAGGTGATTTACATCGTGGCATCCACCGACCAGGCCGACCGGATTTTCGAGAAAATATTCGTTGCCGGCAAACTCGACACGCCCGGCATGGGCATGATCTACACCACGCCCATCGACAAGATGGCGACCTACGTACCCCACGAAATCGCCGAACGTTTCAGCGAGCACGCGGAATGAGCGACGACTGCACCACGCCCCAATACAAAGCCATTACCTGTTTTCTGCCGGCCGGGCGGGCGCAAGGCGTACTGGAGCGCTTGCGCAAGGAAATGGCCATTCCCAGCGCCTTCGCCTACCACGCACGGGGCTCGGGCCTGGCGACCCGCCGCGACAAGAGCCGCCCCGAATATGTGGAGCGGGAAATGATCACCGCGCTGGTGCCCGCCGAGCGGGCCGACGAAATTTTCCGCTTCATCTTCTTCGCCTCGGGCATCGACCAGCCGCACGCCGGCATGGTGCTGATGACGGCAGCGCCATGCGCCGAAATGATGTGCATGTCCGACGACATCCCCGACGAGGCCTGACCTCTGAAAATACGACTTTAGCCGCCTAAAGCCGCACTTCCAGGCGAGTGTTCGCACCTCATCAAAACAACAGCTTGAAAAGCAGGCCCGCCGACGAAAGCGCCCATCGAAAAGAGCGCGGCGAGTTTGACCACCGCGCCGCGCTGGGAAAAGCGGTGGCCCCAGGCGCCCACCGCGAGCGTGGCGACGGCCGAGCCGAGCAAGGTCGCACTACTGAGGACGTCCACTTGGCAAGTGCCGAACCCCAACGCCAGCAGGTGGGCGGGCAGCAGCACCGCCACGTAGCCGTCCGCGAAGGCACGCAAGGCGCGACCCGCCAGCAGCGGCAGGCAATATCAGCCGCAGGATCACACCCTGAAACGACTCACCGCCCCCTGCAATTGTCCGGCGAGATGTTCCATATCGCGGGCGGCATGGGCGATTTCGCCGACGGCGGCACTGTTTTCCTCGGTCATCTGGGCGATCTTCTCCACATTTTGCGCCACCTGGTTACTGGCCGCGCTTTGCTCGCGTAGCGCGGCGGTAATGTCGTTCACCTCGGAAACCACCTGTTTGGCCCCGTCGCGAATCTGGTCCATGGACTCCCCGGCACGGCACGCCATCGCCACCCCCTCGTCCACCCGACTGCGGCCTTCCTCCATACTGGCGATGGCGCTTTGCGTGCTGTTTTGGATGCTGTCGATCATGCCGCTAATTTCCTGGGTGGACTGCGTGGTGCGTTCGGCGAGCTTGCGCACCTCGTCCGCCACCACCGCGAAACCGCGCCCCTGCTCGCCGGCACGCGCCGCTTCGATGGCCGCATTCAGCGCCAGCAGGTTGGTCTGGTCGGCAATATCCTTGATGGTGCGGACTATCGCCGAAATCTGGCTGGAATGGTCGCCCAGCGTTTGAATAATCTGCGCGGACTGGTTCACCGCTTCGGCGATTTTGCTCATTTCCTCGACTGCGCCGTGCACCACCGCGCCCCCCTCGGAAGACAAGTCGCCGGCGCGCTTGGCGATGGCATGTGCCTCGCCGGCATTGGCCGAAACGTGGTCGAAGCTGACCGTCATTTCCTCGACGGTGGCAGCCATCGAGGAAGCGGCCTCGCTCTGATGCTGCGAGCTGACGGATACCTGTTGGGCGGATGACGCCAAGTGCGCGGCGGCATCGGTCAACTGGCCGGCATTGGTGAGCACCTGCCCGACCATGTTGCGCAACTGCTCCTGCATATTGCGCATATTCGCCAGCAAACTGGAGTTATCACCCTGCTGGAGTTGCACATTGACTGTCAGGTCGCCATCCGAAATCCGCCGGGTAATTTCGGCGGCATAGGCCGGCTCGCCGCCGAGCTGGCCGAGCAGGCTACGGATGATGGCGGTCGAAATGCCGATCAGCAATACCACCCCGATCACGCCGAACACGACAAACATGTTGCGGATGCTCTGGTAGAGCGTTTCGGCGCGGGCTATTTCCTCGGCAGCCTTCTGCTCGGAATGCGTTTCGATCAGCTTGACCACCTTGACCATGCCTTCCTGGGTTGGGCGATCCATCCCCTTGACCAGCTTGTCCACCGCCTGTCCGGTCAGCGGGTCGCTCTTGTCGAACGACTTGAGCGCCTCGCGATATTTGCTGCCCAGCTCTTCATGCGCCTTGATCAGCGCCTCGGTGTCGGAGGTCGGAACCCCTTGCTTGCGCATCAATTCGGTCGCGTTTTTCAGGCTGGCCTGGACTTTCTTCTCTTCCTCGTCGAACTGGGTCAGGTATTTATCGAAATTCTTCGGATCGTTGCCGCGAATCAGGATATTTTTCCACTCCTGCACCTGCGTCTTGAAAGCGGCCTGGGCATTTTCCACCGCCACCACTGCGTCGGTTTCGGTCTTGGCGGAAACCAGGCTCGCGGCCAAGTTGGTTTTCAGGTTGTACAGTTCGTAAAGCCCCGCGCCTATCGGCACGAGCAGCAAAAAAGACGCGGTGGCCGCCAGCAGAATCAGGCGGGTGCTCATTTTCATAGTTTGGAACATGGTGTAAGGATTCCTCGAATAACAGCCACTCCGCTTGCGGGATGGCTTCCCTGCAGATTAATCATTGCACTAATGTATAGTGTTATTATGACATGACGGCGTCATTTATATCTATTAATAATCAATATGTTAGCACACACAGGCTTTCCTTTCCATCCTTACGAGCCGTCCCCGGCCCTCCGCGCTGCAACTAGCCGACGATACGCCGCAGCAGCCTGCCCGCTTTTTGCAACGGGGTTTCCGCACACCAAGCGTAGAGCGCGTCGTATATCGTCATGCCGTGCTTGAGCATTTCGTGGTCGTCGGCAAAGTTGAGCGACAGGCCTTGGGAGATCGCCAGCAGCCCTGCCGCTTCCTTCGCCAGTTCCGGCTGGCCGGTGTCGGCGGCACGCACGATTTTGGCGAGTTTTTGCAGCGCCGGATCGCTCAACTCGTATTTCTCGATGAAGGCATCGAAACTGCACTGGCCGCCGCGATGCCCCAACTCCACGCCGGACACGTCGTAGGGGATCGCGCCGCTTAAGGCGGCGACACTCATCACCTCGGCGGCGGGGACGTAAAGGAACTCGGGGGTTTCGTCGATGAAGCGCGACACCAGCCAGGGGCAGGCGATGCGGTCGATCTTGGGGCGTTCGCGGGTGATCCATTTCATCGCCGTTTCCTCAGACAATCAGCTTGAACAGCAAACCCGCCGCGGCGCACGCGCCGATCACCTTCATGATGTCGGCCTTGTATTTCCACAGCGCGACGAAGGAGGCGATCGCGATAATCACCGGAATCGCGTCGAACGCCCCGGCAAACGGCGCGGCGTCGGTCGCCTGGGGCCAGAAGGTGTGCCAGGCGAAGAAGGTGGCGAGGTTGAGGATCACCCCGACCACGGCGGCTGTGATGGCGGTCAGCGGCGCGGTGAATTTCAGTTCGCCGCGGGTCGATTCCACCAGCGGCCCAGCCGCCAGAATGAACAGGAAGGAGGGCAGGAAGGTGAAGAAGGTGGCCACCGCTGCGCCGGCCAGCCCAGCGGCGACCGGGTTATCGAAGGAGTGCTTGGCGACGCCGCCCAGATAGCCCACCCAGGTGACGATCATGATCAGCGGCCCCGGCGTGGTTTCGCCCAGCGCCAGACCATCCATCATCTGCGGGCCGCTGAGCCAGCCGAAATGTTCCACCGCGCCTTGGTAGACATAGGGCAGCACCGCGTAAGCGCCGCCGATGGTGAGGAACGCGGCCTTGGTGAAGAAATCGCCCATGTCGAAGAGACCGCCGTGTTCACCATGTCCGAGCAGGGTCAGCATGACTACCGCCCAGATTGCCACGAAGATCGCCACGGTGGCGGCAAGTTTCCCCCAGGTGAACTTGGCGTGCGGCGGCGGCGGGGTATCGTCGTCGATCAGCGCAGGGCCGTAGGTCTTGTTGCTGGCACCATGTCCGCCGCCGGCCTTGAATTTGTCCGGCATCAGCTTGCCGCCGATGGCGCCGAGAATGGCCGCTGCCAGCACAATCCAGGGAAAGTCGATCTTGAAGAAAAAAATCCCGACGAAAGCCAGTGCGGTGATAGCCAGCAATACTTCGTTCTTGATCGCCCGTGAGCCGATACGCCAGGCGGCGAACAGCACCACCGCGACCACTGCCGGCTTGATGCCGTAGAAGAGGCCCTGTACCATCGGCACGTCGCCGTAGCTCAGGTACAAGCCGGCCAGCAGCGACAGCAGCACGAAAGCCGGCATGAAGAACAGCACCCCCGCCACCACCGCACCGCGCACCCCGTGCAGCAGCCAGCTGATATAAATGGCGAGCTGGATCGCCTCCGGCCCCGGCAGCAACATGCAGAAGTTGAGCGCGTGCAGGTAGCGGTGCTCGGAAATCCAGCGGCGGCGCTCGACCAGTTCCTGGTGCATCATTGCAATCTGCCCGGCGGGACCGCCGAAGCTGATGAAACCCAGTTTGAGCCAGTATTTGGCGGCCTCGCCGAAGGTCGGCGGGGCGGGTGGGGTGGTGTTGTCGGACATGGCGGTTCTCCTAAATAATTTTTACCGCAGAGGACGCAAAGGACGCGGAGGAATTCAAATGGGGGACTGGCCACATCTTGCGTTTCCTCAGCGTCCTCCGCGTCCTCTGCGGTGAATCGTTATTCCGCATATGCGGCATACAAAAAATCGAAAACTTTCGACGCTTCCGCCAGCAACAAATCGTCGTCGCCGCAGCGTTGCCGCGCCCCGGCCAGCACCGCCTCCACCCCGGCGGCTTCCGCCACCGGGATGCCGCCGACGTCGAGGAAATGCACCAATCCCGCCAGCTTCGCCAGCGCCCGGTCGTTTTCCGGGGCCAGGCTCGCCAGCAGCACTTCGAAGGTCACTTTTTCGCCGACATGGGTAAAGCTCGCCCCGTCGAAGTCGAAGCCCAGCGCGCCGACCGGACTATCCTCGGGCTTTTCCAGCCAGACGAAGCGCGCCGCCGGGTCGATGAAACGGCGAATCAGCCAGGCGCTCGCCATGCGATCCACCCACAGATGCCGGCGGGTTGCCCACAGCCGCCCCTGGTATAGCGCTCGCTCCAGGCGGACGATCTCGCCCGCTGCGGCACGCGGCTCGCCGGGCGAATAGCGTGCCAGCGCGGCGTTTTCCAACTCGACCAGCGCGGCTTCCGCCTGCGCCCTGGCGGCGCCGGGAAAAAAATCGATCCCGGCCAGCGCTGCGAAATCGCGGTGCAGGGTTTTCATTGCCTTGCGCTGCGCGGTGGTTTCGCGCTCCGGCAAGCCGGCGCGGACCCGGGCGATTTCCGCCAACAGCGCAGCGTACTGCTCGCCCCGTTCGAACAAGGCGCAAAAATCCGCTTGCTGGGCGTCATCGCGGGCGGCAATCGCCAGCAGCTGGGCGCTGCCGCCCGCGCTCAACACCTCCTGCGCCAAGCCGGAAAACAGTGCGGTGCAACTTTCGTTCGCCGGCAGCAAGTACACCCCGTCGCGCAGCACCGCACAGCCGCCCGCCTTCACGGCGCGCCACAAACGCATCCGCAGGGTGGCGTTTTGGGTGGGCAGGCTGACCACCAGCGAGAGCCAGCTTGGATCATGAGGATTGATTATCATGTAGATAATATAACGCATGGTTACAACATCTACAACTTAAATTCATTTTAGATACATTGTCTAGCGCCAGCGATAGAAACGAAGTGCTATGATTACGTCGGAAATCAGTTCGCCAAAAGGAAACCGCCCATGACCACCATCGACCTGTTCACCCCGATACAACTGGGCGCCATCGCGCTAGCCAACCGCATCGTGATGGCGCCGCTGACCCGCAACCGCGCTGCGCCCGGCAACGTGCCGCAGGCGATGAACGTGGAGTATTACCGGCAGCGCGCCAGCGCCGGCCTGATCATCAGCGAAGGCTCGCAGATTTCCCCCACCGCAGTCGGCTACCCGGCCACCCCCGGCATCCATAGCGCCGAACAGATCGCCGGCTGGAAACAGGTGACCGATGCGGTACACGCCCACTACGGGCGGATCGTGCTGCAACTGTGGCATTGCGGGCGCGTCTCGCACCCCTCGTTGCAGCCCAATGAAGCGCTGCCGGTGGCGCCTTCGGCGCTTCAGCCGAGCGGGCAAGCCTACACCTACCAAGGCTTGCAGCCTTTCGTCACCCCGCGCGCGCTGGAAACCGGCGAGTTGCCGGGCATCGTCGAAGACTACCGCCGCGCGGCGCGCTACGCCCTTTCGGCCGGCTTCGACGGGGTGGAAATCCACGCCGCCAACGGCTACCTGCTCGACCAATTCCTGCGCGACGGTTCCAACCAGCGCAGCGACGCCTACGGCGGCTCGCCGGAAAACCGCAGCCGCCTGCTGCTGGAAGTCACCGCCGCGGTGATCGGCACAGTCGGCCCGGGCCGCGTCGGCGTGCGGCTGTCGCCGATCAACGCCTTCAACGACATGTCCGACTCCGCGCCGCAGCAGACCTTCGACCATGTCGCCGGCGCGTTGAACCAGTTCGACCTGGCCTACCTGCACGTGATGGAAGTCAATTTCGACACCGGCAGCCCGCCGCCGGTCTTCGATTTCAAGCAACTGCGCCGCTGCTTCAAGGGCGCCTACATCGCCAACGGCGGCTATGACAAGGAAAGCGCCAATGCCGCGTTGCAGGCCGGCGACGCCGACCTGGTGGC
>Ga0163199_1001813_pt1 | contig 13184 bp, 14 predicted proteins | sample PL_2010_150m_FD_113537 | JGI IMG/M metagenome (GOLD analysis project Ga0163199, IMG submission 113537) | Freshwater microbial communities from Powell Lake, British Columbia, Canada to study Microbial Dark Matter (Phase II) - PL_2010_150m | ecosystem: Environmental > Aquatic > Freshwater > Lake ... | reverse complement strand
TTCCCACCGGCGCTGACAACGCTATCCAGGTGATGGATTTGCAGATCACGCCGCTGGACGCCAAGAACATCGACACCAACTTCATTACCAGCTACCTTGGCGGCGGTGTGCAGCTGGTGGGTACGGCCTCAGTGAAGTGCTCGTTCAGCGTTCTGCTGGCTGGCTCTGGTACGGCTGCCACGGCTCCCGCATGGGGCGCGCTGCTGCTGGGCTGCGCCAATGCAGAGACGACCGGCTTGCTGACACCAAACCGGGTGGAGTACTTGACTGCTACAGACTCGCTCAAAACCCTGACCATCTACTACTACGACGACGGCCTGCTGCACAAGCTGCTGGGCGTGTTTGGTAATGTGAAGCTCAGTGCAAAGTCGGGCGAGGCGCCAAAGCTGATGTTTGACTTTGTGGGGCTGGACGGCGGGGTTACGGCAGCAACCAACGCAACGGCAGTGCTGACGGCCTGGAGGACGCCGCCAGCGGTGACCAAGGCAAATGTGGTTGATGTGAACCTGGGCTGCACTTACAGCGCGGGCGCTCTGTCCAGCGGCACGGCTTACAACAGCAGTGGCTTGACGCTGGACTGGGGTAACTCGGTGGCCTTTGCCCCGTTGCTCACGACCGAAGAAGTGGTGCTGACCGACCGCGACATGACCGGCAGCGTGAGCCTGAACCTGACGGCGGCGCAAGAGGTGACGATGATGACCTCAGTCAAAGCCAACACGCTGCAAAGCCTGGGGTTTGTGATTGGCACGGCCACGGGCAACAAGATCATGCTGCACATGCCCAAAGTGCAGCTGCTGAATCCGAAGAAGGAAGACTTTAACGGCATGCGCTTGATCGGCTTTGATTTGCGCGTGCTGCCGTCCAGCGGCAACGACGAACTGCGCATCGTCAGCCTGTAAGCACTTCACAAGTACCAACTCAAGAAAGCATCACACGCCATGTTCACACTCGCCATTGAGAATGTTGTTGAAGTACCCGTCAAGTTCACCTTGAAGGTGGGCAAAGTCAACAAGCCGTTTAACGCTACGCTGACAGCGCGCCGGTTGACCAAGGATGAGTCGGACAACATGGCGGCGGACCAGTCGATCAAAGATTTCCTTCTGGACAACGTGACCGACTGGCGTGAGCAGCGCCTGGTGATTGATGGCGCAACGGGCGAGCCAGCGGCGTTCAGCCGCGAGGCGTTTGATGCGTTCTTGAGTGTGTCTGGCGTGCTTGGCATTTGCTGGGGTGCCTACATACGCGAGTGCGCAGGCAAAGAAAAAAACTAGCACAGGTCGCGCGCTTACAGGCGCGTGGCCAGCTCTACCTACCCAAACAAGGCACACCCAATGAACCGCAGGCTGAGTTTAACGAAGCCCTGGCGGCCCTGGGCTTGCAGGCTGAGGCGCAAGACGGCGAGCAGCCGCCTGAAGACAAGTGCTACCTGTGGCCCTGCAATGTGCACACCTTCAACATCTGGCAGGGCGTGCAGACGCAGTGGCGTGTTGGTGGCATGGGGGACAGAACCGGGCTTGACTACACAGGCGTCTACACCTACCTGCGAGAGGTCTGCCGGATCAAGCCTACCCGGCGCTGGGGCGAAATATGGATCGGATTGCAGGCCATGGAGATTGCTGCAATCAATGTCTGGGCTGAGAAGCAGGAGTGAACGCTCAGGCGCGCCGCGCGCCCCAGCGTGCCCAGCCAAAGGCCAGCAGGAAGCCCCAGCCGGTAAACCCCGCAATGACGGTAAAGGCCATGAGCAGGCCTTTCATGGGGTGGTTGTTGGCAACGGCGACGCGCCAGACGCCATACACGCAGGCCGCGTACCCCAGCACCAGCATCATGCCGATGTCGTGCACGGGGCCGCTGGCAAAGGGCAGCAGCATAAAAAAATCAATCATGGGCGCAGGGTAGCACCGCTGCGACCAGAGGGCAATAGGGTATGAACGCAAACAACACCGTTGCACTGCGTCTGGCGCTGGAGGGCGCAGAGGCATCCGCCGCTGGTATTGACAAGGTCAAGAACTCAATGGCCAGCATGGCCGCGTCTTTTACCGTTGGCAACCTGGCCAGCAGGGCGCTTGAGACAGGTATGGCCAAGGTTGGTCTGGCGATTGACTACGTGATGGAGTCGGCCAAGATGGCGGCGCGTTTTGAGACGCTGGGTGTGGTGATGCAGACAGTGGGCCGCAATGCCGGCTACACCGGCCAGCAGATGATGGACGCTGCCAAAGGTGTCCAGGCGCTGGGTATCACGATGCTGGAGGCCCGCGAGAGCGTCACCAAAATGGCCAGCGCACATATTGACCTGGCCAACGCACAAGGGCTGGCGCGCGTGGCGCAGGATGCGGCTGTGATTGGCGGCATCAATTCCAGCGAAGCGTTCAAGGCCATGATCTACGGCATCCAGTCGGGACAGACGGAGGTTCTGCGCACAATCGGTATCAACGTCAGTTTTGAGGCGTCATATCGGACGCTTGCCAAGCAGCTTGGCACCACGGCAGAGGCGCTGACCGAGGCAGAGAAGACTACCGCCCGTACCAATGTAGTGATGGCAGCCGGGCGGGACATTGCGGGCGCGTATGAGGATGCGATGGGCACGGCTGGCAAGCAAATGACATCGTTGGCGCGATACTCTGAAGATGCCAAGGTGAAGCTGGGCGCGGTCTTCAATGACGCCCTGCTGATGGCTGTTGGCGCCTACACCGACCACCTGAAAGACTCGAACGGCGAGCTGGACAAGATGGCCGCAAACAAGGACATAGAGGCGTGGGCAAATGACCTTGCAAATGGCGTGGCGTTTGTTGCTGACTCCGTGAAGTATTCATTCGCCACGATTGCAACGGCGGCTGATACGGCGTGGACGGCGCTTACCGGCGACAGTGAGGCCGGAGGCTGGGAGAAGCGCATGGCTGAGCGCTGGGACCCGTCAAAAACAGCGCAAGGGTTTTTGGCGCAGCTTCAGGCCAAGCGCGAGCTCGATTCCAGGTCAATGAACAACGCTGCGTACTCAGGCGCAAACAACCCGTCCGCCCAGGGACCGGCGACCATTGTGTTTGACACTCCAGAGCAAAAGGCGCAATACAAGGACCGGATTGCAGCTCTCGACAAAAGCAATCGAGACGCGAAGAGCCGGCTGGAGGAGTTTCAAACAGCCACCGAAGCGATCATGCACAAAGGGCTGACCACGCAGCAGAAGATTGACGCAGAGAGACGGCAGTACCTGGCCAAATTACCAGCCGGCGTGTCGGTGGACAGTGAAGAGGTGAAGCAAGCGCTGCGCCAGATAGAGATCAATGCGCGCAAGGGCAAGGCAACTGGAGACGCGGCCAAGCAGGATGTTTATGCGGCTGAGGCGGCCCGGCTCTACAGCTCCACCATGGACGGCCTGGCCAAAGCGCAGGAATCAGCGTCTGCCAAAGCGGACGGCCTGAGCAAGGCTCAAGAGGCGCTGCGCGTAGTCCAATCATCGCCCCACTGGGAGCAGTACAACCGGCAGATGCGAGAGCAGATCATCTATGCTGCGAGCCTGACGCAAGCAGAAGAAGACCGCGAGGCGGCAAAAAAGCTTTTGCTCAAGGCGCAAGCCGATCAGAACGCTGCCGACCAAAAGGCCGCCGATGCCCTGCATACCGAGATCACCGGCCTGCGCGACGGCAATGCGGCGCTGGAGTTGCATAACCAGGAGATCGGCCTTACCACCGAGGCTTTAAACGCGCTGACGCTCAAGCGCATTGATGACCAGATTGCGGTGCAGGCCGGCATCGTTCTCGACGGCGAACGCATGGTGGCTGACGGATACGTGATTGACAGCTTGCAGGAGCAGATCAACAAACTCGACGAGCTCAAGAAGAAGCGCGGCTTGCTGGCTACGGGGCAGACCGCAACCCTGGCGGCAGACGAATCAAAGAAGGTGCAGGAGGAGTGGAAGAAAGGCTGGGAAGAAACCGACCGTATCGCCCGCGAAGCCTTCACCGGCTGGGCCGAGAACGGCGTGAGCATGGCCGAAACGATTGGCAAGTCGCTTAAGAAGGCGATGTTATCCGCCATCTATGAGGCCACCATCAAGCCGATCTCCTTCTCCATTTATTCCAGCGTCACGGGCGGCGCTGGTGGTGCGGGCGCACTGAGCCAAGCCGGATCGGCGGCAGGAATCTATAACGCCGGGTCAAGCCTTGGATTCATTGGTGCCGGGACAAGTGCCTTTGGGTACGGTGCTTCGCTGCAAGCAGCCGGCATGGGCACTGAGGCATTCAGCGCTGGCATGACCATGATGACAGAGGCCACGGGTGCCAGCAGCTTCATGGCCGGCGCTGGGCAGGCGCTAGGGGCCATTGGGCCGGTTGGCTGGGCTGCGCTGGCTGCTATCGCTGTGCTGTCGCTGCAAGACCACGGCACCCCCACCCAAAACACCGGCAACGCCAGCGCCAGCTTCGACGCAGCCGGAAACCGCACGGCATACCAGACCTATTTTGGTGGCAGCAGTGCCAACACCGACGCCATGATTGGCAACATGCAACTAGCCTATCTTGCCGGTGCCAAGTCGCTCGGAATCAATGCAGCCGCTACCAATTTTAGTTACGGCAGCAACACCGGCAAGGATAGCCAAAATCCGATGTTTGCCCTGTCCGGTGGCTCAGGCGCAAGCAGCTATTCACTGGGCGAAACCGCCTACAGCGATGCCGCCGTGAGCCTGGCCGCCAGCCGCGCTGTGTTTGCTGCGTTGCAGGGCTCAGACCTTCCTCAGTATCTGGCTAAAGCGTTCAACGGTGCCGTTGCCGACACCATGACGCAAGACCAGATCACCAATACGTTGAACTTTGCATCCAGCCTGAAGGAAGTGCGCTCAGCCCTGCTCGAAACCCGCGAGCCCTTGCAAATCCTGAAAGACAACGTCGCCACCGGCTTTGCCACACTGGCCACCAACGCCAACACTTTCAAAACCGACTTTGTTGCCGCCATTGACGCAGGCGTGAGCCCGGCCACCCTGGGCGCATGGCAGGCGCTGGCCAATACCATGGATCAACTGACGGCAGCTACCGAAGCCGCCAATACGGCGCTGGCCACATCAAAGTCGGCTGTGCTGGGCGCTTCCGAGAAAGTGTCTTCGGTCCTGCGCAGCATCGGCAACGATGTCAAGTCCTTTGCCGATGCTGCCAGCACGGCGCATGACAACTTGGTAGGTGCACGCCTGAACATCAGCGAAGCGCTTTGGTCTGCACAAGACCGGGTGATCGAGCTGCAAAGGCAAGCCGCCGACGGCCTGCGTACCTTTGCTGCCAGCATTGACGACTTTCTGAACACCATCAACCCAGCGACCAGCAGCAGCGCCAGCCTGACCATGCTCAAGGCGCAACTCAGCACCACCGCTGTGCTGGCAGCCGGTGGAGATACTGGCGCACAGGGTCAGCTTATTTCGCAAGCGCAGGCGGTATTGAAAGCCGCAGAGGCCAGCAGCACCGACCGTGTGCAATACGCCCGCTCTGAGGCATTTGTGCGCAGCACGCTGGCCACAGTCAAAAAAGCAGTTGACCCGGCCCCGATAGTTGATGCCGTGGCTGTTGCCATCGTTGACCCCATGGCCGTGGCCAAGGCCGAACTGAAGGCCGCGCAGGATGCGGTGGTGGCCTATAGCCTGCTGGCACAGGCAACCGACGCAATCACAGACCGAAGCACCCGCCTGGTGGCCGGGTCGGTGGCAGAGCTTGCCAATGCTTACGGCACAGCCCTGGTAGCCAACACCACCGCTCAAGCCAATTACGCAGAGGCGCTGCGGGTAACTGCCGGATTGCAACTAACCATGTCCGGGTCGTTCGACGCGCTGATAAAAGATTTGGCTGCTCTTGGAGTAGCAAACAGCGAATTCAGCGGCGCCATATCGACCTTTGTTGTTGATACAAAACAGGCGGGTCTGGATATTGCCAAAGCGCTTGGATTGACGGGAACAGCAGCAACCAACCTTACCGCCCTTCTGACTTCAACAAAAACCGCATCAGACACTCTTGACACCCTGATGGGCAAGCCTGGCACAAATATGGCTGCGCTGGTGACAGCGCTTGGCGTAACGGCGACGGAAGCGGCGACCTTCAAAACCAACTTGCTGGGCTTCAGCCCTGCCACGGTGATAGGAACCCAATTGGGCTTGGCTGGCACCGCGCTAAGCAACTTTGCTGAACTTATCAATGGCCTGAAAATCAAAAACCCGAACGTTGAGGTCCCGGTGACTGGACTCCCCGTCACCACCACGGGCGGGGCGCTGACCGGCGCGCAGACCGTCAGCATGGCCAATTCCGTTGGCGCGCTCACAAGTGCGCTTTCAACCGGGGCCAGTGCTGCGCAGATCGTGAACGCAGCCGCCGTAAATCTCGGCGTGTCTGCTACCGACATGGCCCGAGTCGGCACTGCGGCAGGCAATACCGACATCGTTGCAGCCGCAAATTACGCAAAAACAGACATCGTAGCCAAGGGCGGATTGATTGGAACATCGCAATCCATCACCGTTGCAACCCTGCAAAAAGTGCTGACCGAACTGTCACCAACCTACACCGCAGCGCAGTTGATAACTGCTGCAAATACGAATTGGGGAGTCAGCGAAGCCGACGTACGCGCCGTGGGCAAATCGCTCAGCCTGCCCGGCTACAGGGTAGGCACCAACGCCGTGCCGTTTGATATGACGGCGCGCATTCACGCTGGTGAAGAAATCACACCGCGCCCGTTTGTTGACATGCAACGCGCCAGCCGTGACGAAACCAATTTGTTGATGGCGCGCCTGGTCGCCAGCAACGAGCGGCTGGAGGCCAAAGTCGCGGCATTGCAAAAGAGCAACGAAGCCACCCAAAAAGCCGCAGAGAAGTTTTCCGACACACTCATTACCGTCACTCGTGGTGGCCGCGCCATCCAGACTGAGGCTTTTGTATGAGAGTCACGCCCTCAGTCTTGACTACAGCCACCGTGTTTACCACGGGCGCTGCCGAGCCGCACGACCCGGCTGCCTATGCTGGCGGCACCACCTACGGCTTTGGCGCCATCGTCAAGGTCGTGGCCGACTTCAAAATCTACGAGTCCCTGCAAGCCGCCAACACCGGCCACACACCCAGCACTAGCCCGCTGTGGTGGCGCATCCTGGGCGCGACAGAGACCGCCTACAACGCAGCTACTACCTACGGCCTGGGTGACACCTGCTCTGGCAACCATCGATGCTACGAGTCGCTTGCTGCTGGCAATATTGGCAACCCCTTGCCGGTGCTGCCAGAGACGCAAACCACTAAATGGATCGACATCGGCCCGACCAACAAATACGCCATGTTCGACCTGGCAGCCAACACACAAACCGTGCTGGCCTCGCCTTTAACAGTGGTCATCACACCTGGGCAGCGCATCAACACCGTAGGTCTGGCCGGGCTCTCGGCCAATCAAGTTCAGATCAGTGCTACATCGGTGCTGGGTGGCGGCACGGTTTACCCCAATGCGTTTTCAGCATCAAGCACCGGCATCTTTGACCTCAATACCCGCATCGTGAACGACGGCTACGACTACGCATTCGAGCCATTCAGCACCATGCCCAGCATGGTCGTGTTTGATCTGCCGCCGTACAGCGACATCATCGTCACTATCACCATCAGCGCCACATCGGGCAACGTCAAGTGCGGCTCTTGCGTGATGGGCACCTTTATTTACCTGGGCGATTCGCAATACGGCGCCAGCAATGACGGGCAAAACTTTTCAACCGTAACGCGAGACCTATACGGCAACGCTACCCTGGTGCCACGGCGCACGCTGCCCAAGACCGATCAAAAACTCACAGTGGCCGCCAGCCGCGTCAACAAGGTCAAAGCGGCGCGGGTGCTACTCAACGCCCTGCCAGCACTTTGGACCGGACTGGACGACGGAAACAACGCCTATTTCGACATGCTCACCATCCTGGGCATCTACAACAAATTCACCATCAGCGCACCGCACAACAACGTGGCTGAAGTGACTCTTGGACTTGAGGAAATCTAGCATGACCATCGACGCACTACCCACCACGCCGAATTCGCAAAACCCGACCACGTTTGCAACCGACATGGACGCCTTTCTGGCGGCCCTTGTTCTGTTCAGGACGCAGTGCAATGCGCTGGGTACGACGGCAGATGGCAACGCCGCCACCGCCACCACCAAAGCCGCAGAAGCCGTAGTAAGCGCAGCCGGCGCCCTGGCCAGCGAGGTGGCTGCCGGCGTGAGTGCAGGCGCCGCCAAATGGGTGTCTGGTACCACCTACGCCCTGGGCGCAGCCGTTTGGAGCCCGGTGGATCGTACCATTTACCGGCGCATCGTGGCCGGCGCTGGCACCACCGACCCCAGCGCAGATACCACCAACTGGGCATCGATTCAAGATTCGACAACAGCCAAATTGACCTATGCGCTTGACTATGCCCTGACGCAAGCCGCCAACGCCAACAAACGCATCGATGTAGCGCAAAACTACATGGTACAGACCGGCACGGCTCAGGTCACGCAAACCGCTGTTGCGCGAGACGCCGTATCGCAGGCCGGTGCCTGCTGGCTGGTGCGTGCCAACCCCACGGTCACGGTCACGCTGCCCAAAGCCTACCCCGACACCGATTACCAAGTCATCGTCGAAGTTGAAAGCGCAGCGCCAACAGCAGCCACCACAGCAGCGGCGCAGTACGCCGCCTATGCCGGCGCAGTGCATGTAACCAGCCGCGCCACCAACAGCTTTGTGCTCACAGTTACCGGCGCAGCCACCACCGTCAACCTGCGCTGGAAGACGCTGCACCCCGCCGCCACACGCAACAAGACCGCATTCCAGGAAGCCTATACCTACATCTACGGCACCGGCCACAACCCCATGACCGGCGTCGCCATTTAACCCAGAGGAAGCCATGCTCAACATCATCACACCACAGCCAACGGACGTTACTGCCACGCAAGCAGGCGATTACGTCACCATTTCCTACAACGGCCAAAGCCTCACGCTGCCGGCCATTGCGCGGCCTGCCAATGTTGCCGACGTGATCTACCTGGGCGAAACCGGCGCCCTGCAATACGTGCCAGCCAATCCCGTGCAAATGGTTGCCGTACTGGCTTGTGGCACAGACCCCATGACCCTCACCCTTTGCCCGCTGCTGGTCTCGCCAGTGGCGCCAGTCGAACCCACTTAATCAGGAGCCATCACCATGTCACTCACCATCAGCGTACCCGACAGCCTGCGCGCCAGCGTAGAAGGCGCCAGCGGCGGCAAGCAAACTGTGCTTTACACCGCACTGGGCCAGCCCACCTTTATGAACGTGATCCCGGCCATGGTCGGTGCCAACATCGTGTCAGGCCTCTCTGCCAACCTCAACAGCCTGGCTACCAACACGCATCCAGCCTTTGTGGTCAACAGCGTGGCCAAGTCTGAAATCTTTGTCGGCACTTACCCTGGAATTGTGCTCAATGGCGAGCTGCTGAGCCTGCCGGGCGTTGACCCGACCACATCGTTGAACCACGATCAGTTTGTGGCCTACGCCCGCGCTTGCGGCACTGGCCACCACGTTTGCACCAACGCTGAATATGCTGCTCTGGCGCTCTGGTGCCGCGCCAACAGCTACGCGCCAACCGGCAACACCAACTATGGCGCGTCCAGCGATCGCGCCTGGGAGTCTGGCCGCCGTATTGACGGCCTGGCACCCGGCACGGCCTCGGGCAATGCCCGCATCATCACCGGCTCTGGCCCGAACTCGTGGAACCACGACAACAGCCCCAACGGCATCGATTCGCTCTGCGGGAACATTTGGGAGTGGAGCATCGGTGCCCGCGTGAACAGTGGCGAGATCAACATCATCACCGACAACAACGGCGCTTTGAATGCCACCGACTTGGCCGCTGGCTCTGCGTCCTGGAAAGCCATCGACGGCGCCACTGGCGCATTGGTAGCGCCCGGCACCGCTGGCACGGTCAAACTGGCAGTTTCTGGCACCACCGCTTACACGCTGGTCTGCGGTAGCGGATCGGCGTTTGAAGGCATGACCAACCCATCCGGTACGCCAGTAGGCGCGACGGCCCTGGCGCTGTGCAAGGCGCACGGCTTCTACCCAGTGGCATCGCAACTCGGCGGCACCATTGCAACGCCCGCTGCCAACGGAGACGTTTTTTACCTCAATGCAGCAATCGAATCTCTGCCGCTCCGTGGCGGCCATTGGAGCACCGCTGCCGGGGCTGGCGTGTTCACTCTCGATTGCAGCAGCCCCCGGACGTATGCCGGCACCGGCGGTGGTGCCCGCCCCGCCTTCGTTGCGTGAAGCCCTGAGCGATAGCGATGGGCACTCATTCCGAAGCACAGCTAGATACAAAATTCATTGACTTCATGAAGCAACTGAACCACTTCATTAAGCGCGGCCTGGGTGCAAAGCGGTATTGCCGCTACGTGGACGACTTTGTGATCTTCGGCTGGAGCCGCCAGCGTTGTGTTGACGCGCTCGGGCAGATTCAGCAGTTCCTGAGCGACAAGCTGCACCTGGTGCTGTCACGCTTTAGCCTGCACAAGATCAAGCGCGGCCTCAACTTTGTTGGCTACCGCACCTGGCAGAGTATGCGGTTTGTGCGCAAGCACAGCCTATACACATTTTCAAGAGCCGTTCAATCGGGTGCACCCGAAGCCCTGGCCTCGTGCCTGGGTCACGCCAAACGCACCGCTAGCTTGCGGCACATGCTTGGCATTCTGGAATCGAGAAGGGTGGCGGCATGACACTCGCCCTTATCCAGTACACCAGCAACGTGCCCGCTGGTTTTTCCGGCGTCACCTACGGGCCGTGGGTACGCATCCGCACCGACAAGCGAGACGATGCTGGGCTACTGGCGCATGAGCTGCTGCACGTCAATCAGTTTTGGGCTGCCGTCCTGGCGTTTATGTGCTGGCTGCCTGCGCTCTGTCTGTACATTGATCTCGATGCGGCACTGCTGCTGGTGCTGGGCGCGGCGATCCTGGCTCTGCTTAGGCGCAAGACATTGACCCTGATGGCAGAAGTGGACGCCTACCGTCTTCAACTCAAGACTACAACCGAGACCGTGCCGCTGAGCATTGCCGAGACCGAGAGCAGGGCCAGGTTGTTTGCAACCTTCATTTCGACCAAGTACGGCTTGAACATCACTGTCACGGATGCGCTGAAACTAATCACTGAATAGGGGAATCCACATTGAGCGCACCAGAAGAAATGCCGGTTTTTCCATCTATAGAACGGCGAGCCAATGACGCAATTCGTGACAACGGCGTCATTCTGCTGCTGCTGCAACAGGTGCACGACAAGATTGAAGCCATGGACAAACGACTTACACAGCACATGACAGATGAAACGCTGACCCTGGCAGAAGAAATTGCCGCCCTCATGAGTAAAGCATTTCCGCAAGGCGATCCTGCAGGCCATCGGCTTGAGCACGAGCTGCGTATGCAGGCCGCAAAAGATCGCGCAGACTTCTGGAAAAAGCTGCGGGATGAGATTATGAGCAAGGGTATTTTGGGCCTGCTTGCGCTGGCGGCGGTATGGATATGGGCAGGGTTCCTGCGGGGGCCGAAATGATCGACGTTTTGATCGACGTGGCTGGCCTGCTGTTTTTGGTGTTTCTTGGCGCATCGGTCGCGGTGTTTTTCTTGCTGCACCAGGGGTGGCCCGATGAATGACTTTCTTGAAAAGCTCTATGGCCCGGTGATTGACCGGGCTTGGGATATGTGGCTGGAGTGGATTGATTTTTTGGAGAGATACCGATGATCTCAGCACTGCTTTCATTCCTGGGTGGCAACGTCTTTCGCTTGATGTTTGGCGAAGTCGTCGCCTTTTTGAACAAGCGCCAGGAACACGCGCAAGAGATTGACCGGATGCGCCTGCAAGCCGAGATTGACGCCGCGCAGCATGGCCGCAACATGGAATCTATCCGCGTGCAGGCCGATCTACAGGTCAAGGTGATCCAGGTGCAAGCCGAGGGCGCCATCAACCAGATCGAGGCCGAGGGCTGGCTTGAGGCCGTCAAAGGCACCACCAAAACCGTGGGTATCTGGTTTATCGACGCTTGGAACGGCGCGATTCGGCCTTTTGTGGCGACCTGGGCCATTGTGATGATCTCGGCCCACTTTGCCCAAAACAGTTGGGTGCTGGACGACAACGGCTGGTCGATCTGCGGCGCGGCGCTGGGGATCTACCTTGCTGACCGCAGTCTGTTCAAGCGCGGCAAATGATAGAACTGGCCATCCTCGTCGCGCTGGCGCTGATGCGCCGATTCGAGGGACTGTACCTCACGCCCTACCTGTGCCCGGCTGGCGTGCCGACGATTGGCTATGGCGCCACCTATTACGAGGACGGCACTCGCGTCACCCTGATTGATGCGGCCATCACCCGCGAAAGGGCAGAGCAACTGCTGCTGTGGATGGTGCGCACCGTGTACCTGCCGCAAGTCATGCGCCTATGCCCCGGCATCGACAACCCCAACCGCCTGGCGGCGATCATTGACTTCACATTCAACCTGGGCGCGTCGGCGCTGAAAAACAGCACCTTGCGGCGCAAGATCAACGCGGGCGCCTGGGACTACGTGCCAGCAGAACTGCGCAAATGGATCAAGGGCGGCGGTAAAGTGCTGCGCGGCCTGGTCATTCGGCGCGAGGCAGAGGCGGTGCTGATATGACCACCGACCAGCAGTTTGCCGACACCCAGGCGCCGACCGACTTCAAGGCTGCGCTGGTTGAAGAGGGGCGCAAGCTGCTTGAGGCGCGGGAAGAGAATCGCATCACCCGCGCTGCAGCGCTGGCTGACCAGGCCCATGCGCTGCTTATGAGGCAGGAAATCCGAAACACCAGCATCGGGAAGTGACGTGCCAGATCGGCCCACGTTGCACGATCTGGCCTGGTGCGGTGTGGTAGCAGCCAGAGCATGAAAAAACCCGCTGTAGCGGGTTTTAACGCGGTATAGGGTTTGGTATAGGTTTGAAGTGCAGACACCTGCTTTTCACTGTGCGGCGAGAAGCTACCATTGAACTACACCCGCATTTGTGGCCTGAAGTTTAACTGATCGTCGGTTTCCTTAACTCGCCAGCGGCGAACTGATCTGCTCGATTCGGGTCATCACGTCGGGCGTCAGTTGCGCTATCACCTTGACTGCGCCCAGGTTGCTCTGCAACTGCGCCAGGTTCGATGCGCCGGTGATGACGCTGCTGACACGCGGGTTGTGTGC
>Ga0163199_1001812_pt1 | contig 13187 bp, 11 predicted proteins | sample PL_2010_150m_FD_113537 | JGI IMG/M metagenome (GOLD analysis project Ga0163199, IMG submission 113537) | Freshwater microbial communities from Powell Lake, British Columbia, Canada to study Microbial Dark Matter (Phase II) - PL_2010_150m | ecosystem: Environmental > Aquatic > Freshwater > Lake ... | reverse complement strand
CTTACGATGTCTGTGCTCTATGGAGTCGATGCTGTTGTCTTCGACTCTTCACCACGTATCTTTACTGAATTCCGCAACAAACCTGCGCCCGCCATGCGAGTCATGATTTATCAAAGTGGAGAAATACTGGCAGCAGTCAGGAAGGTCTGGAGTCATAAATTCCTCAAGATCGTTCCACAGGAATACATCTACAAAGCGTCCTTCGATTTTGGAGGCGACAACAAGCACAGGTCTGACCGTCTGGCTCAACGTCTTCTTGAGCTTGGCGCGACCGTAAGTGACGATTTGCTACAAGTGCATGAGGCACTACCAATATGGGGGCAACAATAGGCTAAGCGGATATGGCTGACGTCCTTTACAACAAGGGCCGTGTGTCAATTGCGTTCATGAGCGCCGATGCCAACCATGAGCGGACGCCCACCATACTGGCGATCCAGATTCAATGTCTGCTTACTGGAAACTGCACCAACTGAATGGCGGCAATGGAGGAACTGCGCGACTGACACTTCCTGCCCATAAGAGACACATGAGATATTGATGGGGACAGTCTGCTAGCAATTAGTCAGTATTACATTCGAATACGTCGTCTTTGTTGCATGCAATTCGCAAACAGATTCTGACTTGTAATCATACTATGGTTGGACCATTTCACTGCCTACCGGCACCGAAGTTTGAAGAACCAGCTCAAATGTCATAGAATTTCAGCACGATGAGTGGCACACGATATTCGAAGCGGTATGGCTACAACGACAACTACTACGGTCCGTCGAGTCCGCCAGTCACCTTTGACAGGTTCGTTCGGGGCTGCGCCAAGTTTGCACGCGAAGTTGAAAGGCAAAAGCGGGCCGCTGCGCGCGCCCAACAACAGCAAGTTCGTGCACAAGAAAGGCAAGTTCGTGACGCCATTCGTGCATCGAAACAGGCGGAGCGTGACCACCGAGCCCGCGAACGAGAGGATGCTCGACGCTACACGGAGTCCCGAGTTGCGGAAGTAGAGCAAATGAACCGAGATCTCGCCACTCGACTGGATGACATGAATGGCGTACTCGCACACACGTTGTCCATTGACGACACAATTGCGTTTGACGAGCTAGCAGCGACGCCTCCCTTTCCGGAATTCCGGATTCCCGAAGACCTTCTAGAGGCGCCTAGACCACCGAATCTGAACGGCTATTTGAACGGTGTCCCCAAACCGTGGAGGATCCTCCTGTTCCTTCCCTTCGTAAGGCGGGCGTATGAGGAGAAGCTGGAGGTCGCGCGCGTAAAGTTCCGTAATGACTTGGTTGGGTACGAGAGTGCTTCCCTGAGCCATCGTGAACGAATTGCCACTGCGCTTAAAGGGTGGGAAGCGCAGCGCGATGTCTACCTGCAAAAGGCAACTGAGCTTGCAGAGAAGGTGGCAGCATTTGAAGCGAACTACAGAGCAGGCATCAGTGACAGTATTGAAACCTATTCCAGCATGGTGCTTGAACGGTCCGAATACCCGCAGGACTTTGAGCAGGACTTCGATCTTAGCTACGATCCGTCGTCGAAGCATGCCTCGGTACGATTCCAACTCCCACCCCTAGAGATTATTCCCTTGGAGGCTGCTTACGTCTATATCAAGACTCGCGATGAAGTAACGACGAAACACCGCAAGGCCTCCGAAGTAAACGCACTCTACAAGCGGCTCACAGCGTCAATTGCGTTGCGAACCGTTCATGAGTTGTTCGAGGCAGATCAAGGCCATTTCCTGGATACAGTGGCGTTTGCTGGCAATTGCGAAATCCTGGACAAATCAACTGGAAAGCATGTTTTGATTACTCTCGTCAACCTCGAAACTGACAAGGTGACGTTTCAAATAGTCAATCTAGCCAACGTCGATCCCGTCGAATGCCTTCTTGGCTTGGGTGGCTCATTACGCGTCCCAGGACGCTGACTTAGGAAGGTTGCATTGACAATCGGGATGACTATCTGAAGAATGCGGAACAGTCAGATCCCCGCCCTTGCGCACGTGCTGTCGGCAACCACCCTTGATCATGACAGCGTCGGCCTCCCTCGCGACGGCACCGAGGATCTGGTTGGTGTTCTGGTGATGGTGACATTTGTCTGCGGAGTCGACTTGAATGAGCCGAGCAGTGAATAAAGCACTCGCGTTGAGTTGACCTACATCAACAACGACGCGAAGACAACATGGCAGGGTCTACCGTGAATTCGCTTAGAAGCTATTGGTTTGTCTATAGGGAATATGGCGTACGATGCTGCCAACAGTGAAAAAGTCCATCCACAAAGGGTTGATCAGAGTCGAGCGGGTGGGCCAAAAGGTAATTGGAATTGTTGGAGTGTTGGTTGCCACGACATTAGCTCCGGGAGTTGCTACTGCTGCCGGAATTGAAGTTAACAGCACTACTCACGTATCACAGGATGCACCGGTCTTACTAATACCAGTGACTGATCTCGATGGAGATGGATGTTTTCGTGGGCACCGGTCTCACTATTCGCATCGATCACATAGGTCGCACCATTCGCATTATTCGAGCCGCCGTTAGTAAACCAGTTAGCCAACCACCTAGGAGGCTGTTATGTTACCCACCGTAAAAAAGACTCTGTCTTCTGCAATGACAAGACTAGAGAAGGTCAAGAAGGTCGTCGTAGGAGTTGCAATCGCTGTAGCGGCCGTCGCCGGTACGCTATCGGTTCCTGCCGTCGCTCAAGCTGCCGCGTCTGCCCAAGTGACATCCGGTGCGCCAGTGATGCTCGTCGCAATGCCCGGCGCGGGGCCCGTTGCTGATCACTACTCCCACTCATCGCATGCGTCGCATGACTCGCATGCCTCGCATGCTTCACATGCCTCAAGCCGGTACTGAGTTCTTGGGTTCAGATATAACTGACCGCCGCGAAAGCGGCGGTTTTGCGTTAACAACAGACGCGCTTGGCGACGCGGCCATACTTACCGTCGATCTGGGAATATTTGACAGGGCAGCGGTATTCAAGGCTGCCTATTGGGTAACCGATAAGGTTTATCTCTACTTTCTGCCATTTGGGGGAGAGGGGGACATGAATTCCCTGAAGATTGAAATTCGCCCAAAGACGCTGGGTAAAGCAAGCGTGGAGCAACTAGCACGTGATTTTGCCAACTCATTAATTGACTTTCAGACCCGCCAAATAGTGCTTCGGGAAACGGCAGGGTCGAGGGACATATTGCTTCACCGGGCATTCGGCGAAGGCCATAAGCACCTAAACCCGGACACGCTTTCCTGACCCGAATGGCGACGACGCGGCTGATAGATCACGCTTTGTACCCTCGCCAAGCCGTCTCGGAAGCACGCACGGCGTATAAAGACTATTGCATGGTTCGTGTGGAGCCTATGCCGGGCAACAAGGCCACCCTAACGATTGATGTCCTGCCGCTACATGCAGATAGAGAGCGCGAGGTTATTTTGAGCTTCCTGAATTTTGCGCTGGATAAAGCGTTGGAAACTCAACTGGCGAACCTATAGCGTGCTTAATTTACGCGCATCCAAATGGCGAACACCGAATTTCATCCGCTAAGCGACTATCTGCCTCGGTCTGGCTATGCACTGTTGCCGTTCCGATTCGATCGCTGGGCCGATGGCCGGGTGTTTGTAACTAACGATGTAGGCGAGGGCCTGACGATTTCCGCCATTGATTTTGACGACTTTGTCGGAAAGCGATTGCGTCCGAATAACCCTACCTATTTCGATTTGCAGTCGCGCCACCTGCTCGTTGATGACACCAACCCGAATTGGGTAGAGCCAATGGCGTCCAAGTACTTCACCAAGAAGTCGTTCCTGAATGGGTTTACAAAGCTCCATATATTTGTAACCACACTGCGATGCAATCAGTCCTGCCCGTATTGCCAAGTTTCTCGGCAAGGTGAGGCCGCCGATAGTGGCGCGTACGATATGAGTCCCGAAGTAATGGAGCGGTCTATTCGACTTATGCTCGCATCACCTGCACAACAAATCACGATGGAGTTTCAGGGCGGGGAATCGCTGGTTCGCTTTGACTTGGTACAAGAAGCAGTAAGACGAGCGCAGGAACTCAACATCACCGTCGGCAAAAAGATCGTCTATGTCCTTTGTACAAACCTGTCGCTGCTCACTGACGAGCACTTGGACTGGTGCAAGGCGAATGACATCCTGCTGTCTACATCACTGGATGGCCCCGACTACCTGCACAACAAGAACAGGCCGTTCGGCAATGGAACTCCAAGCTACGAGGCGGTTGTCCGAAATATTCGCCGCGCACAAGAAGCACTTGGCAAGTACGCCGTCTCGGCGCTCATGACAACGACGCGTGAAAGCCTTAAGTATCCGAAGGAAATTGTGGATGAGTATTTGAAGATGGACATGGGTTCTATCTTCGTCAGGGAACTCAACCCCTATGGATTCGCGGCAAAAAGTGCATCAGCACTGGGGTATTCGTCGGAGGATTTCTTCGCCTTCTACCGAACGATTCTTGACTATGTAATTGAAATTAACCGGCAGGGGCGCACATTTTCTGAGGGCTTCGCCGGGTTGGTTCTTACCAAAGCTCTCACGCCGCTCCCTATTGGCTTCGTAGACCTGCAGTCTCCTGCCGGTGCGGGGTTTGGTGTGTGCCTGTATAACTACGATGGCGAGATGTACGTTTCGGACGAAGCCCGAATGCTTGCCGAAACAGGTGACCCAACGTTCCGGCTGGGGAACGTTTTGGAAAACACCTACGACGAGCTATTTTTTGGGGAGACTATGCAGTCGGTAGCGGCAGCGGCCTGCAACGAGGCTCTTCCAGGGTGTTCCGACTGCGCCTATCAGGCATATTGTGGAGCGGACCCCGTGCGAAATTACCGAACTCAAGGGGATATGTTTGGGAACCGCGTTACCGCCGGTAGCTTTTGCCGACGGAATAAGCCAGTAATTCGGCACCTGATGCAGCTAGCTGAGTCCGCTGACGACGACCTTCGACGCATTTTTTGGGCTTGGATCAACCGCGACGACGTAAACCGCCTCAAGGTAGCGGCCTAATGGAACAGGTCATAACTATTCGCCGCCGCGCCGGTGCGGTGTCAGGCCTAGCCAAGCGAACAATTGGGCGCGTTGTACGTACTTCTGCTCCTCTATCAGAGAGGACTGACAGCTTCTTGGTAATCGGCCGAGGCGCCGAAGCCAATATTGGTGACGACACCGACGGGTACGGAGCAGTCTTACTGGAAAGCACGTTCGACGCACTGGTCGAAGGTATTCTGGACGCGCCAGTAATGTCGGGTTACGACAGCCTTGCCAATCTTACCGACGGAACCATCGTTGCGATTGAGCCGACAGGCGGGACGAATACTCTTTTCCGTCCTGAGTCTAGGCATAACGCACTTTTCGCTACGGGGCGGTGCAATAGCAACTGCCTGATGTGTTCGCAGCCACCATCAGACTGGGAGCCGGACGACATTGTCGAAGAGCACCTTCGCACAATAGAGTTGATTCAAGCGGCACCGGTGAACCTTGGGATTACTGGTGGTGAGCCGACGCTGCTTGGAGCCGGACTAACAAAAATTCTTTCTGCGCTGAAAGGCAAGTTTCCTGATGCGCCGATGTTCATGCTCACCAACGGTAGAACATTTTCCAATGCGGACTATGCAACTGAAATTGCCGGGGCTATTCCACCTAACTTGATTTGTTGCATTCCACTTTATGCGGACGTACCCGCGATTCATGACTACATTGTTCAGGCAAAGGGAGCGTTTGAAGAAACATTAGCGGGGCTTTACAACTGTGCCCGTTATGGAATTCCAGTCGAAATTCGGGTGGTGCTTCATAAGCAAAGCCTTCCCCGCCTGCTACCCTTATCAGACTTCATTTATCGCAACCTGCCGTTCGTTCGGCACGTTGCCTTGATGGGTCTGGAAAACATGGGCTACGTGAAAAAGAACTGGGATGACCTGTGGATTGATCCAATGGACTATCAGGCCGAATTGGAAGAGGCCGTTAAGCGGTTGCACTATCGGCAGATGAACGTTTCCATCTATAACCATCCGCTTTGTATCCTTCCGCACTCCTTATGGACTTTTGCTCGTCAAAGCATCTCCGATTTCAAGAATCTCTATCTAGAGGCTTGCGATCGATGTTCCGAGCGACCAAATTGCTCTGGGCTGTTCGCTTCATCTGAGAGCCGTCACAGTCGCGGTATACGGACACTACACATAGAGGCAACAAATTCATAGCGGCTCGTTGGGTTCTCGCTAACCAGTTGTTATGAAATCACCGTGGCTTTGGCTTGCTGGATTGTTTGTCGTCGTCATCGCACTCATTGGTGACTAACGGCAGGCATGCTAGGCAGGCAAAATCTGACAAAAGCCTCCATAATTATGGAACGCACTCCGAACCCAATGTTGCTTGCCTAGGAGTAGTTCTCAAACGTCACGTCAAAGCGATTGCAGTTTGGTGCTTGGAATGAAAGAGGAACGTGGGGCCAATCCGCCAGCGCGGTTGATCACAACGTCCCTCTAATTGACCCAGATTTCGACCCGACGATTGCGATCTCTCCCATCCGCCGTACTATTGTCGGACACGGGAATCTCTTGCCCGAAGCCGAAGACATCAACGTTGCTAATACCCAAGGTCTGTAGAGCGGACTTTACGGCGTTCGCGCGATTGTCCGACAATGTACGGTTACTTGGGTATTTGCCTTGGGAATCAGCAAAACCTATTAGCGTCAATCGACGGCCCGCCTGCTCTGTCATTAGCTTCAGAACTCGTTGTAGATCTTGCGCGGCCCGGTTGTCCAATTCCGAGGAACCAGTACGGAATCTGAAGTTGGTTCCCAAATCGGCCTTACCCGTAACCAGTTTGCAGTAGGCATCCTTGGGACCGGGCCACTGGTTACTTAGGGTACAGGACCGGTCTGCCGACTGCCTCGGCCGCGCATCCGCGATGTTGAGATTCTGGTCAACAAATCCGACGGCCTTGACCACCTGTTGCCCTGCCTCTGACTGTGTGAAGCGCACAAAGTCGCCGACATTTTGATTTGCTGGGTTGGCTGCAGTGTAGAAAAACAACCTGCGCGATAGGGGATAGTCTTCTTTCTTAACTGTGAACACGGTGGGGCTGAGCGGCTGAGTCATTTTACTGTCAGAGACCGGAACGGCCCGTGCGGTCTTTACATAAGGAAGGCCGACGAAGCCTATTGCAGCTGGATCCCGGCCTACGGCTGCCTCAAGTTCAGTGCTATCTTCGAGTCGCTGAGCGTTGGTAACGAGAGCGAGATTGCCAAGCACTAGGTGTCTAAAAGTGTCATATGTCCCTGAGTTATCATCGCGCGCAAAGACGTGAATAGGTCCGCTCCCAGCGCCAACCTGGGACCAATCTGAAGCGCTACCTGCAAATATACGCGCAAGGTCTTCGCGAGCAACACTACTTAGCCTGTTGCCCGGTGCGACAATTACTGCTACCCCATCTAAACCAATTACATGCTCGTTGCTGCGGCTATTCATGTCGCCAAGTGCTGCGAGGGCAGTTTTTTCGGCCGAATTGATTTGCCGAGAGGACATGCCTATATCGGCGGAGCCGTCACCAAGATGCTTGAACGCAGTTGCTGAGCCATGAGCGCGGATCTCTACGTTCACGACCTTGCCATTAAGCTTTCCATTCACGACCGTCTCAGGAATGTTCTTGCCGCCCTCTTTACGCTGTGCAATTGTGACATCGGTGGCCCCTTTTGAAGTGAGCCAAGCTTTGACTAACTGAGGAGCCAATACCGCACCAATTGTATTGGATCCTGAAAGGCGCAACCCGATACTCTCGCTTGGAATTGAAGACGCCGCTGGAGACGAGGTTGGCAAGGAGGGGCGCATCATCTGAAACGCCGCCACAATAACGATTACCACAGCAAGCAGAACAGCTCCGATAATCAGCTTTTGCTTGTTGCTGCCAGCCGTATCGTCCTTTGCGGCAATCAGTCCGCTGCCGCACTCTGGGCAACGAGTATCCGGACCGGACATTGGAATCGGTTCCTTCTTTGCTGCATTGGCGCAGGCACTCGGTAGGTTGGTGCAATAGCCGCTGTTCACAGTTCGCTCTCCCTTCTTGCAATCTTCATCACATCTCTAGCAGCTTGGCTCCAAGCCACAAATTCTGGATCTTTGGCATCATCAAGCCTCTCGGCCTTGATCACGGCTAATCTAGCCTGCATCTTGTCTCGAAGTTGCCCCAACTCTTCTTCTTTGGCAAAACGCGGCGGGGCAATTAATGAACGCAAGGTCTGTTTAAGGTCGTACAAGTCCTTCTCAGTTATCTCCTTGACAGCCGCAATAAAGCTCTTGCCCAATGCCATAGGTTCAAGTTCGAAGCCATCCGGATCTTTGCGCGTGATAATCACTTCGGTTTGGCCGGTAGACGGACTCGGTCTTTGTACGACAACGCCCAATACCTCACCGAGCAGGAGAGCTGGCCGCGCGAGTTCGCGAATCGCACCGCCGTCGGCGATATACAGATCCGGGAACTGACTCCCATCGCCTTCCGTATGAACTTCCAGCATGGTTCGTACACGTCCATATTGCTCCGCTCTTAATTGATATCTCTCCTTGAGCGTCTTGACGACTCTTGCGAAACGCAATGGAAACAGATTGACCAGTGTCACCAAAGTAATCTCGTTTCCATGATCTTCCATGGGTACGAAGCTCACCCGTCCGGTACGAGCATTCTTGAAGGCTTCCTTTAATTGAGTCACAAATTCCTTGCGCTCAGGGGGCTCTGGCAGAAGAATTGCAAATGCCTCCGTGGCTCTAGGGCCGCCCGAACGGCCTTCGAAGCTCTTGTTCATCTCAGTCTCGTCAAAGGCTAAGAAGCGCCCAGCGGATCTTGCTAGTACAGCAGCTTCACGATTAAGCCGTTCTGGGCTAGAACCCCATTCCTGTTCGAGCTTTTCAATGATCGAAACGTCTAGAACACGCTCGGTCCGTTGGGAGATTAGACGCTGATGGGCGCTCTCGACATTTTCCTCGCACTTTGCCACGATGGCATTGCGGATCTCGGTGCCCGCCAAGTGTGTGCTGAAGGCAGTAAAGGTCGGTTGTTGTCCCAATCTCGTAATAATGTCGTTGCGCACTGTAGTAGTTTGCGTTCGCTGCTCATTCTCATCCAAAGCGAGTTTGCGTCGAACTGCATCGATAGCCTTGCCGTCTTCGAGCTTCAACACATAACTTCCACCATTCTTCGCGTGGCCGAGCAACGGTCCTCCGTCCTGCGAGGGCGCACGGGCTTTCATGGTGCGTACAGCCTCGTCCGCCGCGGTTGCAAGGTTGGCCTGACCAGTATCGATGTTAGCCTTCAAATCCACAAGTTGATCTGCAACCTCACCGACGAGCCGCTTGGCGAAGTGCAATGCCTCCACCGTCGTGTCGGCAACTGCATTGTCTCGAAGGAGAATCGCCGCGTGGATCAACGATTTGTCATAGCTCCCCATGATTGAACCAAGCAAGCCAATCTGAGGCCAGCGACGCTCCACATCGGAGAATTGTCGCAGTAGTTCGTCGGCTGCCTCTTGGCGTCGCGGTAGTTCCGCGTCCATCGCGTCGCTACGTGCCGCAAGGTCTCGAAGAAGGGCATCTACTACCCGCGAAGCCTCGCTAAGGGAACAGGTTCCTACACGCCAATCTTCGAACAAGGAGTGTTCGACCCGATCTCGAACGGCGATCGCCAAATTCTTAATGTCGCGATCATAAGTGGCAAAGAATTGGCGCACACCACTTCCGCGGTAGTTCTGATCGTATGCGGTCGTGAAAAGTGTTTTCAGTTCCTTGAGCCAGTTAACCTTCTCGCCTGGCTGACGAGCAAGGGTAAGGTAGTGTGTTTCCCACTGCTGCCATTCCAGTTCGATCGCCTTCCAACGTTTGGACGCCTCGGTTTCAATAATTGGGCGTGTCAGACGCAGGTGATCATCGGTGAGATACCATTCTTCTCTCTGCTTTGGGTTTGCTACAAATTCTGCATCTGCACGAGGACGGGGTTTATCCGCGAAGCCAAACCCGTCTTGCCAATTATTGTGCTGCAATTGTCTCAGGCTCTGGGCGACAAAATCATAGGTTAGATACTCGCGGATAGTTTCTTCCGGAAACGAGAGGCGTCGAATCCCGAAAGACATAAATCGTACGGCCCTCTGTCCCTTGCCGGATCCCGCGATTGATTCTGGCGTGGCATCGCCGTTTTCGGAATTCTCAAAGCGGGGCAGGTCATCCCAAGTCACTTGTCGGGCGACAACAATTTTGTGATAGACAAAATCCGCCAAGATGTCCGTTAGTTCCCCCTCGATGGAGGCACGGAATCCTTGGTCGTTATCATCCGTAAATACATAACAACCGTTGAACCAAAAGTCGCACTTAACTGCTCCGGTTCCGTCCACTACGTCGAAAGGAGCCCAAGCGCCGGCAGCCATGCCATTCAGTTCAAGCAGCGCGGCATAGGCATTAGCATGGTAGTTGCCAGTGTTCCAGTTGGACGGTGGGTTTAGATCCGGAAGGTAAGCGTACACAATGATCCGTTGTTGGCGGTCTGGAAAAAGCTTACGGATTTGAGCGATCGCATCGACTACCGCGCCGGAACCAGTTCCGCCGGCCAAGCCCGTAAAAATGTGAAAAGTGGTTTCGGTGGACCGGCCGCGGTCCTGCATATCTCGCACCAACGTGATGATGCTATCGGTGAAGCGGCGGCTGCTCATCGCAAAAAGAAATCGCCCCAGGCGCCGCTTCTGACCGCCTGCTGCATCCACGTTTAAACTGGCCAAGACTTCTCCCCATGCTTGCCGGTCCCCAAGCCAGGGTTTTAGATTCGGGTGGCTATTGAGGTCATCAATAACCGCTCTAAGGTTGGCCTGCTGTATAGGGAGTTGACTACGCTTAGGGAGGCTTACCGAGCGACCGAGCACCGTCCAGCTAGGATCGTCATCCCTAAAAGACTTGGGATCTGAGTCGACGAAAAGGTAATCAAGCGTTACGTAATCAGGTAGCCTCTCGCGAAAAGCCTGATACGCCAACTTACGAAAGGAGCGCAGTACGCGCCCACCTGTTCCTCCGAGACCGATCAGTAGGTGATTCATCGTGTCCCCGCGTTAGCCAAAGTTAGCAAAGGTCCTAATTATAGAATGGTTTTCAATTTGCCATGATATGTGCTGACGCGCGAACAAAAGTACCCAGTTTTATGAGGTAATGCGCGTCGAAAATTATCCACGATGTTACTTATGGTCTAATAGTCTTTGTCGCAAAGAGATATGTCACAACGCGGTTGCATGTGGATCACCTCGGGGTGTTAGGTTTCATGCGAGTCGCCGTCATCAAGTTATTGAGACTATATCAACGGACGGCGCCAGCCCAGCTGCGTCGAAGTTGCAGATTCGATCCATCTTGTTCTGAGTACATGATTCTCGCGGTACAGAAATACGGGGCTCTGGCTGGAATTAGGAGAGGCTTCAACCGCTTGTTGCGCTGCCGCCCACCATACGGCGGTATAGATAATCCATGACAGGGGAGTAGGCGATGCATTACCGCGTTATGCCATTCATCGGCAAGGTCAAGAGCAATCAATCCGCAGTTGAGGTGAGCAACCAACTCGAAGCGCTTATCAATGAGGGTGCAAAAGAGGGATGGCAATTCGAGCAAGTCAACAACGTCAACATACAGGTTCAGCCAGGATGCTTGGCAGGCCTACTTGGAGCAAAGGCTGAATACGTTCGTTTTGATATGGTTGTCTTCAAAAAAGAAACCTGACTGCTATTGAACCGGGCCGCATTCGGCAGCCGCTCGCGCAAGGACTATGCACCCACATTCAAAGATCTAATAGAAAAGGTCAAATTCATGAAATCATTATTCATCGTTCTTTCTGTAGCAACGCTTTTCTGCGCGCCAGCCTTTGCAAAAGGCGGGGGTGGACATTCCGGCGGAAGTCATTCGGGTGGCACTCACAGTTCTTTAAGTGCAAGCCACAGCGTCAAGGGATACGTGAAGAAGAATGGAACTTACGTTGCGCCATCGCACGCTACAAATCCGAATAAGTCAAAGAGCGACAATTGGTCAACCAAAGGGAATACAAACCCATATACAGGCAAAGCAGGCAGCAAAGATCCTGTTCCGGGAAAGTAGGTGCCGTGTTGAAAGAGGCAATTGCCCCCATTTGCGGTCAGTGTGGCTCAACTGGTCCTTCCGCTGAACTTTGCAAAAAAGCCGCTTAAGCTGGTGAAACCAAACTGTTGCACCCATGAGTTGAATCCACGGGAGATAAGCCTGCGTCGAGGGAACCAAACCAAGCTGTTCGATCCCCCGCGTGACCCAGCCGAGTAATGATGATGTGGGTCACTGTTCTGGCTTCACGCCAGGTAAGAATTCAATACCCGTGCGTTTCACCAACTCGCCATAACTGATCGGTTTTGAGGCTCGGGTCGCGTTGCTATTTTCATGCCAGTGCGCCCATGCCTTGTTCTTTGACTGGTCGTATACAAGCTTAAATAGGTACTTAGGAACTCTAACCTGATCGGGACCTATGCTTGGGCTTTGGGATACGCTGGGCACAAATACGGGACCAGTTAGGACATACACATCTCCCGCAGACCTTGCCACATACTTTCGTGTAGCCATCTCGACCGACTTTGCCCATGCACCACGATTGTGCTCCGGTGCCTGAGGAACCATATTTGCCAGTGAAAAACTCTGAGCCATCGCCCTAGCAGAGGGCATGTCTCCAGCAGGGGCCATATGACCTCTATCAAATCCGCTTCCTTTGTAATCATCCAACGTCGCCCTCTCTGAAGCGCGCAGGCGCGAGTCAGCAAAAAACTTGTTGGTACGCTTTTCGTGAGCGTCAACCATCGAAGCGTGACTCAACTTCTCTGCGACGAACACGGGGGTTTTGCTCTCGCCAGAATGCAGTATGGCAAATGCGTCATAACACAGCGCGCGATTCGTAGGTCGTGGCGCAACTACTGGCGGCCTTCCGTTTGCAAAGAATTGTGTGCAGGCTGCGAAATCGTCAGCAGCATGGCTTGTGGCTGTGCCAACCAATGCAATAGACAACACTGCCGTCGCAGCGCAAAATAACGAACTCATTCATGCTCCTTGATGCGCGGCTTTGCCAATGAGTGCTGCGCACGTATCGCAAGATATTGCTTACTTGCCGATCTGATGAAACGATGATACCTGCCACGGCCGCTATGTCTGTTGATGGCCG
>Ga0163199_1001811_pt1 | contig 13189 bp, 10 predicted proteins | sample PL_2010_150m_FD_113537 | JGI IMG/M metagenome (GOLD analysis project Ga0163199, IMG submission 113537) | Freshwater microbial communities from Powell Lake, British Columbia, Canada to study Microbial Dark Matter (Phase II) - PL_2010_150m | ecosystem: Environmental > Aquatic > Freshwater > Lake ... | reverse complement strand
GGCGGAATACGGGCATCAATTTATAACGCTTTTCCAAAGAAAGGTGTTGAAGAGTTAGTTTCTTTCATGAGTGATTTTAAGAAGAATAATTAAGCAAGAAATCAGAACACAGAAATAAGAAATAAGCAGGGGTCGAATATCATTCGACCCTATTTTTTAATGTCTGGAGAGATTATAATGAAGAAATATTTTCTTCTAATGTTTATTTTATTTTCTATCGCTGCATGTTCAAAGAAAAAAGAAAAGTTTGAACTTTTCAGCGCGGAATCATTTGCTTATTCAATGGATAACGGCTGGGAATTAAATGCGACTGTTCGCGCAAAAGGATTTATGCAAAACGAAAACGACAATAAATTTTCCGTAAAACTATCTTATTATATAAATATAGAAACACCGGGAGGAAAGTTGTTAGAAAAAATAACATCGGGTGTTCTTGATAAAACTTCGGACGAAAAAATTAGCGACCTTCCAATTGAAGTCCAGATCCAACTTGATTCAACTTATAAAACAGGAAGCTACAAGATTATTTTTTATGTAACAGATGAGCCGACCCTTAGAAGGACTGTGTTGTGGAGCCAATTCGAATTAAGTAAATAATAAAAAAGCTCAGACGATCTCTGAGCTTTTTGTTTAATAGAAACGGTTCGGAAATTATTTTCCGCTAACAGCCATCCATCCGCCACCAATGGCAAAGATTCTAGTGTCAGACCAAGTTTTAACTTGAACTAAAAACCCGTCACGGGAAACACTGATGGTTTTTACTTCATAGCGGAGATTGGTTGTTTTATCGCAATCTAAAAAATTTACGGATACCAGCACCTCAGGTTTTACTTCAAATGGTTTGTGAAATGTAACTTCGAGCTGAACAACCCTATCGCCGTCGTTTTTATCCAGCGTATAATCAGATAGGTTTCTATCAAACCGATAAGTGCCGGTTTGAACTTGTTGTGCAAACATAAATGAGGTTAAAACTAAAAACATTACGATAAAAATTTTAGAAATTCGCATACATATCCTCCTGTCTAGTTGATTTTTTATTTTGTTATCAGGTTAAGGTGCCCAATTCTTTTCTTAAACTGCAAAATCTATAACAATATTACAAGCATAATATTAAAGAAAATATTCAAGACAATAGTTGCCGGGCTAGTTCGCTCAAAAAATTTTTAAAAAATAAGGGCTTGAAAACCTAAATCTTTTCATAGTTAAGAATAAACCATAAATACTATTCTAAACATCCAACCGTCTTTTCAACTTCTTCTAAAATCTCACAGCTTTTTATTACCTCTTTCATTTTTGTATGATCTGGATAAAGCGGGCGATCAACATCAAGATGAGCTACATATTTACGAATGATTTGTTTTGCTTTTGCAACTCCGCGGCCAGGTGTGAACTCACGAAAATCCAATGCTTGTGCAGCTGCAATAAATTCGATTCCTAAAATTCCATATGCGTTATCAATAATTTGTCCGTTCTTAATTGCAGTATTCATTCCCATCGAAACAAAATCTTCTTGATCTGCTGCTGCGGGTATTGATTGAATAGAAGCGGGCATAGATAAAATCTTTTGTTCAACAATTAAACTATCTGCTGTGTACTGGCTCAACATTAAACCGGAAAACATCCCGGCGCCTTTTGTTAAGAAAGCAGGAAGACCCACACTTAATGCTGGATTCAGTAAGCGGTTTAATCTTCTTTCAGACAAAACACAAACCATGGTAATTGCTGTACCAGCCATATCCATCGGTAACGAAACCGGAGAACCTTGAAAGTTAGCGCCTGTAAGAGTGAGTTTATTTTGTGGAAGAAAAATCGGGTTATCACCAACGCCGTTCAATTCAATTTCAACTTGACTCTTTGCATAAGCGATTGCATCATGTGCTGTACCGATAACTTGCGGAGAGGAACGCATTGAGTATGCGTCTTGAACTTTCATTTTTAATTTGCCTGTCTGCAGATCACTTCCTTCGATACATTTCATAATTGATTTTGTACTTCTAACCGCACCCTTAAATCCGCGTATTTCGTGAAGACGAACATCGTATGGTTTTAAATTTGCGAACAAAGCTTCGAGAGACATTGCACATGCGATCTCTGCTTGCTTTAACCAGCGGTTCATATCATAAATATGAATTGCACTCATTGCTGTAAGAAGATTCGAACCGTTAATTGTTGCAAGTCCGTCTCTTGCTTGAAGACCGGGAATTTTTATGCCGGCTTTTTCTAATGCAACTTTGCCAGGCAATCTTTCACCGTTATAGTAAGCTTCGCCTTCTCCCATCATGAGTAAGGCAATTTGGCTCATCGGTGCGAGATCTCCGCAAGCACCGACAGAACCTTTCTGGCAAACTACAGGTGTTACATTTTTGTTTAACATTTCAACAAGTGTAAGAGTTATTTCCGGTCTGCAGCCGGAGTTGCCGTGTGCGTGAACATTAATGCGTCCTACCATTGCGCCTCTTACATATTCAATCGGGGCGGGATCACCGATTCCGGCGGCGTGGTTGTAAATCAAATATTTTTGAAAGTCTTTTACTTGATCATCATTGAGCACAACTTCCGAAAACTCACCTATTCCGGTATTTACACCATACATAATTTCGTGAGCTTTAATTTTTTCTTCAAGCATTACACGGCAGATTTTAATTCTTTCTAAAGCATCGGGATGTAATTCTACTTTTTCATTGTGGCGGGCTATTGCAACTAGTTTTTCGATTGTTAAATTTGAACCATCAAGAACAACAGACATATTATTTCCTCCGAGAAATAGAAAATTGATTAATCAAACTTAAGAAGAGTTAGTCAAAAAGTGAGGAAGAAAATTATTGTTAATTTAGAAAGATTTAGATTTCGGAGCGTCTAATTATAAAATACAAGGTCGAAGATGAGTTTATATACTATAGTATTCATTTTTGTAACACTGCTTATAGTTATCGGGCTAGCTTTATTCGGATTGTTGATTGCAAAAATTGACAGCTGGATTGATAAGAAAGAGAGAGTGGGTAAGGAAAGCATTTATAAAGAGAAATCCGATTCATGCCTGCCAACAGACAAAATTCAAAATCCGAAATCCACGAATAATCTACTATAATCTGAATTTAATTCTTCGCTTTCTTTTACAAAGACATTAGGAAGCATTTTATTGAAAATAACCATGCTTTTCTAATTAATATTACTTTTCATTCTAACATTAAATTGCTAATTTTTCATTGATTCTCTTTCGATTTTGTTCAAGTCTCATCCGTTGTGATGATGAAGGAATACAAATATAAATCTAAAGTTAGCCTAACCTTCTTTTTTTTCTTTCTACTAATAATAGAAATTTATCCGCTAAATTTTTTTACATCTCCACCGGAAAATTGGACTGCATATGTGCTATATGTTAAAGACGCAAAGGTCACAGTTCTAAAAAATCCATCTGATGAGGCCGATACACTTAGCTTTGTTTATTACCGCGATAAAGTTTTGATCGTTGAAGAAGAGTGGCAAAAATTCGGTTGGAAAAAAATTGTTTATCCCGTAAATGGTTTTATACACGAGAAGTCACTCATGACTTTCACGGAGAAAAAAAATATTGATGGAAGACTCAATAACCCGGTTGAAGAAAACGAATATTCGAAATGGGAATGGGAGATAATTTATTGTAAAAACGAATATGTCTTTGTTAAAGAAAAATCGGATAATGCTTCTGCAACAGTTGGGTTGTTTAGAAAAAATGATAAAGTATTAATCATAAAAGAGCAGTTGAATTTTCAAGGTGTTTGGTCCAAAACAGTTTATCCCGATAATGGATATGTAAAGTTTTCTGAAATGCTTGCCGGCCAGAATTATCCATACTTTGCCGTTGGTGTATCTTATGGCGCATTACATGTGCCATATGAAAAAAATTTGAAAAACTATTTTAATCCGCTTGGAGGATATTTCGAATACAGCAGAGCAAATTGGAATTTTGGTTTTAGAATAGGTTATAATTATTCCGAATCGAGCTTAACCACTTTTTTTAATAAAACACATCAAGTATACTTTCATATACTTTATAGATTTTTGAATCTGTTCAATGGCAAGTTAGAAGCATATGCATTAGTCGGCGGCAACTATTGGTTCTCAAGTTTTCAGAATACTAAATATGGATCTGTCGGAGGATATTATAATATAGAAAAGGATTCCGGTCCCGGATTAATTACCGGCGGAGGATTAATCTATAACATGAGCAGTTTCTATTTAGAAGTTCAATACATTTTATTTCTGTCGAGACAGGCGAAATTTGGAAAAGAACCAGCACCAGGGGAATTTAGTAATTATAATACTTTGTATCCCGGCTCGAATCACTTAGAAGTTATTTTCGGGTACAAATTTATTTTGTGAAAAAAATAATTGTGTTATAGAGATTATGAAAACAAAGATTAAACAATATTTGCCGATTATATGTATTGCGATATCCATTCTTCTTTTAATGCAATGCACAAAAGAAAATTTTGTAGAACCGATTGATCCATTTGAAACTCAACGCTTAGAACCAAATCCACAAACTTTTCAATTAGGTTCCGGCAATAATGCGCTTCTACTTAAAGCCAACAAAGCAAGTGTTATTCAAACCGATTACGGTTACAGAATTAAGGGAAGTGTATACATTGAAAATTCTAAGTATGGAGATATAAGATTATCGAATGGTGATTTTGAATTAGTTAAAGATGCAAACGGAAACTTCTTTTCAAAAATATCTGGACTTGGAATAGCTGAACTGCCGCATGAAGGATTACTAAACAATTTAGCCTTGGAGGGAATGCCGGTTTCAAAGCTTGCTTTTAAGAAGGGAAGTGAATTTGAAAGCGGACCTTTTGCTTGGCCGGTAGATCCGGATAGATATTATTTTTATTACGAAAATGATAATCCGTATTCAGCACTAATAACAAAATCTAAGTTTCAGAATATCCGTAAAGTTGCAATAGATCCACTCGATCCTTATTACTTTACATCATGCGACTTTAACGGATCAAAACTTGGCGATCTATCAGATGTAGGAATTGCAGTTTCTGTTCAAGGATTAATTCCGTTTACACCGTTAGTAACAAGTTACAACATACCATCGTTCAAGGGAAATTTTTATCTCTCGGGTACAATACCTCTAAACAAATACCCGATAGCATTCAGCGGTGAAGCAGTTTTATCTATTGGTTCATCCGGTTCAAATTCGGATGACTTCTTCGCGAATAATAATTCAACGTTTAAAATGGGTCTCAACGGAAAAGCAACTCTTGATAATCAAGTTTTGGATTGGTTAAATGTTGAAGTCGTTCTTGGAAAGGCAAGCTTATATCTTGGTGTTGAAAATTCAGGTAAGACACAAATAAAATTTGTCGGCGAACGCGAAATGCCACCCTCTACACCCAGCGATTTTCTTTATCAAGTCATTGGTCAGGATTGGAATTTTTTAGATTACTTAGTTCCTATCGAACAAAAGGAAACTTTTTACGGAACGATAGGAACAGAATTCTCCGAGTGGGAATTAGGATTCAAATCCGAATCGTCACTCAACATATTGGGCAACAAAATAGACATGGGTCATACTTATCTTGAAATAAATTCTAGTTCAATGCACTTTTCCGGTGAGGTTGTAGTTGCAGGTCTCAACCGTATAGGCGTAAAAGGATATGCAGAAAGAAACGGCAACTTTGAACTTACCGGTTATATGAGTAATGGTTTGAGTGTAAGTAAAGGCAAGTTGCATTTTGGTTATGAATTATCCGCGGATGTAACCCTAAAACATGAGAGCGGTACATTCACATTTAGAGGAAGAGTAAAACTTCATGGTGAAGCTTGTCTCTCTATAGGGAAGATAGACATATGCGTAGATTTTACTATTAGAGCAACTGTTACAATATCATCAAACGGAAATTTTGAAGTCTGCTTCTCAATTGGAATCGGGAAATTAGGTTTTGATGTATGTATCAACTATGAAAGCTCATCTTCTGTGAATGAAAAATTTACACAGACCATGACGTATAAAGAAATACCGTTAGAACTAGTACCAATGGAAAATAGATTTGAACCAAAAGATTCTAATTCAACTTTTGTAAAATGATTAAATAATTTCTTGAGGTTGCATTGCTTAAAAGAATATTAATTTTAATTCTACTTTACATTATTGCAGTTTCATGCAATCCAACTGTGATTGAAGAGAATTACAATTATTCATTTAAAAAAGTATGGTGGTCAGATGTTATTGACGGCAATCAAGACGGCTATGCTCAGTTTAAAAGATTGAACTTCAACATTAATATAGCCGAACAAGTTACTAGGAAGATTCAAGCACGCGTATATTACAAACTGAAAAGCTCCTCAAGCTTCACTTTTTACGGAGTAACTCAGGAAACGGAAGTAATAGGAAATAATACCGATAATAATTTGTTTTATTCCATCGGCTCGCCCAATAAAGAGTTAAACAGGGGATACTACGATTTCTCAGTTGAAATTTACGAAGCCAACAGCAGCAAACTAGCAGTAAAAACCGACAGCTCGAAAACAGCTTTATTAAATAATGCTTTTGAAGAATCAAACAATGATAATTCTTTTACTATCAAATATAGTTGGTCGGATATTTATGACAGGAATAATAATAATTACTGGCGATATGCTACTATGAACATAAATATAAACAACGATAAAAATTTAACAAAGACGGTTGATGTAAATATTTATTACAAAAAAGCAGAATCAACTACATTCACACTTCTTAAGTCAATTGATAACTACAAAGTAATAGGTCAAACTGCCGATACAATAAAATATGTATTCGGCCAGCCGGAACTTAAGCTAACTAAAGGAGAGTATGATTTCCGCATCGAAGTATTGAGATCGGACATTAACACATTAGTTGCTCTAAAAGATCAAGATGATCCTCTGTTGAATAATATAAAATTCGAATCGGTAGATGATGACAGTTATTATTATTCAATTCAAAGAGTATGGTGGACATACCCGGTTGATTTGGATGCTGACGGGTTTACCCAAAATCGAATACTGAATTTTGATGTTGATGTTGATAAAGATGAGAGCCGGACTTTATTCGCTAAAATTTACGTGCTTCATCCGGATTCAACGGATTATGCTCTTTATGATTCAACCGCCAATTTTATTATCAAGGGAACAACCGCATTAGATAAATATTCTGTGGGAATCGGATCATCAAAAACCGAATTAGACAGCAGTAGATATGATATTCTAATCTCTATATATGATGCACTTGCAGCCAAGAAAAAAGTTGAAATAACAACAAGCGGCTCTACCGATACTACTCTTTACAAGCAAAAATTTGAATCAGTAAAACAAGATACTACGAGACATAGATAAATGAGATTTAAAACTATCCTGATAATTGTATTTATTTCTATTTCTGTTTTTGTTAATGCACAAAACGAACAACTGTTCGAAGAAACACGTATTACCCTTAATGATGCACTAGACAGAAATGCACAAATGCTAAGTTTATCAGATTTTAAAAAATCAACCGAACATTATAACAAGGCAATAGATATTCTAAAACGAAGAGGAAGTACGAGTTCTACAAAAGACGAATTAGAAAAATCTATTGCGCTTCTTACGATATTAAATGAGGATATCGAAAAGAGTAATGAGTTCTTTAAGGAAGTACTGACTACAAGGCAGAATGCATTAAAAATTAATTCTGATAAATATTCTCTTTTCTATTGGGGAAAAGCGGACGGACTTTTTTCTGAAGCCATTGAGAAATATAATGATCACCATTACGAAGAAGCTTCTTCCATGGTTAATACGATAATAAATTATTATTCGCGTGCAAACTTATATACAGGAAAAACACTTGATCTGCTTTTTAATTGGGATCCAATAAAAAAAGCCGACAATTCATTAGCATCTCTTATCTCTCCCACGGCTTATGAAAAAGGATTGAAATATTATTTTACGGCAATAAATGAATTAGCAGACGGAAAGGAAATAATAGAGATCAATAAAAATATTTCAGAATCGGCTAAATATTTTACATTATCCGCAGCAACGGCTAATGATTTTTACCGAAAACATTTCAATTGTATTGATGCAAGAAAACAAGCGCAAAGCGCCGGTGCTGAAATATATGCATCAGAAAATTGGATTGACTCAGAAGATCTTCTTACAAAAGCAGGAAGGGAGTTTGAAGATAAAGATTATGATTCCGCAAAGGATTATGCTGATAAAGCGGATAAAAAATATATAATCAGCAAAAAGGTTGCTGTTAAGGAAAAGTATTTATCTGTCTCAAGACAAAGACTTGAGCTAGCTCGTGATATGGATTTAGATGATTATGCGCCCAAGACATTTGACGATGCTAAGAAATTATTTTTCCACGCCGAAAGTCTTGTCGAATCTGATAAATATACTGAAGCAGAAGTTGAATCAATTGCGAAAGAATGCGAACAAGAATTAGATAAAGCAAATTGGATTGCACGCATAATAAAATCTATAGAGAAGAAAGAAACGACCTGGGAAAATGTTATAACGAGCTGGAATATATTGGATAATCTGAATCAGCCGGTTGTTATGTTCGATAAAAAACCCGACTACGGAAAAAAACCGCAACAGATAAATCAATACGATAAAACAAGCTCACAAACTCTTTCAAAATATAGAACGAGCCAATCTATATTCAACAACATCTCTGAAGTTGACATTGAAATTATTGAGAGCGGTGATAATATACTGATGAGAATTTATAATATAGATTTTAAACCGGTCGGCTATCGGTTGAATGATGAATCCACCGCGGTTCTCAATGGCTTAATACCCATTTTAGAAAAATTCGATAATTCGAAACATCAAATTTGTTCTTATACTGATAATGTTGGTGCGCAAAGGACTAATATTGAAATCTCTAAGAAGAGAGCAAAAAATATTGCAGACTATTTAAGCAATAACTCGCCTCAGCTTTCCGGCAAAATCTCAGCAGTTGGATACGGTGAGATCAATCCGATTTCTTCAAATTCCAATTTTGAAGGAAGAAGAAAAAACAACAGGATCGAAATTATAATCAGTGACTAATTACTCAAATTTTTGAGATAGTCATTAGATCAACAAAGCGATACTTGAAATTTTCTCCAAAAGATAAAATGAATCTTAGTTTTAGATGAAGTATAAATCGCATTGGAGGAATACCGTAATGAGAAAAAAATTACTTTTTTTAATCGTAGTAATATTTTCCGTAAATCTTTTTAGCCAAACAGCAAAGTATCCCTACCCTATTATTTTCCTTCATGGATTAGTGTCGAGTGACAATACATGGACTCAGGCAATTACAGCGCTTAGCGGAAGTGCAAAAGTCTTTGATGTCTGCCTAGACCATGGCGGAAACCGAGCGACGGCATCTCTTACAAATGATATATCAATCATTGGATGGAGGGATGGAACAAGCACTGCATCGCCAAACCGCTTATATGTTATGAATTTTGATAACACGAGATTCCAAACTTCTGGACATTCAGCTCATACATTAAGTAATCAATCTGCTATTTATAAACAGGGAATAGCTCTTAAAGAAATGATTAGAGCAGTACTGACAATTGAAAATGCATCTAAAGTAATTCTTATTGGGCATTCTATGGGAGGACTTGAAATAAGGGAATATTTGCAAAGAGGTTACGATGGAACAACAAATGGACGTGGTAGTAACTGGGTTGATCAATCATCATCATCGGGGCATTCCGTTGCACACGTTGTTACTTTAGGTACACCTCATCTCGGCAGTAACCATTCGGGAGGTATTCTTTCTCTAATTCTAAGTGGTATAGATGAGAGCAGTGAAGCATGCAGAGATTTAAGATTTACAACACCTACAACACCAACCGCACCATATCTTTTCGGCGGAAATGAATCGGCTTATTCATGGATTCCACAACCATATAACAAAGATGTCAACTGCAATGGTTCACAGGTAGATTTAATTTCTGGTTTAAATAGCGGAACATCTTTTAATCCAGCAATGTCTTTACCATCAAATATTTGGTACACATGGATAACATCAAATTATTTAGGAAGGAACGAAGATGGTCTTGTAGACCTTTCCTGCCAATGGCTTTATTCAGGAACAACTATAACACCCCAATCTGCAGATACACTTTTATTAAATGTACATCATATTGATGAGCCCAATAATACGGCAGCCATTATAAGGGGAATTGATGAGCCGGCGAATTTTAATTATGCATATGATATTTCAATTAGTTCGGTTATAAAAGGATTTATTACTTACGGGATGAACCATAATTCATATGATAAAGATGTATTTAAGTTTACGGCGACTAATAATGGAGCAAAAGATGTAACAGTCAAGAATACAAATTCGGGAACAGATTCTCTTTATGTTTATGATGGAACAACTTTGTTGACCGGTATTGCGATCGGCAATGGAACATTCTCGACGGCTATTCAAATGTCTCAGAGTAAAGTTTATTATATTGTTATAACAGGACATGCAACTGCAACGAGCTGGCAAAATCCATATTCAGTACAAATTTCACCTAACAGTGGCAGTTCGATAAAAGACAACATTAATTTAAATTATAATTTTGCACTTGAACAAAATTACCCTAATCCGTTTAATCCGGAGACTATCATCAGTTATCAAATACCATTTTCGGGGATCGTGACTTTAAAACTATTTGATATACTTGGAAGAGAAGCGGCCGAATTAGTGAATGAAGAAAAAACTGCGGGAAGGTATGATGTGAAGTTCAATGGGTCAAAACTTCCAAGTGGAATTTATATTTACAGATTAACCGGGAATAATGTAAATATCTCGAAGAAGATGACTTTGATGAAATAAGAATCAAGACAGAGTCACATTAAAAAACCAGAGTAGATTACCTGCCCTGGTTTTTTAATATCAGTTTATTAATTAAATGATGATTCGTTGTACTGGTTCGATAATTAAGAGATACATATTCGTTATTATAATCTATGTTGATAACTTCGGCGAGTTCATAAATCTTCGATATTATTTTTGAATCGGCATGGGTCAGTTTTATTTTATAAGCAGTAAAATTCTGTTCATAAATTGCAAGAAGCATCTTTTTCAAATTGGTAATGTTAATTCCGCGTTCGGCTGAAATCAAAATACTATTCTTATATTGTTTAGAAACGTAATCCATTCTGTTTTTGTCTTTCAGTGCATCTACCTTATTGAATATTTTTATCTGCGTTTTTTTGTGACTGTTTAATTCTTCAAGCGTTGAATCAACCACACTTATATGATCTTCAAAAAAATCATTGGAGATATCAATTACATGAAGAATAAGATCTGCGTCTTTTACCACGTTCAACGTGCTCTTGAAAGAAGCGACAAGATGATGCGGCAGTTTACGTATGAACCCGACCGTATCGCTCATCAGAATTTTTTTATTCTTTTCAATTTCGAAAGAACGTGTTGTGGAATCAAGCGTTGCGAATAATTTATCTTCTGCAAGAACCCCGGCTTCAGTTAAACGATTTAGTAAAGTAGATTTTCCGGCATTAGTGTAACCAACAAGACAAGCTGTGATTTGATCTTTTCTCCCAGCACTTTTTGTTACTTGCTGTGCCGTAATTTTTTTTAAGTTTTCTTTCAGCTTACTGATTTTTGTGCGGATAATTCTTCTATCGGTTTCGATCTGTGTTTCACCCGGACCTTTTGTACCAATGCCTCCGTACTGTTTTGATAAGTGTGTCCATGCACGCGTTAATCGGGGAAGCATATATTGAAGTTGTGCAAGTTCTACTTGAGTTTTCGCCTCGCGCGTTTTTGCGTGAGAGGCAAAGATATCAAAGATCAATCCGCTTCTATCCAAAACTTTACGCTCAAAAAGTTTTTCAAGATTACGGGCTTGCGTAGCATTTAAATCATCATCAAATATTACAAGCTGAATATCATTTAACTCAATTAGTTGAGCAACCTCTTCCGCTTTTCCTTTCCCGATAAAATATGCCGGATCGGGTCTGTAACGCTCCTGCATAATTTTGAAAACAGTTATTGCGCCCGCAGTGTTTGTAAGCAGTTCTAATTCCTCAAGATGTTCTTCAACTTGATCTTTTGAATAATCCTCGGTTATGAGTGCAATTAGTATTGCGCGTTCTTGGGGAATGGGCTTAAGTTCAATCATTCTTGTTTCCGAATTCTGTTTTCTGGATGCTTGATAGATCTTTTTTTGTGTTTCTTGCAACAAGTGATTCCGTAATTGCTAAAATTAAAACTATAATTAAAAAATATTTCCATAGTTCAGTACCAAAACGCGATTGGTAAATTACTCTTGTAAAATCATCGTTCAGCGAGAGTGAAAAAGATTTTCCCTCAAAACTAATTTGCTTCAAATAATCTTCAAACTCTGAAAAATCCGCTTTGTCGGTAACCGATTCTTTGGGATCGTAATTAACAGAGATATAATCTAGTAATTTATTAGACGAGAAGAATTTGTAAGTCCCGGCTTGATCCGTTCTTGTATAAGTTAAATAATTTTTATTTGTTAACGAATCTGAATTTACATATTCATTTTCCCCACTAGGTTTCTCAACCTTTATTTGAGATATGGAATGATTGGAAATATCCGCAGTGATATTTTGTCCGGAGTAAAATGTGTTTTGCTCTTTTAATTTAGAAGAGGAATAAAGAGCAAGTCTGTTAATTAAAGGCGGAAAAAAACCTTTGAGCGGAAAATTATTCCAACTAAGATTTAATGATGAATTAAATAGAAATACTTTTCCAGCGCCGAGTTTATACTTACTTAAGAAAGACGATCCATCGAACATAGAAATAATATTTCTGCCGTTACCGCCCGGAACAACTTTGAAGTAATAATAAATTTCCGGCGATTCAACTTGCTGCTGATTACTGGTTTCAAATAGATCTGCAAAGAGCGGATCTTGATAATTGACTTTATCAAACAGAGCAGGCGAATCCTGGGAATTTATTTTTCCTACGGCACTTACAGGAGAAGAAATATTTAATGAATTACACAACTTTTGAAAATTCGATAAAGTGCTTTGAGAACCGGGCATTAATATTAAACCCCCGCCGCTTTCCGTAAAACCGATCAAATTTTTCCAATTGGTGTTTTTTTCTGAGCCAATAACAATAACCGCATCGTAGTTTTTTAAGTTCAGAGATGAAACTTGTGATAAACTATTTTCTGTAATCTTCATCTTCTGTTTT
>Ga0163199_1001810_pt1 | contig 13195 bp, 9 predicted proteins | sample PL_2010_150m_FD_113537 | JGI IMG/M metagenome (GOLD analysis project Ga0163199, IMG submission 113537) | Freshwater microbial communities from Powell Lake, British Columbia, Canada to study Microbial Dark Matter (Phase II) - PL_2010_150m | ecosystem: Environmental > Aquatic > Freshwater > Lake ... | reverse complement strand
ATAATATATCTAGCTCAAAATTAGGTATAAAACTGTCAGATAAATGTAAAAATCTTTGTATTTTAGGCCAATATTTCTAAAAACTTAAATAACCAAAAAATTGCCAGGAGAAAATAAGTCCTTAAGAAATACAGACCGGATTCTGAAGAACTTTATTAGGTCAAAAATTTTGTTTCTGCTCTTCTGCCTTTCATTTCAAACATCATTTATTTTTGGTCAGACACTTCAGGAATTCAAGGAAATCTGGGTGAGCGAAAGCAGGGAATATTTGCTCAACAACCAAAAGCCACTTCCCTACCTTCAATCAGGGTTTCACCATTTTTCCAGGGTTCAGGACAATGCTTTAGCGGAAGTGCTTGAAGCTGAATGGGAGAAATTTACCGTAGCTCCTGCATTTCCGGTTCCCAAATCCAAAAAGTTTGATCAGGCACCGCAATTCAATTTCGACGAAACTTCCTACCACAATCCACAGTTTTTACCCTATTACACTGCTGAAAAGAGTTACCTGACAAACGAAACCGCCTCAGCAAATCAGCCAAGGATAAGGAAGCCGGAATACACGAGTTCCAGCCCGGCAAAACTGAATTTTAAATTCTATGGCAACAATGTTGCAGTAACCCACGATAAGCTACTGTCTTTACCGTTCAATCAACCGATTAGTAAGGAAACCGTTACCGAATTCTGGAAGCATTTTGTTGTGGCCAACAGCAACCATCTTGTCAATCAGTTAATGGCCTTCCGCGACAGATTGGGATTGAATGACTGGGGTTATTTTTTACTGGTAAAAACTTGTTCAAATGCCCTCTACCCAACTGATGAAGCTGGTGCTACTCTTCTTAGTTGGGCATTGATGATCAGGTCGGGATTCGATGTGAAAATTGGGTTTAATCAGTTGGGGGGTTCTGTATTGTACCCATCTGCATCAAAGATTTTTGGTATTCCATCTGTAAAAATCAATGGATCAGTATATTATATTGACAAATCAATTTCCTCTTTTCCTATAACATCGTATTCATCCAATCACCCAGGGGCAACAGGAGTCCTACACTTAAAAATCAAACAGTCACTTAATTTTCAGGGGGAGATCCAAAACAAAAAAATTCAATTCCCCTGGGATAAAAAGCTATACGAATTCACCCTGAAATTCAATCCCGAAGTGATTCAATTTCTGGAGAGCTATCCGCAAACGGATCCAGAACTTTACTTAGATGCTCCTTTTAGTTTTCCCGCCAAAGAAAGTTTGATGAAGCAATTCAAACCAGTTTTGGCAGGTATGAAGAAAGAAGCCGGCGCCTCATTTCTCCAGCAGTTTGTTCAAAAATCGTTTGCCTATCGTCCCTATAACGATCTGTTTGGATTCGACAGATTTATGTTTCCGGAAGAACTTCTCTTCAAAGATGAAAGCAACGACAAAGGAAAAGCCTTGCTATACGCTTGGATGATAAGCAATTTATTGAATCAGAAAGCAGCATTGGTTGAATTTCCCGGGTTTTATTCTGTCGCTGTTTCATTGAATCAACCGATGGACGGAGATAATTTCCTGATCAATGGAAGAAGTTATTCCATCGCCGATCCAACTTTTGAAAATGCTCCGATTGGGTTGATGATGAAAGAATTTTACCCTCTTAAACCCTTGATCATACCCTTGAAAGATGTTTTGGAATCGGAGAATCAAGAGGCTAAAATATGGAAACTTGCCACTGCTTTTGGGGCCGAACGAAGTGGAACAGGCAGCGATTTCCTTAGAGATGAAAGTGGTAGTTCCTACATTACGGGTTTTTTCAATGAAAAATTATCCTACAATTCTACTTCTCCAACACCCTTCCTGGCAAAGTTTGATGAAAACAACGCTTTGGTCTGGATGGTGAAGTTTCGGTCTGACGGCAAGGCATTCGGTCTGCAATTAATGCAGTTGGACCGGAACGAATTCTATCTGGCCGGATCCTTCCGTGGGGAACTGGAATGTAACGGAATAAGAATCCAATCGGATCCTTCAGATCCCGATCTGTTTTTTGCCCAATTCAACAAACAGGGTGAAATAGGGTGGATGGTGAAGAGCGGGCTGGACGTTTTGGAAGAAGATACCAAATTGTTTTACACTGTCAGATTCAGCCGGTCCGGAGATATCAAGTCGGTAAGCTTGGCCAATGAAGATGAAAGAACCGGAGCAACCGGATTTCAGCAAAGTACCAACGAAGGACTTTGTTACATTGCTTCCCGTTACCAAACTACAGGATTGGATAAAACCAGTGAGGAGCCAATCCCTAAATCGGCCGTTCGATTCAGGCAAAACCTGAATCGGATGAAACAATTGGGAATCGAACAATCCATTGCCGGCCTTGCATCCCTTTTAAATTCATTGAAAAATACCGGAGATCAGCTGACCGGATCTGAACTTGCCAATTTGAGGCAGGAAAAATGGCAACCTGGAAGCGGCCCTTATTCCAATCTGACTGAGACAATTCAGAAAATAAAGTTGATTAAAAACTTCGATGGTATCATTGAAATTTACACAGCTGACGCTAAACCAATTAAAATTTCATCATTCAGAGTAGCCAATATGGCCCATTTTAAAATGATGCCTCTTGACAACAACGATTTGAAAATTAGAGTTATAGACGGAGTTATATATGAATCAGGAAAACTAAGTGAGCCTGTTAATTCACTGATTATTGACCTTTCAACTGGCATAATTTTTGTGGATATGGGTATTGATCATCAAACCGTTTCTAAAAATTTACGCCACGAAACCCCAAAATAATTAACTTTGATTTTCTAACATTAAATATTTAATCTTACTTTGATATCGAAATTTGGAATGATATCCTAATATGTTAATCTAATGAGAAGATTCTACTTTTTCAGATTGTTTACAATTTTTATCTCTGTAATTCTTTTTCAGAATGCAAATTCCCAAAGTTTGACAACCGGTCAGGAAATTCAATACAATCCCATCACCACTGCTGTACCCTTTCTGACCATTACACCTGACTCAAGGCATGGCGCCATGGGAGATGTTGGCGTCGCATCTTCACCAGATGCAAATGCCCAGTATTGGAACCCTTCCAAGTTTGCCTTTACAAAGGACAAATTTGGTTTTGCACTCTCCTACACTCCATGGTTAAGGCAATTGGTCAATGACATCAATCTGGCCTACTTATCAGGATATTACAAATTGGATAACTTCCAGACCTTCGGAGCTTCCCTTCGCTATTTTTCGATGGGAGAGATTTTACTTACCGACCAAAACGGATCGAGCGTGGCAAATGTAAGTCCTAATGAATTTGCCTTTGACGTCAGTTATTCAAGAAAATTATCCGACAATTTTTCCGGTGGAGTAGCCCTTAGATACATCCGATCAGACCTCTCAGGGGGCATCGGTCCTGAAGCTTATGTACCCGGACAGACATTTGCAAGTGATGTTTCATTTTTTTACAATAAAAATTTCGGAAAAAGCGATAACGATCAAACAATCGCAGCGGGAATAAACTTTTCGAATATTGGAGGTAAGATATCCTATGATGACGGCCAGAACAAGGAATTTCTTCCTGCCAATCTCAGATTGGGCACAACTTATACCAAGCAGTTGGATAATTTCAATTCACTGGCCTTCTCTTTGGATTTCAATAAATTAATGGTCCCTACTCCCCAGGTCAGTACCTCAACAGCGAGCGACGGAAGTATCATCGTCCTGCCCGATAACGGTTCAAATATGTCTGTCATCAAGTCTATTTTCAGCTCATTTTCCGATGCACCGGGTGGGTTGAAAGAAGAAATGCAGGAGATCAATTTCTCGACTGGAGTTGAGTATTGGTACAATCGCCAATTTGCAATACGTGGTGGTTACTTCCACGAAAGCGAATACAAGGGAAACCGGAAATTCTTTTCAACCGGGTTAGGGGTGAAGATGAACATCTGTACAATTGATTTTTCCTATCTTATCCCAATACATCAAAACAACCCATTGGCCAATACCATTCGGTTTACATTGCTTTTCGACATAAAATCGTTTGATACCAAAAAAGAAAGTACGCCTCCCAAAGAAGGGACTACTACTCCCTGATTAATCAGATTGGTCTGATGAACAAGGTCTGTTACGAATCACAGACTTTCCTTTTAGCTGCAGATGCCTTCAGGTTGAGGCCTGTTTCAACTAACGTGAATACCTTTCATTGCATTGCGATGGTAAAAGGATCTTTCTACTGAAAATCTTCGTTCCGGTTCGATTCAGGGGAAGTACGGAGTTGTGCAGCTCCGTTGGTAACGTGAACATGTGATTCATGAACGTGCAGTTACAACGGGATCCACAAGGGATACAATGATAGGACCGGAGAGCCCCAAAAGAAGAACTACTATTTTTTATTGATAACTATTTTTTTCAAAATGTTCAAAATCAGAAATTTAATTTTATTCCTGCATTTGCTGGTTATGCTGATATTTGCCGCAAATGTGTCTGGAGCCCAAAAAGAGACCAATGTAAAGGAGGTTATGGACCGTGTCATTTCCGACTTGTATAAAAGTGCCGGCAGTACTGATCTGATGAAACTGGATCTTCCCAAAGTGATGTCTTTGTTTACAAAAGAGGAGCTGCAAATCCTCTCCACCCACCATTGGATGTTCGATGCAAATGTTCCTGTAGTTGTCTCCGTGATGCAAAGCAGCGAACAGAAAACAGTGCCTTTTTGGCTGGCTGCAAGCGGTTTCAAAAAGACACCACTCACCATGAATAACAGGCAGACCACCTATAATGTCTGGCAAAAATCGTTTGGTGCAGGAAGAGTACACCTGGGAGTCAATGGATTTGAAAATGGGCTGGCGCTTCATTATTTCGTTTCTGTTGCTCCTCAACGCAAGAATGATCAGTTAAAACTCACGCATTTTTTTCCGGAAAATCAACAGGCCACGGTTTTGAAGGACGGTACATCAACCTACCAGGATTGGGATGAACTGGTCTTGCTGAATGTGCCTGATACGATGAAAGGGCAGCAGTTACTTGCGACCACACGGGGCAGGGCTTCAGAATCACATCTGGTAGGCGCTTTCCGGTCGACTCCTTATCCATCTTCACCCATTCCCGACCAGGTAATTCTGACCTGGAGTGCCGATCCTTCCAACAGCATCAATGTTCAATGGAGAACCAATGCTGCTTCAAATGCTTCAACCATTCAATACAGGATAACAGGGACAACAAAAGAATTGTCTGCAGAAGCTGAAAAAATAGTTTTGGAAGACCGGATGCTGATGAATGACCGGCTTTCCAACCACTATACCACAAAATTGACCGGGCTTAAACCGGGCACCTCCTACCAATACCAGATTGCCACCCAGAAAGAATGGACTGATAAGCAGACATTCACTACCGCAGCAATGGACTCCTCCTTTTCGTTCCTATGGTTTGGCGATACCCATTTTTCACCTCAATTCGGAGAGATCCTGAAAAAGGGCAGCACAGACCATCCTGATGCATCGTTCTTTTCTATCGTGGGAGATCTGGTGAGCGATGGTCTAAACAGGGACCAGTGGGATGCGCTTTTCCAGTATTCCAAAGAGACTGCTAACAGAATTCCGTTCATGTCCGTACCCGGAAACCACGACAATCGTGGCGGTCTGGGAGCCAAATTATACTGCGATCTCTTCAGTTATCCCATGAATGGTCCGGATGGAGTACCAAAGGAACAAACTTATGCTTTCACCTACAAAAACGCACTGTTCCTGATGATAGACGCTACCTCTCCCATCGATGTACAGTCACCATGGATTGAGCAACAACTTGCCGGTACCAGGGCAAAGTGGAAAATTGCCATGTTCCATTTTGCGCCATACAACCTTGAAGAACCCTATCCTGAGATACAGAAAGCCTGGGTTCCGCTTTTCGACAAATACCATGTCGACATGGTTTTCGGCGGTCACCTCCACTATTATATGCGGTCAAAACCAATGAAGGCAGGGAAAGTTGTTCCCTCCTACCGGGATGGAACTGCCTACATCATCTCAGTCGGAATCTCCAACAGAGACCAAAATTTTGATAATGAACCCTATGCGGAAGTGACTGACGCAGCCGGACATCTTTATCAATATGTAAAAATTGACGGGAACAACCTCACTTTCGAATCTGTCAATTTCCAAAATAAAATGATTGATAAATTTACCTTGAGCAAATAAGTCATGAAATTTTTTTATACCACCCTGCTTTTTCTGCTATTTTGTGCGGTAACTGCCTTTCCGGGAAACAAAAGCGTCCTGATATTTCATCAGAACGGTGAATTTAAAATACTCCAGTTTACCGATACCCATATCAGCACAGAGAAGAATTCCAACATGGCCTCGCTGGATGTCATCAAAGTAGTAACAGCAATTGAAAAACCCGATCTGGTCATTTTTACAGGAGATATTGTAACGGAGGAAAATCCGGCAGAAGGTTACCGGCTGATTTCCAAAATTATGGCCGACGCCGGGACTCCGTGGGCGGTTGTATTCGGGAACCATGAATCCGAAAAGGGTCATACCCGGAAACAACTTGCATACCTTGTTGAAAAATCTCCGGGATGTTTGAATGTGGATGTGGAAACCATCCCGGGCAATTCAAATTTCATCCTGCAAGTTTTGGATGGAAACAAGAAGGCCGGAGCATTGCTCTATTGCTTGGATTCCAATTCATACAGCAACCTCAAACCTGAGGTTGATGGGTATGGCTGGTTTGATTTTCCCCAGATAGCCTGGTACAGGCAAAGAAGCAGTGAATTTACCCGCCAAAACAATGGAAAACCTTTGCCTGCACTGGCTTTCTTTCACATACCGCTTCCCGAATATACCAATGCTTGTTTAAGGAAAGATTCTGTCATCATCGGAGTAAGGACTGAAGATGAAAGTGCACCGCTCATCAATTCAGGCATGTTTACGGCCATGCTGGAATGCGGCGATGTAATGGGAGCCTTCGTGGGCCATGATCACCTGAACGATTATATTGCAGTCTACCACAACATTGCATTGGCATATGGACGTGTCTCGAAAATTATGAAAGACAAGGAAGATCCTCTTGCCGGTGGACGTGTTATCGTATTGAAGGAGGGGAAACGGCAGTTCGATACCTGGATCCGCGAAAAAGGAGGGGAAAAAGTGCTTCCATGCTCCTATCCTGCATCTTTCAGACATTGATCAGCGATGCAAGTCCAATAAGAACAGTTTAACTAGATTTTCAACGCTTCTCATGCAAAATAAATATTCAGGTATCCTGTTTTTTTTCATCGCCATGACATTAAACGGTTTTTCGCAAACCGGATGTGTCAATGAACCTGTCAGATACGTGGGTGGCGTTTCTGTTGACCCGGGTGTTCATGAAGGCCGGCTGCGTTATGCGATCGGGGTTGAGAGCCGTCAGACAGTCAGGGCCAACCGGACACATCCAGAATGGTCGGACGGCTATGGATGGACCTACAATCATGCCTCGAACCTTTGTTACTGGAATGGAAAATTCTACCAGCAATACCTGAACAACCCTGTTGATGAGCACATTGCACCCGGACAAACATTGGTCTTAACCTCTGTTGATGGCCGCAACTGGGGCAATCCTGTCGTTGTTTTTCCTCCGTACAAAGCTCCGGCGGGGATAAAAATCCCGAAAGGTTACACCGGTTACATGATGCACCAGCGAATGGGATTTTATGTTGCCCCTGATGGCAGATTGCTGGTACTGGCCTTCTACGGTCATACCGAAGATCCCTTTCTGGAAGGCGGTATTGGGCGTGTTGTGCGAGAAGCCTACAAAGATGGCACATTCGGACCAATCTATTTCATCCGTTACAGCAGTCATACCAAATGGGATGCAACCAATACCTCCTATCCGTTTTTTACCACCTCGAAAGACAAAGGATTCGTGGAGGCCTGCGAAGCGTTGTTGGCCGACAAACTGAAAACCATGCAATGGTGGGACGAAGACCACGGGCTCGACGGCTTTTATTCCATCACTGAAGCCGGATCTGCATTCAATTATTTTCATCGTAAGGATGGGAAGGTTGTCGGTTTGTGGAAACGTTCTTTGTCTGCCTTGTCCGACGATGGCGTTCATTTCAGTAAACCGGTAAAATCTCCAACCTTGGTAATGGCAGGCGGGAAAATGTGGGGACAGGCCACCAAAGACGGGCGTTATGCCTTGTGCTACAATCCGGTAGATCTTGATGAGTACCGGTATCCATTGATCATTACCACGAGTGATGACGGTTCAATTTTTGACGACATGCTCCTTGTACAAGGGGAAGTGCCGCCCCGCCGTTTCATGGGACGCTGGAAAGATTTTGGTCCCTGTTACATGCGCGGAATTGTTGAGGGTAACGGAAATCCTCCCGGTAATGACATGTGGCTGACTTACAGCATGAACAAAGAGGACATATGGATCAGCAGGATTCCTATTCCTGTTCGTTACAGCGTGGAAGGCAATATCAGCGACAATTTCAACAACATGGAAACCGGAGGAGCGGTCAAGGACTGGAATATTTATGCTCCCAAATGGGCTCCTGCCGGGGTGGTTGAATTTCCGACCTCAAAAAACAAATCGCTTTTGCTCCAGGACAAAGATCCGTACGATTATGCCAGGGCCATCCGTGTTTTCAAGGAGACTAGCAAAGCTGAAATTGGGATGAGTGTTTGTCCGGGGCAGGCTGCCAAAGGCATTTTGGAAGTGGATGTTACCGATCAATTCGGTAACCGGCCAGTTCGCATCAGGTTTGATGAAGATGGGCATATAAAAGCTGAGAATGGGAATAAGGAGGTAGTCTTAGGATCCTACCAACCTGATATCTGGTACAAAATTAAAATAACGGTTGATGCCAAAATTTACGGGAGTTATGCTATTTCAATTGATGGTAAACAGTTGCTAAAGGAGGCAAAACTTGCAGAGGCGGTTAAATCGGTAGAAAGGGTTTCTTTCAGGACCGGAACCTACCGGAATCTACCCAACCGCAATACTCCAAACCAGGAACCGGCGGAACCACTTATTGGAGCTGATGAACCGGTTGTTGATGCTAAATTTTTCATTGATGATTTCAGGGCATATTCAAAATAAAAAAATTGCGAACTGTACTTTTCTTCGCGTTTTTCATATATTTGCTTCTATTCAAACAAACTTTCCAAAAAACTAAAGAAATGAAAACAAAATTACTCCCCTACTCTCTTGCAATTCTTTTCCTGGTATGTTCATTTTTTGTAAAGGCACAGAATAACCCATTGACGGGTGAATGGAAATTGAACAAGGAAAAAACTGTGCTGGCTGCGAACCAGCTATTCTTGTTAAAAATTGTCATTCAGGTTAAAGGTGACAGTTTATTGACAACCCGCACCTACCAAAATACCGACGGACAAGAATATCCTTTTAACGAAAACCTCAGCTTAAACGGAAAGGAGGGCAAAATCGTCATTTATGATATGCCAAGAACAGCCAAGGCAACCCTATCGAAGGCTGACGGTTCCATTGCACTTGAATCGACCACGACCTTTAACAGGGATGGTCAGGAGGTTAACTTTAAGGCCCAGGAGACCTGGAAAGTTGAATCAGAAAATAAACTACTTTCTATCATTTCAAAATTTACGACTTCAGCCGGAGAGGTATCTTTAACAAGCTTTTTTGACAGGGTTAAGTAGTTTGAAAAACAGCAATTTAAAAAGGTCATAACATCCAACTTCATCCCGTTATTGCAAAACTATATTTTTGAAAGGTGCTTTCCGGCAGATCGTTGCATATAATTATGTAATCCTTCACTTTGCTGTATGACGTTCAGTCTTCAATGTCGGTTATAACTTCATCTCCCATCCTTTTGCATAGGTCCGGGACCAGAATTTTTCAGCTTCGTGGTCCTTGACAATATGTCCGTTTTGGGGATCGATGTTGAGGGACCTGCCCACCCTCTGGGAGATATTTCCCAATTGAACCAGCAACGTGCTTTTAAATCCTGATTCAACATCTGAATTTAGTTTGCCGCCATTAATGATTCCGTCAAACATATTTTGGATGTGGATCGCATCAATCCGTTCAGAGGGATTTGAAAGGTCGCGAGGGTCAACCTTTTGTTCGTCTTTTACCTCCTTGACAATTTTGCCCTGAAGGTCAAAAATGGTATAACCATTTCCGCTTGGAATCAACAAACTTCCATTCTCCCCGTAAAACACGACTCCGACGGAACTGCCTTCCACCGGCTTGCCATTGCAGCTCCGTCCTTCCCAGGACATGGAAATTCCTTTATCAAAATCCAGATTAATAACCTGTGTATCAGGTGTTTCCCAGTCATCCTTGTAACGAAACCTTCCCCCGTTTGAACTAACCCTGACAGGAAATTCTACATCCATTCCCCAACGGAGCAAATCGATCATGTGAGTTCCGTTGTTCAGCGCTTCGCCTGTGCCCCAATGCCAGAACCAGTGCCAGTTGTAGTGCAGCAGATTGTCCCTGAGTTCTTTCCTGGGAGCCGGGCCCTGCCAAAGGTCCCAGTTGAGCCATGGAGGAACTTCTGTCTTCTTACCGATACCTATGGGTCCACGATTATTCGTATACCAGCCCTTCCCAAAATAGACATTCCCGATGGCACCACTTTTCAGCTCCTGAATGGCTTTTACCACATTTGGCCACGACCGTCGCTGGTTGCCCATCTGAATGACTTTACCATATCTTCCGGCAGCTTCCACCAGGATTTCACCCTCACGGGGATTATGGCTGCATGGTTTTTCAACATAAACATGCTTACCGGCCTGCAGGGCCAAAAGCGACGCCGGTGCATGCCAGTGATCTGGTGCGGCGATAACTAAAGCATCAATATCTTTGCTTTCAAGTGATTTTCTGAAATCAGCAAATCCCTTTGGAACAACTATTTGTCTATCCTTAATTGCTTCAACACATAAAGTAATCGCCCGCGAGTCAACATCACAGATATGGGCGACTTCACAATTCTCCTGGATGGAAAAATTTTTGGCCAAAGCCTTTCCACGGGAGTTTACTCCCATCATGGAGACCACAATTTTATTGTTTGCCCCGATGATCCGGGCATAGCTTTTAGCGCTGAATTCAGGAAGGATTCCACCAATCGATAAGGCAGAAGTTCCTAAAACAGTTTTCTTAACGAAATCCCTTTTTGAATGATCCATAAAGCAAGTTTTTTAGATATTTATTTTGGATGCTTCTTCAACCGCTTTGTTCATGACCGATTCTATCTCGACAGGTGCTCCCCCGCTAACTTTGCATAGGTCGGCTGCCTCCATAAAGGCAAGAATCTGGAGCGTTTCTTCCTCCCGGACCGGAATGACTCCCGTCTTGAAAAAATCAATAATCTGTACAAGCAGCGGATTGTATCCGGCATAATTTCCAAGCACGGAGATACCTTTTTCACCGAATACAGTCCCGCCATAATCTGCCTTACCGTTCCTGATCCCGCGGAAAGTCCCTATTCTGCCGTCATCCCAGGTGCCAACAACCAAATCAGTATCCTCATTGGACACACGAACGACACGCTTGCATCCGGTTCCCATGGCAGTGAACAAAGTTTCAACACCGTGAATACCATACCAGAAAAGGTCGGGATGCGTTTTTTCCAGTTTCGCCGGGCTGTAAGTTTCTGCCCCTGTCACTTTGCCTATTTTACCGGAAATTACTTCTTCCATTCCTGTGATGTAACGAAGAGATGAACTTGAAAAGACAGGTACTTTGAGTTTTTTCGCATGTTCAAAAATTACAATTGCCTCTGCTAGCGAGGCGGTCATCGGTTTATCAATGAACATTGGTTTACCCGCCACAATAACCGGGATTGCCTGTTCGAGGTGCAATCTTCCATCGTTGGTTTCCAGCATCACGACATCAGCCTCTGCAATAAGCTCCTCAACGGAATGGACGATTTTAACGCCGAGTTTCTTAACCTCCTCTGTGTATCCGGAAATTCTTTCCACACTGCTGGCAATATCCCTGCTGCCATTCGGATAGGCTGCCACCACCGTGTATCCCGAAAACTCAGCTCCGGCATTCGGGTTGTTCAAAGCTTTGGTAAAGGCAATGCAGTGAGAAGTGTCCAGTCCTATCATGCCAATTTTCTTACCCTTTTTCTCACCCGCCTGACCCATGGTATTCAAAGCTCCTCCGGCCAGGCTTATTCCAGTCCCTGTTATGACAGTCCTCTCGATAAATTTCCTTCGGTTTGTTGCTTCCATCGTTTTTCCTCGTTTGATCCTTCAGCTAAAATCCATCTTTTAGCATGTTATTTTTGCTTTCTTGGTGCGAAATGAAAGAATGACTTGAAATCTGCCGCTTTCCAACCATCATCAAAAGAACTTTAATCAAGTCCTTCTTCTGGCTTGTCCACCGGTGTCGCCTTAAACAAAGCTTTCTTTTCAAATATACGGCTTTCAGAAGCTGAAAATTCATTTTTTAATGTTTTTCAGGCAAAAAGTAAGTTTGCTTGTCTGTCTAATGCCGATTGGATGATGCATCAGGACAAAAGTCTATAGTACTGCGGAATACTCCTTCAGCGGTTTCAGTGCAAAATCTGTCTGTTTCCTCATAAGGCTAAATTCATCATCATCATTCCTGTCTTATACGATAGCAAACTGAAAATTATCAGGATTATTGATGAACTCCAGATAGGTCCATAGCTTCTTATCAGTGTTGACCTCTAACTTAAAAGGCTTTTGCCTGTTACATGCAGATAAGGTCATTGCAATGATTGCAGCCAGTAAAATCAATTGATTCTTCATTCGAAAGTAATTAGTTAGATATTAAGCACTAATCAACAATATTTCAATATTTTGACAAGTACCTATAAATTCACATTTTGAAAATATTACGGTTGATAATAGTTGACGATGATGCCACAATACTTACCCTCTTTAAGCACTTAAAGATAAAAAGATTTTACTGCCAGTACTACTAAAATGGAACGTCCATTTTTAAACCTGAAATCCAATTGGACTATTCAGTAAAACCCAAGCCTGCCGGCAACCAGCGCTAACGGTGGCCCGTTCCGGTTGCCTTTGAAAGAACAGACTTTAGAATAACCCAATAATATCCGGGCTAATTTACATTGAGTACCCGACAACAGTTTTATTCCACTTTGTATGGATTATTTATTGAAATTTTAATTACTTTCATATAAAATTTCCGAAACTCTGCGCCCGATATTTTGCATGATCTTTACTTAAACTATCTATATAGGAATCACATTATAGT
>Ga0163199_1001808_pt1 | contig 13209 bp, 10 predicted proteins | sample PL_2010_150m_FD_113537 | JGI IMG/M metagenome (GOLD analysis project Ga0163199, IMG submission 113537) | Freshwater microbial communities from Powell Lake, British Columbia, Canada to study Microbial Dark Matter (Phase II) - PL_2010_150m | ecosystem: Environmental > Aquatic > Freshwater > Lake ... | reverse complement strand
GCAAAAACTCGATTCCGGCTCGGTAAGCGAGCTAAAAGGCGAGTGCGCCTGCCCGGGAATTTCCCGGGGCCCGGTTAGGATTATTGAACAGGGCTCGCAGAACGACAAGATGAGGCAAGGCGACGTGCTTGTAGCCCACCAGACCAACCCCGACGTGGTACCGGCAATGAAGAAAGCTGCTGCAGTTGTTACAGACTTGGGCGGAATGACCTGCCACGCAGCTATAATCTCGCGAGAGCTAAGGATTCCGTGCGTGATTGGAACAAAAATCGCGACCAAGGCACTCAAGGACGGAGACCTGGTGGAAGTTGACGCGACGCACGGAACGGTACGAAAGATTCAGTAATCCGACTGATTTTATACGAACTCTTGCCAAATAACTCCGATAAAAATGTGGGTCGCCGAGTACAAGGTGTGGCACGAGGGCAGTGCGGGAATAGAGCTCACCAAAAAGTACGACGTGACGGTAAGGATATACCTTCTCAACGTGTTTTACGAAAAACGGTTGGGAGTTGCAAAAGTAATTGCTGTTACGGGAAAAGACTGGCGCAAGTACATCAACGAATGGGTGAAGCTTGAAGGCCACCGAATGCACTTCACGCGCGTTGAAGGCAACCAGTTATTCTATGCTTACCCCCAGCCGGAGAAAAACTATGCGTCAATTGCGCTGTCGCGCGACGTATTCTTCCTCAAGCCAATAATCATCAAGGGCGGCTTCGAGTATTGGACGCTTGCAGGGTGGGACCGAAAGAAACTTGCAGAAATGCCAAAACGCTCGAAAAAGATTGGGAGCCGCGCGGTGTTCAAGCTAATTTCAATACACCGCGAAAAGCCAGAGCTATTCGTCTCAACTGCGGCAGGCGCGCTTTCCCCACGGCAAGTCGAAACTTTCCAAACTGCCGTCGAGCAGGGCTACTACGGCTATCCCAAGAAAGCCAACCTCAACGCGCTGTCCAAGCTGCTCAAGCTCTCGCCTTCAACAGTGCGCGAGCACTTGCGGCTTGCCGAAGCCAAGCTAATGCCGGCAGTCTCAAGCCAGCTGGGAAGGGAAACGTAAGCAAAACCCGCGCTTTCGCGGGTAAACGCGTTTATAGAACAGGCAGGCAGAATAATAGTGGGAACTCGTTTCCCAACAAAAGGCGAACTGAAAATGACGTTAGCAAGCATTTACGAGGAAGCGCACGCGGACTTGTTCCCGCTGCACTTGTTCGTTGAAGGCTGGGCGTGGAAGCTAAAAGACAAGGCGGGCGCGGACATGCAAAGCAACGCGCTCGTTTTCCGCAACCGCGGCGTGCAGTGGATTACTGACGACGCCGAGCAGACGCGCGTTGCAAAAGCACTCTTGAAGAAAATAATGGGTGAAAGCTTCGAGAAAGTCCGCGACACGACGAGCGCACTTTTGGACAAGATGCAGTCGCTTTCCACCAAGCTGGAAAAAACCGACTTTTCCAAGCTTTCTGACAGCGAGCTTGCAGACATTTACACGGGCTACTGCAACCAAGTTGTCGAACTCAACTCGTACGGCACGCTGGTAACGCTGATGGAAATGGGCCACGAGTCCATAGCCACGCAGGCGTGCTATGAATACTTGGCGCAAAAGGCGAGACAGAAAAAACTTGACGGCGAGGTTGCCCTGGCAGTGCCCGCATTATGCGCGCCAGTTCACGGGACTTTTTTGCGCGAAAAGAAAATAGGCGTGCTTACAGCCGCATTGCACGGAAAAGTAACTAGCAGTTGGACGAAAGAAAAACTGCTCGCACGCGCAAAAGAACTGCACGAAAGGTATCGCTGGGTTTCTTACGGTTATGTCGGTCCTGAAATGAGCTTGCACGTTTTTGAAAAGCAAATCGAGGCCGAAATGGACAAGGACTTCGAACAAATAAAGAAAGAAATATCTCAAGCCAATGGCGAGGACGCAGTTACGGCGGCAAAGCAGCGCGAGTTGGAAGAAAAATTCGCGCTCGACGATTACGGGAAGCGATTGTTCGAAATGGCGCGCACTTTTGCATTCCAAAAAGAGCTGCGCAAGCAAGCGCTTTACCGTTCTTTCTACGCTTTGCTTCCCTTGCGGAAGGAAATTTGCAAGAGGGCGGGCGTGACGCTCGCACAGCTTTCGTACTCGATGCCACAAGAAATAAGCTTACTGCTTGCCGGCAAGCTTGATGCGGGAATACTCAACGAACGGCTCAAGCTCTGCGTTTACATGCCTTTCCAAAAACAAATATTGGTTGGCAAGCAGGCCGAAGAATTCATCAAGAAAATAAAGCTTTCGGGCGTTGACAGCAGCGTGAAGGAACTGCACGGGCAGTCGGCGTTTTGTGGCAAGACTGTCGAGGCAATTGCACGAATTGTTCTTAACGCGCACGACTTGCACAAGCTCAACAAGGGAGAAGTGATGGTTTCGCCCGCAACGAGCCCGATCATGGTGCCTGCAATGAAAGACGCGGGGGCGATTGTCACCGACCAGGGCGGGCTTACTTGCCACGCGTCAATCGTCTCGCGCGAGCTGCGCATTCCTTGCGTGATTGGGACAAAAATTGCGACAAAGGCAATCAAGGACGGGCAGAAAGTTCGCGTCGACTCGCTGCAAGGGCTCGTAACGCTGCTCTAGCCCCGATGCTTTTAATACCTGCCGCCACGTGACGGCACCAGACTTATCGCAACCGCTAGCCATAACGCTAGTATGGAAAAACACGGGCGGTAACGGCAAGGAAGGCCGTAATGTTACGGCACCACGCTTTTGTGCCTCCGGCCTCAAGATATTGTTGAGGGGAGAGAAAGCAACCTGAAGGGAACGAGAGAGGAGGAATGAGACAATGAACTTCGAGGAACTTGCCTTGCTGGGGTTTTTTGCGCTGCTCTTGTGGGCGCTTTGGCCTAAAGGCGGCGAAGGAAGCCAAGCTTCCGCAAGAGAGGCCGACGTGCCGTACCGCACGCCAAGCCTCTGATATTTATGGCTTTATCGCCATAGTTTGTAGGTGGAAAAAGATGGACTATACCCTTAGGTTTGACGAGCTTTCGCGCTCTAGCGTTGCTATAGCCGGAGGCAAGGGAGCGCAGCTTGGGGAAATGACGCGCGCCTCGATTCCAGTCCCGCCCGGCTTTGTAGTAACCACGCACGCTTTTGACGAGTTTATTACACACCACAACCTGCAAGAGAAAATCAACGAAGAGCTAGGCAAGGTTGCGCAAAGTGACACTGCCAGCGTGAACGCTGCCAGCGAGAAAATCCGCGCGATTATTGAGAAGGCCTACATTCCAAAGGAAATAGAGGCGAACGCAATTCGCCAGTTCGACTTGCTTGGAGCCAAGTATGTTGCAGTAAGAAGCAGCGCAACAGCGGAAGACGCCAGCGCCGCAAGCTGGGCAGGCGAGCTTGACACTTACTTGAACACCACTCGCGAGACGCTTTTAGACGCAATTCGCATGTGCTGGTCGTCGCTGTTTACTCCCCGCGCAATATTCTACCGCTTCGAGAAAGGCCTGCAAAACACGCATGTAAGCGTCGGAGTGGTAGTGCAGAAAATGGTTCAAAGCGAAGTGAGCGGGGTTACGTTTACCGCAAACCCGGTAACAAAAAACCTCGGCGAAATGGTGATAGAGGCAGGATACGGCTTGGGCGAGGCAATAGTTTCAGGAATGATTACGCCCGACAACTACATTGTTGACAAGGGCGACGCAGTACTGATGGACGTCAACATCGGCGAGCAGGAACAAATGATAGTAAAGAGTGAAACTGACGGCAAGGCCGCCAACGAGACTCTCGAAGTTCCCGCCGAGAGGAGAAGCATGCAAAAACTCGCTGGCAAGCAGATTCTCGAACTTGCACGGATTTGCCACGGCATAGAAAAGCACTACGGCTCGCCGCAAGACATCGAGTGGGCGCTGGAAGGCGGAAAGTTTTACATCGTGCAAGCACGGCCAATAACGACGCTGTAAGCCATACTATTTGAAACCAGAAGGCAAAGGTAAAATGTGGATTGCTGAATTCAGGATGTGGCACGAGTCGCCGATGCTTGAGGCGACGCGCAAGTATGACGCCAAGATTTACTCTTACTACCTCAACGTTTTCGAGGACAAGGGCAAGCGGTTCATCAACAAGGCAATAGTTGTTGAAGGCAAGGATGCCGGCAAAGCCATAGAGGAAATCGCCGCAGACCCGCGCGTGACCGTGTTTTTCAAAAAAGGCAACCAGATTTTCTACAGCCTGCCAGTAGTCGACAGTTTTCACGCCAGCGTGCTCGACCGGCGCATTTTCTCGCTCAAGCCGCAAATAGGCCAGAATGGAACGGAATTGTGGACTTTGGCGAGCAGCGACAAAAAAGCACTGCTCGGCCTGGTAAAGAAAGTGAACTCACCGGACGGCAAGACCGGAATAGAACTGCTTTCAATAAGGCGCGAAGACCCCAACTTTTTCGCGCAAGGCGCGCTCAACAGCCTCACAGACCTGCAACGCACCGCGCTTTTGGCAGCATACCGCGAGGGATACTATGAATACCCGCGCAACGTGGACCTCAAAAAGCTTGCCAAGAAGCTGGGCGTTCCACGCACTACACTTACCGAGCACTTGCGCAAGGCTGAAGCCAAGATAATGCCACTAGTTCTCTACGCTTCGGCCTAGCACCGGACGCACATAGCAAGCCGTAACAATACGGCACAACTGGTTTAAACCAGACAAAGCAGGATTATTACGGCGGGATTAGTGGGAATGCCCGCTCAACTTGAAAGAAAACGGACGATTGAAATGAATAGCAAAAAGTGTTCGATAATCGCTACGGACTACAACTCGCCTTTTGTGCGCAACTTCATTTGGGTGGACAGTTTTCCCATCCAAGCCAAGCAATTCGGCATTCCGCGGGCGCAAATGGCAATTTTTTCGCGCGACGACGACATCGAGTACTTGGTGGAAGGCCAGTCGTGGGCTGCCGCGCACGAGGCAATACGCCAAAAGACTGACTCTGACAAGAATTTCATAAACAAGATTATTGATGAGACAAATCGGATTGGCGAAGCGTTCAACGAATGGAGCGATAAACATATCCAACAAGCTGACTTGCGCAACGAAAGCAACGCCAAACTAATCGAGCTGCTTTCAAAATTCTCGCAAAAACAGTCGGAGATGTATGCTTACGGGATAATCATGCCGCTTATCGACTTCCAGAACTTTTCTTTTGTCGAAGGCAACCTCAAACGAATACTGAACGAAAAGCTGCCTTCGGGCGAGTTCGCGAAATACTACGACGCGCTCACAATGCCCTCCCATAACTCGTTTGCGCAAGACCAGGAACAAGACTTGCTGCGCCTGATGGCAAAATTTGACTCGCCAGAGCTTAGAAAGCAAGTTGCAAGCAAGCCGAACCTGCAAGAACTTGCAAAAGAATTCCCCGAGTTTTGCCGCGGCCTTGAGACGCACGCGCAAAAGCACGGCTGGGTTTACTACGTCTACGCCGGCCCTGTTTTCAAGGCACAACAATTTTACGAGTTTGTCCGCGAACACATTGCAAACGGCATCAACCCAACAAAACGGCTGGCCGAGATTGAAAAGCAAAAAACGGAAGTTGCAAAACAAAAGGAAAAGCTCATTGCAAGCCTAAAGCCGGACGAGTTCGAGGAAATGATATTGCGGCTTGCAGGAAAGCTTGTTTGGGCAAAGCCGCGCAGGAAAGACTACCAAAGCAAGTCTTACTGGCATTTAGAGAAGCTCTTGCGTGAAATCGCGCGCCGGTGCGGAGCTTCCCTAAGCCAAGTGCGCTCTACTCCCTTCGACAAGCTTGCACAAGCGCTACAAACAGGCAAGTTTGACGAGAATCTGGCGAACGAAGTCCAAAAAGTCCACATTGTGATTCCAGACGATAACGGCAATTCGCAATTGCTTTACGGAAAGCAAGCCGAGAAATACTACGATGAGAACGTCGAGCCGCACGCGGGCGAGTCTGCAACAGGCTCGCAAGTGCAGGGCGCAACAGCCTGCCCGGGAAAAGCGAAAGGCCACGCCAAGATAATCAACAAGCCCTCGCAAATGGCAAAAATGCAAAAGGGCGACATCCTAATCTCTACTGCAACTACCCCCGCAATAGTGCCTGCAATGAAGAAAGCCGCTGCGATTGTCACTGACGAGGGCGGGCTGACGTGCCACGCGGCAATAGTCTCGCGCGAGCTCGGCATCCCGTGCATAGTCGGCACGCGCGTTGCCACCCGCATTTTCAAGGACGGCGAAGAAGTTGAAGTCGACGCGGCAAAAGGAATTGCGCGCAAAGTATGATGGCTTTAAGCGGAGCGGCAACAAACGCTTCTTTCTTTTGCATCCGGCAAGCTTATTGTTAAGTTCTCGTTTTGCCATAAACCCCGCCGCAACTGCTTTAAGCTTTTGCGTAAAAACACATAGGCAAGCCAAAAAAGAGAGATTTTATTGCTCGCAAGGGGCGTCGTGGTGGGCGCGCCTGCAGTGAAGACGAAAAGAGAGCTAGGCAAGAACGGCGGGAAACAAGGCGCTCAAACAGATGAGCGCCGGGAACAAAGCAGCAGGACAGTGAAGCACGACGGCAAAACCGCAAAGTCGTTGTAACTCCCGCGCAGTTTTCACAGCAGGTTAATATTTGCGGCAACGGAAGTTATCTCCCCGCTGGCAATTAGACTACTAGGGCTGTCCAGCTTTCGGGGCTTTGCATTTTTTGGGTGGCAGGGTGAGGGATGATGGTGGGCAACGTAAGGAAAAGAGACGGCCGAATTGCGCCGTTTGACCGAGAAAGAATAGCTAGGGCAATTTACAAGGCTTTCCGCGCAGTTGGCGAGGACGGAAGCAAGGCAGAACAAATTACTGACGCCGTAATGTCCAAGCTGGAAGAACGCCACGGAACTGGCACGCCTTCAGTTGAAGAAATCCAGGACTTAGTGGAAACCACGCTCATGGAGAGTGGCTACTCTAGGATTGCCAAGGCTTACATTCTTTACCGCAAGCAGCACTCCGACATGCGCAGCGTGTTTTCGCTCGTCAACTCGGTGAGCCTCGTCGAGTCTTACCTTAATGAGACTGACTGGCGGGTCCGCGAAAACTCGAACATGAGCTACTCGCTGCAAGGCCTCAATTTTCACGTTTCTTCAAGCATTATTGCAAACTACTGGCTTTCCAAGCTCTATCCCCCAGAGATTGCTTCGGCGCACCGGGAAGGGCAATTCCACTTGCACGACTTGAGCGTGCTGGGGCCGTACTGCGTCGGCTGGGACTTGATGGACTTGCTGGTAAGCGGGTTTGGCCACGTTGCAGGAAAGATTTCAAGCAAGCCGCCAAAACACTTGCGCACGGCCTTAGGGCAAGTTACCAACTTTTTCTATACGCTTCAAGGCGAGGCTGCAGGCGCGCAGGCGTTCAGCAACTTTGACACGCTTTTGGCGCCATTCGTGCGCGCCGACGGGCTGGACTACCAGCAAGTGCACCAAGCGCTCCAAGAATTCGTGTTCAACGTTAATGTTCCGACGAGAGTCGGGTTCCAATGCATGTCGGAAGATACGACTATACTTACGCCGGGTGGATGGAAGTCGCACGACCAACTAAAGGAGGGCGACGTAATACGCACGTTCAACGTTGCTACTGGCGAGCTTGAGGACAAGCCAATAAAACGGCTTTTCTCTCGCCACTACAAGGGCAAGATGTACAACTTGCGCAACAGGATTCAAAACCAGCTCATAACCCCGGAGCACCGCGTAGTGCGCCAGCTGTTCAACACGCCTACTCCCAAGTTCGTTCTCGAGCCAATAGAGAAAATAATTGAGATGAAGTCGCCGGTAATGCTTCCAATTGCAGGAATCAACGCACGGCAGGACGCGCAAATCAGCGACGCGGAAATACAATTATTGGCTTGGCTAATTGCAGAAGGCACAAGCGAGAACCCAGCGCAAGCTTACAGGACGTGTGGGCGCATAACCTTAGTCCAATCTGCCACTGCAAACCCAGCGTACTGCGAGGAAATCCAGGAAGTGGTTGACGGGCTTGGCCTTGCGCACCACCACTCGCAGAGGGTTGGCACGCAGTACAGCCAGCAGTCGGTGATGAGCAAGTGGCGCCTCAACGCGGAGTCCTCCCGCAAGGTTCACGCAATGTTCGGCGACAAGCACGACATAAAATTCCTTCCAGAAGTATTGCTCGGTTTGAGCCAGCGTCAAGCGCGCCTGTTTGTAGACACTTACCGCAAGGCCGACGGCCAGAAGGAACGCTTCAGGATAAGCACTGCAGACAAGAGAATTCTTGCAGGGCTACAGCAGATAATTGTTGATGCGGGGTACGGCTTTACAACCAAAAACCGTGGCAAGACTGCGCAAGGCAAAAAAGACATCTTTGTGCTGTCAGTAGTAAAACACCCTGAAACTTTCGTCAACGACATTACGCAAGTCGACTACGAGGGAATAGTGTGGTGCCCAAACACTGACAACGAAACCGTAATTGCCCAGCGCGACGGCAAAGTATTCATAACCGGAAACACGCCCTTCACAAATATCACTATGGACTTGACGGTGCCGAGCACTTTTGCTAAAAGCCCGGTAATAATCGGCGGCGAGGCAAAGCAAACCAATTACGCGGACTACCAGAAAGAAATGGATATGCTCAACCAGGCGTTCTGTGAGGTCATGGCCGAAGGTGACTCTGCGGGAAGAATCTTCACTTTCCCCATCCCGACGTACAACTTGACTAAAGACTTCGACTGGGACAGCCCTATTACTGAAGCGCTCATGAAGATGGCTGCGCGCAATGGAACGCCCTACTTCGCCAACTTCGTAAACAGCGACATGAGCCCGGAAGACGCACGTTCAATGTGCCTGCACTCGGACGAAGAGATAGTCTACCGCAAGGACGGCGAAATTAAACGGTCTAGCATAAAGGAATTCACGGAAACAAACGCCTTTGAATTCGACGATGAAGGCTGGGCGCAGCCTTGCAACAGCGTTGAAGTTGCTTCAATGAATCCCCAGACAATGAAGCTCGCCTGGCAGCCGGTAAAACGCTTTTTGCGAATGAAAAGCGGCAAGAGCGTGAAAATCAAGACGAAGGATGGCAAGAGCTTCCGCGCTTCGGAAAACCACGTCGTGGGCGTGCTAACCCCGCAAGGCCTACGGGAAAAAATGGCGCGCGACGTAAAGCCCGGCGACTACATTTTCAGCCTGAAGGACGCGTCTGAATTGCTTGGAGAAAAGCAAGCAACTATTGGAGGCGCACAACTTGACGAGGAATACGCAAGGCTGCTCGGGTTCTTTACTGCGGACGGCAACTACCTTTACGACAACCGGAAGGAGAGCGACAAGCTTCGCGGCCTGCAATTCTCGTTCAACTCGAACAACCCGCAGCTGATAGCCGAAATCAAGCAGCTCATAAACCGCGTGCTTGGCGTTGAAGCCAAGGAAAAGAAGGACCCGCGCTACAACACGTTCTACTTGTACGTTTATAGGAAGAAAATTGCGGAACAATGGCGCGAGGCTGGCTTTAACAAGTACGGAAGGCTTCCGCAAGCCTTGTTCAACTCGCCAAAAACAGTGATAACTGCTTTCCTTGAAGGGTTTTTCGAGGGCGACGGGCACGAGGCGCGCAAGGAAATCCACATAAACGACGCAGATCTCTCCCGCGACTTGACAATACTTTATGGCTTGGTGGGAACGCCTACCACGTTCATCCAGCGCGAGGCAAACCAGACTATCCGCCTGCAAAACAAGCAGGGCGAAATCAACGCTGCAGGCATTCTTAACACGCCGTGCCTTTTCGAGTGCGTGCCAGGCTTTCTGGCAAAATCCACGTACATAGTTCCAGGCCTGCACAAGGGCCGCATGGTTGGCACTGCAACCCTGCAAAAATACTGCGCGCACACTGCGCAAAGCAGGCTGTTCGAACAAGGCGGCGTTTACCCGGTGCGCGTGTCGAGCATAGAATTTACCGAGCACGAAACGCCACAAGAATTCTTCGACGTGGAGCTTGACGAAAACCATTACTTCCTGCACTCGCTTGGCACCATTACGCACAACTGCTGTCGCTTGCGCTTGGACAACCGCGAGCTACGCTCGCGCGGGGGCGGCTTGTTTGGGGCCAACCCGCTTACTGGAAGCATTGGAGTGGTAACGCTCAACCTTCCACGGCTTGCTTTCGACTCGAAGGACGAGACGCGCTACTTCGAGAACTTGGACAACCTCATGGATTTGTCACGCGACAGCCTGGAAATCAAGCGCAACGTGCTGGAAAAATTCACTGACAAGGGCTTATACCCGTACTCGCGCTTTTACTTGCGCGACGTCAAGAAGGGCTTCGGCCAGTACTGGAAGAACCACTTCTGCACAATTGGAATTGTAGGGATGAACGAGTCGCTCACAAACCTGCTCGGCGTGCCAATCAGCGACCCTGAAGGAAAGAAGTTTGCGATAAAAGTCCTCGAACACATGCGCTCACGGCTCGCGGAATACCAGTCTTCAACCGGAAGCATGTACAATTTGGAAGCAACCCCGGCAGAAAGCACGTCTTACCGGCTTGCGCGCATAGACAAGGCGCAACACCCGACAATCAAGGTGGCAAACGAAGATGCAGTCCGCACTAAAGGCGCGGCGCCCTTCTACACGAACTCGACGCAACTGCCAGTCGACTTTACAACCGACTTGTTTGACGCGCTTTCCCACCAGGACGAACTGCAAACCAAGTATACTGGCGGAACGGTGTTCCACGGTTTTCTCGGCGAGCCAATCGAGGACTGGAAGACCGCGCGAGAACTAGTGCACAAGATTGTCGACAACTACCGCCTGCCTTACTTTACGCTCACGCCAACGTTCAGCATCTGCCCCAAGCACGGGTACTTGGCGGGAGAACACGAATACTGCCCCAAGTGCGACCTTGAAGTTGGCTACGTCAAGGCCGCAGCGGTGGCTCCAAGAGGTGACATGCAATGAGTGAAAACGAAACAGGAAGGACAAAATGCGAAGTCTACAGCAGAGTCGTAGGCTATTTTAGGCCAGTAGGACAATGGAATGAAGGAAAGCAAAGCGAGTTCGAACTACGCAAGACGTTCGACGTGGAAGGCTGCAAGACATGCTGATTGGCGGTTTTCAGAAAACCACGCTCGTGGACTACCCGGGGAGGGTCGCGAGCATAATCTTCACGTCCGGCTGCAACTTGCGGTGCGGATACTGCTTCAACTCCCCGCTCGTATTCTCACAATTACCAACAGTCAGCTTCGAAAACATTTTCGAACAACTAAAGAAAAACAAGAAACTAATTGATGCAATAGTGGTAACGGGCGGCGAGCCGACAGTCTGGCCCGACCTTCCCTCGTGCCTGCGCCAACTCAAACAAGAAGGATTCTCGGTAAAACTCGATTCTAATGGAAGCAACCCGGAAATGCTCGACGAAGTAATCCGCGAAGGACTGGTTGACTACGTTGCAATGGACATCAAAGCGCCTTGGGACTGCTACTCGCAAGTAACCGGCACTGCAATCGGCTCCGAAAAATTCAGGCTAAGCGCCCAAATGTTGAAAGAAAGCGGATTGCCGTACGAGTTTAGGACAACCGCCGGCCCTGGAATCACGCGCGAAGACATTACCGCAATTGCCGCGCAACTCAAGCCCGCAGACAAATGGTATTTGCAATCCTTCCTTCCACGAGCCGACGTGCTCGACAAGACTTGCAAAGACCGGCACTTCCTCTCGCTAGCAGAACTCGAACAACTCGCAGCAGAACTTGCCGAAGGATTCAAGACGTGCAAGGCGCGCGGGGCTTACAACTCTGGCGACTCGGCAGCGAACACCGGCCAGCCCGTTCCCTTCAAGCCCGCCAAGTACGAGATTACCGCAAAATGGGAGAGAGAATAAGCCGTACTGAAAGAAAAAGAAGCCTAATCGCCCTTATTCGCTTCGTAATGCGCCTTAGCCTGGTGCATGTACGCCGCGGAAAGCTGGTCCTTGCGCGCTTTATTTTCATTAACAGGGCCATCAATAACTTGTTTGAGCGCAAAAAGCAGTGTTCCAATAGTCCTGAACGTTTCCGGTTTGGTGCAAAAATGAATCTGGGGAGGCGCGCCTCTAGCCTTGACAACAAACTTCGCTCTCCCTTTTTTCGCAGGCATAGAAAACGCTTCATTCACTGAATGGTACGCGGCGAAAGACAGCCTGTCCGCGACAAACGAAAAATTGTCTAACATCGTTGTCACTTCAGCTTCACTCAAATGCGGATGTTCGAACGAAACTATTAACGTTCTTGCCAGTTCTTCCCTGTTTATAAAACCCGGGTCTATCCTTCCGAAAGATACGAGTAAGGGCTTGCGCCCTTCAGGAAACAGGGCGTTGACTAGGTGGTCTATGTGGGCGTGTCCAGTGTATTCTATCAAATTCAAGCACCAAGGTTTAGTTGAAAAGAAACATCAATAAAAACCCGTTCTTGCGGCAAAATACGAAATAACTGCAAATTGGGAACCAGAAAAACTGTTTTTAACACTAACCCGCCTTACTCCAGCATGGCTAGAGAAAGGTTCGGGCAGGGCTACAGGCACGGGTGGCTTTACGGCGAACAGGCGTCAAGAGAAATAACCCGCAACAACCTGAACGCTGCTCGCAAGCACGCCAGAAGGGAAGCCAATCCGCAAGAGTATGCAGAGGCAATGGCAAAAATGCATGGCAAGCCAGTAGAAGTAAAAGCTTGGGACGCTTGGAACACCCTGCTAAAAAACTACTGTGCTTTCAACGACCTCAATCCGGAAGAAATGCTGCAACAAGCAGCAGACAAAGCACGCGCACAAGGCCGAAAACTTGCGGTATTAGACATAGGCGCAGGGTCTTGCCTGCAGTGGGAACAATTCTACAAAAAAAACAAGGACGCCTTAGATTTGAGGTTAACTGTTTTAAGCCCAAAAGGGGCGCACCCGCTTTCCTTGCCTAGAACGCTTATTACAAGAGCGTTGGCCGCAACCCTCCACCGCCACTTCCCGCCAAACCATTTTGACTACGTGCTTACCAACGAAGGAATCCACGACACGCCCACCGTGGCCCTCGAGGAAATCCTGCATTTACTCAAACCGGGTGGAGAAGCCCTAATCACGCAAAGAAGTCCAACAAACCACAATTTCGAAAGACAAGAAATAATAGCCCGGCCAGAACACTTTGAAATCATCCGGTTCAAGCCGTCCGACCTTACCGAGTTTTATGATACAAAATGGGCGCTCCACTTGCGCAAATTAGGCGCCGCTCTTGTT
>Ga0163199_1001807_pt1 | contig 13212 bp, 7 predicted proteins | sample PL_2010_150m_FD_113537 | JGI IMG/M metagenome (GOLD analysis project Ga0163199, IMG submission 113537) | Freshwater microbial communities from Powell Lake, British Columbia, Canada to study Microbial Dark Matter (Phase II) - PL_2010_150m | ecosystem: Environmental > Aquatic > Freshwater > Lake ... | reverse complement strand
CGACGAGCGTGTTCGCCTCTATGGCGAGGAGTTGCAGCGGCTAGTGCCCCCGCTGCGCGAAGCGCCGACAATTCTGGACCAGCTCGCGCAATCGGCAGACACCGGCTACGCCAACGAACTCTGGCGGCGTGACGCGATTGACATCGCGCGCACCATCATCAACCGCGCGCTCAAGGCGTCGCTGATGCGTGGCTGCGTGGCGATGCAATCGTGGGACGAAACTGCTGTGCGGCAGATGGAGGCCGTCAGCAAGGGCCTGATGCAACAACTGGGCGATCTTGTGGCGCTCAGCGACGACTTCTCGCTTCACGCGACCATGAAGCGGCTGGGACGCGCTCGCGAACTCGGCGGCGTCAAACCGCAGCTCAACCCACACACCGAACAGACGCTGAAAGGCAACTCGGAGAACGGTTACTGCCGCGCCCACCAATACGAACTGGTTCGCCACGTGTATCAGCCGGAGTTGGACGAATACTGGAAGTGGGTTGGCGGCCAGTTGGAGTCGGTGCAGAAGAAGAAGCCGTGGACCCGCCCGGCGTCGTTCACTGCGTCGAGGAAGACCATCCAGGATCATTTCTACGACACGCCGCTGGCAGAGATGGCACCGACACGTGCGCGATCGGCTAAAAGCCTGCGCGAGACTCTCGAACAGACACGGAAGCTGCTCGGACCCTTGCTGACTTCGACGCCATGAGCTGTTTTGAAAACGGCCCGATACGGCCACCCAGTGAAGCGACGAGCATCCTTCTCAGGATTACTCGCAACTGCTACTGGAACAAGTGCGCCTTCTGCCCGGTGTATAAGCACGAACGGTTTTCGATTCGCAAGGTGGATGAAATCAAGCAGGACATTGACGCGATGGCTGCCATTACGGACAGGATTCGCCGCTGCATGAATGCCGCGCCCGGTGCCAAGGCGGACCGCGTCGCGGTTGTTGACGCCGTCAGGAGTCTCGACCGCGACGATGAGGTGGACAGCGAGTGCGCACGGCAGGTGGCGTTCTGGATGTGCCACGGCCTGCAGAGCCTCTTCTTACAGGACGCCGACGCGTTGGTTCTGCGCACGGAGCAGTTGTTGGACATACTGAATCACGCGCGAGCAGCCTTTCCCACCATCACAAGGATCACCTCCTATGCGCGGGCCAAGACGATTAGCCGCAAGTCGCCGGATGAGTTGAAAGCGCTGCGGGCCGCCGGCCTCAACCGGGTCCACATCGGCATGGAATCAGGCTCCAACGCCGTTCTCGCCCTCGTCCAAAAAGGCGTCACGCAAGAGGAGCAAATTCGGGCGGGCCGCCATGTCATGGCCGCCGGGATCGAACTCTCGGAGTATTTCATGCCGGGCCTTGGCGGGCGTGAGTTGTCCCGCGAGCATGCGGTCGAGACGGCGGAGGTGCTCGTGGCCGTCAATCCAACCTTCATACGGATCCGCAGCACGGTGCCGGTGCCGGGCACGCCGCTGCATCGCATGATGACGGAAGGACGGTGGGTGCCCCTCACCGAAGAGGAGAAGGTCCGCGAAATCAGGGCCTGCCTCGAACGCATGGACGGCATCACGAGCACCGTGCAGAGCGATCACATCATGAACCTTCTGGAAGATGTGGCCGGGAGACTGCCCGGTGACAAGCAACGGATGCTGGAGCCGATTGATTGCTTCCTGAACATGAATCCATCCGACCGCGAAGCTTTCATCGTGGGCAGGCGGATGGGCCGGTATCGGCATGTGTCGGATTACGCCCCGGCGCATGATGTGGAGATGGCCCGGCGCGACCTCGTCAGCCGATTCGGCTCGGTTGACCGTGCGATTCTGGAAATCCTACCGAACTTTGTATGACACGGAAAACAAATGGCAAGAAGATTGAAGGGCAAGAAGATTCCAGAATGTTCTTGCCCCTAAATCTTCTTGCCGCTGATCCAAAATCATGAAAACCACAAATCCGACCACGACGACCTCGCGCCGCGAGTTCCTGAAAACCACCGCGGCAGTCCTGTCCGCAACGGCATTCAGCCGAATCGTCCAAGCCGCTGAGAAAACCGAGAGCGGCCTGCTGCCGCGCTCCATCCACCCCTATCCGAACAAGGTCGTGTGGGGCGCGGGGACGTTGAGCCTCAGCAAACGCGCGACGCTCGCGGTGGGACGCGACTGCGATGCGGGCGTGGTCGAGATGATGAAGGACACGTGGCAGCGATTCACGTTCGGCGCGGTGGAACTGGCTGTGACGCGCGACGCGGCGCTGAAGGCCGGCGAGTTCTCGCTGGCGGGCGGGCGACCGCTGCAGCGGGAGCCGAACGCCACTTACGCGCTCAAGGTGGACGCGTCGGGCATCGCGGCGAGCGCGGCGGACGCGGCGGGCGCGCGCCATTCGTGGTTCACGTTCTTGCAACTGCTCGACGCGGACGACGCGGCGGGCGGCGGCCTTTCGTTTGCGGTGCCGCACGTGGAGATCCAGGATTGGCCGGCGTTGAAGTTCCGCGGACTGCACCTGTGCATCTTTCACGAGACGCCGCCGGAGATGATCGAGAAGGCGATCCGGCTCGCGGCGTTCCTCAAGTTCACACACGTCGTGCTGGAGTTCTGGGGCATGTTGCGGCTCAACGCTCTGAAGGAACTGTCGTGGCCGGAAGCGTGGCCAAAGGCGCAGGCCGGCAAGCTGGTCGGCATCGCGCGGAGCATGGGTATGGAGGTCATTCCGATGTTCAATTCGTGGGGTCACGCGACCGCCTGCCGCATCAAACACGGCCGGCACGTCGTGCTCGACCAGAATCCGCGGCTCGCGCCGCTGTTCGAGCCGGACGGCTGGACGTGGTGCCTGACCAACCCGCGCTCGCAAGACCTGCTGCGGCGCGTGGCCGATGAACTGATGGAGTTCGCCGGGCCGGGGCAGTATTTCCACATCGGCTGCGACGAGGCTTACTCGCACGCGACGTGCGACCGTTGCCGCCAGACCGACCGCGTGCAACTGTTCGCCGACCACATCAACAACCTCGCCGCGCATCTGGAGAAGCGCGGTCGGCGCGCCATCATGTGGGGCGACCCGTTGCTGGAGCGCGCAAAATGGCCGGGCGGGTTTGCCGCCAACGGTTCGCCGACGCTGCCGACACACCTCGCGCTGGATCGCATCTCGCGCAAGATCGTGATCGCCGACTGGCATTACGACGTGAAGGGCGAGGTTCCGACGCTGGCGCATTTCCGCGAGCGCGGCTTGGAGACGATCGCGTGTCCGTGGAACTCGCCGGCCAACATCCGCGCACTGGCCAAGGCTGCCATCGCGAACAACAGTGCCGGCCTGCTGATGACGACGTGGCATCACCTCGTCCAGAGCATCCCGACGCTGCACTACACCGCCGCCTGCGTGTGGTCGAAGGACCAAGCTGCGCTCGGTCTGAGGCAAGCCGAAGGCTCCCTTTCCCGCGCCGCAACAGCCTCCATCCTGCGCAAGCTCGTGCCGGCCGACGGCAAGTTCGACCGCGCCGGCTGGAATACATTCGAGCTGCCGGCGGAAGTTGATTAGTAGCCATCACGCTCCGCGTGATGATAACTCTTTGGATTGATATTATTCGTCACGCGGAGCGTGACGGCCACTATGGAGAAGGACATGGACGACGCAAGACGTGAAGCCGAACATTTCGTGAACAATGAGAAGGCGTTTCATCTCGGCGTGCTGCCGACCGAGCAATCGCATCCCAAGACGCGCGGGCTGGCCGAGGTGATCGCCAAGGATACGCGCGCGGGAATCCGGATGCTGCAGACCGTGGATGAGGACGTGACAGCGGCGGCGCGGAGGGTGTTCGCGACGGACGAGTTTCGGAAACTTGTCGAATCGCTGACGTCAACGCTTGACCGTGGTGGCCGGATTTGCTTCAGCGGCTGCGGTGCGACGGGACGGTTGAGTATATTGCTGGAGGCGGCTTATCGCGCGTCGCAAGGCCGGGATGGCGCATTGAGCATCATGACAGGCGGCGATTACGCACTGGTGCGGTCGGTGGAGTTTTTTGAGGACTACATGACCTTTGGCCGCCAGCAGGCCGTGGAAGCGGGTCTGGGGCGCGGCGATGTGCTGGTGGCAATCACGGAGGGCGGCGAAACGTCGTCGGTGATCGGCACGGCGTGGCAGGCGTTGGAGGCGGGCGCGGAGGTGTTCTTTGCCTGCAACAACCCGATGGACGTGCTGGCGGCGCACGTGGAGCGCTCCCGGCGCGTAATTGAGGAGCCGCGCATCGTCAAGCTCGACCTGTCGTCCGGCCCGATGGCCATCGCAGGCTCGACGCGAATGCAAGCGACCACGTCGGAACTGCTGGTGATCGGCGCGGCGCTGGAGATGGCGCTCATCCGCCACCTCCGAACGTCGCAGCCGGCAAGCGCGGAGAATTACGCGGCGCGCTTCGAGTCGCTGCTGCGCGACCTCGCCCAACCATCCGCAGTGGAAGCGATGGCGCGGTGGGTGGAGATGGAGGAGTCGGTCTGCCGCGGCAAGAACGCGATGACCTATTTCGGCAACGACTTCCTGCTCGATATCTTCACCGACACCACGGAGCGCGCACCGACGTTCTCGCTGCCGCCGTTCCGCAAGTGCGATGACGCGCGCTCGCCGCGACCGATGGCGTTCGTGAAGAACCCGCTGTATTCGACGGCCGAGACATGGCGACGGATGCTCGGTCGCGAACCGCGCTGCCTGACTTGGGACACGGCTCTCTACCAACAAATGGGCGCGGCGGAACGCATCTGGCGAAACCCGCCGGCGCTGAACTGCGCGGAGCTTTTCAAGTTCCTCGTCGGCAACGAAGACGATCCCTCGCGCTACTCAGGCGCAGGCGACTGCGCGGCGCTGGTGCTGGCCGGCGCGGAGTGCGCGAGCAGCGGGCCGGGCACGGCTTTGGGTGACGCGTTCGCGGCGGCTGCGGCGAAATTCCATGCACGTGCGGTGTTGGCGGTCGGGCCAACGGCACCCACTGGCAATGTCTGCCACGTCGGCTGCAAGTTGCCGCCGTCACCAATCCGGCTCTGGGACCATCTCGCTATCAAGCTCGTGCTCAACACCATCTCCACCGCCACCGCCGCGCGTCTCGGCCGCGTGGTGAGTAACTGGATGTCTTACGTGGAGACGAGCAACAAGAAGCTGATTGACCGTGGCACGCGACTGGTGGCGGAGCTGGCCGGGTTGGATTACGCCGAGGCGTGCTACGAGCTGCACAAGAGTCGCGCACAGCTCGCGCAGACGCCCGTGGTCGCCGGCGAGCGGCTGTCGCCCGTGGCGGTAACGCTGGAGCGGCTGGGCAAACAGAAAGCTGCCGAAGGAAACAAATCATGAAACTGCTGAGGCTCTTGCAAAACTTGGGCGCGTTGATGAAGCCGAAGGCTCTGGACTGCTGTAGGAACTACAGCTCTTGGGGCGCTTGCCGCGGTGTGGCCGATTGTCGAAAGCTGCGATGCTCGCAGCAGTCCAGAGCCTTCGGCTTTATCTTGTTGCTGTCGTTGTTCGTTGCGTCGGCGCCGGCTGTCAACGCGGAGTTGGTTCGCGTTACAGATGGCAGGCTGCAGGTCGGCCTCGATTCGGCCAACGGCTCAGTGCGCGAGTTGATTCACGACGGCTATAACCAGATCGCTGACAACCCTGCGCCCTTGGGCCTGTGGCAAATGACGGTCGGCAACGGCGAGACATCGCAAGAGTTGACCGCCGAGCGCGCAGGGTCGCCGAAGATCGAGACTATGAGCGGCGCTCAGCCCGGCTTGCGGCTGGTGTGGGACAAGGTTACAGCCGGCGAGATGGAGCCGTTGCGCGTGGAAGTCTCAGTCCGGCTCGGCCAGCAGGACGCACCGCTCAGTCGCTGGGAACTGTCGGTCACGAAGCCGAAGAGCGTCCGGTTGAAGCAGATTCGATTTCCACGAGTCCCCGGTTTGCGGGAGCGAGCCAGCGAAATCCTTGCCGTCCCCAGGGAGCTGGGTGTCCTGAGTCGCGACCCGCGCACGCTGCTCCAAGGCAAAGCCAACAAAGGCACGCGAATCTCGTGGCGCTATCCGTGGTCCATGTCGCTCCAGTGTCTCGCGTTCTATCAGCACGACGGCCCCGGATTCTACGCGGCCTGCGACGATACTGAGGGCTATCGCAAAGATTTCGCGGTTTGGGGCGATGGAAAAGGGCAGGTCCACTTCGAGATTCTGCACGAGCCGGAACAGGAAGCCGCCGGGATGACAGAGTTCCGGCTTCCGTTCGCGGTCGTGCTCGGAGCGTTTCGCGGTGACTGGACGACGGCGGCGCAGATTTATCGCGAGTCGCCTTCGGCCAAGACCTTCGCCGCGCGTGGACGGCTTCATCGGGGACTTACGCCGGCGTGGCTGCAACAGACCGGCCTGTGGCTGTGGAACCGTGGCCGGTCGCAGCAAGTGCTGGGGCCGGCGACGGTGATGCGAAAGCATCTGCAAGCGCCCGTGAGCATCCTGTGGCATTGGTGGCACAATTGCCCCTACGACGCCGGTTTCCCCGAATACTTGCCGCCGCGCGAAGGCGCGGAGCCGTTCAAGGCCGCGCTCGCGGCGGCGGAGCGGCAGGACGTGCGCGCAATCCTCTACATGAACCAACGCCTTTGGGGAACGCAGACGCGAAGCTGGACCAACGAGTGCGCCGAGGTGTATGCGGTCAAGGAGAAGGACGGCAAGGTCCGCACGGAGGTCTATAACGTTTTCATGAAAGCGCCCTGTGCGCCAATGTGCATTGGCACGCGATTCTGGCGTGACAAATATGCCGGTCTCGCGCAGGAAGTCCTCTGCGACTTGAAGCCCGCCGGTGTTTACATGGATCAAGTCGGTGTGTTGGCGAGTTGCTACGACCCGACCCACGGTCACATCCTGGGGCCGGGCCGGTATTGGACCGATGGTCTCGCGATGCTGGCCACGGAGATTCGCGATCGCACGTCGAAGCGAGGTCCCGTTGGCCTCGGAGGCGAGTTTTGCGGCGAGCCTTGGATTGGGAACATTGACATGACGCTGGCCTTGAGCGTGAGCCACGACCGTCTCGGCGCGTCGCCGGTTTGGGAACCCATCCCGTTTTTCCAAGCCGTCTATCACGGCCACACCGTCGTCTTTGGCAGCATGGCCGGGCTGGCGCATCCGCCTTACGACGAGAAATGGCCGCAGGAACTCGCGCCGCCGGGACGCTTGACGTTGCTGGACCGGAAGTTCGCCAAGCAGTTTTACCTGGATCACGCGCGCACTTTCGCATGGGGCATGCAACCGATGCTCGCCAACTTCCTTCCCTCGCATCTGAAGGAACGCGCCGAGGAGATTGATTTCGTGACGCGCATGGTTCGCACACGAATGCGAACGCTGAAATACCTGCTCCACGGCACATGGCTCCGCCTGCCGCCGCTCGACGTGCCACAGCAGGAGATTGATGTCGCCAAGATCGGGACCTACACGCCGCTGAAGGAGTCCAAGCGGACCTATCCCGTGGCGCTGGCCGGCGCGTGGCGCGCGCCGGACGGTAACGTGGGCATCGCACTCGCGAGCATCAGCGACGAGAAGCTCAGCCTGCGTCTGCCGATCAACGCGAACGCGTATGGCCTGAAGGACGGTTGCGCGGTGTATCGCACCGACGAGACCGGCCGGCATCGCGTGGGACGGTTTGACGTTCGTGATCCGGTTGTGCGGCTGGATTTGCCGCCACGGGCCATTTGTGTGCTGGAACTGTGTCCGGCCAAAAAGTAGTCCTCACGCTCCGCGTGATGTTGGTTTGATATTTTCCGTCACGCGGAGCGTGACGACTACTATGATGTGCCGATTGAACAACGCAGTCTTGATCGCGTTGAGCGCGATGGTCGCTCAGGCGGCAGGCTTGGTGACGCCTGAGATTCTCCCGACGCCGAAGCGGCTGGAACTGGGCAAAGGCGAGTTGGCGATTCGGGACGGCTGTGTGGTCGCCGGCTCCGAAGCGGGCTACGCGGCTCAGGCGATCGCAGAGCGTCTCGCGGCGCCCGTGGTTCGCCAGCCACGGCCGGGTTGCGTTGCGATCACCCTGCGGCTCGATCCGCAAGCGCCCTTTTCGACAGGACTCAGCCGCGACCAGCACCCTGAGGCTTACCAGTTGACGATCCGGCCCGACGGCGTCGAGATCGTGGCGCTTCGCGCCGAGGGACTTTTGCGGGCGGCGGCCAGTCTGCTCCAATTGGTGCGAACCGAATCGGGCGTCAGCCGGTTGCCCTGCCTCTCGATCACAGACTGGCCCGATTTTCGTTACCGCTGCGCATCGGACTGGCTGGTGAACGTCGAAGTGAACCGCTGGGCCTACGATTGGGGCGACGGACCGCAACCGTATTTGGCCCGGATCAAACGGAAACTCGACTTTTGCTTTCTCTACAAAATCAACCAGGTCTGGTTCGACGGCTTCGGTTGGAACGTGGACCGTTTTCCGGGCTATGCGGCCTTGATGCGCGAGTGCAACCGCTACGCCCGACAGCGCGGGATCAAGCTCACCTTTGCCGGCTATGGCGGCGGTTACGGCACGTCGTATCAACAGGGCGGCATCTATCGTCACGGCTACTTCGGTCAGACCTTCTTCAACCGGCGGCCCTATCCGGGCGGCCCGCAGTATCCCTGCCGCGGCATGGACCGGGTGGAAATCAGCCGCGCCTACGGAACCTGTCTCTCGAACGAGGACCTGGCCCGCGCCAAGCTCGCCGAGTTGAAACGCTTCGTATCGGAAGTGGAACCGGGTTTCCTCTACATCCACGACATTGACAGCGGAACCTATGCTGCTGCGCGCGATGCCTGGCGCCTTCGCTGCGACGAGTGCCGGCGCCGCTGGCCGAGCGACGACGTCGAATCGCCCCAAGGCCAGGCCGGCGCCATGGCGTCCTGGTATGCGAAGGTCCGCAAAGCGCTCGATCCAATCGCGACGACCGGGGGATACCGCGCCGACCGCGACTTGACGCTGATCTTCATCTCGCCGCTCTACGCCGCCTACTACGAAACGAATCCGCCCGACGTCTGGAAGCGTGAGCTTGATTACTTCCGCACGGTGAGCCGGTTCATGGGCGTTTCGCGAAACGTTCAGTTCGGCGTGCGCGAGCTGTTTTACGCGCCGGGTGGCGGCAGGAAAATCGCCGAGCTTCGTGCGGCGCTGGACGAGGCCGGCAATGGACACGCCCCGCACGTGATCTCGTTCATGGGCGGCGACAATTACTACAGCGACGACCTGCTGAACTTTTCCGGCATCATGGCGCCGTTGTTTGAGGGAGCGGAATCGGTCTGCCTGTCCAACGGCGGGCTGCACGAGGAGCCTGTTCAAGTGCTCAACGCCGAATTGCTTTGGAGCGGCGCGGCAGGGGGGCATCGTGAGCAGCCACCCGACGAGCCGGCGGCCCGAAAGCTTCGCGACCAACTGGCAAACGGCCGCCATCGCCCGGCCGCCGTGTTCGGTCCCGGCCAGCTTTTGGACCGTATCTGCCGTCGGCTCTGGGGCGACGCGGCCGGCGCAGCGATGTATCGCGCCTGCATGGCGGGCGGCGAGTCCGGCGATGGGCCGGTGAGCCACGTCTGGTTCTCCGTGACCCGCGATGTCCAGCGACTTCAGACAGGCACGCTTCCCAAGGGCACGAGCTGGCAGGATATGCGCGACCGCTGGCTGCGGCGCCTGGCCAGCACGCAGGAGGTGCTCGGACATGCCGAGCGCGCTGCAAGGCTGACACCCGACGAAGACGTCGCTTGGTTCGCACGATGCCTCGATGTCGGGTGCCGCTTCGGCGAAGTCATGCTCTTGGCCACCGAGCTTCGCATCCAGAGCGACGAAAGCACCCGTTCACGCCTGGCCAAGGCCCTCGACGATCTCGAATCGCGCGTGCGCACACGGTTTCGTTTCGAGAAAACCGACGTTCTCGGTGGCGACCCCGGCTGCTGGTTGGAGACGATCGGACATCTGAGAGAAAACAAGAGATGGTGATTATGAAAACCAAATTGCTCGTTTTAATCGTTGTCGCGTTATTGTGTTCGCCGTTGGCTGGCGTGCAGGCAATCGAATCACCCAAGTTGATCTCGCCGTGGACGCCTGTGACGGTGAAGACCAATGCGTCCGGCGTCGAGGTCGGCGTCTGGGGGCGAACGCACAAGCTCGCCAGCGCGCTTCCGAACTCGATTGTCACGGCGGGCGGTGAGATTCTGGCCGCGCCAATCCGACTCGTCGGCAAAGTCAGCGGCAAGCCGATCGAGTGGAAGCGCGGCGGCAACTTCGTGTTTCGCGCCGACAAATCGCACGCCATCGTCACCGGCTGGCAGGCGGGCGATGATCTTATCGTCAACACGACCACCCGGATCGAGTTCGACGGCCTGATGCGCGTGGACCTCGTCGTGCTGCCGCAACGCAAGATGACGCCGAAGCTCGAACAGCTCTGGCTGGAGGTGCCGATCAAACGCGAGCGCGCCAGCCTGTTCCACTACTTCCCCGGCCATTGGGGCAAATCAAAGAACAGCGGCGAGTTGCCGGAAGCCGGCCTCACGTTGGCCTTCAAGCCGTTCCTGTGGCTCGGCCGCGAGGACAGCGGGCTAGGCTGGTTCGCCGAGTCGGACAAAGGCTGGCTACCGCAGGTGGCCGACCGCGCCATCGAGATCGTCCCGCAAGGCAGTGAAGTGTTGCTGCGAATGAGGCTGCTCGACTCGACGGTGAAGCTACCGGTCACGTTCACGTTCGGCTTCCAGGCGACGCCGGTGAAACCGTGGCCGAAGGATTTCCACGAGTGGCGCATCTGGCACGTGCCGCAACTCGGCGTTGGCTCCACGCTGCCCATCCCGAAGGAATGGTGGCTCTGTCATCGCGCGTTCCCCGACCGCAACCCGCTCGCGACGCTCGACCGCGGCGCGAAGCTTGGCGCCAAGACGGCGGTGTTTCACGAAGACTGGGTGCCGATCCAGAACTACCCGATGACGTTCCCGGAGACTGACTTCAAACGCATCGTCAGCGCGTGCCACCAGCGCGGCATGAAAGTGCTCGTCTATCACGGCTACGAGTTCTCGCCGCTCGCGCCGCAATGGGCGGAGTTGCACGACGAGATTCTGGTGAAGAACGCCAAGGGCGATATCACGGGCGGCTGGTATCGTCATCCGGAGCAGCGCGACTACGTGGTCTGCTACAACAGCGTCTGGCGCGACCGGCTCGCCGACGGCATCGAGCGCGCGATGAAACGCTACGGCTTCGACGGCCTCTATCTCGACGGCACCGTCGAGCCGTGGGCGTGTTGCAACGAGCGGCACGGCTGCGGTTATCGCGCCGCCGACGGCACCCTGCGGCCGACGTATCCGATCTTCGGCGTGCGGCAGTTCATGCAGCGGCTCTACGGCATGGTTCATCCGCGCGGCGGCCTCATCAACGCCCACCAAAGCACCTGCTGCGCGACGCCGACGCTGGCGTTTGCCGACTCGTATTGGGACGGCGAGCAATTCGCCGGCGGCGAGCTGTCGGGCGATCCGCTGAAAAACCTGCCGCTGGGCGCACTGCGGGCGGAGTTCATGGGTCGCAACTTCGGCGTGCCGTGCGAGTTCCTGGCCTACGAACGCCCGCCGCAGTGGACATTCGATCACGCGCTCGCGTTCTCGATGCTGCACGACGTGCGCGTGCGCCCCTGCGGCGTTGCCTCGCTGGAAAAGATGTCGCCCATCTGGAACGTGATGACCCGCTTCGGTGTTGGCAAGGCCGAGTGGCATCCGTATTGGGAAACGAAACCACTGGCGACCGCCCAGCCGGACTCGGTGAAGGTGAGCCTGTATCTGCATCCCGGCGCGAAAGGAACAAAAGGCCGCGCGTTGTTCGTCGTCTCCAACCTCTCCGCCGACCAACCCGCGACGGCGGAAGTCGCGGCAGATTTCAGCCGCATGGGAGTGAAAGCCAAGGCTGCGACCGATGCTTTGAGTCGCGAAGCATTGAGATGCGCCGACGGAAAACTGACCGTCCCGCTCCAGCCTATGCGGATGCGCATGGTGTGGGTGGAATAGCCGAGGCGGTGTGATCCAACGTCTTCACCAAGCCATGAAGAACTATCGCGCCCGATACAAGAGCGAGCTGCTGGAGCGCATCGTGCCGTTCTGGACGACGCATGGCATTGATCGCGAACACGGCGGCTACTTCAGCGTCGTGGGACGCAAGGGCGAACTGCTGGAAGCGGAAAAATATCTGTGGATGCAGTGGCGCGCGGTCTTCATGTTCGCCGCGCTCTACAACTCGCCTTACTCGCGCCCGGAGTGGCTACAGCACGCGCGACGCGGGTTCGACTTTCTGAGCAGGCATTCGTTTCGGCCCGACGGGCATTGTTATTTCTCGCTGAAGCGCGACGGCTCGCCGGGTCTGCGCGAATTCGGCGGCTACACGGTCTTCACCGATTCGTTCGCGGCCATCGGCGCAGCAGAGTTGTTTCGGGCCGACCCGCAGCCGCGCTATCGCGAGATTGCGTTGCAGGCAACGGCGAGCTATCGCGCCGGTTTCGCGGCGGTGGAGAAAGGTGGCGCGATGTCGCTGGCGCACCACATGATCCTGACCAACGTGCTGTTCGTCCTTCAGCGGGCGTTGCGGACCAAGGACTACGAGGGTGCCCTGCGTCAGGCAACCGAGACAGTGCTCAATCATTTCTGGAGCCGCGAGCACAAGATGATGTTCGAGAGCATGCCAGCCGACGGCAAGCCGGACCTCAGTTCCGGCAACGGCCGTCTGCTGAATCCCGGCCACGCGCTGGAGGGCATGTGGTTTGTCATGCAATACGCCGAGAGCGTGAACGACCGCGCGATGATCGCGCGATGCCTCGAACTGACCCGTGCCATCCTGCAATACGCGTGGGACCCGATCCACGGCGGCATCCTGTATTTCAAAGACGCGCGCGGCTTGCCGTTGCTCGAAGGCAGGCAATACCTCAAGACCTGGTGGAGCCAGAACGAGGCATTGATCGCGTGCCTCTACGCATGGAAACTCTCTGGCGACGAGTTCTTCGCGGAATGGTTCCGGAAGATTGACGCGTGGGCGTGGAAGTATTTCCGCGACCCGGAGTTCCCGGAGTGGTATCCGCACGTCCTGCCGGACGGCACGCCGTTCATGTTCTGCAAAGGCACGATGTTCAAAGGTTTCTTCCATCTGCCCCGCTGCCTGATGATGTGTGCGCAGATGCTGCCGAAGTAAAAAGAGACAACGATCATGAGAATCAAATCGCTAGCGTTGTTTGTCGTCACGCTCTTGTGCGTGTCGTT
>Ga0163199_1001802_pt1 | contig 13230 bp, 9 predicted proteins | sample PL_2010_150m_FD_113537 | JGI IMG/M metagenome (GOLD analysis project Ga0163199, IMG submission 113537) | Freshwater microbial communities from Powell Lake, British Columbia, Canada to study Microbial Dark Matter (Phase II) - PL_2010_150m | ecosystem: Environmental > Aquatic > Freshwater > Lake ... | reverse complement strand
TTACGAAATACGGAATACGCAATATGTTTTTCCGCTTTCACGAAAAACAGAATCACCAATACGCACCCCAAGGCAAGCGGCGCGTACATGCGGGCTTCTTGCGAGTAGTAAACGTGGAAAGGCGAGAGCGCAGTAAGCAGCATTGCCAACAGCGCCGCGCGCTTGCTAAAAAGTTCTTTAGCAATGGCATACACCACTACAACCGTGATCGTGCCAACGAAAACCGAAAGCATCCGCACGGCAAAGGGCGATTGACCGACTAACTGCATCCACAAATTTAAACCAGAATAATAAGCAATGGGATGCACATCGGCGGCAGCCCCTTGCACTTGAGTCAACGTGCCAACCAACATCGCACTAAAACCTTTTTCGGCGAACAACACAGCAAAGGCTTCGTCATACCAAAGCGGGCGCGAATTTAAATTGATGACGCGCAAGACGAAGGCAATGAACAATGAACAATGAACAATGAACAATGAAGATCGGAGACGCTTGCCCCCGTAGCGAAGCAGAGTGGGGTTGGAGATTAGATTTTTCATCTCGTCACTTCGTACACAACCGTCGTGCCGCTTGCAAAAACTCGCTTCAAATAATTCGCCGAGTCGGGATTGAACGATCCAAGTTCGCGCTCGCGCGGGCTATAAAAAACAAAACGGCAACCACATTGCGCGAGCAATGTCTTGCGTTCATCATCACTCATCGTCGAATAAAATTTTTCTACGTGTTCCACTTTCGTTCGATAATTCGCTGTCTCGATAGGATGACCGAGATAGACGCGATGACCGATGCGAGCCGGGATCACGTTGCCTGTTTTTTCTGAAGTGAAGATCGTCTCTTGCCATTGAGAATTTGTCTGTAACCAACTCATCGCATTCATCATATCGGCAGAATCAAAAAGAGTCGCGTTGCGCGTCAAGGTGATCAGCGCGCCGCCAAAGGTGAGATATAACGATGAGGCAGAGGCGATCAAAATGATCAACATAATGACTAGCCCACGCGCACGGGGATATGGATACCGTACCCGCGCCGCCACGCCCTTCAGCCGTCTCAAGCGCGGCATCAGAGTCGCCACACCCATCGCCGCCAAGACCGAGAGCGGCGCCCATGCTCCTTCAGTAAAGCGGCGTTGAAATTGAGTCGGCAGGTAAATTAGCACGGCAACGGCAACCATCCAGATCAGCAGCAACCATGATTCATTCGGCGCACGCCTGATCAGTCGCCAAACTCCGAAAAACGCTAACGCGCCGACGATCCCGATCCCCATCACATAATATAGAGGCGAAGGCGAGAGCATGATCAATTGCCCCGATGAACTTTGCCAAGTGGCGTCGCCCCAAAACGTGAACGCAGAATAAATCAACAACGGTGCTTGCGAGATCGCCATGAAACTTAAGCCAACAAACTCACGCCAAATAATTTTACGCCGTGACATCCAAGCGGTGATGGCATATAAGCCCAACACAACATCCAGGATGCCAACGGCGAAGGGTTGAAAATATAAAATCAACAAAGCGGTGATGATGGTAACGATCATGTCGCGCGGTTTGCCATCTCGCTGAAAATTTAGAAACGCCAGCGCCCCCGACCACATCAGCGCGAACACGGCAGTGAAGTGTGGAAAGGTAAGCAACGAAAAGAATCCGTAGAGATCGATCAACCAAAAATCAATCGGCGAGACATTGGAATCGGGCAACCCGTTGAGGGCAAGCATCAACCAACCCAAACCCGACCCCAACGAAAAAAATAAAAAGGCAGTGCGCCGCAAGGCGATTGAAAATAAAAATCGTGAGGCAAACGCATACAGGGTGAGGGACATCCACACGCCACACGCAACGCGCGCGATTTCATAAAGCGCAGACGGCTTGAGTGGAACGATTCGCCCAAACTGTCCGATGAAGATGTAAAACAATTTAACATACGAAGGCGGGATCGATTCGTGCGTGTGCAGAATGGGGTAGGTCCACTCGCCGCGCAAGCCGCTGTGTATGCTGGCAAGATGCACGTTGTAATCCATGCGATCAAATACCGCGCCGCCAAAAATTTTATCGGGCGTTTGCGCGAGATACCCGGTGAGGTAAGGGATCGAGGAGAGGGCAATGATCAAGAAGCTGGCGATGATCGCCCAACGCCACTCGGCGCGAGTCACGTTGCCCATTCTAGCTCCCGAAGTCATAAAGGAAAATGGTGATGCAAGGATAATCCGTGCGCTCAATTATCTTTGAGGCGTTTGCTATAACCCAATCCGCATGATCTTTCGTCACGGCTTGCGTCACTTGATCAAACGGCTGACACGCCGCCAACAAGTGAGTCGAGTCTTGAATGTGTGGTGTGAAGAGCCAGACGCGTTTCGCATTGCCTTTGAGATCGTTTATTTTATAAAGAGTGTTCTGCCCTTCCGTGATTCCTTTGAAAGGCAACTTGCCTTGATAGTAAAGGAAGAACGGCAGGAACTGCTCAAAGTGTGGCGCGATGATCACATCGCCTTCGCGCTCACGCGATTGTAGATAGGTGATCGATTCGCGCCAGCCTTCTTTGGCAAAAAATTTTTGGTCGAAGTAGATGCGAGTCACGTTAACTGCGCTGATGACGATCAAGGCGATCAGCATGGCGTTACGCCAACGCCCAAAGCGAGTCACTCCGGCGACGACCAACAACAGATAGCCCAACGCCGCCGCCGAGATGTAACGATCCACATACATTTTGAGGCGATAGGATAAAACAAAGGCCACCGCGAGCGGCAACACGCACCACAGCAGAATCAGCCAACCCTGTTTCAATTGTTCGCGGGCGGCTGACCGCATCCCCGTGAAGAAGGCAAGAAAAAATAAAATCAGAGAGAGAACGATCCAGATCGAAAATTCTTCGGTGTAGACCAAACTGAAATTCCACAAGGTCTTCAACACATCGAACAGCGTTGGCACAACTTGCGCGGCGGAAGCGACGTTGCTCACCTTCAACACCACGACGCTCCACCACAACCAGATCGCCAACGGGATGCCAGCGATGATGTGGGTGATCGCCCACGGCGCAATTAATTTGTGATGACGCTTGAAGTTGAGTAAGATGAAGATGAACTGGGCGAGCGGCGCGGCGAAGGCGAAGTGATGAGTGAAGATGCCGACGAAGGTGAAGATGCCGAGCAGAAAAAAATAAAGTGGACGCCGCCGATTCAACAACAAGCCGAATGCCCAAAACGATCCGGCGACTCCTAACAGCATCACGCCATACATCGTGGAGAGGCGCGAGAACCAAATTAAAAATGGGTTGAGGGCGAACAACCACAGCGCGGCGATGCCTGCCCACTGCCCCAACCACTTTTGCGCCAACGCCGACATAATGGCGACGGTGATCACGCCACAGAACACCATCGGGATACGGGCTAAGGTTTCGCTTAATGGATTCACAAACGGACGCAGCATCAAAAATAAAAGCGGCGAGGAGTGTAGTCCTTCGAGGGCAATGCCGCGCAGACTCGCGTCGAGAGGAAAGCGAGCAAGATAAACGCGATCTATTTCATCGAAACTGAAACTTTGCGATCCGAGATAGAGGGTGCGGGCTAACGTTGCCAATAACAGGATAGCGGCGGCAAACCACAAACCTTGAGCATTGTTATTCCGAGCGGCGAAGCCGCGAGGAATCTCGTTGGTTATCAACAGAGATTCCTCGTCGCGAAGAACGCTCCTCGGAATGACATGTTTGGATTCGTTCACAATCAAGATTCCCGTTTCGGTCTAAAGACGATCATCGCCGCTAACAAACTTAATGGCAGAGGCAGATAGACTTGCCATTGTTCGTCGCGCCCCTTCACTGTGAGGGCGAACAACATCCAAATGCCGATGAACAGAATCAATTCTGTCATTACAATCCACACATTTGCTTTCGCGCCGAAACGATCTGCCATGACTTTGAACATATAAAACAGCGCGGGCAGCATCATCACGTAATTGGTCGTCGCAGTGCGGGTGACGATCATGTTGGTGATGATCAACGTCAAGGCGATCACCCAATCGAGTCGGGCACTGTCTTGATCGCGCTTTACCTGCCACCATTCCCACAACAACCAAGCCAACAAAATGCCGATCATTCCCCATTCCACTGTTGGATCCAAAAGAGGGAAAACGGTTGTCGTCAAAATGTTAATCGGCGAGCCGATGTGGGTGTAGTTGGTGTAATCGGCTAATTGCGTTTGCATGTCGAATAACCATGACGGCAATAAGGCAAACGATATGCTCAACAGAACTAGCATGGTGATCGTGAGTGATGCCGCCAACCGCCAGCGTTTGTTGAATAGACTCCACAAACCGACCAGGGGCAAGATCAAAAACAGCATCTGTGGTTTTGCCGAAGCAAGGGCTAAGGCGATTCCGCCTAATACATCACGCCTCTCCTTGATCGCCCACAAACCTAAAACGATCAACAACGCGGCAATGCCGGCGAACTGCACCAAGAGGATCGTCCGCGTGCCGTGATAGAAAATGATCGTCCACAAAACGGTGAACGCCAAGACGAGCGGCGGCGGCGACCAACGATAGAGGCGCAAGCTGAAGATCGTCACCGCCACGAGCGCAAATTCCAGAGCCACAATGCCAATCGCCTGCGCCCAATCCCAGGTGAAGAAGGTGAGCGGCAAATAGAAAAAGATGACATAGAAAGGGTAAGCGAAACGCTGTTTGTCTTCTTCGGGTTTTGCCAAACGCCCGTAAATAATTTTTTGGGCGCGATCCGTTACTTCATCACTATAGGGACTCAAGCGTTCAAAGAACCACGCCTGCGCGCCCACGTAGCGCGGAACAGAATCGTTGCCACCCGGAAAGCGCGCGGTGAAGGCATTGTGGGTGAAGATCACATCTGCGACAAAAGCAACGATCACTGCCACGAGGAGGGGAACAACGCCCAAATGATTTTTATTCATAATCAGGCTTTTAGATTCTTCCTTGCACCATAGAGACCAATACCCAACCAAATATCCACGCTACCATTCCCCAGCGCTTGTTGCGAGTCGCTATCACCACAAACGGACCGATGAGCGTATGCAGAGTGAAATACGGCGCCAACAACGGGGAAACCGCATACGCCAGCCAGGCATCATCATGCTTAACAGCCCGCCACAAACCGAAAATACCGAATGGGACTCCCCAAGGAAAAGGTGCTAAAGAGGCAGAGGCGACAATATCGGCCGGCGGCTTCCCCATTGAAAACGGATACTGATAGATCACGAGTGCCAATATCACAACAACGCCAAAGGGAATCCAGGTGCGAAACGATTCCTTGCCCCGCAGGAATTGGACGACGTGATACAACAATGGGCCCATGCCGCTTTGTGGTTTAACGGTGACAAAAATTAACCCCCATGTCGTCGGCAATAACATGCCAAGCAATGGCAGCCATTCAAGGTTTCCCTATAACACGTTGTGAAGCAAGAAAGGGGATGTGCATATCAACAGGATCGTCACAACGTCGAGGTTGCCATGCATCTGTTTGACAGTCACGATCACCAGTATCAACATACTCAGAATGCCAAGCGCATGTCCGATAAGCACAGGCAACACCGCAAAAGGTGAAATTACCACTGCCGCCCAAGGAGGTAAATAATTTAACGGTGTGTTCATTGGGTTCAATCCGCTCAACAGATCGAGCGATGACTGCCGATAGACAAACCAATCGGTATCCATTAATCTTACTTCTCCACAACCACAACCGCGGCACCGACGAAGCGATAGGGAGTCACTTTAAGTTCAGGATGATCCTTGAGCCAATTCACAAAATAGTCTGCGCCTTCGGTGAGTGGATCATACGGAAGCGGTTTACTCAAGGCCTGCGCCATTTCGTTCTTCACCGGACTTGGCACAATGAATAAAAACGAACCTTCGCTCAATCGTTGATCCAATTCTTTCACGTCACGCCCCAACACGTAATTCGGTGGTCTGGTTATATAGGGCGTGATGACCACAATGCCTTGCGGGTCGGAAAGTGCCACCGGAAGATTCCGCTCATCAACGATCTTGGCGACCTCACGCCACTGTTGTTTAACAAAGATCGGATCGTTATAAATGCGAAACGAACTGAAGACCAATCCCACAGCGATCACAGTGGATGCCGCCACCCCACCCCAACGCGGCAGGGCGGTAACACCTGCGCCGATCAACAGCGCCACCGCGATGAGCGCCGGTTCGAAATAACGATCCGCATATACCGGCTGACGAAACGAGAAGAACAAGGCAAGACTCATAGGCAGAAGAATCCACCACAGCAAAAGTTGCACCGACTCGCGTGCGCGATTCCATTCGCGCCGTGCGCCGATGATCATCAGCGTAACTAAAATTATCGCTCCCACGATCAGAGCCGGCGTCACCGTGGTAGCATCGCCGCTAAAAAAATTCCATAAAGTCTGAAATGGCGTGAAAATTGTAATGGCGGGTATCCACCAATTTGCCGAGACGTAATGGCGGCTCAAATAAAATGATCCCGCCCAAATAGCGGTGGGAATACCGGCGATCACTTGCGCCAAAAACCATTGACGAAATAAGGTCGGCTGGATTCTGAATCGCGAGAAGATGTAAGCGGCTTGCGCGTATGCGAATAAGGCGGAGAGATAATGGGTGAGATACCCCGCCATGCTTGACACTACAAATAGTATCCAACTCTTGCCACGTTCTGCTTTCCAAAACCCCCACAACGTTAACGTTCCGAAAAGCAAATACATTGCGTAAGGTCGCGCATCACGCGCGTGCCATACCGCAAAAGGCGAGAGGGCAACGATCATCATGGCGATGATCGCTTGCCACTGACCAAACATCGCGCGCCCCAAACGATATATGAGGGCGAGTGCCAACCAGCCAATAAACACGCTCGGCAAACGAAAACCGAATTCACTTGCGCCAAAGAACGGCAAGAATAGTTTATTGACAACATAGAATAAGGGCGTGACATCACTGAACTCTTGCAGTGCCGTCCAGATATTTAGCCAGGTCGTGTTAACCACCCAGCCCCATGAATAGGCTTCGTCAAGCCAAAAATTTTCGCGCCCCAAGAGGTGGACGCGCAGAAAAAAGCCGGAGAGAAGAATCAAGAATAAAGATAAACGTTTCATTTGCCAATCACGATCAATGCCAGACCGGTGAACTTATAAATCCGAATCGGGATCGAAGGATTATCTTTCACCCACTGCTTGAAAAATGGTGACCCGTCTTTCAACGGATCGAATGATTCGGATTTTGAAAAGGTGTGGTTTGAATCATAAGGGCTGCGTAGGACAAATATAAATGGGGTCTTGCTCGCCAGATCGGAAAGTTCATTGCCATCACGGGCAAGCATATATATCGGCGAGATATACGGCGAGAGCGCCAACGGCGATTCGGGATCGGGGACGCTAACGGGGAGTTGAAGCGATTCGATCTTCTTCGCCGCGCCGCGCCAATCTTCCTTAGCAAATTCGGGATCGAAATAAATGCGCGATGAGCTAAACAACATACCGATGATGATTAAGGCGATCACATAGCGCCCCCACGCGCGCGGCAGTTTCATCAGCCCCATCGCCGTCAATAACATCACCGGCAGAATCGTCGGTTCAAAATATCGATCCACGTACGATGGTTTGCGAAGCGAGAACAGCCATGCCGTGACGATAGGCAGAATCAAGTACCATAACAAAAGAGGAGTAACAGAGGAGGTTGACCGCGCCCCCGTGATCATCAGAGCCACGATCAATATGATCCCGATGATCATCAACGGAGTCCAGTCTGTCGCATCACCGCTAAAAAAATTCCACAATGTTTGCAGCGGCGTAAGCAAAGTCACCTGTGGAATCCATGCCATGCCGGCAATACCTTGTCGGGTGGAGATGAAAACAGCGATCCAAATAATAACCGGCACGGCGGCGGGGAGTTGCGCGAGAAGCAGACGGCGAAAGAGCAACGGTTGATTACGCATCCGCGTAAGTGTGTAAGCGATCATCGCAAACGTATATAGCGCCGAGAGGTAATGCGTGATGTACCACAATGCGCTGTGAATGATGTAAGCGATCCAGCCTCTGCCGCGTTCGGCGCGAAGGAACGCCCACAACGTCAGAGCAGAAAAAAGCAAATACATTCCGTAAGCGCGCGCATCACGCGCATACCATACTGTAAAAGGAGAAAAGGCGACGAGGGCTGTTGTCAGTAACGACGTTGCTTCTTGGGTGATGGAACGACTCAAACGGTACACTGCGCCAATCGCTAACCATCCCCACATCGCGCTCGAAAAGCGCAAGGCGAACTCACTTGTTCCAAGAAACAGCAAGCTCAGCTTGAGTGGAATGTACGAAAGAGGCGAGACGTTGCTCCAATACAACATCGCGCTCCACACACCAAGCCAATCGTGCTTCACCACCATATCGTAGGTGTAAGCTTCATCAAGCCACAAGCTTTGCGCGCCCAAATCGTGAATGCGGAAAGCGAAACCGAAGAGCAGGATAGCAAATAGCCAATAGCGAATAGCCAATGGCTGATGGCTGACGGCTGATGGCATCATGTTCATTGTTTCATTGTTCATTCTTCATTGTTCATTGTTACATTCTTCATTGTTCATTGTTTCATTGATTCTTGACGATCACACTGGCTAATGAATCTTGATAGCGCACGCTCCAACCCGGTGACGCCGCCAACGCCCGCGCCAACGGTGATGCAGTTTCAACCAACACCACGCGAATATCTCGAACCTTCAACGTCCTCTCCCATCCATCGCCTGTTAGTGCAGTGTTGAGATATTCTTTGAGCAACTCATCATCGTATAGATCGGTGCGCCCATCCACGTAAACGAGTTGATCGGGATAGAGCGCCCAGATCAGATAGCCGCCGAAGTTGTAAGCGTTGAACATTTTGCCCGAAACCGGATTCGCCTTGAGATACTCTGCCGCTTTCACCGGCGCGAGTTTGGCAATCGCCTCATCGTTTGTTTTCGCGCTCATCGCGTCTGTGGTTTTGATCAACACGGCGAAGGCGATGACGACGACGATCAACCCATTAACAAGATTCGATCTCCTCGTCGTGTTAAACGAATAATCTTTAATCCTCAATCTTTGATCTTTACTCTGCAATTCTTCAACCGCCGAATTGGCATAACGCATCAAGATGGGCGCGACGACGACGGCGAAGGCGGCGACGTTGCGCCAGGCCAAAAGCGCCATCGCGGTAAAAACGGCGAACCAAAGAAAATCGGTGAGGTCGAGGCGGCGGCGCGAGAAGCCGAAGGCAGCAACAGTCGCCAATAGCATAGCAATAAACACTTGCGCTTCAGGCTGATGAAAGTTTGGCGATTGCCACTCTTGAATAAAATTTTGCAACACGCCAATCGAAACGGTGCGGAATGGATAGAACAGCATTTGCGCGCCGTAAGGGTTGATACAGGCAACTGCCGCGCAGGCGAGTCCGATAAGAACGAGATCGCGGAGTCGAAGTCTCCGACTTCGGCTGTCAACGTCTTGCCCACTTGCTCCGCTCGGGGTGCTTCGCAAGACGTTGACTCCAATTTTGATCGCTTCGCCTGCACAAACTACGACCAACAAAATAAACCCTATAGCGAATCCGCCGTGCAAGTTAACCCATAACAGCATCAAAGGCGGCAACAACCACAAGCGATTCACATCACGCCATAGATAATCGTAGAGGACATAAACAAAGATCGAGGTGAAGAGGAGCGAAAAAATTTGCGGACGCGCCGACCAATACACACCGGACGTTGTCGCCGCCAAGATAATGATGAACGCCCGCAGATAGCCGCCGCCCTCGCCGGCGCGATAGATGAAGGCAAACGCCAAGACGATCACGAAGGCAGTAGCAAGATTCAATCCGCCATACCCGCCGACGCGATAAATGATCGCCATCAAAATTTGTGAAAGCCACGAGTGATTGATCCAGGCTTGATTGAGGCGTGTGTAAGAAAACAGATCAATGGTGAGAAGGCGCGCGTTGTCGAGCATCCACGCCCCCGCGCGCAGATGCCAAAACGAATCGGTATCCACTGAGGGCTTCATCGCCATGGCGAAGAGACCGAGGAAGAGAATCAAAAATGCGAGGCGGCGAGTGGGGAGTGCCATCGAGATTTTGTATTACGAAGAAACCACCAAACTAAAATAGGGTAAAGCAATGCCAAGTAATGGGCGAATGTTGTCGAGTAGTATTGGGTGGGATCGGCGAGAGCGGGGACAAGGAGAGAAAGCCAAGCACAGGCCCACAAGACAATACGCCGCCAGCCTTTAACACGCCCCATGCTCGGCAACAAAATTAAAAAGTGATAGGGCATTAAATACGAGGCGGCTACTGTTCCGGCAGCAAGCAGACGATAGATATCATCGCCGGCAAAGATTAACATCACGATACCTAATACGCCAATGGGCCAACCTAAACGTGCCCAACCCATTGCCATCGGATGACCCAAATTAAATTCCATCCCGCCTAAAACGGTGGCAGGCCACCAACCCCAAAAAATTAGCGATAGTGCGCCAAAGATCATCGCGCCGAGAGTCCAATTGCGGCGCGAGAGAATAGCCCAAATGGTTAAGTGAGGTCGCACCAGCGCAAACGGCACAAGCCATGGCAGCCCAAACAACCCTAGCAGAGCCAATCCGTCAATCTGCCCATCCCACATCACCATAAAAATTGGCGGAGTGAACAACGCCAACGCCACTACCCACAGCTCACGTCGCTCATAGTTTGCTTCGCGGGCAGTAGCAACGGCAACAGTAACTAACATGATGCTGTTTAATACCGCTAACGCTTCGCGCACACCCAGCAAACGAAATGGCGCAACAACCCAATTCACCCAAGGGGTATTGAACAAGATCGCCCCCGGATAGAATCGCACCGTCCAATCAAAACCAAGCATCGGCAAAAGATTCACGAGTGGCGCGAGCAACAACCCGCCCAGCACCGAAACGATCACCTCTTTCCAATTAGCATGACCGCCCGACGCCCACCAGCGGCGCAGTAAGGGTTCGAGATGAGTGCGTAGCCAGACGATCACAACCCCAACTCCTGCGGCTCCACTTTGCGCGAGAGGGCGTAGAAGATGGTGTAATCGCCAATTTGTTTTTCAGAATACTTCACGCCTAAACGATTCAACCCGTCGCGGATGCGATCATTCAACGCCGGATGTTTGGTGGTGATGAAGGCAACACGCACAGAGTCGGCAACCACTTTGGAATATGGCGCGTAACGGTTATCACGCGGCGTGTGACGAAAATCTTCGTGATAGGGCAAACGCGATTCGTAGATCAATTCTTCTCGACTCAAAAACGCCAACGGAAACTCGACCCAATAATTTGTGTAACCGCGCGTCTCGCCCTGCTCGTTCAGAAATTGAATCAACTGCGGCATGGTGCGCTGATCCACTTGAGCAATGGAATCGAATTGCGTGGTGATAAACGGGAGTGACGCCGCCGACTCCACATTGCCCCACAAATTAAAAATTAGCAGCGCGCCCAACAACCCCAAAGCCGCCCGCCGATATTCTTGAGCAACTCTCTTCAACAGATCGGCGGTGAACAGCGCGAGCGGAGCTGCCAGCGGAAGAAAATAACGACCCGATGGATCGAGCCCAAACTGCGTGACGACAAAGGCGATCATCATGGTGAGACTCACGCCCACCAACATGGCACGCCGCCAATCGCGGCGCGACGTTTTCACCGCCCAGACCATCGCGCCGAGAATCACGATCATGGCTAACGGCGCGAGCGGCAATGCCAACCACTTCACCGACCACGGCGGGCGCATCCCGACGATGACCGGAAAACCTAAAATGATTAAGTTAACGAATCGCAAGGCGGGTCCACTCAACGCGCCAAAGGTCATCTCTGGCAAATGCGATCCGCCCAACTCGCTGATCGTCTCCGCGCCGAAGAGTGTGGCTTGCCACCAAGGGAAGCTACCGATGACAAAACCGAGGAAGGCAAAGAGAATAAGGGAAAGGAAGGAAATAAAGGAAACGGTTTTATGCACCTTGAAGTAATAATAGAGAAGTGCAATAGCAATCGGCGGGAAATAAATTCCGAGAAAACCGAATCCCCAAAAGCCAACGCCAGCTAATAAGCCAAAGAGAAACCACTCCACAAACCCGAAGGGTCTTAAAGACCCTTCGGGGTTAGTCTCGACAAGTCGCAAAGTCCACAACAACAAAATGTTGCCGACGAGCAGCACTTCGCCATAACCGCCAAGAGTCGCCGTGGTGTAGAGGGTGGTGAGAACGGTTGGGATGGCGAGCAGCAGCGCGGCAGAGGCGGCAACCCATTTGTCAAAAATTTTCAGCCCGAGCAAATATGTGGTGATGATCGTTCCAATATATAAAACCGTTTGCACGATCCGAATCGCTAATACCGTTTGCCCAAAAATTAAAAATGCAAAAGCGATCAACCACGCATCGAGACTGCCGAGATAAGATTGTCCATAAAAGAAAACGGGGCGCGCGCCTTGCAAAATGTGCCGCGCCATTAACGCCACAACCGCTTCGTCGGCGTTGAAGGGGAAAACATCAAAAGCAAGTAAGATCGCCTTGAGTGCAAGAGCAATGATGAGCGCAAAAATTAAGCCGAGATGGTGTCTTATAATCTGCATGGGAATCAATGAACAATGAACAATAACTCAAAACTTCAAATTTCAAACTTCAAATCTCCACGCGAAGCGTCCACGCGAAGCGTCCAATCTCTAATCTCCAATCTCCAATCTCTAATTACTAATTACTATTTACTCATCGCGTTGTTGGCTCTCGTCCTTCGCATCCTTCCCGACGCGCGCACCATTGACGATGCTTACATCACCTTTCGTTACGCGCGCAACATCGTAAATGGAATCGGGTTCGTATACAACGCGGGCGAGTATGTGCTTGGCACGACCACACCGCTTTACACAGTACTCATGGCGGCATTGTCTTTCATTCTACGCTCACAAAATTTTCCAACAATAGCTCTTTGGGTCAATGCGTTAGCCGACGCCATCACTTGCGTTTTATTGATCGCGCTTGGCGAAATTTTGAGCGGGCAAAAACGAGTCGGGGTCGCCGCCGCATTGCTCTATGCGATTGCGCCATTTAGCGTGACGTTTGCTATCGGCGGGATGGAAACATCACTCTTTGTTTTGTGGATCATCCTCACCGCCCTCCTCTACTTGCGCCGTCACCCCGCATATGCCTTGTGCGCCGTCCTCGCCCTCCTCACCCGCCCCGACGCGCTCATCTTCATCTTACCGTTATTCGCGTTTCAGT
>Ga0163199_1001800_pt1 | contig 13243 bp, 15 predicted proteins | sample PL_2010_150m_FD_113537 | JGI IMG/M metagenome (GOLD analysis project Ga0163199, IMG submission 113537) | Freshwater microbial communities from Powell Lake, British Columbia, Canada to study Microbial Dark Matter (Phase II) - PL_2010_150m | ecosystem: Environmental > Aquatic > Freshwater > Lake ... | reverse complement strand
CTCTGTATTTTCCATCTGGCCGTGCACTTTTTCTGCGCCCGGACCGATGGCCGTCAGGATCACGTCGTCACCCGTGTGAACACCGCTGTTGGAACCGCGCGCGCCCTTGTTTGGCAGATTGCCTTCACGCCAAACGGCACCCGGCACGCTCTTGTATTTTTCGTTGGCCACCATGACACCGTCGGCATTGCGGATGGTCGGCACAAATTCACCGTCCATGAAGGGGCGGAAAGTATCGTAGTGATCAGGGTAGGCACCAAAGGCCAGACGCAAGCGTCGCGAGACATCGACCTTGTTCGGATAGCCTTCTGCGTCCGGTGCCGGGTAATTGGGAAAGCCGGCCTGATCGTAGGTGCCAATCTTGTTGCGCATGTCAGCACCAGGCTCGTCGTCGTTGACTGTACCCACCACACTGACAGCGTGCGAGTGATCCGCAGTGACCAGGATCAGAGTGTTATTGCCATTGGCCTTGGCCCACTCCTTGGCCTGTTTGACCGCGCTGTCGAACATGATGGTGTCGTAAACGGCGCGCTCCGGGTCCAGCGAGTGCGAGTACTTGTCGATGCGAGCGCTCTCCACCATCAGCACGAATCCGTTCTTGTTGCGTGACAGCACTTTCAGGGCGGCCGCCATTTCTTCCGGCACATCGGGTTGATCCGGGAATTTGGCAACCGAACCCTTTTTCAGGAACTTGAGGTCGAGCGCGCCATCGACATTGCCCGTGTTGTAAAGACCGAGCAGCTTGGTCGTCTTGACATCGTCTGCAGCCGCCAGCATTTCTGTTTTGGTGATGGCCAGTTTGTAGTCTGCCTGCTTGAAACGGTCGATGAAATCAATCTCATCCCCACGCTTGGAGCCCGGTGTTGACTTGGGCAAAAAGTTGGGTGAGCCGCCGCCCATGATGACGTCGATCTTGCTGTCATAAAACATCTTCACGATGTCGTTGAAGTCAGAACGACGGCGCGTGTGCGCCACCATCGCAGCCGGGGTTGCGTCTTCAATCTCGGAATTGGTGACAGCACCAACGGCCATGCCGCGGCGTTTGGCCAGCGAGGTCAGGGTCTCCACTTTGGGATGATCCAGCGTATTGGCTGCACGCGAGCAATAGACGCCCAGCGCATTGACACAAGACTTGTGCCCGGTGGTATAGGCATGGGCGGCATTGGCCGAGTCGGTGATGATGGAGTCTGTGCCCTGAGTGGACAGCAGCGCCATGTAAGGCATGTCGTCGAGCGCCAGCTTGCCGGTGTACTTGCCGCCCTCGATGCTCCTGGACAGAATGCGCGCCGCGGTGCGGTGACCAATCGAAAAACCGTCGCCAACGAACAGGATCACGTTCTTCGCGACCCGTTTGGCGGGCGTCGCGTAAACGCTCCAGGTCACAGTGGCACTGCTCTTGCCATCGCTTGCGGCAACAACGTATTGGCCGGGCTTGCTGAGGCTGGCGTCGCGCAGCAACAGGCTGGAAACTTCCTTGCCATCTTCCCGCGTGATGAGTTCTGCCGACTTGCCCAGCGCCTTGCTGTAGTCCTGTCCGTTGACTGTGACCTTCACTTGGGCCGCGTCGACGACACCGTCAAATTCGACCTTGAAGTCAAATTTCGAGCCCGCCAGAATATCGGCACGGGTCAAGGGAAATATGGTTTGGGCGGCGCAGCTGGCCGAGAATGCAGCAGCGCAAAGAGCCACGACGAAGGAACTGGGTTTGAAAGGCATGAACATTCCGTATTTGAAACAACAAGGGCAGTCTAGGCCAGCGGCATGAAGAAATTGTGACAGTTCCGGGACAAGGCCACTGCACCACCCGCCTCACGGTGCATACTTGGCCAGAAAAGTCCGCAAATCCCTGAAGTCTGCCATGCGCGCGGTCAGCGTCTCGTGATCCCAATCCCACCAGGCGGTGGCCTCGATCGCCTCTGCGATGGCTCTCGGAAAACGTTGACGTATCACTTTGGCCGCGACGCCACCAACGATGGCATAGGCTGGCACGTCCTTGGTCACCACCGAGTTGGAGCCCACGACCGCCCCATTGCCGATGCGCACGCCGGGCATGATGACTGCACCATGACCGATCCAAGTGTCGTGCCCTAGCACCACGCGCTGCCGGCGACGCCAGGCAAAGTAGTCGGCGTCGTCCTCGGTCGCCATGCCGTACATCTTTCTGCGGTACATGAAGTGGTGTTGTGTGGGCCGCTCCATCGGGTGAAAGCCAGGGTTGATGCGCACCATCGCGGCAATATTGACGAACTTGCCGACATCGGTCGACATCAACTCACAGCCGCTGCCGAGGTAAGAGTAGTCGTCGAGCAGACAGTCATCCATGCGTGACAGCTCTCCAACCTGGGTATAGCGACCGAAACGGCAGTCGCGCACAACGGCGCTGGCTGCCAAGGTCGGGCTCACGCCGAGCTGAACAGCAGGGGGCAGGTTATAGGACTCGATGTGGGTATGACGCATGACATGCCTGTTGATGAAACACTTTCAGTAAACCCGCTTGCCGGCAACCCAGGTCTCCATCACCGTAGGCATGCCGGCGCGGTTCATGCGCACCCGCAGCAGGTCAGCACGCTGGCCCACCGCCAATTCACCACGGTCCTGCAGGCCGATGGCGCGCGCCGGATTGAGCGTCACCGTTCGCACTGCCTTGGGCAGAGTCCACTGCGCCAGATGACCCAGCATAAAAACAGCGAGCAGCAAGCTGGAGGGAACGTAGTCGGATGAGAAGATGTCCAACAGGTCTGCCTGCGCGAGTTCGGCGGCAGATACGTTGCCCGAGTGCGATCCGCCCTTGACCAGGTTGGGTCCGCCCATGATGATGGCCATGCCGGCATCACGCGCTGCCTGTGCCGCAGCCAGGGTGGTCGGAAACTCGGACAAAACGATGCCCTCTTCAACAGCTTGCTGCACGTCCGTTACCAGCGTGTCGTCATGGCTGGCCAAGGGCATGCCACGCGCCCGGCTTGCCATGACAATGGCCTGGCGGTGCGGCACGGCATAAGCCTGCTGGTCCGCTTTGCGCTGCGCGATCATGGCGTCGAATACTTCGTCGCTAAAACGCTCGTTGCGTTCGGCGTAGCGGCGATAACTCTTCAAATTGCGCCACTGGCGCTGCCCCGGAGTGTGATCCATCACGCTGACCAGTTTCAGCAGTGGGTCGTCGGCATACTGGTTAAAAACTTCAAGAATATCCGGCACCGAAATTTCGCAACGCAGGTGCAGCAGATGCTCGATGCGCAGCAGTCCTTCGTCGCGGCATTGATGCAGGGCGGCAATCGAGGTGTGCTGGGTCTGGGCCCGGGCGCCACCCTGATCCAGGTCTCCGATGACCACCGAATCAAGTACCGTCGTGATGCCGGCCGCAGCGCACTGGGCGTCATGCACGACCATGGCGGAGTGGGCATTCCACAGCACGCCGGGGCGTGGTGCCAGGTGTTTCTCCAGGTTGTCGGTGTGCAGTTCCACCAAGCCTGGCAGCAGCCAGTCGCCGGCCCAGTCCTCGGCGTCAAGGACCGACGCAGGCTCCGCGGCTATGGAACGAATGAGTTCGTCTTCCATTACCAGGCTGCCGGTGAACTCGTCGCTGGCGGTCACGATACGGGCATTTTGAATGATGCGTTGCGTCATGTTGTACTTCCCTGTCTGCTTGCTACCGGTTTGCTGTATTGCTCGACGTTCAATGAACGCGTCGCCACCGCTTCACGCACTTCGTCGTCATGGAAGATGCCAACGACAGCACTGCCCTGCTCGCGCGCAGCGCGAATCAGCGCCACCACCACGCGTCGGTTATCTGCGTCGAGAGAAGCGGTCGGCTCGTCGAGAAGCAACACCGCCGGCGCGGTGATCATGCCGTGAGCAATATTGACACGTTGCTGTTCACCGCCAGAGAACGTGGCAGGTGGCAGGTGCCATAGATGTTCCTGCAAGTTCAGCCGCTGCAACCATTGCGCGGCTTGGGCGCGCGCCTCGTCAGCCGCCACACCGATGCGGCGCAAGGGGTCGGCGACGATGTCCAGGGTTGAGACCCGCGGTATGACGCGCAGAAACTGCGACACATAGCCCAGCGTCCGGCGTCGCACCTCGAACACCTCGCGCGGCGTGGCGTTCGACATGCTGACCCAGTCACCCTGATGGCAAATGCGCACGTCACCGCTGGTGGCGCCGTAGTTGCCGTAAAGACAGCGCAGCAAAGAGCTTTTGCCACTGCCGGAGTGACCGGTCAGTGCCAGGCACTCGCCGGGTTGCACGCTCAGGTTGATACCCGAAAAAACAGGCAGTTGCAGGCCATTACGCCCGTGCAAAGTAAAGGTCTTGGCCAGGGCCAGGGCTTCAATGAGAGCGGTCATGGTGTCAGCACCGAGGAAACGAGCAGTTGGGTATAGGCATGTTGCGGGTCGTCCAGCACGCGGTCGGTCAGCCCTTGTTCGACCACGCAACCATCTTTCATGACCAGCATGCGTTGCGCCAGCAATCGCGCCACGGCCAGGTCGTGTGTCACCACCACGGCCGCAAGTTGCAACTCGCCCACCAACTCGCGCAGCATGTCGAGCAGCCGCGCTTGCACCGACACATCGAGTCCGGTGGTGGGCTCATCCATGAAGATAAGCCGAGGCTGGGTCACCAGATTGCGTGCAATTTGCAAGCGCTGTTGCATGCCACCCGAGTAGCTGCCGGGCAAATCATCAATGCGACCGGTGTCGAGTTCGACCCGCGCCATCCATGACAAGGCCTCGCCGCGCAACAGACCATAGTTGCGTGCACCCAGCGCCATCAGACGTTCGCCGACATTGGCGCCGCCCGATACGTTCATGCGCAGACCATCGCGTGCATGCTGCTCGACAAAACCCCAATCGGTGCGGGCCAACCGGCGCAATTGCGCTTGCGACATCCGGGCCAGATCGACCAGATCGCCAGGCCCGCTGGCAAGATCGGCGCGCACCTGGTAGTGCACCGAACCCTCGTCGCAGCCCAGACGTGCAGCCAGCAAGCGCAGCAGGGTGGTCTTGCCGGAGCCGGACTCGCCCACGACCGCCAGCACCTCTCCCGGATAGAGGTCAAAACTGACATCGCGGCAGGCCCAGCGGGGCTGGCCCTGCTGAACGTAGGCCTTGCCGGCGTTGCGGGCCGACAGCAGCACGGCGGGCTTCATGCAGCCTCCTGTTTTACAAGCTGCTGGCTACCAAGGTGCCCGGCCTGGCGCCGTTCTTCACAGTAGTCACTGTCCGAACACACAAACAAGCGGCTACCTTGATCATCGACGATCATCTCGTCGAGATAGCTCTCGGTAGCACCACAAAGCGCGCAGGCGTGCTCCCAGCGCTGCACTTCAAACGGATGATCCTCAAAGTCCAGACTGCGCACCGCGGTGTAGGGCGGAACCGCGTACAGGCGCTTTTCCCGTCCGGCACCAAAAAGCTGCAGGGCCGGGTTCATGTGCATTTTCGGGTTGTCAAACTTGGGGATCGGCGACGGCGACATCAGATAGCGCTCATTGACCAGCACCGGGTAGTCATAGGCACGCGAAATCGCACCCAGCTGCGCGATATCCTCGTACAACCTGACGTGCATCAGGCCGTACTCAGTCAACGCATGCATCTGGATGGTCTCGCGCCGGCGCGGCTCCAGGCGCGCCAGTGGTTCGGGCATGGGCACTTGATAAACCAGAATCTGGGCGTCGGTCAGCGCCACTTCGGGGATGCGGTGGCGGGTCTGGATCAGCGTCGCCTCCCGTGTTTTTTCGGTGCTCGCAACGCCGGTTGTGCGCTCGAAGAAGCGCCGGATATTGACCGCGTTGGTGGTGTCATCGGCCCCCTGGTCGATGACCTTGAGCACATCACTCTGGCCGATGATGCTGGCGGTGATCTGCACACCACCGGTGCCCCAGCCGTAAGCGAAGGGCATCTCGCGGGATCCAAAAGGCACTTGATAACCCGGCACGGCCACCGCCTTGAGCAAGGCACGCCGGATGCGTTTCTTTGTGCGCTCGTCAAGGAAGGCAAAGTTGTAATGTTGCTCGATCATGAGCGCTCCCTTGACGCGCGCTCGCGCAGTTTGCGCACCAGTTCCAGCTCGGCCTGGAAGTCCACGTAGTGCGGCAGCTTCAGGTGCTGCACAAAGCCGGAGGCCTCAACGTTGTCAGCGTGCGAGAGGACAAATTCCTGATCCTGCACCGGCGCAACGTGCGTCTCACCCAATTCGTCAGCACGCAGTGCGCGGTCCACCAGCGCCATCGCCATGCTCTTGCGCTCGCCTCCGCCAAACGCCAGACCATAGCCCTGGGTGAACTGCGGTGGCAATTCACGGCTACCGTTGAACTGGTTGATCATCTGGCACTCGGTGACCTCCAGGTCGCCAATGTCAATCGAAAAGTCGAGTTCATCTGGCGCCAGTTCGACACTGACAAAGCCTCGCCGGATCTCGCCAGCAAACGGGTGCGAGCTGGCATAACCGCGCTGGGTTGAGTAGCCCATGCCCAGCAGCCAGCCTTCATCGCCACGCGCCAGCGCCTGCAGGCGCAGTTCGCGCGCTGCCGGAAACATCAAGGGCTCACGGGTAAGGTCGCCGATCGACGCATCCTCATCCGGGTCCGGCGTTTCGAGCAGCCCTTCGCGCGCCAGCAACTCATTGATACGCGGCACCGTCGCAGGGGCATCGCCAGGGTCAGCGTCCGCAGGCCGGCCAGCGCCCAGTTGCGCAGCCGTTGCGACGGGCGGCGTGTCGTTGGGGCTGCCTTCGGCCAGCAGCGCAAAGTCGAGCAAGCGTTGCGTGTAGTCGTAAGTGGGCCCCAGCAATTGCCCGCCTGGCACTTCCTTGAAGGCGGCTGAAATGCGCCGCACCAGGTCGATACGGGCGGTGTCGAGCGGCAGCGCATAGCCCAAGCGCGGCAAAGTCGTGCGGTAGGCACGCAGCAAGAAGATGGCCTCCATCAGGTCACCGCTGGCTTGCTTGATGGCCAGTGCCGCTAGTTCGGGGTCGTAAAGTGAACCTTCACTCATCACACGATCGACCGCCAGAGAAAGCTGCGCACGAATCTGCGCCACCGACAAGGCGGCAATCGTCGTGTCACCGCGACGCTGTGTTTCCAGCAAGCGCCAGGAACTCTCAATCGCGGCGACGCCGCCTTTGACTGCAACGTACATCTCAGGCCTCTTCCAGTGGGACCGCACGCGTGGTGCGTGGCAAACCAACGATCTGCTCGGCGCAGGTAAAGATGATGTCGACACCCTGCGGGAACGTCGCATGGTTGACTTGCCACTGCCGCCAGAAGTCAGCCGATAGCCCTTGCAAAGCAACCCGCCTTTGCTCCTCAATGCCAGGGCCACGCCATTGCATGTCGGTACCACCTTGCAAGCTCGGCAATTCAATTACCAGTGTGCTGGAAAATTCGGGAGATGCCGCGCTGCCGGCGGCAAAATCGGCCAGTGCAGGAGCTGAGCCGACGTCTGTCAGCGCCGCAAAACTCGCCATCGCCGGGTGCGGTGCCACCGTCGCGCCGGTATGAAAGCGCAGCCAGTGCTGCAAATCCGGATCTGAGTTCTGCCACCAGACCGGGGTCTCCTCGTCACACAGGGTCAGCAACAGGCGGGCCATCGCACCACCGAGCGCCACACCAGGCAGCGCAGGCGCCAGCGTGCGTACTTCTCCTGGTCGTGCCAGCGCATCAAGCAGCGCGCGAAACGCAGACTGTGTTTCATGCACTTCGTCCAGCAGACCTGGCGCAAGGCTTGTTGTCGTATTCATGCGTCACCCCGTACCAAGGTAAAGAACTCAACTTTGGATGGCGCCACCTCACGCCGCCTGTTGGCGCGGGCCTGCGCCTGCATCGCTTGCAAGGGTTGGATCAGCATGCGCTGCAGTTCCTGATGCCGCGCCGGATCTTGCAGCAAGGCGTCAAACAGTGCCGCCAGTTCGGCGCGCCGCTTGTCGCGTCCCAGCGCATAAGCCACACCCAGCGCTCCGTTACCAAGGCGCACGGCACAGCGCACGACGCTGGCTTCGCCAAGATTGAAAGGGTTGCCTGTGCCACCAACACGTCCGCGCAGCATCAGCATGCCGACCTCCGGTGGCCGAACCTGTTCCACGACTGGCAGTTCGCCCAACAGCAACCGCTTTGCCTCAAGCTCACTCAGGCTCGCACGCGCCAGCACAGCCAGCCATGTGCTACGCGCCGACACTTCACCGGATGCAGTCTTGTTTGTCATACAGATGTCTAAATCAGTCGCTAAAGTTCAGTCCTATCCCAACTGACAGCGAAGCCGCGATGGAACAGGTGCCTAGTTCACGCCGGCAACATGAAACATTGATGACATCAAACCAAGTTATTTCCAATAGTGCCCCCGGCCGTCGCAGCGGGGTTGCCGTGTGGCGCCAGATTGCCGACACGCTAACAACCGAGATTCGGGACCGCGCTTACGTTGCCAGCGGTCGCCTGCCAGGTGAAATGGAATTGGCAACTCGCTTTGCCGTGAACCGCCACACCTTGCGCCAGGCGGTGGCGGCACTGCAAAGCGATGGCCTGGTACGCATTGAACCCGGGCGCGGTACCTTCGTGCAACACGAATTGCTGGACTACGCGCTATCGAACCGGACCCGCTACAGTGAGAATCTGCAGCGTCAGGGCCTGTTGCCAAGCCAGCAGTTGCTGACAGCCCGGGAGATGCTCGCAACGGAACACGCTGCGCGCGAGCTCAAACTCGACAGAGGCGCCAAGGTGTTGATGGTCGAACTGCTCGACGAGGCCGATGGAGCCCCGATCGGTCTGGCCACTGCCTATTACCCGGCAGCGCGCTTTGGTGGCCTTCTGGAGATGCTGGCGCTGGGAAAGCGCAGTACCGATATTCTGAAACACTTTGGTGTGCAGGACTATTTGCGTTGGCAAAGCCGCATCACGACGCAGATGCCAAGCGAAGAAACGGCACGGCTGCTCAAGCAGCCCGCCAACCGACCGTTGCTGTGCGTCGAGTGTCTTGACGTGGACATGCTGGGCCAACCCATCAAATACGGGGAAACCGTGTTTTGCGGTGATCGCGTGCAATTGATCGTGAACGCCAGGGAGGATGCATGACAGCGCGCTACGCCGTCTATTTTTCACCGGCAAGGCATTCCCCCTGGTGGACTTTTGGCGCGCTCTGGCTGGGGCGCGATGAGTTTGCCGATGCAACCCTGCAACAGCCCATACCCGGCCAGGTTGAGCTGGCCGACCTTTCTTCCATCACAGCGGAGCCGCGTCGCTATGGTTTTCACGCCACGCTCAAAGCGCCCTTTCACCTGACGGGCGGACACACCTTCGATGACCTGGCGGTACGCATGCAGGCGCTGGCAAAGACACTCAAGCCGGTTGCTTTGGGGCCTTTGCATGCTGTCATGCTGGGCAACTTTGTCGCGCTGGTGCCAGTCAAGCGCATTGATCCAACGGCATCGCTGGCCGCAAGCTGCGTGATTGGACTCGATGACTTGCGCGCCGCCTTGTCCGAAGCCGACCTGGCACGTCGCCTTGCCGCCCCTCTGAACGCCAGGGAACAGGAATTGTTGCGGCAATATGGCTATCCCTACGTGCTGGAACGATTCCGCTTGCACTTCACCCTAAGCGGCCCCGTGCCGGCACACACTGCGCGCTGTGTCATCCAGGAAGTGGCCGAGTCCGTCAAGCAGCTCAATGCGACTGCGCCATTGAAACTTGACCGTCTCTGCCTGTTTACCGAGAGCGCAGCGGGTCGACCCTTCAAGCGGCTGATCGACTTTCCCTTGGGTGCGTGAGTGGCTTGCGGCGTCGAGCCTGTCATCACGCCGACGCATTGCACTGCTCACAATCGTTTGCGCCGACTTGTGCGCGTCGTATCAATCAACTTATCAGGAGTGATTCATGAACATTGAAAATGCAAGCAACAACATTGACGACCAGGACCCGTCCGAAAATGGTGCCGCAGAAGACGAACCGCAAATGGAACAGGAAAGTGAAGTAGAAACCGACAGCTCGAAAGTTGACGACCAACCGGTTGACCAGCAAATGGCCGGCATCGCGGGCGAGGAATTTCAAGGTGCTCTGAGCTCGGTAGGCGAAGCGGTCCGCCAAGTCGGCGAAAGTTCCGACTGGGAAACTCAAAGCGAAAGGCTGATCCGTAAGGTCACCGACAAGGCTGGCCAGATGGGTTGAATCCTGGCTTGTGAACAGTCAAACTTGGCGCGCCCACGGGCCCAGGGTCAGTTTTTCCAGCATGGCAATAGACTGTTCGAATTTGGCGTTGGCCAGCATGGATTGCTCGATGAATCCGATTCGAACAGCTCTTGCGTACTGTTCCCGGGCCAAGTCGAAGGGCAGTCCGAGTATGAGCTGAGAAGTTCGGCCAACGGTGGACACTACCTTCGAACAATCCGGTGACTGCGGTCGTAACTGTTCCATTACAGGGACCTGATTTTTGATACCAGAGCCTGGATGAGCTCCAAAATTTTGGACATGATCAGTCCTCGTGAATGCGGTGCATCTAGTATAAGGGTTTACCCTTATAAATGAGATTAAGCTCCATAATTTCTGACGCTTTCGTCTTGGCTAATCGATGAGCACCCCACCCTGCCGAAAGCGATAGGGTCCAGCATATTCACCGATGGCGCAGGTATGACTGACCAATCGACCATCACGCCACATGTGAAGTTGATAGCCGGGCGGCTCCATCACAAAACAATCCGGCCCATCGACACGCAGGTCCAGCGCAACCTGATGTGCCGGGCTCGGGCAGGTGGAGGCCAGCGTATTTCCAAAACGGCACTGTATGGAGCGATGTATGTGACCACACAGCAGTCGTTCCACATGGCTGTACCTGGAAACAATCAATTCGAGCGCTTCCCATCCCTCCAGGCCGAGCGCGTCCATGTGGGCAATGCCGGTAGCAAACGGCGGGTGATGCATCGCAATCAGGGTCGGACTTTGGTCTTCGCTCAGCCGCTCATCAAGCCATGCAAGGCGTTTTGAGCATAACTTGCCACGCCCCTCCGTTGGGACGGCCGTGTCCAGCGCGACGAGCCGGATGCCTCCGAGGTCAACAGCGTACTGCAGGAAATCATCGCACTGCTCCAGATACTCAAAGCCGTGCCCGCAGAACGCCTCACGCAGAGCGTCGCGTTCGTCGTGGTTGCCCACCACAAAGTACAAAGGCATGCCCAGGGGTGCCAGCAATTCTTTGAGCAGGTCGTACTCGTTCTTGCGACCATAGTCCACCGTGTCGCCCGTGACCAGAACGACATCAGGCAAGGGGTTCAAACGCATGATGTTGGCGACACAGGCACTTAGCATAGCGGCCGTGTCAACGATGCCATAGGCGAGTTTGCCGCCGGCCTTGATGTGGAGGTCTGATATCTGGGCAATCAGCATACAAGACTGCCGGTATCGACTTCAAGCCCAATCGAATCGCCCACCGTGAAGGTCAGTTTGGGTGGAAGCTTCAAGACCACTTCCTCAGCACTGTCGAGCCGTACCTGGACCCTGTTGTGGTCGCCCAAGAAGAAACAGGAGATAACCTGACCGCGCATCGAAGATTGGGATAGCGGTACGACGCGAACTTCCTCGGGTCGAAAGCTGTTCTTCCCGACGGTATTCATGGTTCCGATGAAATCGGCCACGAAGCGGTTGGCCGGGCGAAAGTAAATGTTCCGCGGGGTGCCGACCTGAGAAATGCGCCCTTTTTCCATCACCGCAATGCGGTCGCCCAGCGCCATCGCCTCGGCCTGGTCATGGGTAACGTAGACGGTAGTGATGCCCAGGCTTCTCAGCAAGGCGTTGATGTCAACTCGCAAGGTCTCGCGCAACCTGGCATCCAGCGCGGTCAGGGGCTCGTCCAGCAGCAGGGCACGTGGTCGGGGGGCGATGGCGCGCGCCAGTGCCACGCGCTGCTTCTGGCCGCCCGAGAGTTGGGTAATCTGCCGGTCAGCGAGTGACTCGATGTGCATCATCTCCAGCATCTCACCGACGCGCTTCCTGCGCTCAGATTCAGGCATCTTGCGCACGACCAAACCGTAGGCAATGTTCTCTTCAACCGTCATGTTGGGAAACAGTGCATAGCTTTGAAAGACCATGCCGATGTTGCGTTTCTCAATTGGAAGCGCCGTGACGTCTTCATCGTTGAACAGCACCCGACCGGAGTCAGGAACATCCAGCCCTGCAATCAGGCGCAAGGTGGTGGTCTTGCCGCAGCCGGACGGGCCAAGCAGCACCAGCGTCTCGCCAGACTCGATGTGCAAGTCGGTCGGCTCCAGCACGACCTGATGTTTGTAGCTCTTGGTGCAAGCCTGGACCAGGATGCGCACCCCATGGTTCGAGTTCATCTGGAAACCTTTCGACCGCCGGCAAGTTGCAGCGCTATCAGCAGCGGGACAATCATCATGAAGAAAACAATCGTGTAGGCACTGCCGACTTCGATGCGCAGCGACGCATAAGCGTCGGCCAGTCCGACCGGCAGGGTCTGTGTCAGCGGCGTATGCAGCAGCAGGGTCATGTTGAATTCGCCAATCGACAAGGTCAGCACCATCAAGGACCCGGCGATGATGCCGGACCTGCAGTTGGGCAGGACGATGCCTGTGAAGCGTTGCAGGAAAGTAGCGCCAAGACTGCGAGCACCTTCTTCGAGTGAATGCATGTCCACCGAAAGCAGGACCGCCAACACCGAGCGCACCATGAACGGCAAGGTAAAGAGGATGTGACCGACGAGAATGAACGTCCAGTGCGTGCGGAAGTTGCCCACCGCCCCATAGGTGACGATCAGGGCCAGTGCCGTTGCCAGACCGGGCAGGGCGACCGGCAGCATCAGCAATTCCTCTATGGTTCTCGCCATCTTGCCCTGGACGCGTGACAGCACATAGGCTGCCGGCACGCCAAGCACCAGCGTGCTGGCCAAACAGGCCAGGGCAATGCCCAGAGAGAGCCACAGACTGTCCTGATAGCTCTCCCAGACCTTGAAGACCCATTGCAACGTCAAGCCGCTGGAGAGCCCTACGAACTGGTTCCTGGTCAGTCCTGTCAGTATGGACAGGATGACGGGGACCAGCAGGAATGCAGCCACGCCGATGGTGAAGGCGAGCAGCGACCAGAAGACCGGTGAGCGATGGATTTTGGCTGTTCCTGTCATGCTGCCGCGGCAACCACATTGCCCGTCAAGCTACGGGCAAAGGCGAGTGCCGACCATGTCAACAGGCCCAGAACGAACGAGAGCGCTGCCGCCATGGCGATGTTGGCCTGCAGCGTGAATTCGGTATAGAT
>Ga0163199_1001799_pt1 | contig 13245 bp, 12 predicted proteins | sample PL_2010_150m_FD_113537 | JGI IMG/M metagenome (GOLD analysis project Ga0163199, IMG submission 113537) | Freshwater microbial communities from Powell Lake, British Columbia, Canada to study Microbial Dark Matter (Phase II) - PL_2010_150m | ecosystem: Environmental > Aquatic > Freshwater > Lake ... | reverse complement strand
GCTACGCCCAGCTCACCAACCCCTATTGGCGGGCCTGCTTCATTGGTGGGCGGCGGGTCGGCATGATGCGCGAACCCTTGTAACCACCGCTCAGTGGGCGCCCCGGCGTCGCTGTACTGCCTCCGCCAGCTCTTCCAGCAAAGGTACGGTATCCTCCCAGCCGATACAGGCATCGGTGATGCTCTGGCCGTAGGTAGGCTCCACGTCCGTCCGCCAGTCCTGACGCCCCCCCACCAAGTGACTCTCGATCATGGCGCCGATGACGCGCCGGTCGCCGCGGGCGATCTGACCGGCCACATCGCGCCCGACATCGATCTGCTTTTGCGGGCGCTTGCGGCTATTGGCATGGCTGAAGTCGATCATCATGCGCGGATGCAACCCGGCCCCTTCCATCTCCTCGGCGGCGATGTTAATGCTTTCGGTGTCGTAGTTGGGCCGGGTGCCTCCGCGCAGGATGACGTGGGTATCCGGATTACCGCCGGTGGCGAAAATGGCTGAGTGGCCCTGCTTGGTTACCGACAGGAAGTGGTGGGGGTGGGCGGCCGCGTGCAGGGCGTCGAGGGCAATGCGCAGACTACCGCTCGTGGCGTTCTTAAACCCCACTGGGCAGGATAGACCCGAGGCCAACTCGCGATGGCCCTGGCTCTCGGTAGTGCGGGCGCCAATCGCCCCCCAACTGATCAGATCGGCGACGTACTGAGGGCTGATCAGGTCAAGAAACTCAGTGCCTGCTGGGACTCCCATGCCGTTAATATCCACCAGCAATGAGCGGGCAAGCTTGAGGCCGTCGTTGATCTCGAAGCGCCCATCTAGGGAAGGGTCATTGATTAGACCCTTCCAACCCACCGTGGTACGCGGCTTTTCAAAGTAGACCCGCATGACAATCAGCAGGTTGTCCCGCAATTGATCAATGACAGGCCGCAGCCGCTCCGCGTACTCACGGGCAGCGCCCGGATCGTGTACCGAACAGGGACCCACCACCACCAACAGGCGGTCGCTGTCGTCGCGCAGGATTTCGCAAATGCCGCGGCGCGCCTGGTAAACAGTCTGGGATATTTCATCTGTGAGGGGATACAGGCGGATCAATTCCTCCGGGGGGATGAGTTCTTTGGTAGCGCGGATGCGCAGGTCATCGGTTTCGTATCGCATGGTCGGTAGCGGACAGTTGGGTTGCCGTGAACGTCGCGTGAGGTAGTTATAAAATTACTTGGCCATCAAAACATGCAAACTCCTTAAGGTTATTTCCGATAAATCTCACACCGCACAATCCGGCTGGATCAGGGCAGTTAGCCCCAACGTAAAACCCAGGGATGTCCCGATAGCGAACCTTGATCATCAGCCACCAACCCCGTAGTGTGATTGCACGTAGTCGTCAAGGATCGCTTTGAACTCCCGGGTGATGCCTTCTCCCTTCAGGGTCATGGCCTTATGCCCGTCGATGAATACTGGGGCCGCTGGGCGTTCGCCGCTGCCCGGCAGGCTGATACCGATGTTGGCCTGCTTGCTCTCGCCGGGACCGTTCACCACGCAACCCATCACCGCTACCGTCATGGTCTCCACCCCTGGGTAACGGGCGCGCCACCCCGGCATGTGTTCGCGCAGATAGTCTTGGATGTCCTGGGCCAAGATTTGGAAATAGCTGCTGCTGGTGCGACCGCAGCCGGGGCAGGCGGTGACCATGGGGGCGAAGGCGCGCAGACCCATGGTCTGTAGGATCTCCTGGGCCACCACCACCTCGCGGCTGCGTGTCCCGCCGGGTTCCGGGGTCAGGGAGACGCGCAGGGTATCGCCGATGCCCTCTTGCAGCAGCACCGCAAGGGCCGCGGTGGAGGCGACGATGCCCTTGGAGCCCATGCCTGCCTCGGTGAGCCCCAGGTGCAGGGCATAGTCGCAACGGGCGGCCAGCGCCCGGTACACCGCGATCAGCTCCTGCACCCCACTCACCTTGCAGGACAGCAGGATGCGGTCATGCCCCAGGCCCAGCGTCTCGGCGCGCTGGGCGCTCTCCAGGGCGGATGCCAGCATGGCCTCGCGCATCATCTCGGCGGCGTCCCGCGGCGCGACGGCGCGGGCATTCTCGTCCATCAGCCGCACTACCAGATCCCGATCCAGGCTGCCCCAGTTGACGCCGATGCGTACCGCCCGCCCATGGCGGCAGGCGACCTCGATTAGGGTCGCGAACTGACTATCGCGGGTCTGGGCGCTGCCCACGTTGCCTGGATTGATGCGGTACTTAGCCAGAGCCTCGGCGCAGGCCGGGTGGGCGGTGAGCAGTCGATGGCCGTTGAAATGGAAGTCACCGATCAGGGGCACCTCAATGCCGCGCTGCGCCAAGAGGTCGCGGATGTGCGGCACCGCGGCGGCAGCTTCCTCGGTATTCACCGTGATGCGCACCAGCTCGGAGCCGGCGCGGGCCAGCTCTTCTACCTGGCAAACCGTGGCCGGTATATCCGCAGTATCGGTATTGGTCATGGACTGCACCACAACCGGCGCCCCGCCGCCTATCATGCAATCGCCAACGCGGACTGGAACAGTAGTATGACGGGGAATGGGGGGCGTGGACATGGCGGAACCTCGCACGACGGGGAGCGTTAGATTATAGACGGTGAAACGACTTCATGGGGCTCCGGTCACTCATCTGAAATAAGAATTGCTATCTACTTGATCATCTGGGCGCAGAAATCCGAGTATGCCCTTGAATAGGGGCACCGAGAGGCCCATCATCAGGGCTGGGTCGGAGAGGAGCCAGGGAAACTCGACCCAACCACTATATGAGGAACAAAACAATGGATCGTCGTGCGTTTATGCATCTAGGGCTGGCGAGTGGTATCGCAGGTGCGGTATCGCCGCGGTATTTGCGGGCAGAGGAAGAGTGCGCCTCATTGGCCGGCGGGGTGTACTATACTCAGGACGAGCCGGGGCGCTGGGGGAAGAAAGCGGGTAGTCACGTACCCATGCTGGAGAAGGTCGTCGGTGCGGATGGCGCGGTCGTACTCAAGGTGACGACCGATCATCCCCAGCAGGGTTATAGGCATTACATCGTCAAGCACCAATTGTTGGACGCGAGTTATAGGTTCTTGGGCGAGAAAATGTTCGATCCAGAGAAAGAAACGCCCGTATCTGAGTTCACCCTACCGACGAACTACACAGGTATGGTGTACGCCCTGAGTATGTGCAACAGGCATGATGTGTGGCTGCACGGCATCCGAGTGTAAACATGTCCTGTACCGTAGCCGAATTTGTACGCGAAGCCCTGGTTGTCCTGGACGAAAAGGCGTTGGTTGCCGAAGGGGCGCGGTTAATGGCGGAGCGAAACATGGGCTCCGTTGTCGTAACCCGCGCCAACGAGATCGTTGGCCTGTTTACCGAGCACGACCTCGTACACAGGGTGGTTGCCCGTAGTTTGGATCCGACCGAGGTATCCCTTGGCGAGGTTTGCACCCGCCAGGTAGTGACCATATCTCCCGGTGCCTCATGCCGAGAGGCCATATTAAAGATGCGTGCGAACCGTTGCCGGCGGCTGTTGGTCTATCAAGACAGCAAATTCATCGGTATGGTAAAATTACCTGATATTGCCCATGGAATAGCGGCCCAGGATACACGGGGGGATTGGCTGCCCAATGTCATTGTCAAGTCAACCTTCGTTTTGGTGCTGATCGTGATCGTTATGCTGCTCCTGAGATTGCCCGATATGGTAAATATCTTTCAACAGACGTCGGGTCCCTGACATCCGATTGACAGCACATTATGCACTTTAGTATGCTGTAGAGCTTATGTTCTGGAGGGGTTCCCGAGCGGCCAAAGGGAGCAGACTGTAAATCTGCCGGCTCAGCCTTCGGAGGTTCGAATCCTCCCCCCTCCACCAAAGCTGGCGGGCTGGGCTGCGCGATCCGGTAGTGGTGGTTCGTCAGGTGCAGGGTCGGACTTGGCGGGTGTAGTTCAATGGTAGAACCTCAGCCTTCCAAGCTGATGGCGTGGGTTCGATTCCCATCACCCGCTCCACTGCCAAGGTTTTTGCCCATGTAGCTCAGCTGGTAGAGCACACCCTTGGTAAGGGTGAGGTCTCCGGTTCGATTCCGGACATGGGCTCCAAAACACAACGGCGTGCGGTGTGGGCGCGCAATTTTTTGATCACTTTGCTGAATAGTCTTTACGTGGGGAGTTACCAATGGCCAAATCAAAATTTGAGCGCAAGAAGCCGCACGTCAACGTGGGGACCATCGGACACGTAGACCACGGCAAGACGACGCTGACCGCAGCGATTACGCTGGTGCAGGCGAAGAAGTATGGTGGTGAGGCACGGGCCTACGACCAGATCGACAACGCCCCAGAGGAGCGTGCCCGCGGCATCACCATCGCCACGGCGCATGTGGAGTATGAAACGGCAAAGCGCCACTATGCCCACGTGGACTGCCCAGGCCATGCCGACTATGTGAAGAACATGATCACCGGCGCGGCGCAAATGGATGGGGCGATCCTGGTGGTGAGCGCGGCGGACGGCCCCATGCCCCAGACCCGGGAGCACATTCTGCTGGCGCGTCAGGTAGGCGTCCCGTACATGGTCGTCTACATGAACAAGGCCGACATGGTGGACGACGCGGAGCTGCGGGAGCTGGTGGAGCTGGAAGTGCGGGAACTGCTATCCAGCTATGATTTCCCAGGGGACGACACGCCGATCATCATCGGTTCGGCCCTCAAGGCCCTGGAGGGGGATACCTCGGAGATCGGCATTCCCTCCATTGAGAGGTTGATGGATGCCCTGGACGCCTATATCCCAGAGCCAGTGCGGGCAATCGACGGCCCCTTCCTGATGCCCATTGAGGACGTGTTCTCGATCTCCGGACGCGGTACCGTGGTGACCGGGCGCGTGGATCGAGGGATTGTCAAGGTGGGTGAAGAGGTCGCGATCGTGGGCATCCGCGACACCGTCAAGACCATCTGCACCGGGGTGGAGATGTTCCGCAAGCTGCTCGACCAAGGGCAGGCGGGGGACAACATCGGGGTGCTGCTGCGGGGCACCAAGCGCGAGGATGTGGAACGCGGCCAGGTGCTGGCGAAACCCAATACCATCACGCCTCACACCCACTTCGAAGGCGAGGTATACATCTTGAGCAAGGAAGAGGGTGGACGGCACACCCCCTTCTTTAACAACTATCGGCCTCAGTTCTATTTTCGCACCACGGATGTAACCGGGGCGGTGGAGCTGGGGGAGGGTGTTGAAATGGTGATGCCCGGCGATAACATCAAGATGACGGTGAAGCTGATCGCGCCAATCGCCATGGAGGAGGGGCTGCGTTTCGCCATCCGTGAGGGTGGGCGAACCGTCGGCGCCGGTGTTGTGGCGAAGATTATCGAGTAAACGGCGCCTTATGGCGCTCGGTGAGGGGGCAGGTGTAGGGGGTAGTTAAGAGGGGCCAAGCCGCTCCTTGCTCCTCACGCCTTGCCCCTCGCAGTTTCAACAGGCCAGTAGCTCAATTGGTAGAGCAGCGGTCTCCAAAACCGCAGGTTGGGGGTTCGAGACCCTCCTGGCCTGCCATTTTTCGGCACAGGCTATCCCCTCGCTAGATGAAAGCAAAGACAGAAGTCGCAGGTTCCAGCATGGACAACGCCAAGCTGGTGGGCTCCGTGTCGCTCATCGTGGCCGGGATCTATGCATTTTACTATTTTGAAGCATATTCCGCGTTGATCCGGGTGATCGGCTTGCTGGCGTTGGGGGCCATCGCGGTGGCACTTGCCTATCAGACCGCCATCGGTCAGCGGATTTGGCAATTTGCCCTCGATTCACGCATGGAGGTGCGCAAAGTCGTTTGGCCGACCCGGCAGGAGACCCTCCAGACTACCCTGGTGGTGTTCATAATGGTCTTGATCATGGGTGTTCTGTTGTGGCTGTTTGATATGCTCTTGGTCACGATTGTCAAGTTCTTGACTGGGCAGGGAGGCTGAAGGGTGGACAAGCGATGGTATGTGGTGCATGCCTATTCTGGTTTTGAAGCACAGGTAAAACGCTCATTGATTGAGCGGATACGGCGTGCCGGCCTGCAAGAGCAGTTTGGAGATGTCCTGGTTCCCACCGAAGAGGTGGTGGAGATGAGGGGCGGGCAGCAGCGCAAAAGCGAGCGCAAGTTCTTTCCCGGCTACGTCCTGGTACAGATGGAGATGACCAACGAGACCTGGCATCTGGTCAAGAGCGTGCCCAAGGTGATGGGTTTCATTGGCGGGACCGAAGATCGCCCTGCCCCTATTTCGGAGCGGGAGGCGGATGCGATCCTGCAGCGGGTACAGGAAGGCGTAGAGAAGCCTCGCCCGAAGGTCCTGTTCGAACCCGGCGAGGTGGTGCGGGTGGTTGATGGACCCTTCAATGATTTCAATGGGGTGGTAGAAGAGGTTGATTACGACAAGAGCCGACTCAAGGTCTCTGTACTCATCTTCGGTCGCTCTACGCCGGTTGACCTAGAGTTTAGCCAGGTGGAAAAGGCATAGCTGAAAAGGACGCAGGTTAGAGGTTGGTTTGCTATCCGTTTGGCGATCCAACAGGCACCTACCAGCATCAAGCGGGGAGTCTTGGGTGATAGCCCCAGACGCATGTACCCATATCCTGAGGTAACACATGGCAAAGAAGATTACGGCTTACGTCAAGTTGCAGGTCAAGGCTGGACAGGCCAATCCTAGTCCGCCCGTCGGACCCGCCCTCGGCCAGCACGGCGTGAACATCATGGAGTTCTGCAAGACGTTCAATGCCAGGACTCAGGGGATGGAGTTGGGCTTACCGACACCGGTGGTGATTACGGTCTATAGCGATCGCAGCTTTACCTTTATTACCAAGACCCCGCCGGCGGGTGTGCTATTGAAGAAGGCGATTGGGATTCAGAGCGGCAGCGCCACGCCCAATACTAATAAGGTTGGAAAGGTGACGCGCGCCCAGCTTGAGGAGATTGCCAAGGTCAAGATGCCCGATATGACTGCCGCGTCTCTGGATGCCGCCGTGCGCACCATTGCCGGTAGCGCCTTGTCCATGGGTCTTGAGGTAGAGGGGGTCTGAGCCATGGCAAAACGCACTAAGCGCATGCAGGCAATCCACAAGCAGATTGATCGCAGCAGACAGTATCCTGCCGAAGAGGCCTTCGGGCTACTCAAGGGCCTCTCGTCCGTCAAGTTCGTCGAGTCGGTGGAGGCCGCGGTGAATTTGGGGGTGGATCCGCGCAAGTCCGACCAAGTGGTGCGCGGTTCGACCGTGCTGCCGAACGGCCTGGGCAAGCAGGTGCGGGTGGCGGTGTTCGCCCAGGGCGCCAACGCGGAGGCCGCCCGGGCGGCGGGCGCCGACATCATTGGGATGGAGGATTTGGCGGCCGATATAAAAGCCGGCAACATGAATTTTGATGTGGTGATCGCAAGCCCCGATGCCATGCGGGTAGTCGGTCAATTGGGTCCCGTATTGGGGCCCCGGGGCCTGATGCCAAATCCCAAGGTGGGTACGGTCACGCCCAATGTGGCGGACGCGGTGCGCAATGCCAAGGCTGGTCAGGTGCGCTACCGGACCGACAAGGCTGGCATCATCCATTGCTCGATCGGGAAGGTGAGCTTTGAGTCTGCTGCCTTGAAACAGAATCTTGAAGCGCTCCTGCACGACCTGCAGAAGGCCAAACCCAGCGTTGCCAAGGGCGTTTACATGAAAAAGGTATCGGTCTCCACCACCATGGGACCTGGCCTACAGTTGGATCAGACATCTCTCGATTTCTAATTAACCTTTGGGGTAGCCCCCTCAGACCAGGGGATCGCAGGGTCGTGATACGGCCTTGCATCCCTGGGTCCGGGAAGGGCAGCCGTCAAAGACCGCAGGTGCTGCCGCCTGGCGTTGCTGGGGTATCCAGTGATCGGGGTTGGGGTAGCGTAATTGCCCGTGCAGCCTGCGCAGACGGTGCTCCCGAATCAGGCCCTAAGGTGCTGATGACGGCGCACCTGGACGGGCCGGCGGTCTTCGCCGGCAGACCAGACGGAGTGGGACGTTGGATTGCTGAACGCATGGCGATCTTACCGACCAGATCCTCCGTAAATTATAAGGAGATGACGTGAATGGCGCTTAAATTCGCCGAGAAACAGACCGTCGTCGCCGAAGTCGCCGAAGTCGCTTCCAAGGCCCTGTCCGCCATTGCGGCGGACTATCGTGGCTTGACCGTGGAGCAACTCACCGCCTTGCGGGTCGAGGCCCGCAAGGTGGGTGTGTATCTGCGGGTGGTGAAGAATACCCTGGCCCGCAGGGCCTTGGAAGGGACCGACTTCGTCTGCATGAAGGACGGGTTGACTGGGCCCCTGATCCTGGCTTTCTCTCTTGAGGATCCAGGCGCGGGTGCGCGGGTTATCAGTGAGTATGCCAAGTCGAACGATAAGCTCCAGGTTCGGTTGATCGCCTTTGGGGGGCGGCTGCTTAGGCCTGAAGAGATCGTTATGCTGGCGACCCTGCCAACCTACGATCAAGCCCTTAGCCAGCTCATGTCCGTCATTCAGGGGCCGACCGCCAAGCTCGTCCGCACCCTCAACGAGGTGCCTGGCAAGCTGGTGCGTACCCTGGCGGCGATTCGCGACGCCAAAGAGCAGCAGGCGGCGTGATACGGCCTTGCCCAAACCCTATCTGAAAGCACGATTCGGGAGCCCAAAATGACAATTTCTAAAGACGAGATCCTTGATGCCATCGCCAGCATGACGGTGATGGAAGTGGTCGACCTCATTGCGGCCATGGAAGAGAAGTTCGGTGTGACCGCCGCCTCCGCGGTGGCGGCGGCGCCCGCGGCCGCGGCGGCCGCTCCGGTGGAGGAAAAGACCGAGTTTGACCTGGTGCTGACTGGTTTTGGCGCCAACAAGGTCGCGGTCATCAAAGTGGTGCGCACCCTCACCGGCCTTGGCCTGAAAGAGGCCAAGGACGCGGTGGAAGGTGCCCCCACCACCCTCAAGGAGGCAATTCCAAAGGCCGAGGCCGAAACGGCCAAGAAGCAATTGGAAGAGGCCGGCGCTTCCGTGGAGATCAAGTAATTCGGCGCTTGGGCGCTGTTGGCCGTTTGAAGAATAGGCTGGTGGCCGCTGGCCGCCGGCCTTTTTCTGTTGGTGTCGAGCATAGAGGGAAGGCAGCATGGCCTATTCGTTCACCGAGAAGAAACGCATCCGCAAAGACTTCGGTAAGCGTCCGAGCATTCTGGACGTGCCCTTTCTGCTGGCGACCCAGATCGATTCCTATCGAGAGTTCCTGCAGGAGCAGGTGCAACGCAACCAGCGCAAGGACGTGGGCCTGCATGCGGCCTTCAAGTCCGTGTTTCCCATGGAGAGTTACTCGGGCAATGCGGTGTTGGAGTATGTGAGCTATCGGTTGGGTGACCCGATCTTCGACGTGCGTGAATGCCAGTTGCGCGGCACTACCTATGCGGCCCCCCTGCGGGTGCTGGTGCGCTTGGTGATCTATGACAAGGAGAGCCCACAAGGTTCCAAGATCGTCAAGGACATCAAGGAGCAAGAGGTCTACATGGGCGAATTGCCGCTTATGACGGACACCGGCACCTTTGTGATCAACGGTACCGAGCGGGTGATCGTCTCCCAGTTACATCGCTCCCCTGGGGTGTTCTTTGACCACGATAAGGGCAAGACCCACTCTTCCGGCAAGCTCTTATTCTCGGCCCGGGTGATCCCCTATCGCGGCTCCTGGCTGGACTTCGAGTTTGATCCGAAGGACAACGTCTATGTACGCATTGATCGGCGTCGTAAGCTACCTGCGACCATCCTGCTGCGTGCCCTAGGCTACGAAGTCGAGGAGATCCTGGCCCTGTTCTTCGAGACCGATACCTTCACCATCGGCTCGGATAGCCTGCGCTTCACGGTAGTCCCGGAGCGCTTGCGGGGCGAGATCATGTCCTTTGATGTGAAGGCAGGCGATGAGGTGGTCGTGGAGGCGGGACGCCGTATCACCGCCAAGCACACCCGCCAGTTGGAGAAGGCCGGGGTCACCACCCTAGAGGTACCGGACGACTACCTACTCGGCGAGATCCTGGCGCACAATCTGATCGATATCTCCACCGGTGAGCTGCTGGCCGAGGCCAACAAGGCGATCACCGAGGAACTGCTTTCAATCTTGCGGGCTAAGGGCGTGACCCAGATCCGCACCCTATTTATCAATGACCTGGACCGGGGGCCTTACATCTCCGAGACCCTGCGTGTCGATCCCACCACCAGCCAGTTGGAGGCCCAGGTGGAGATCTACCGGATGATGCGTCCTGGTGAGCCCCCTACTCGGGAGGCAGCGCAGAACCTGTTCCATAACCTGTTCTTCACCTTTGATCGCTATGATCTGTCGGCGGTGGGGCGCATGAAGTTCAACCGTCGCCTCGGGCGGGAAGAGCTGGTGGGTTCCGGAATTCTATATGATCCCAAATACTTTTCCGCCCGCACCGATGAGGAGTCCGTGCGGGCGCGGGCGACCATGGGTGATCGATCCGATATCACCGATGTGTTGCGTACCCTGGTGGAGATCCGCAACGGCAACGGCACGGTGGATGATATCGACCACCTGGGCAATCGGCGCATCCGTTGCGTGGGCGAGATGGCGGAGAACCAATTCCGAGTCGGTCTGGTGCGGGTGGAACGTGCGGTCAAGGAGCGTCTTTCCCTGGCGGAATCCGAGGGCCTGATGCCCCAGGAGCTGATCAACGCCAAGCCGGTATCGGCGGCCATTAAGGAGTTCTTCGGTTCCTCCCAGTTGAGCCAGTTCATGGACCAAAACAACCCCCTCTCCGAGGTTACCCATAAGCGCCGTGTCTCGGCCTTGGGGCCGGGGGGCCTGGCGAGAGAGCGGGCGGGCTTTGAGGTGCGGGATGTACACCCGACCCACTATGGCCGGGTGTGCCCGATCGAGACCCCGGAGGGGCCAAACATTGGGCTGATCAATTCCCTGGCGGTGTATGCCCGCACCAACACCTATGGCTTCTTGGAAACGCCCTACCGGGTGGTGCGAGACAGTCGGGTGACCAACGAGATCCATTACCTGTCCGCCATTGAGGAGGGTCGTTTCGTCATTGCCCAGGCCAACGCCACCCTGGACGCGGAAGGGCGGCTCTCCGATGCGTTAATTTCCTGTCGGCACGAGAATGAGTTCGCCCTCAAGGGTCCAGAGGAAGTCCAGTACATGGACGTGTCGCCGAAGCAGATCGTCTCGGTGGCCGCCTCCTTGATCCCCTTCCTGGAGCACGACGACGCCAATCGCGCCCTCATGGGCTCCAACATGCAGCGCCAGGCTGTGCCCACCCTGCGGGCCGACAAGCCTCTATGCGGCACTGGCATGGAGCGGGTGGTGGCCAAGGACTCGGGGGTGTGCGTGGTGGCTCGCCGGGGCGGAGAGATCGAATCGGTGGACGCCGCCCGCATTGTGGCGCGAGTGAACGACGAGGAGACCGAGGCGGGGGAGCCGGGGGTGGACATCTACAACCTCACCAAATATACCCGCTCCAATCAGAACACCTGCATCAACCAGCGCCCCCTGGTGCGGGTCGGCGATCGTGTTGCCCGCGGCGATGTGTTGGCGGATGGTCCCTCCACGGACATGGGCGAGCTCGCCCTGGGCCAGAACCTGCGGGTCGCCTTCATGCCCTGGAATGGCTACAACTTCGAGGACTCGATCCTTATCTCCGAGCGCTTGGTGCAGGAGGACCGCTTCACCACCATCCACATCGAGGAACTCACCTGCATGGCCCGGGATACCAAGCTGGGTTCCGAGGAGATCAGCGGCGACATCCCCAACGTGGGAGAGGCCGCGCTGGCCAAGCTGGATGAGTCCGGTATCGTCTACGTGGGGGCGGAGGTGCGGGAGGGGGATATCCTGGTAGGTAAGGTCACGCCCAAGGGCGAGACCCAGCTTACCCCAGAAGAGAAGCTGCTACGGGCCATCTTCGGCGAAAAGGCCTCGGATGTGAAGGATACCTCCCTGCGGGTGCCTTCGGGCATGGCCGGCACCGTCATCGATGTGCAGGTATTTACCCGGGATGGGGTGGAGAAGGACGCCCGTGCCCTGCAGATCGAGCAGATGGAGCTGGACCGGGTACGCAAGGACCTGGACGACCAACTGCGTATCATGGAGAACGACACCTTTCAGCGCATCGAAAAGATGTTGACCGGCAAGATGGCGGATGGCGGCCCCAAGGGCCTAAAGGCGGGGGCAAAGGTCACCAAGGGCTATTTACAGGAGCTGAAGCGCGATCAGTGGCTGGAGATTCGCTTACGGACCGAAGAGGCCGCCCAGCAGTTAGAAGCGGTGGCCGAGCAGATCAAGCAGCAGCGGGAGCTATTCCGGGAGCGCTTTGAAGAGAAACGACGCAAGCTCACCAGCGGCGATGATCTGGCCCCTGGGGTGCTGAAGATGGTCAAGGTCTACGTGGCGGTGAAGCGGCGGGTGCAGCCCGGCGACAAGATGGCCGGGCGGCACGGCAACAAGGGCGTCATCTCCAAGGTGGTGCCGGTGGAGGACATGCCCTTTACCCAGGATGGGGAGCCGGTGGAGATTGTGCTAAACCCCTTGGGTGTGCCTTCGCGTATGAACGTGGGTCAGGTACTGGAGACTCACCTGGGCTGGGCAGCCAAGGGCCTGGGCCTGAAAATCGGGCGCATGCTCAAGGCCCAGGAAGCGGCGGCGGAACTGCGTCCCTTTCTGGAACAAATCTACAATTCCAGCGGCAAGCGTGAAGATCTAGTTGGCTTGAGCGATGCGGAGATCCTGATTCTAGCGGGACACCTGAAGGGCGGGGTACCCATGGCCACCCCGGTGTTTGACGGCGCCAGCGAGGAGGAAATCAAGGCCATGCTGCGCCTCGCGGACTTACCGGAAAGTGGTCAAATTCGCCTCTATGACGGTCGTACCGGCGTCCCCTTCGAGCGGCTGGTGACAGTGGGCTATATGTATATGCTAAAGCTCAACCATTTGGTGGACGACAAGATGCACGCCCGCTCCACCGGGCCCTACAGCCTGGTGACCCAGCAGCCTCTAGGGGGCAAGGCCCAGTTCGGCGGTCAGCGCTTTGGCGAGATGGAGGTATGGGCCTTGGAGGCCTACGGGGCCGCCTACACCCTGCAGGAAATGCTCACGGTGAAATCGGACGACGTCAACGGGCGTACCCGCATGTACAAGAATATCGTGGACGGCAACCACAAGATGGAGGCCGGCATGCCCGAGTCCTTCAACGTGCTGGTCAAAGAGATCCGCTCCCTCGGCATCAATAT
>Ga0163199_1001797_pt1 | contig 13257 bp, 9 predicted proteins | sample PL_2010_150m_FD_113537 | JGI IMG/M metagenome (GOLD analysis project Ga0163199, IMG submission 113537) | Freshwater microbial communities from Powell Lake, British Columbia, Canada to study Microbial Dark Matter (Phase II) - PL_2010_150m | ecosystem: Environmental > Aquatic > Freshwater > Lake ... | reverse complement strand
GTATTCCTTCTCCAGCTCGCCGATCACCGAGGCGCGCGTCAGCCGCGCGAAGTTCGGCAGCATCACGATGGCGATCGCATACATCGCATTCATCAATCCCGGCCCGAGGACGGCCACCACGGCGATCGCAAGCAGCAGCGTGGGGACGGCCAGCATGATGTCCATCAGGCGCATGATGGCGAATTCGACCGCGCCGCGGTAGAAACCCGCGAGCAGGCCCAGCACGACACCGATGCACAGCGAGAGCGATACCGATACCAGCCCGATCGCGAGCGACAGCCGCGTGCCGTGGATCAGGCGCGACAGAATGTCGCGGCCGACCGGATCGGTGCCGAGCAGAAACCGGACGCTGCCGCCCTGCTGCCAGGCCGGAGGCACCAGCGTGCTGTCGCGGAATTGTTCGATCGGCGAATGCGGCGCGATGCTCCCGGCGAACAAAGCCAGCAGGACGAGGCCGGTGACGATGGCCAGTCCGATCGCCGCACCCCGATTCTGGAGGAAATCGTTCCAGAACTCGCGCAGCGGATGCGGCGGCGCACCCTCGGGTCCGGCTGTCAGGCGCATCGCAGGCGCGGGGGTCGGAGGCATGCTCATGCGCGGTGGCGAATGCGCGGGTTGATCACGCCGTAGAGCACGTCGACGACCAGGTTGACGACGATGATGATGCTTGCCGACATCAGTATGCCGCCCTGCACCACCTGATAATCGCGCCGGTGTATCGCCTCGACCAGCCACTTGCCGATGCCGGGCCAGGAAAAGATGGTCTCGGTCAGGATGGCCCCCGCCAGCAGCGTGCCGACCTGCAGCCCGATCAAGGTGACGATGGGAATGAGCGCATTGCGCAGCACGTGCAGGCCGATCACGCGCCATTGCGGCAGGCCCTTCGCGCGCGCGGTGCGCACGTAATCCTCGCGCAGCACCTCGAGCATCGCCGAGCGCGTCATGCGCGCGATCACCGCCAGCGGAATCGTGCCCAGCGCGATGGCCGGCAGGACCAGATGCGATAGCGCCGATTTGAGCGCGCCCGGCTCGCCGGAGACAAGACCGTCGATCAACATGAAGCCGGTCACGCGCGGAATGTCGTACACGATGTCGATGCGGCCCGATACCGGCGTCCACCCGAGCGTCACGGAGAACAGCATGATCAGCAACAGAGCCCACCAGAAAATCGGCATCGAATAACCGGTGAGCGAGACGCCCATGACCGAATAGTCGAGAAAGGTGTTGCGCTTCAATGCAGCGAGGATGCCCGCCGGCAGGCCGGCCAGCAGCGCCAGCGTGATCGCGCACAGCGACAGCTCCAGCGTCGCCGGAAACAGCGTCATGAACTCCTTCAACACCGGCTCATGAGTGATCAGCGACCGGCCGAGATCGCCCTGCAGGACCAGGCCCAGATAATCGAAGTACTGGACGTACAGCGGCCGGTCGAGACCGAATTCATGCAGCAGCCGCGCATAGCGCGCAGGATCCATGCCGCGCTCGCCCGACATCGCCTCGACGGCGTCGCCGGGAATCAGGTGAATCAGAGAGAACACCAGCAGCGTAATGCCGATGAAGGTCGGGACGACCAGACCGGCACGGCGCAGGACGAATCCAAGCATCTAGTTCTTCAGATCGACCCGGGTGAAGAAGTGGTGCGACGTCGCGTCGATCTTATAACCCACGACATTCTTCCGAACCGGCGTGAACACCACCGAGTGCGCGATCGGAATCCAGGGAGCTTCTTCGTGAAAGACTTCCTGCGCCTTCAGATAGGAACGCGCTCGATCGGCCTGTTTGGGCGTGGTCTTGGCCTTCTGGATCAGGTCCTCGAACTCCTTGTTGCACCAGCGCGATATATTGCCGCCCCCTTTCACCGCATCGCAACCGAGCAGCGGCACGAAGAAGTTGTCGGGGTCGCCGTTATCGCCGGACCAGCCGAACATGATCGATGGATGTTCGCCGGCCTTGCTGCGCTTGCGGTACTCGCCCCATTCAAACGTCACGAGTTTGGCCTTGACGCCGATCTTGGCCCAGTCGGCCTGGATCAATTCGGCCATGCGCTTGCCGTCCGGGTTGTATGGACGCGTCACAGGCAAATACCAGAGATCAACCTCGAACCCGTTGGGAAACCCGGCTTTGGCAAGCAATGCCTTGGCCTTGGCGACGTCATACGGATAGTCCTTGATCTTCTCGTTATACGACCACAGCGTCGGTGGAATCGGGTTCTTCGCGCCTTTGCCTGCGCCCTGGAACACCGAATTGAGAATCGATGCCTTGTCCACCGACATGTTCAGCGCCTGGCGGACCAGCTTGTTGTCGAACGGCTTCTTCTCGACGTTCAAGGCGATGTAACCGACATTGAGCCCTTCCTTGGTGAGAACGGTAATGTTGGGATCGCTTTTCATCAAGGCGAGGTCCGCCGGTTTCGGATACGCCATCACGTGGCATTCGCCGGTCTTGAGCTTGGCATAGCGGACCGAGGCATCCGGCGTGATCGCATAGACCAGGTTGTCGATCTTCGGCCGGCCTCCCCAGTAGGCGTCGAACGCCTTGTAGCGAATCACCGCGTCCTTCTGGTAGGAACCGAACTGGAACGGACCGGTGCCGATCGGCTCGCGATCGATTACGGCCGGGGTGCCCGCCGCCATCATTCTGTCGGCATATTCGGCCGATAGAATCGAAGCGAAATCCATCGCCATGTTCGCAAGGAACGACGCTTCCGGATGCTTGAGCGTGAAGCGCACGGTGTGCTCGTCTATTTTTTCGAGCTTGTCGACGATCTTGCCCATCCCCATGTCTTCGAAATAGGCGAAGGTCTGACCCGGGGTCACCTTGTGAAACGGGTGATTGGGATCGGCCTGGCGGTTGTAGCTGAACAACACGTCGTCCACGTTGAAGTTGCGGCTCGGCTTGAACTTGTCGTTGCCGTGGAACTTGACGCCCTTCCTGAGCTTGAAGACATAGGCCAAGCCGTCGGGCGTTGTCGTCCACGATTCGGCCAGCGCAGGGATGATGTTGGTCGTGCCAAGCTCGAATTCGACCAGCCGATTCATCATCGGCACCGACGAAGCATCCTGCGTGGTGCCCGTGGTGAAAAACTGCGGGTTGAAGCCTTCCGGACTGCCTTCGGAGCAGTACACCAACGTTTTAGCCGCTGCTGCAAAACCGGTGTAGCCGCATAGTGTCGCAGCCAGCCCTGCGCTGAGAATGGTCTTGGCAATAGAATGCATCGGCTCGCCTCCCCTTTAAAAAATATGCGAACGCATCAATCAGAGCCCCGATTTTATCTTCAGGTCAGATTCTGCTGTCTGCGATCTATGTCGCGGATTGTCGGCGCCGCTGCGGCGAATAATATCCGGAACGCACAGAACAGGAGGTACGCCTGAGCCGACCAGCAGTGGCAAGCGGCGCAGAGTACTGCATCACAGTAAAAGGCCACCGGGAAGGTGGCCTAAAGAAATACTGAAATCTGGCGCGCCCAGCAGGATTCGAACCCACGACCCCCTGGTTCGTAGCCAGGTACTCTATCCAACTGAGCTATGGGCGCATTTTGAGGCGCGAATTATAGCAAAAATGGCGCCTTTCGGCGACCACACGCCGGAATCCAGGTTTGGCATCGTGTCATGGAGGGCTCGGAACCCATCCCGCTGGACCAAGGGAGCATGTTTTTCCCGGCAGGAAACAAAAATGCCCCATGCGGGGCATTTTTTCTCTGTCATCTGGCGGAGAGGGAGGGATTCGTCTGGTTCCGTCTCGCAACCGTTGGCAATCAAACACTTAAAGCTTCGGTCCGCGGGAATATTGGCACACTCTGCGTAACACCGCAATAGATAGTTATCACCGGTCGCTAAGGATTTGACTGACGGCAAGCAACCGGCGGCGCTGCTTGCCTTTCCAGTACATCTCCAGAATGCAATGCTATAAAAAGCTTAGGCGTAGGCACCGGGCACAGTTTAGATTTATTTGAAATGCTGGCCTACCCCATCTAGACTAATGTCAGAGGAAATCAGAGGGGCGCAAGTTCCCAACACGACGCTCGGTAGCTCGCCTTTATGTTCGGCGAGATGAAATAAGTTGGCTCTTGGGGGAGGAACCAATGAAAACCAGCTGTATGGGCCGTGGCATCGTGTTGTCCATCGTCGCAGCAACGTGTACCGGTTGCATCACGACTGGCCCACGCAATGAACCGGGTACGACCTACGGTTCGATTGAAGTGAGCAACCAGCGTGTGTCAGGTCGAGAGCGACTCATCAATGACCGTCTTGAGCAAGAACGTTGGCTTTCGAACCAGCTCAAGAATGTTGATAACCAAACCTTTGGAATCAGCGGGCGCGTGGACTTACGGTCGCTCGCCTATACGAGTGCACAGCTAAGAGGCCAGTTTGACCCCTCCTACGGGATATACAAACTGCAGCAAGCACGAAATTCGCGCAATCTTCAGGACCTTGACCAGACCGAAGCCACAACTCAGCAATTTCTGCAAACAACCAGACAAAGGGTTATCGACAGATTTAACAAACAAGAAATTACTGCCGATGACGCCAAATCTCAGCTGACGGCTCTTGGTATCACCCTTCCTACCACTACGATATCAAGCGGCATATCAGCAACCGATAAACCAGCGGCCCCGACGAGCAGCCTACCGAGCATGACCCTGCTGCCTGGGACGGCGCTGTTTGGTGCCGCAACAGGCGCATCGTCACCGTACGTTCCCCCTAGCGCCAGTGGCGCAGGTACTGCAGACATTGCGAGTTCCCCTATCGAGCAGTTTTTGGATAAGAACGCCGCACGGGAAGAGATTCGCGGGGCTTTGCTCGAAAATGGCTTAGATGACGCTCACGATATCGCGGGGAACACCCTATATCGGGTCACGTTCGATACGACTGTGATTCCCCAAGGGGACACTAGCGCCTGGGCAATCGTAGAAATGGAAGCCAAGGTACCGCAAATCACCGAGGCACAGGGAAGCGAAATCCTCGAAAAGACACGCTTACAAGTTGAGAGGTCAATTAACAATGAGCTAAATGAACGCTACCGACTGCTCAGCGAAGCCTTGGACAAGCGATGTGCCAACTATCCCTTGTTTGTCCAGGCAATTGAGTGCGCAGTCGACCTGCTGGGCGAAAAAATCGCGAAGAGTCTGGTCACGACCGCGTATAAGTCACCCAAACTTCGGAAATCAGCGTTTAGTACTGCCATCGGTGACGACAAGCTTCCTAAGTACCACAGTGACCTGACCTTACTGTTGACTTCAGAAGTAAAGGCTAGATTCGATGAAAACAAACTATCATGCTACTTCGATGTTGGAGCAAGGGACGATTTCGAGCAGCAGCCAAGTTCTTCGCTATTATTCTTTGCGCGCCCCAGTGAAAATGTTCTCGCCCGCCTGGGGCTCATGGTGGTACGGCCGAGCAAACCGCCTCTCATCACGAGTTTTGCTGACTCCATCATTTTTCAGGCTCGCCGCGAAACCTTGAAATGCCCGGACTTGAGTAACGCAAGCAGTGAACTAGCTAAACGCGTGAACGAGCGGATTCGTACATCAGTATATGCCGTTACTCCTCGGGAAACAGTTCATCGCATCTCCGAGTTAGGGTCGACGCGGACCGCCAGTGAGTTTCTGCTTGGACTTAGTGCAGTGACGGGACAAGCGGGAGTCGATTCGGCATTTCAGGCTCTTCGCGCAAATGATGCTCTCTATCAAGCAGCCAAGCGCCAGCCACTTATCGTTGGCTATGGAAAGAAGGGTGTCGCCAAGTCCAATGAAAGCATGACATTTGGTTGGCTTCTCGGTCCTCAATTTAGGCTATCCGATGATGGGAAGAGCGCGTCCTTCAGGCACACCGTGAAACAACAACCGGTTTCGGTGACTTTGTCTGTGCCTGCTTGGTTGGACCAGTTAGACATCACGGTCACAACTAGGTGGCAAAGGGAAGATACCGGGCAAACTTTTACCGCAGGCACTTCGTCATTTCCGCTGACCTTCCCTGCACGTTACTCGATGTTAAGTCAGATATTAGCGGACGATGAAGACCGCACGCCTTCCGTGAACCGGATTCAAGAGCTCGAAGTTGCGGCCGGGCAGCGGCTGCAGGTTCTTATCAGGGGAGATAACCTTTGGCGGTCGCCAGAGGTCTACGTCGGTGGCCAGAAATCCGATGCGGTGAATGTGCTATCTGATATGGGTGGTGTGCGTGCCGTATTCGATAGCATTGAGGCGCATAACTCTGCGAAAGGAGATGGCGTCGCCAACCTGATGCTAATCACTTCCGAAGGGGCCGCTCTCGCAGGACGGGTTCACATCACTGCTGCGAAGGGTCCGGAAACGGTGACCAGCCAAGGATTCGGGCGCAGGCTCGTGGCGGGGAATCCCTACTCGGTTGACCTTAGCCAAGCCGTAACGGAGTACTCTGACGCGGTAATCGTCGTCAGCAGCCCCAAGGATGCAACCCTAAATGCATCAATTCCGGACACTATCATTAGCCGTGATGGCCGACGCGTGTCATTTACACTTGCTGCTACGGCAGTTCCAAAGCTTGCCACCGGCGACTTGGTCGACGTTGTCTTGTCGGTTAAGCGCTCCCCAGGGGCTCAGCCAAGCATTATTTCAGTCGCCAAGAACGTAGTGTTCTTCAAGAGTTCCGACGACGGCCAAGTTCAGGTGTCTTTCGTGGCTCAAGGCAAGACGTTACCGCTGGGCGTCCAGCTTAAGTTCCCAAAACCAGTGATACAGGGATTCGCCGCTCTTGCAGATGGGCACCCGCGCATGAAGGCAACCGTAATCCTAGTCAATAATGACCAATTGCCTCTGAGCGATATGCAATGCAATATCACAAAGGAAGCTTGCACAGTTCAACTCTCTGCGCCTCCGGCAACGATGAACAAAATTAACAACGAGGCTTCCGCACCGAAGGTTCGCTTCGAGTTTGTGGATGATGACGTGCCACCACTCAATCCAAGCCTGCTGCCATTCAGTCGATGAATCCCACGTCCAGGCTCAGTGAGCCGATACCACAGACGTTATGCATCGCGTTTGCCGTCTTCTTTCAAGTGTTTCTTGATGAAGTACGGACTCGCAACTTCGTCAAACGTAAATGCAATCGCTTTTGGTTGATATAGAAAGCAATTTACAAGTTCTGCCGCGGTGATATCAAACAGCGCGATATTGTGGCCTTGTCCAAGTAAGCTTTTGTACACGACGCCGTCGCAACCATCTGTGCGAAATATTTCTGCCAACACCTGCGTAGGCGCGTAATCAGCCGTCGAATCATCTGTATTAACAGGCCTGGAGAATGCATGCTCTATCGCACCCCAGACAGCTTTCTCACGTTCCTCGAGTGCGGGTTCTTCAAGGTACCAGTGCAATTTCGAATCATGCAATACAGAGCAGTCGACCACTTGCAGGTGGCGTATCGTTTTAAACTGACCCGTCGATACGCACAACCCCAACCAGGGCCGCACCTCGCACATAGCCGTCTCCTTATCCGTAGCGAGATAAAGACACGGAATTCCTTTAGGGTTTACACGCCCTTCTCGCGCCGAGTCGGTCATTGGCTTCATTCTGTCCGGCTCTAGCGGCGCAGGGGTGTCGTACTCAAGGTCATCGTGCGACTCAGTTCGGCAGCCATGACCTTGCTGGGCCCTCCAGAACACACTACCGCCCGGAATTGTTTTTCTGCGTTCGTGGCTCGTATCGAGAACTGTGTCAAGAAACCTCTGGGTCTTGGCATCTCTCATATAACGAGACTTGCGTTTTACATCGTGCGCAAATGTTTCGTAGCTTCGCCATGAATCAAACTCCGCCATTGTCCTCCTTCGCTCTTCTGCAACGCCTAACGTTAAAACTGGAGAGTGCAAGCATCGTATAAGCAATAAACAAGGCTAGCGCCAAGGTTAAACTGCAGACCACTTGAACCGATGCGAGAAGATTGTCTTAACCAACTCGCCGGGCTGATAGCGGCTTCCCCAATACGGCCAAGAGAAATGATGTTGCTCCCATAGAGCGACGGCGTTTCTCGAACCGTAGTTAAGCACTTTGGACCTCAAAAACCAGACCCGCGCGTGCAAGTTCATCATGCAGCCGAATAACATCATGCTTATCGTGAATATCAATGTGAACTGCGATGTAGGTATCTCCGTTCATTTTATTTGGCGTTGCTAATGAAAAGCGCAAGGAGAGTAGCGTGCCTGTCGGAATTAAAAACGTGGTGATTTTTGATATGTCTTCGAAGGCGACTATGGTCGAAGCGCTAAAGCTAATTGGCGGCTCTCTGGTATGCGTAGGAAATGAGATGTTTGCGAGGCCTATTTTTCGAGCAGTTCGGTCCAAAAGTAGATTACCGCTTGGAGCGCAATGAAAGCTCGCATCAACGTGAAGACCTCCTACATCTTGCATGCGCGTGACAGCTGCCTTGGTGTTTTTAACTTCACGAACGCACACCCAGATAAAGCCCACAACGACTACGATGACGACCAATTCAATGATTCCAAACATTGCTATTTGTACTCCGTATTAGCGAGGCCTAAAATAGATTGATTGCGATTATTTAAGTCAGCATTGCGTAGCGGCTTCACGCCAAGCATCTTACGCCGAAGCTGAGAGTCTCTTTCAATCCGTTGTGGGAACGGGAACACCGGGAACACACTCCTCCAGCAGTCGCGCAACAGCCCCGCCGGCTCAGCGGCGGGCGACGCCCTCCCAAGACTGTTCCCCGTTCCCTGTTCCCACTGCCGACAAGAATTGCGGGGAGCGGATTGCTGGCATGCAGGCCCGACGACTTTCGGTGCGGAACAGCCTACTGAGAAAGCGACAATCAAAGACATCAAGGTAACAGCCGACCATTTTCGGTTTCCGCTCCCTTTAAAGCCTTCGCCCCGAACAAAATGCGTCGCATGGCGTTCGCTCTAGGCTCTCAAACCTAGGTCTGTAAGGCGTCGTAAATGTCGGGGAGGGTATCGAGAATCCTTTGCTCTGCCGCCAGCTGCGTACTCTTTGGTTGCCCCCTTGCCGCGCACTGCCACTGCGGTGACCACGGCGAGACGCTCCGGCAAGAACTGGTCGATGTCGCGCGCATCATCATCGGACAAACCTTCGATGCGATCTTCGTCGTCACTGCGCAGTATCGTGCCCAGGTGACTCGTACAGAGCAGTTCGATGATGTCTTGAGAAATTACGGTCGGTCGAGCCGGCTGCTCGTCGAACCGCCCGGAATCGCGGATTGCGATGGCCTGCTCGTAGAGCTTGCGCTCCCAGCCGGTGACGATTTCAGCGGCCCGGGCGCGGGCTAAAACTTTGTCGCTAGTCTTGGTAGAGGCGACAAATCGTTCAGCCTTGAAAATCGACTGTAACTGCGCGGGGATGATAATGCGGACGTACCAGTTTTCCGACCGTCGGTCGGGTCTTTTATGTAGCTTCACGGTGAGCTCCAGGGTACACAACGATGTAACACCCGAAGCTTCCAGTGGCTTGATTTTCCAGGAATCCTTCAGCATCAAAGGATTATAGGGTACCTGGCGGAGAGGGAGGGATTCGAACCCTCGATACGGCGCAAACCGTATAACGCCTTAGCAGGGCGCCCCCTTCGGCCACTCGGGCACCTCTCCGATTTCACAACTTCAGTCCGCCACCGCAGACTCGCCTGGTTACCTGCATTCCTTCCGAGCGGCCTCGGGGGCGCGTAGCGCCCCGCAATCAACAAGGCCTGACGGCCCGGCCACTCGGGCACCTCTCCGGATTTCACTGCTCAGCCTGCCAATGCAGCCTCGGCAGGCTCACTACAAAAAGCGGCCGCAACTATAGCACGTGGGTCCGCCGCGCGCTCAGCTCGGCTGATCGAGCCCGAAGGCGCGGTGCAGGGCGCGAACGGCGAGTTCCATGTATTTCTCGTCGATCACTACCGAGATCTTTATCTCCGAGGTCGAGATCATCTGGATATTGATGCCCTCCTCCGCGAGCGTGCGGAAGGTCTTCGAGGCGATGCCCGCATGGGTGCGCATGCCAACGCCGACGATCGACACCTTGCAGATCTTGGCGTCGCCTGCGATGTCGGTCGCCTTGATGTGGTCCTTGACCTGCTTGTTGAGGACGTCCATCGCCTTCTGATATTCGTTGCGGTGCACGGTGAAGGACAGATCCGTCATGCCCTTGACGCTCGCGTTCTGGATGATCATATCCACGTCGATGTTGGCCTCGCCCACGGGGCCGAGGATCGCGTAGGCGATGCCGGGCCGGTCGGGGACACCCATCACCGTGATTTTCGCTTCGTCGCGGTTGAAAGCGATGCCGGAAATAATGGCCTGTTCCATGTTTTCGTCTTCCTCGAAAGTGATCAGCGTGCCTTCGCCTTCTTCCTCAAAGCTGGAAAGCACGCGCAAACGGACTCGATACTTGCCGGCGAACTCGACCGACCGGATTTGCAGCACCTTGGAGCCCAGGCTCGCCATCTCCAGCATTTCCTCGAAGGTGATGGTGCGCAGGCGGCGCGCCTCCGGGACGATGCGGGGGTCGGTCGTGTAGACCCCGTCGACGTCGGTATAAATCTGGCACTCGTCGGCCTTGAGCGCGGCCGCAAGCGCGACTGCGGTGGTGTCCGATCCGCCGCGACCGAGCGTCGTGATGTTGCCGTCGGCGTCGATGCCCTGAAAGCCGGCCACGACGATGACGGTGTCGTCGGCCAGATCGGCGCGCATGCGCGCCTCGTCGATTTTCTCGATGCGCGCCTTGGTGAACGTGTTGTCGGTGAGAATGCTCACCTGAGCGCCGGTATAGCTTTTGGCTTTCAGCCCGGCTTCTTTGAGCGCCATGCACAGCAGGCCGATGGTGACCTGCTCGCCGGTGGAAATCACGACATCGAGTTCGCGCGGATCGGGATCCGACTGAATCTCCTTGGCCAGACCGATCAATCTGTTGGTTTCTCCACTCATTGCCGAAACGACGACAACGAGTTGATGCCCGCGGGCCCTCCACTTGGCAACCCGCTTGGCAACTTCCTTGATGCGCTCCGCGCTACCAACCGAGGTGCCGCCGTATTTTTGTACGATCAATGCCATGCAGGCTCCAAAACCCGAAAAACGTTGAATTTTATCGTAAATTCAATGGAAATTTAAGTCGAATCGAGCCTTGGTTCCGTATCCGTGCCGAGATTGCCCCCAGTCGGTAACCGAATTTTCTTGGCAGGCACGCTATATGCGAGGTGAACCGCGTAACCCATGTAACTTGACAGGTGTCTGCCATGAAAATGCTCGACTTGCTTATCAACCCCAAGGAAATTCGCCGCCGTCTCGGACTCAACCAGCAGCAGTTCTGGACCAAGATCGGCGTTACGCAAAGTGGCGGATCGCGCTACGAAAGCGGCCGCAACATGTCCAGGCCGGTGAAGGAATTGTTACGCCTGGTTCACATCGAGCAGATCGACCTCAGCCGGATCAAGAAAGAGGACTTCGATGTCATTGAGTACCTGAAGACACACGATCCGGAGTTGTACCGGAAACTGCGGCGAGCAGTCCGCCTCAAGAGCAAGAACGGCCCGACGCATTAAGGGTGGCGGAAGGTCAGGGATTCGAACCCTGGAGGAGCTTGCGCCCCTGCCGGTTTTCAAGACCGGTGCCTTCAACCGCTCGGCCAACCTTCCGCTGCGCGGCTAACTTGGTTTCTAAGACTAAGTGATTGTAGCGCTTGGATTATATCATCCGCGCCCCCATATCCGAAGCATCAGTAAGGCAGGGGAGCACCCTCGTTCTCGGGGCTTGAAACTTTACCGCCTTTGACATAGTCTAACCCCCCGTGTCCAGTACGAACTGACCCACTGCGGAGGTAACTGATGCAACCCGAACTGCAACCGATCCCAACCCGGACATCCTACGGACAGGATACAGCGCTGAGCCAGAACAGGGTGCTGAGAAACACCTACTGGCTGCTGGCGATTTCCCTGATTCCGACCGCCATAGGCGCGGTGATCGGGACCAACCTGGAACTGTCGTTCCTGCGCTCGAGCCCGATACTTTCGTTCTTCGTCATCCTGGGCGTTTTTTACGGCTGGATTTTCGCGATCGAGAAAAACCGCGACAGCGCGCTCGGCGTGGTGCTGCTGCTGGGCTTCACGCTGTTCCTCGGCCTGCTGCTCGGGCCGCTGTTCCAGAAAGTGCTCGGCTTCAGAAACGGCGCGCAACTCGTGATGCTGGCCGCAGGCGGAACGGCGACGGTGTTCTTCGTCATGGCCGGCATCGCCTCCACCACCAAGCGCGATCTGGCCGGGCTGGGCAATTTCCTCGCCGTCGGCGGCATCGTCATCATGCTGGCGGTGGTCGCCAACGTGTTCTTCGCCAGTCCTGCGATGCACCTGGTGCTCTTGTCAGCGTTTGTGCTGTTTTCCTCCGTGCTGATCCTGTATCAGTTGAACTCGATCGTGCGCGGCGGCGAGACGAACTATGTTTCCGCCACGCTGACGCTCTATGTCGCGATCTACAACCTGTTCTCCAGCTTGCTGCAGCTGCTCGGTATATTCGGCGGCAGCCGCGACTAGGCCGCAGACGACGAAAAAAAGGGGCCGCGAGGCCCCTTTTTCATGTGTGCCGCGATCAGCCGCGTTCGAGCAACGCCACCGACTCCACGTGTGAGGTATGCGGAAACATGTTGACGACGCCGGCAGCGCGAAGCTCGTAGCCGAGCGTCTGCACCAGCATCCCGGCATCCCGGGCCAGCGTCGCCGGGTCGCAGGAAACGTACACCACCCGGCGCGGCTCACGCCCTGAAAACGACTTGATGAGTTCCATCGCCCCGGAGCGAGGCGGATCCAGCAGCACCTTGTCGAAGGCCCCGATGCGCGTGCAATCGCCCCGGTCGTAAAGGTTCGCCGCTTCGAACCGTGCCGCGTGCTCTAGCCCGTTCGCTCCGGCATTCTCCCTGGCGCGCCTGACCAGGTCTGGGCTGCTTTCGTAACCCGTCACCGCTGCGCCCATGCGCGCGATCGGCAGCGTGAAATTGCCCAGTCCGCAGAAAAAGTCGCCGATGCGCTCGCCCGGCCGGGGATCGAGCAGCACCAGCGCGCGCCGCACCAGCATGCGGTTGACGGCCTCATTGACCTGCGTGAATTCGGTAGGCGAAAACCCGATGCGAACATTGAAATCGGGCAACGAATAGAACAGCGGGTGCGGCGCCTCGGGCCAAAAAGCCGCGGCCGTGTCCGGTCCGGCGGGCTGCAGCCACAGCTGTACGTGGTTCGTCTCGGCGAAGGTTCTCAGTGCCGCCTCATCCGCCGCCACGAGCGGCTGCAGGAT
>Ga0163199_1001796_pt1 | contig 13258 bp, 15 predicted proteins | sample PL_2010_150m_FD_113537 | JGI IMG/M metagenome (GOLD analysis project Ga0163199, IMG submission 113537) | Freshwater microbial communities from Powell Lake, British Columbia, Canada to study Microbial Dark Matter (Phase II) - PL_2010_150m | ecosystem: Environmental > Aquatic > Freshwater > Lake ... | reverse complement strand
GTTAATAACAGTAAAATAAATTATTTTTTTATTCCTTACAATTACTATCAAATACAAGACTATTTTAACATCATAATTACCAAAATTGACGGCTTAAACGAACAATGAAAATTCCAGAATGCAAAACAATATTGACTTATCTAATTTTTTTAATTTTTAAAATCAACGTTATGAAAAGTAAATTCAATATCGGGTTATTAATAATTGCTATCATGGCAATTGTTGGACTTAATCTTTCGACATTTTTAGCAAACCAAAGCATTTCTTTAAAAGTTGAAAAAGTCTATGCAGAAGATCCACCTTCTATAACATGTTATGACCTAATTGCTGGCGGTACCCTTACCGGTTATAAGTGTAGCGGTTATAATCATTTTACTGGGCGTACTTGTTATGTCATGTCAAATGCTCAATTAAATTCTCAAACTACCTATTCTTGCACAAGTATTATTATTCCAACAGAGGAATAAATGATTATAGTTACGATGTTTAAATTTTTATCACATTATTTTTAGGACTTGATTAAAAAATATTAATCAAATTCTTATTGCATTCTGGAATTTTTTTTGTTTCTTGATCAAAGTTTGGTCGATCGGATCAATAATTCTAATTTTATAATGAACTACCTCGCAGCAGAGCTGACGAGGTATCAAAAAAAAGATAGCTGCTGCTGATGTATTTTCTTATATTCTTTCTCGGTACCTTGGGCTTTCACGTAAGCTTGTATCGTGTCTTCATCTCCGTGGCGGCCGACTGTGTTAACGTAATACCCTTTTGTCCAAAACTCCCCGCCCCAAAGCTTCTTCTTGACTTCCGGATGAAGATTGAAAATTTCTTTGGCCGTGATGCTTTTTACCGTCTGGATTATCCTTATTGGACTCATCAAGGGTACACTCTGTATCAAAAAATGAACATGATCCTGGTCTGTCTCAATCTCTATAAAGGTCATTTCATATCGCTTCGATATCTCCAGACAAATATCCTTCAAACTCATATCCACTGCGGAACTAAACACTACTCGTCTGTATTTGGCAGGACATACAAAATGATATAACAGGACGGAAACATTATGACTCTTATGTATAAATTCGCTCACATACCAAAGTTAACCCATTTTTCGAAGCAGAGCTTCGGGGAACTAACCCCGGAGAGATTAGAAAATTATTTATCTATTCTTCTTCTTTCATGACACCTTAGTATTCGGCATTTTCAAAGAGATTTCTTATTTGTGTTTAGTCGAATGGTGCCAAGTTAAACATTTATATATTTTTAGTGAAAAACAATTTCAAATTGAAATCTTTGTTGCTATTAATGACGATAAGATTAGAGGATAAAGTCTTGCCATTTTTTGGGCGCTGATAAGATTGAATTTTTTTTACCTATCATAAAGCGTTTTGTTAACATGGGATTTTTAATATCATTTCATGACTGTCTACTTAAAATAGATTGAGTGACAGTTGGTTAGAAAATTGTTCTTTGACATCTTTGTAATCTATAACTGTAAGCAGTTCAACTACAGGTGTTTTGTCGAGTAGGGAAATACCCAAAACTTGTAGAATTTCGTAGGTTGAACGATTTATTTTTAATTCTGTGCCCACGATTGCGACCAGGCAATAGGCAATCAAGGCGGAGTAAACCTGGATGCGTACCGCATTCTCGGTTGTACCCCAAAATGATTTTATCTTGAGATGCTGCTTTATCCATTAAAAAAAGTTCCACCATCCAGCGGTTTTTATAAAGGAGAGAGACCTGTTCAGGTGTCAGGTCGAAGTTGTTGGTGAGGAAAATAAAAGTTCGCTCGGTTTCTTCATCAAAATACTTAACCCTACGCAATTTCTCCGGATAATCCTGGGATACATAGAACCCAGTCACTTTGCCGACTTGGTCATATTTAACACCTCCGGTTTTATTGACTTTCCGGGAGTACATCCGATTAAACTTAAGGTTGATCTTACCTCGTATCACGAAGAAGGCAGAATGCAAAGTTATCCGGTCAAGCCTCTTAAAGTCGACATATCCTCTGTCAAAAATGTAGTAGGCGCCGGGTTCATATACCAGATAATCCATTGCATTCACATCATTGACGGTTGCCGGGGTAATATGAACAAAAGCAGGGATCTGAGTGGTTATGTCGAATAGGGTATGGAGTTTAATTCCGCCTTTGGCTTTACGGAACGTTGCCCACCAGAAGACACTTAAGCAGAGATAAATGGTAGTTGAATCAAAAGCATACACCTTCCCTTTTATCTCGAAGTCATCATTTTTCCTTGCTTTTCGTGCGATCGAAATCATATGATAGGCAAACTCTTCAAAAATCTTGCTACTCCGAACTTCATTGGCCTTTGCCAGATTGCTTCGGGTAACGCTTTTGCCAAAGCCAAGATGATAAGATTTATTGCTATGGGTATCCAGAGCAACCATCAGATCCCGAAGGCTATCCCGATTGGTCAATTGGCCAAAAATCATGCAGAGCAATTGATTCCAGCAAGTAAAATGCTTAACATATTTATTACCATCGTACTCGTCAACCATCCGATCAAAAATTCGTTGGGGCAGAAACTCAACGATCTGTGCGAAAACATATTTCCTTTGGTTCATAGTCAGCTAATTTGACAGCCAACTTAACCAATTCAAATCGTCACGCTATTAAAATGCTTGTAAGCTATAGATACACAATGATTTCTAAGAACATTTAAATATTTTTATTGGACACTAGTGTCACGTCACAATTAATATGACGTAATTGAAATATTTTGTATCTTAGCCAAAAAAATGGCTATGAACACTTACAAAGTTACTCTTACAAAGGAAGAACGAGATCAATTGACCGAAATTACGCGAACCGGAACTCATGCTGCCAGGAAGATTATCCATGCGCTTATTCTACTGAATGTGGATCGAGGCACGTATAATGCAGAACAACAGATCAATGAAGAGGTTTGCAAAGTATTGAAGATCGGAATGAGGACCATTGACCGGGTGAAAAAGCGGTTTGTGGAAGAAGGACTGGAGGCAGCGTTAAAAATGGCACCCACTTCAAGGGAATATGAAAAGTTGGTTGACGGCGACATGGAAGCCCACTTAATTGCTTTGGCTTGTGGTGAACCACCAAAAGGATATGCCCGGTGGTCACTACGATTATTGGCTGACAGGTTGGTTGAACTTCGGATTGCGGATAATATTTCATATGAAACGGTGCGCCGGACGCTAAAAAAAACGAACTTAAACCTTGGAAATCTATCGGTTGGGTCATCCCAGCCAAAGAAAACGGAGAGTTTGTAGCAGCAATGGAAAAAGTTTTGGATGTTTATAGAAGACCTTACAATCCAATGCGCCCGGTGGTTTGCATGGATGAATCGCCTAAACAATTGATTGGTGAAACACGAGTTCCGATTCCTATGAGTAAAGGACATGACCGTAAGTGCGATTATGAATATGAACGTTTAGGGGTTTGTAACATCTTTCTCGCTAATGAACCGCTGGCCGGATTCCGAACGGTGAAAATCACGGAAAAGAAGTGTAAAGTTGACTGGGCTGAGTTTATCAAGGAAATCGCTGATGAGCATTATCCGGAAGCTGACCTAATCACATTGGTCATGGATAACCTTGGAACCCATACTCCAGGTGCATTTTACGAACGCTATGAACCGGCTGAAGCCAAACGGATACTGGATCGGTTTGAATTTGTTTTTACTCCGAAACATGGGAGCTGGCTGGATATGGCTGAGATTGAACTTAACGTATTGAATAATCAATGTTTGGGGCGGAGAATTGACTCAATTGACAAAGTCCGGGAGGAGGTCGAAGCTTGGAAGAAGGCTCGCAATGGGTTCGACAAGAAAATTAACTGGCAGTTCACCAAGGAGAAAGCCCGCATCAAACTGAAAAGACTTTATCCGTCATATGAGAGTTGACATGACACTAGTGATATCATTTAATTAAAATTTGCCGAAGTGTTGATAAATTGAAAAATAAATATTAATATCACTCAATATTTTATTAATAATGAAAATAACGTTTTTTAATAGATATTAAATCAAAATTTATTCATTATGAATAGCATATTTTTAAAACTTGTATTCATTCTTTCTGTTATACAGATCCTTATCTCCTGTAATAAGGATAAGAAAGCACTCGTAACTGAAGTTATAGTTAACTCGTTCCCCGTTGAAAGAAAAATTTACGAGAAAAAACTCGATATTCCAACCTATTTATTCAGGCTTGGAATCGCTGATTCTTTACTAATAATAATAAATAAAGGAAACCCTTACAGGATACATGTATATAATCCTATTAGCGACAAATTAGTTGGAAGCTTTGGCAGTGTCGGAAAGGGACCTGGTGAATTTATTTTCGAACCCATTTATTATAATCAATTCCAGTTTGATCAGGGTGCCTTAAATTTATGGTTTTTTGATATGAACCTAAAACAGTTTAGACTATATAACTTGGAATTGGCCCTTTTAAAAAAGCCTGGTGCAATTAAACAAAAAATTTTACTTAAGAGACAGGTTGCAAGCGAGCATTCCGTCTTCTATATCAATGATACTTGTTTGGCTGGATCTTCAATCTCTCAGAAAGGACAGTTCTACACTTATAATCCAATCAAAGATACAATCATATATTTTAATTGCTACCCACAAGTTGTTGATAAGCGCTATAAACAAAGAGAATTAGACCGAACTTACGAATTCTTTGGGAACTCTCGAATTAATCAAACAAAATCGAAAATTGCCTTAGCTTATTTATATTTTAATCGAATTGATATTTTTAATATTAGGGAAAAGGAAGTTCTATCTATTCATGTGCCATTACAGGGCGAAAATGTAATCACTGATAAAGTGGAAATTAATTCTTTAGAAGCAAAGAAATTGGGTTATTTTGACGTATTTGCAACAGAAAAATATATTTATGCCTTAAAAAATGACTGTTATATTAATGAGATAACATCCGGTAATTATAGATCAGAAATACATATATTCAATTGGTCAGGCAATTCTATTTGTCGGTACTTTTTGGATAGTCCTATTGAATATATTGTAGTTGACGAAAGGAACAAAACATTATATGGTGGTCACATTTATACTGATGGTATAGTTAGTAAATTCGAGTTGGGTCCTGAAATATTATAATATTAATTATTTCATCAAATTTGGTATGCCCCCCTCTCATAATTCGCAACCGGTCTAAAGAAAAGATACCGGGTTTACTTGGTACTTTTTTAAGAACTTTGCCGCGGCTATAAGACTCCCTAAAATTCATACCACTTGTTAAGTTTAAAAACAACGTTTAAATTTACCAGTATGACGAAGAAGAGTAGAACGAAACACAGTGCCGCCTTCAAGGCCAAAGAGGCCATTGAGGCTATAAAGGAAGCCGACAACTGTGTTTGGAAAAACGGGTAAAGAAATGAATGGCCGAAACTGCTTGATATACTCAAAGGTAAAGCAAAATGAAAATTGTGTTTCTGAAAATTGGCAAGCTTGCATAGCAATTTTATTTTAATTATATCTAAATCCGTTTTATGTTTGCAGAGTCTCCTTCGGTACCAATTTGTGGTGCCAAATGAAAATGCATTTGTCAGGTGGTCATTCCCTTAAATTAAAGTACAATTAATCTGGATACATCCGAGTATAACTGTTTCAAATACTCATTGGACATGTCCAAGATTGGTTCATACATAAAAGAATTTAAGTGAATGTTTTCAGGAGTCATCAAATTAACCCGGATTATTCATAAAAATTCATAGAAAAAGGGGACTAAGTTATTAAATAATAGTAAATTAGGGTTGCAAAACCATTAATAACTCAATCCCCAAATATGAGTACTTCAAGATCGGCATTTTACCTGAAAAAACAAAAAATCAGCCTTGATTTTTCTGCACAAAACACCAGTTCCGACGGTGGATTTCTCCTGCTGCACAAATTGATGCGTAAAACAAAGATTATCAATAATTTTAGTAAAGTTCTCCATGATGAGCGGGATCACCGGTATGTGGATTATAGCCTTGAACAGATGATCCAAACCCGAGTTTTGCTTTTGGCTATGGGGTATGAAGATACCAATGATCTTTCATACCTCCGGGAAGACCCTGTTCTTCAGAGCCTTCTTCCGGAGGGAGTTTGCAGCCAATCGACCATGTCCCGCCTGGAGAACAGCTTTCGTATGTCCGAGCTGTATGAGCTGGGTATGTGGTGGATTACCCGCTACGTTCAAAGCCTTCCCTCCGATAAGGAACACGTGATCATTGACGTGGACTGTACCGATGACCCGACGCATGGGAACCAGCAGGGAAGCCTGTTTCACGGATATTACTGGCAATGGATGCTGAATGAACTGTTTTATATTGACGGGGAAACCGGCCAGGTGATTCTTCCGGTTCTTCGCCCCGGGAATGTTAACTCCGGTAAATGGAACCATCGTTTCTTAAGAGCCATCGTTGAGGCATTGCGGACCCGTTTTCCGAATCTCCAGATCGTTATCCGAGCCGACGCCGGGTTCTCCGGTCCGGATTTCTACTCCCTGGTTGAAGAACTTGAGCTGGACTTCTGTCTGGGTGTGGCCAGCAATGACCGGCTGAAGGAAGTCGTCCGGCTGCTGCACGATAAGATCGAAGAAGAGTACGCCCGGCATAACAGGCCATTTAAAACCTTTATGGGACCGTTTTCGTATCAGGCTGATTCCTGGCCCTGTCCACAGGATCTGTACGCCAAGGTTGAATCAACCGGTCAAGGGATGAATGTTCGCTTCTTTGCCAGCAACTTTGCCGATGAGAAACCCCTTGAACTGTACCGGGATTTTTATACCCAGCGAGGTGAAGCCGCCGAAAACCGGATCAAGGAGATCAAGAATATGTGTTTCTCCGACCGGTTGAGTTGTCACCGGTTCAGCGCCAACTTCTTCCGGTTGATGCTCAGTTGCCTGGCTTATGAGTTGCTCCGGATAATCCGTGAGCAGATCCAAACGCTCAAACACCCGTTAACACAGCGATGGAGCGTCCAATCCATCCGACTGTATCTGATGAAAGTGGCTGCCCAAGTTCGGGTACGGGTAAAAGCGATTCACTATTCTTTCTCCTCGGCCTTTGCGCAGCAAGAGTTATTCCGGGAAATTCTGCTACGATGCTGACCAGTTAAAACCCTTAGAAATCATAGATATCTGGCAAAAATCCTTCGGGAAGGGAAAACTATTGTCAATAACCCAAAGGAAACGGTTAAAATCGATTGAGAATCAGTTTTTAAGATCACAATAAATCATTGAACTTCGAAAAAAACCATTTCTGTCTAAGAAGAACAGCAAAAAACTCTGGTTTTATCGAGCGAGAATCGGTTTATGAATAATCCGGGTTAAGCCTGATTTTGAATACAATTTAAATGACAGATATTATTCGATCCGTTGCTTAAAGTAGATAAAACGGCCCTAATGAGCAGTCCATTATGGTTTGAATTGAGCAATGTATTCCGGATTCTAAGCAATTGTAAATCTATTGACTAACAAAATTGTTTGAAGGTCCGCAATTGGCTGCTCATGAGGGCCGGAATATCTACTTAATGCATCTGACTGGAATATAAAGATTGAGACTTTCCCATCCTGACCAAAGCGCAGGACCATTACGATCAATCTTCAACATGAACAAATCAGCTCGGTTTTCATCATGAGGCTTGGTGGCTGAAAAGAACCAGGCCTTTTTAAAGGTGTCCCTGAAAGTAAAAATGGTGTCAACTACCATGCCCCCTGAATATACAAAAACATAATCAGCAAACCCCATATAAGTTCCATTGAAGTCGCTATTACCCCCTAATATCAGGTTCTCTGGATTCTTATCCGCATGGGTATCAGCAATCAATTGTTCCCAGTCCTCTTTAGTGGGGATACTCCAGCCCCTGGGACAAAGGGGATGAACATAATCAGTTTCACCGGCCCCGCCCCGGTCAGGAACAGCATCCCTTACAAAATAAAACCGGCCGAAAGTTTCCACGGTAGTTGGATCTTCATTTAGAGGAAGGCTGGGAAACATGATGTATAAAGGTGCCATATCTGAATGGGAATCATCATACTTGTGGTAATCATACTTTAGGTTTTCAGCCATCCACCAGCGCTCACCGATTTTTACAGTTCCGTAATATTGCATATCCCTGCTGTCACGCAGTATACCTGTTTCATTTTCCCAAGGACTCACTAATATCTTTCGGCTATACTTAGAGGTCAATCCCTTGGAATCCATAACCTCGATAGTCAAATTAAAAAAACCTGCCGACAGATATTGGTGAAAAAGTATTTTTTCTGTCGAGTAACCGGTATCCCAGATCTGATCGCCATCAAAGTCCCATCGCACCAATAAATTGCTGGTTGTATCGTGATCATCTGAGGAGTTCCAGGCGTTTAACCGGAACTGGGTCCGGATATTTCCATAGGGAACACTGACATCAAAGTTAGCAATGGGCGGGAAATTTTCCGGGTCCAGGTGAATTGGTTTACCTGTAGTATTGAAAAGACCCCTGGGGTCGGTTACTTTTAAAAGCACCTGCTGATCTGTAACCGTCCTGAACCGGTAAGAGATGCTCGGGGTGTCGGCCGGAAGGGTCCAGCCCTCACCCTCTCCCAATCGCCATGAATATTTAAATACAGGCGAGTCATTTGTCACGTGATGGCTCTTCGAAGCATCGAACAGGATAGTATCACCCACTGCTCCGTTAGTCGGGGTCCAGCTGAAATCGGGTATAATATCCTGATCAACGCTGTTTATAAAGACCTTGGCATATCCAATCGCCCGAAGTCCGGTAGGATCTAATACCTCAACCATTGGCTTAAAATCACCTTCCATTCCAAAAACGTAACTACCAATGGAGAGAGTATCAACTTCGGTATCCCAGAATCCATCACCATTATAATCCCACTTAAATTTCAAGGTGTTCAGTGAATCTTCATCATCGCGCGTCAACCTCGCATCCAATAGAAAATTAGTCAGAAAATGTCCTGTATCAGGAACCATGCGAATAACCGGACGGGGTGCTGATCTGCCCAGTCTGATATTAACATCATAATAAGTTGTGTCGGAGTAACCCTTTGAATTTATTGCGTAGACCGTGACTACATAATGCCCGGGTTTCATGAATCTTTTGGTTTTTAGCGGATCCTTGGATAATTGACTGTCCCAAACCGGGCTCTCACCGAAATTCCACCGGAAAAACAATTTCCCGCCACCGGATGGGTTCACTGTCTGCCGGGCATCAAAGGTAAAATTATCGGTGGTCAGCCCGGTAGGTCCCGGAGTTGTAATAAGTTTGATTTCCGGCTTAATGTCGATCTCATTTTCCTGGCATCCCGGGCAGATAGCCATGAGGCTAAATAAAACACAGATCAGTATATTACAAGAAATTCTCATTGAAAACCGGGGCTTGAGGTAGTTTTCTCACCTGCTTTAATCTCCACACGGGTGACGGAATAACGTATGCCATAACGGCCTCCCGGAAAGCCCGCCCATCCGCAGGAATCTCCCTGCGCGCTGCAGCTGACACCTGCCTGATAATAATAAATCCCAGGAGCCAGATTGAAGGTATAAGCTTGTAATAGGTCGGATGGATTTGCACAATCAAAGAACAGACTCCGGTAAATGCTATCCTCATTATAACCCAAACATAATTCCACTCGATGGATCCTGGAATCCGGAAGGAATTGGATCGGGGGTAGTTTAAAATCGACTTCCAGGATTCCGGTGGTCGGATCTACTGGCGGTTTATCAGTTCCATTCGGGTTATCGTCGCATGAAAACAGGATCATTGCGGATAGTCCGAGAATCAGGCATTTGCCAAATTGTATTATTTTATTCATGAGTTCCAGCCTTTTTAAAATTCAGCAATTTCAATTCCGGATCCGTACAGACGGCATCCTCTGTCAGATAAGAAAATTCCAGATTCTGAACGTATGCCCTTGCTAAAGAAGAAAATAACCCGATCCCATTATCCAGATTAGTATAATCGCTGTTGGTTGTAAAGTCATTGATATCAGAGGTCCGGAGCGAAAGTCCAACCTCTTCACCGCCGGCGATCAGGGTAAATCCCAATCCGACCAGTTCCCGCTCCACATCCGGATTGACCTGAATACTTTGGATCAGCATATCAAAAAACCGTTTTGGGTTGAGTTCCTGTGAAACCAGTTCATTGGGCTCGTCGAGAATAACATTTGGCAAAAGCCATTGAATATGATGGAATGAGGTGCCTTCATCAAGGGTTTCCATGTAATTTAGGGTAAAGATTCCCTGATAAACCCCTCCATGGGCCACAGAAAACCATCTGGCCGTATAACCCCTGTCGCGGGTAATGGTTATAGCTCGGGGGATTTCCGGCTTGGGGTCCTCCGGGACCGGAAAACTGGTTGTTAAAGTTTCCCCGGAAACAACTTTATTAATATCAGGGAAATACACATACAATACATATCGGGTTAATGGTTCTGCTTTAAATTCTGACACGTAAGATTCCTGACCTTGAACCGGGAAAAAGCCGGTATCCTTTGGAAGCATCGTTTTGCTGAAAAGATACGTTTCAACCGGATCATCGCCGGTCCATTTTTCAATATATATTTCGCAAGGCTCACGGATGATCAGGCTGTCGGCCGATGGAGGTTTTCCTGAGTTTTCAGCATCAGACTGATAGGTGCGGCTTATACGAACAAACTGCTGATCAGAGTTCAGGTCCAAAAGACAGTAAACTGCTGGCAGATAGCCCAGGTTGACATGAATATCAATCTCATTGGAGCAGCTGAAACAACTAAAAAGGATAAGATTTATAACCAGTAACTTTTTCATTAGCCCTTTTTGAATTGACTAAGGTTTATAAAAGACATGGGCAAGTTCGGGGGAACATTTAAAGGTAGGCATTTTTAATTATTTCTGATACACCGTATTGAACACCCCATTTTTTCTGAACCCCTGTTAAGCAATAACTCGTTTGAATCATATTGTAATCCCCTAAACCCGGGCTGCAGATATGCCAAAACCGTTGAGGTCCATAAATAAGCTCCATCACCTAGCCCGGAAAAGGCTCCGTCGATATTGACTTGCCCGGCCGGAAAAGCATTAAAACCACTGGCATTTGACCCTCCGCCATGCTGGTTCCATCCAGATACTGATTTCATTTTCAATCCGGCAACGTCTCCCAGATAGTTGTCCAGATTTATCCATTCCGTATGGCTTGGCGCATGCCATCCCGGCGGACAAGCCGTTTTCAGAGCCGTCCAATTGTAGAGTACCCCGTATGTTTTATAATTATCAGTGGCAATTGCAGCTAATGTATCGGTACCTGAATAGCCGTATATGTAATAATTGGACTCCTTGCTGGATAACACAGTCGGAGGACTTACTTCCGGCAGGTAAGCCAGGTTTTCAATCATCCAGAACTGTGATCCGATCTTTTTAAAATTATATACATGCTGATCACGGAGATCAGTAAATTTTCCGCTAAAATTTGTTTTTTGCAGTACCAGGTTGAGCTGGGTCTGCAAGTCATTACAATCAACTGTCGTTGTTAAAGTTGAATAGCTGGCATCACTAGTTGCTTCTTTGGAGGCGACGATTGTTCTTTCACCGAAGGGGATATACCAGAGCCGGTAAAAACCTGACTCGTCGGTGGTTGTTTTAAGTTTGCTTGCCGAACCATCCGGATTCAGGGCAGCAACCTTTACATTGTCAACCAGTAAACCCTCCTGATCCTTGACCGTTCCGGATACTTTCGTGGTAAAATTTACCGAAGTTAGTTCGATGGTGACACTAATGGTATCATTCGCCGGAATCTTAACAACCGATTTTACCGATGAAAAGTCTTGCTTGCCGGCAAATAAAGTATCATCGATAGCAGGGATTCCCGATAGGAAGAACTGACCATTGAGATCACTGGTTGCAGTTTTGCCTCCTATGGAAAGGGTCACATCTGGTATCGGAATCTTGAAATTGGTAAAATTGACCTGCCCCGACACACTCCCCAATTCCGGCTCTCCCAATAGAATTTGAAAAGTCCGGGTAACTTCTTTTGTACCATCCGACACAACAACCGTGATTGAGAATGTTTTTCCGGCACCGGAAACGGGAGATTTCCACTTGACTTCCCTGGTGTTTGTCGATGTCGTAAAGTTGCCGTCATCGGCTTTCCAGAGGTAGGTAAGCAGATCACCGTCCTCGTCGGATGCAAGAACCTTTAACGTAAAGATAGTACCTGCACTCCGGCTTTCCGGACTACAGGTAAGATCGGAGATAACTGGTTTGCGATTTCTTTCACAGGCCAGGACTATAAGAGATAAGAGCAAGAAATAAGCTAATTTTCTCATGGTGGTTTATCTCATTAAGTTAAGCACCAATACATAAAGTTACAACAAAATAATCAGAACGGCATTTCATCTATCGGCTGATATTGCCCATTTGCCAAAATTAGGAGCATTGGTTTTTATCGTTAATGGCTGGTTTGCTATGCATTTAACCGAAAGCCTGCTGCTCATGTAGGTGTCATATCGGAACACTCCGCTACTGGTGTAATAAAGGTACTGGAACCAAGCGTTTGCCCGATCGTTCCCGGAGGCCAACCAGAAGTGGGCATCCTGGCTAGGCGAACAATTTTGGCTAATATGAATTCCGTCTTCTTCCTAACAATTCTCTTTCTAGGTTTATGAAAATTGCTGGACTCTCTAATTTACTTGGTTCAAGTTTGCAGGGGTGGGTTCAAAATCCGATTCACACCATTTGATCCATTTTTGTAAGTACTTGTCTATTACACTGAAATCCTCCCTAATAGGTAGTGAGGCGACTAGGTTTATTTGGTCACCATTTCTATTTACTATTGATAGAAATGGTAATCCTAAGGAGTCTAATTGAGTCCCAAGATTTCCTCCTTTCACCACAAAGTAATTGACCTTATTGAAATAGCCACTTAAATAATTAATATAGAACTCGTTATCACCATTTCCAATTACTACAAATGGAAGCTCATCTCGGTTTTGAAAATTAGCTACAATTTTTTCCAGAATATTCATCACGCAAGTATTGCAAGACAATTCGGAGAACCTCAAAATCAAATTGCCCGAATGCAGTACCGAACCTATTTCAATACTATCCCCATTTGCCTTATATAATAGATTGCGATTCCGAATAGGTTTAACCCAGATTGCAGCTATCCATCCGTAACAAGTTGATAATCTGGTTTTGGATTTTTAAAATATTCGCCAGGGTGCCACACGGATTTTTTCCGGGGGAAAGGTATTAAATCGTATTTGAGTT
>Ga0163199_1001792_pt1 | contig 13269 bp, 8 predicted proteins | sample PL_2010_150m_FD_113537 | JGI IMG/M metagenome (GOLD analysis project Ga0163199, IMG submission 113537) | Freshwater microbial communities from Powell Lake, British Columbia, Canada to study Microbial Dark Matter (Phase II) - PL_2010_150m | ecosystem: Environmental > Aquatic > Freshwater > Lake ... | reverse complement strand
GCCCAGATGATGATCATGAATCCCCTGGCCGGGGGCGACATCGCCGGACTGTTTTCGACCCATCCGCCCACGGAAGAGCGCGTACAGCGGCTTCGTGCCATGTCGCAGTAGCGTTTCCGGCACGATCTGCTGTTCCCAGAAAACGGGGAAAAATGGGGTTAAAACCGGCATACAAGGGAAACATAGGGGAAACAGGTTAGGCTACAATGGCGGCGCACCCTTCCCCGAAAGAAATTCCATGGCCGCCGTCCGCCCGCAAAAAGTCCCACTCACCGATGACCTGATCGGTTCGCTCGTTTTCGAGAAACGCGTCGTCGGCCTAAAACCGAACGGCGCTCCGAAAACGGTCCCGACCCCTCCGACCGCCACGGATTGGTTTCTGCGCGACGCGTCGATGCAGGGCTTCGCCGCGAGGGTCACCAGGAAGGGCGTGCGTTTCTACGCGCAGCGAAAGCTCGGGGGCCGCCCCTGCCTCTTTGACTGCGGGACGTGGCCCGAGACGAGTCTGACGAAGGCGCGGAAAAACGCCGATATGGCGCTGTCCAAAATGAAACTCGGACAGGATCCGAACCTAGAAAAGAAGAAGGCGCTCGCGGAGGTTGCGGACGCCCGCGCGTCGGCCCGTTTGACCTTTGGCTACATGCTGGCGCGGGACGCCTCCAAACGGGAAGAGCACGACAAGGCAGGGACGAAGAAGGACAGGCGCGACGTCGGCAAGTGGCTCGCCGCTCTGCCGATTTCCCGGATGCCGTTGCGTTCCGTCAAGGCGGACCACCTCGACGAGATGATGAACACGCTGACCCAGGAAAGGGGGGCGACGACCGCCCTCAAGGTTTGGCGCTACTGCCGCGCCGCCTTCCAGCGACTCCCAACCGCCGAGACGCCCCCGTTTTCGCCGTTCGCGGAATGGAGCAAACAGCACGATCTTCCAAGGCCGAGGCGCCGCCAGACGTCCATCTCCACCGACGAGAAGAGCGGCCGGGATTGGCTAGAGTCCGTTGCCTCCCTGCGCCGATCGGAGGGCAGCCGGGGGTTCCCTGATAGAGTCCGGGCGGCGTACGTCGTACTTCTTCTGTGTTGGGGATCCCGCAAGATGGAGACGGCCAGCCTCAAGGTCGTTGACGTCGACTTTGAGCGCGAGTTCGTCGTCTTCCGCGACACCAAGAACGAAACGGACCATTTCTTTCCTCTAACGAAGGGATGCGCCGCCCTCCTTCGGGAGCGCATTGCGGACAACGCCAGACCGAGGGGTCGCGACGCAGAGAAAGCCGCGCGGGGGATTCCATACGTCCCTTCGGAGTGGGTCTTCCCCTCGCACCGCCGAGGACTCCATATTTCCAACGTAGAGCGCGTCCTCGGGGTCGGGAAGGATGGCTCCGGGCTGAAGGTCTGCGTCCACGATCTCCGGCGCGGGTTCGCCGGGGCGATAGCGTTGGACGTGATGGTGGGACCGGATGGTAAGGCCACGGGGAATTTCGGACTGGTTAAGCTCGCGATGAACCATGCCGACAGCAAGGCGGACGTGACGCAGGGCTACATCATGATCAAACCCAAACTTGCAATGCTGCGAAGGCTCTACGAGGCCCACGAGCATCGTGTATTCCGGGCAGCCGGGCTTACCGATCTCCTGCCGCCCGAACCGCCGAAGGACGAAGTCGAAACGCTGATTGCGGCCCTGAAGGCGGGCGACCCGGCGGCCATGAGACAGATAAGAGCCGCGCTGGGTGCGAAGACTAAGGTGACAAAGCCGGGGAAATCTACCGCTGCGGCTCCTCGATAGTCAGTAGTCGATAAGCGCCTTCCCCCGCATCCGGCACTGCCCTTTCGAGCCCCTCAAACTCCTCAACCCGGCGCCGGGCCGGGCGCTAGACCGGCAAGCCTGCAAGAAGCCGCGCCAGCCGGTGCGCTGCGGCATATCCTCGCGACGCTGCGGTAATCCTCGCTTCCCTTTCCAGTGTTCTCCACCCGTCTGGCACGCCCTCCTGCTCCGCGCCTGTGACATTCGACCCGTTGATCGCCGGGCATTCGTCTCCCTTCCGAAGCGGCTCCAAAGCGCAGACCAACCCCGGAAAGGAGTATCACCATGTCGAACCCTCGCAGCCATCGTCCCACGCAATCCCGCAAATCCTGTCGCGCGGCTTTCCCCCGCACCCCCGAAGCTCACCAAAGCGCAGCGGGCAAATCCAACCACGTCGTGCCGCAGTCGCTCTTCGCCGACCTGCTACGCGGGGCGATCACCGAGCCCGGCATCATTTCAGCCGCCTACCGGGCCTTTCATTCCTTCAGCCTCGGCAACCAGATCCTCGCAGCCAGCCAGCTGATCGAGCGCGACCTGCCGATTTCCCCGATCGCCAGCTTCAATGCCTGGAAAGCCAAGGGACGGATGGTCAGGAAGGGCGCCAAGGCGATTCGACTCTTCATGCCGGTCACGATCCGGCGCCAGGACCGCGATGAAGAAACCGGCGAAGACCAGGAGATTCAGTACCAGACCTTCATGCTCCGACCGAACTGGTTCTCATTGGATCAGACCGAAGGCGAAACCTTCATCGACGAAGCGAAGGCGCCGACCTGGGATGCCGAGCGGGCCATGACCGCACTCGGAATCCGGCAAAGGGCTTTCGACATCCTCGATGGCAATTGCCAGGGCTACGCCAGCGGCGCCGAGATCGCGATCAGCCCCCTTGCCGTATTGCCGCACAAGACCCGACTCCACGAAATGGCCCACGTGATTCTCGGACACACGACCGAAGGCATACTCCAGGACGACGAGCGTACCCCGCGCAACCTCCGGGAAGTCGAAGCCGAAAGCGTTGCCTACATCCTGTGCAGCATCCTCGATCTTCCCGGGCAGGTCGAAGCGCGGGGTTACATCCAGTCCTGGCTGGCCGGCGAAGCGCTGGTCGAGAGGACCGCGCGGCGCATCTTTGCAGCAGCCGATCGGCTCCTCAAGGCCGGCGAGGTTATCCCGATCGCCGTTTGAAGTGTCGTCGTGGCTGGTCCCGGTCTCCTCTGGAAGTCCGGGCGCAGTCCAGGCAAGAATTTCGGCCGCCGTTGTCCGTGCGTCCGAAACCGGCCTGCATCAGGGTTTCATAGACCGTTGCCCAGGCGGCGCCCGCGAATCGTTGCATCATCAACTGGCACAAGGCGCAGCACCGATTCGTCGGTGACGCACGCATCGCCGCCGTCCGGCGCCGATCGGCGTCCATGCCCCATTCCCGCCGATGCGCATCATCCGCCGGACGCGCCTTGACTTGAGGGAGGCGATTCGAGAGGGTATTTCCACCACGCCGAAGACATCACCACATCACAACCTCGGCCGATCCAGGAGTCCCTATGCCCCCCAGCACACCCGACCGATCCGACCCTCCCGCCACCGCCGCCGATCTCGCCGGCGTCGGCCGACTCGAAGCCATGACCCTGCGCTGCGACCGCGCCAGCCGTCGCCGCATCGAGACGGCCTGGAAACAGGCGCGATCGAAACGCGCCGATCTCTCCCTCGGCCGCTTCCTCGCGGAGCGAATCACCGACAACCTCGTCGGCAACGGGCCCGGCAACGCTTCGCAGTCTTCCACCGATGCGCCGGTCGATCTGGACCAGATTTCCGAGATCGTCGCCATCGCCTCCATGCACGCCGTCAGCCAGGCGATGGCCAATGAGATGGCCCCCATGGGCGTTCGCCTCGCCGCCATCGAAAGGACCCTCGGGGCCATGACCGGCGTGATCCACGACATGGCGCTGCGCATCGCCGCGCATCCAAAACCTTGAGACCGCCATGCTGACCCTGAGCATGGCCGCCAGCCTCGACTACTACCTGGCCACCGTCGCCGACCCGGAAGCCTTTGGCGTCCTCGACGATGAGATATCCCGGGTCGGCTACTACAACCGCCGCCTCGACGGCGACCCCCTGGCCCGTCCCGGAATCTGGTTCGGCCGCTTCGCCGAGGCGCTGGGATTACCCGCCGGATCCCCGGTCGATGCCCGCTCCTTCTCGAATCTGTACTTCGGCCGTCGTCCGGAGGAGGGCGCACCGCTGACTGACGACATGCCCTCGATCGGGGAGCAGCGGGCCGCCAGCCGTCGGAAAGCCCAGGCCGAGGCCGAGCTATCCGCCGCCCATCGCGCGTTGAACCAGGCCCGTGTAACGGCCCGCAGGAGCGGATCGGATCTGGACCTGGATTCCGCCGTGATGGCCGCCCAGGACCGGCTGAACCGTGCCCGAGCGAACAGGCGGGCCGTCAGCAACGAGGCCGGCGCCCGCCAGCCGGCGCACGATCTCACCTTCGGCGCCCCCAAGGACATCTCCGTCCTGCTCATGGCGCTCCACGCCGAAGGACGACAGGCCGAAGCCCGGGCGATCGAGGCCGCCTTTACCCGCTCAGTGCAGGCCGCCATGCAGACCATCGAACGGGACTTCCTGCTCGACCGGCCCCGCGACGGAGAAGGCCGGCGTGCCCTGCAAGGAATAGAGGGTTGCGCCAGCGCCCTGTTCACCCATTTCGATGCCCGGCCGGTGGATGGCGTGACCGATCCGCACCTGCACATCCACGCCGTCGTCTTTACCCCGGTCCAGACCGGCGACGGCGAGGTCCGCGCGGTCTATACGCGCTACCTCAACCACAACCAGCACGTCCTCGGCGCCCTGCAACGGGCCCTGTTCGCCGCCGAACTCAAGACGCTCGGCTATGCCCTGACCCCCGACATCCAGGACAAGATCAGTTCCTTCTCCCTGCAAGGCATGCGCGATGGAGAGCGCAGCGCCTTCTCCCAACGTGCCGCCCAGGTGGAAGCCGCGCATCGGGAAGGACTGACCGGCCGATCCGCCAAGCTCAAGCACCGCGCCGCGAAATTCGACCGGCTGGACGGCGGCGGGTTGATCGAACTCACTGGCGAACGCCTCGTCGATCTGGGTCTGACGGCGGACCTTATCGCGGCCCCGAACGCCGAGCGGTATCTGCGCGAGGATATCGACCGGCGCCTGACCCAGGCCTGGCACGAGGAACGCCAGGCGATTCTCACCCATATACCCCAATCCAACTCCCAATCCAAGCCCAACACCTACAACCGGGGACCGGCACCCGGCACCCCCGCCTGGGAGAGCATGCTCGACCGGCGGGTGGCCCAGGCGCAGCAAAACCTCCGCTCCGCCATTCCCGACACCCCCGAAGCCATTCTGGAGGCGTGCCTGTCCATGGAGGCGCGATTCGGAATTCGCGACATCGAGCGCCGCATATGGGAAGCTGCGGTGCACGTCGATATCCCATTCGCCCCTCACCAAACCCCCCAGGAAGCGACCATCGCGTGGGGCCAGGATATGCTCCGTCGCATCCTGCGCCACCCCGATCTCCTCCAAGTCCAGTACGGAGATCCTGACAAACCCGCCCACGGTCCCCAGGGTCTCGACCCCCACGGCCTGCCGGTCTTCACCACCCGCAAGCAGCGGGCGCGGGAAACAGAGGTCTATGGGCGCATCCTGCCCGAGCTCGCCGGCGCCAATACCTTCACAACCCTGACCCCTGAGCAGGCCCGGACCGCCATCGACGCCTGGGAAACAGCACAGCAGCAGTCGGCGACACCGATCCGCCTGACCCCCAACCAGCGCCAGGCGGTCGCCGACCTGGTCGGGTCCAGTTCCCGGCTGCACGTCGTCTCGGCGTGGGCAGGCACAGGCAAGACCACCATGGCGAACGCCGCCGTCGCCATCCTTTCCGGCATGGGCGTCGAGGTGCTGGCGGTGGCGCCGTCAAACGCGGCGGCCGAGGGCTTGAGAAAGGAGATCGGCGCCAGCACCGCCTGGACACCGGAGCGCCTGGCGCTGGGCATCGACAACGGCACCCTGATCCTGAAACCCAACTCGCTGCTCTACATCGACGAAGCCTCGATGCTCGATTTCGCGGAGACCCACAGGCTCCTCGACGCGGTTCATCGGGCCGGCGCCAAAGCGGTGTTTCAGGGAGACGCCCGGCAACTCCAGGCGGTGGGCATGGGCAACGTCCTCAAACGTATCCTCTGCCTGGCACCCTGCCAACTGGGATCGCGACCCCGCATCGTCTCGCACCTGACCCAGGGCTTTGCTGATCACGTCCATATCCAGCGGCAGAAGGAGAACTGGGCGAAGCAGGTGGTGGCCCGGGCGGAACTGGGACACGTCGTCAGGGCCTTCGACGAGATCGACCGGCGCGGACTCATCGAGCGGCACGTCGGGGAGGAAGACATGCTCAGGGCGGCGGTGAAAGGATATGCGGACGGCGCGGGCGACCTCGCAGAGATGGGGCAGATTCGGGAATGCTTTGTCGATGCAAGGGGTGGTGCCGACCCAGCGGCCGCCGAGGCTCGGGTCGCCTGGGCAGCCAGCCAGACGCGCCTGGCGGCTTTCTATGGCGATCGGCTGATGATTGCCTCGACCAACGCACGGGTTCAGCGCCTCAACCGCTTGGCGCGCTGCGAACTCAAAGCCATCGGCCTGCTCGACAGGGCAGAAGTCGTCCTGCCCGGCCACAAGGGCAAGACTCTGGCGGTGGCGCTGGGGGAACGGCTGATCTTCACCGAGAAGGCTGATCACGGGGATATCCGCTTCGACGGGGGTGGCAAGAATCGGGTGGTCAAATCCACTACAGGCACGGTGATCGATATCCGCCAGGGCAGGGGAACGATCCTGCTGCGGATGCGCCTCGACGACGGGCGGAGGGTGGAGGTGGATTCAGGGCACTTTACCGGGCTGGACTACGCGTATGCGCTGAGCGTGCATAAATCCCAGGGGGTCAGCGTCTCACGAGTCGAGTTCGTCGGCTCGACGTTTAATAACGCCGAACTGATGCTGGTGGCTTTGTCCCGGTTCCGGGATCGATTGCGGGTCCATGCTCTGGAGCACGAGGTCGAGGCGCTGAGAAACTCCTGCGGGCGGGTCACGGAGAAACTGGAAGCCAACGACCTGCACGCGGTGGATCTGGGATTCATCCGGGAGGAGGAACGGGTCCGGTTCAAGGCGAGCGCCAGCGAGGCGGCTCACCGGATGGATGCGCTGGGTTTTGCGCTGACGGGGCCGACCACGACGCAAACCGAGTATGCACCGAGGCGCGATCCCCTGGCGGAACGCGTTCGGGCGTTTGTGGATCGACAGCGCGAGGGCGGGAGATTTGCGCCGACCCAGAATCCGTCCGGCGGCAACGCATCGGCGCCGACAAGAGATATCGAAACTGTTCCCGACCACATTGTTCCCAGTCTTCCGAAGGACAAACGGGAGGCGGTATGGGCGATGATCGACGCGGCATTGCAGAGCCAGACTGTTCTGGATGCATTGCGGGACGAATTGGGGCTGGCAGACGAGGCCATGGCCCGCAGGCGCTGGTCGGGCCGCGCCGAGGATATCCTCGATTGGGCGGAGGAGGACGGTGGCGGCAGGGCCTGGGAGGCCGCCGGGGCGGTGGGGCAGGGAGACACTGGCGTCCGAGGGGTGGTGCTGACTGAAGACGAGGAGCGCGTCTATGTGGCGGTGGCCACCCATGGGGTCGGGCAGCAGCATGACGCGCACACCAGGATTCTGGCTTTGCGGCGGGAGGATGCTTCGAAAGTGGGGCGCTGGGTCGTCCCTCGTGCTCCAGAGGCAGCCATGGAGCGGCTGCGGTAGGGGGATATGGAAATCTGTCGATCACGCCAAGCCATGCTGGAGACGATGACCGACGGGCGGCGTGGCTTATTCGCACGCGCCGGGTGATGATGCCAGGAAAAGTGGGAGAGTCGCGATGCCAATGCCCATGTCCGGTGATCGCCGCCAGCATTGTCTTGAACTTGCCGACGACCCGGATGAACTTCTGTTTGCCGATGGTTACGACGAGGCGATTCTCGGTATTGGTTGCCGGAACGGCGAGGAGATGGTTCTTTACGATACGGCGCGGGTGGTTCGACTTCTGCATCGCCGCGATGGCATGGTCCTGGACGAGGCCGAGGAATTCTTCGCGTACAACGTCCTCGGGGCCTGGGTTGGAGATCGCACGCCGATGTTCGTGCGTCTTGTGGGACGTTGAGGGGAAAGCGAGAATTCTGAAGGTCAGCAATGCCATACTGCGGACCTACTCCGTATCTTGTCACCGGCAAGTCCTCGGCCTTTGCTGCTGTTGACACTCGCTTTCGTGTTCGTCAGCGTACAGCCTGTTAGTTGACGTTCGTCATATCAAGTGGCGCATCTCAGCTAACGAGCCTATCCCAACGCCCGGTTCGACCTATCCGATTTCTTACCATAGCGGAGCCAGAAACGTGTTCTAAATATCAGTCAAAGCGGACGCGATTTGCGGTTGCGCGTCTGCATTGAACGCGTCAACGGCGATTTGGCGCACGATCGCTGACGCGGGCAGCGCGCGGACGAGCAACCGGCCTGCAAGTTCTCGTGAGCGAGTCGGCCACGTATTGACATGCAACGTCATAGGCAGGTGCGGAATCGGGGTCGGATCCCATGTAGTGCGATAGTGAACTAGTTCGTCGTCAACGAACCACCTGATTTCGCATGGTTCCCATTCAATGACGAAGCGATGCAAGGCTTTTGATGCGTCGAACCCCAACGGAATGCTAACTGGCGTTCCCCGGTAGCCGTAGTCGAACTTCGCATCCTCGGAGCCGGGGTTGTAGAACACGTTGACCAGCAACCGATTAGGGCGATTTCCTGCAATCTCGACGTCGATCTCCTGTCGGGGCGAATCGCGGTGAAGGAAGAATCCCGTCACCAGGCCCGGAACGTTCGTCGCTTGCAGCGCGGCTTCAAAGCGCCCGAACAGGAAGTCGCCTCGGCTCGAGACCGCCGCCGCGCTCAGAGTCCGAACGCCAAGCGGCTCCTCGATGACCGTGAGTACGAGACCGCCGCTCGGCAGCAGTGAGACGTTAGCCGGACGAAACAGTCCAAGGTTTCCGGGGAACGTATCGTTTCGCAATAGCCATCGCGCCGGCTGGATAGCAGCTAGATCGTCCTTGAAACGCACCGGCGACGAGGCTGACGATTCCAGTTGGTCGATTGCGCTCGCCCTGATTCCCGCCCAACCCGCACGCTGCTCCACAACCCAAGGTGACCGGTCGTGTCGTAGTCGCTTTGCTGAGCGGGTCGTTAGCGTGTCATCCGGGGTGCGCCGATGCCTTCGCAGTCCAATATCTCGAACAGCCGGGTAAGGTGCGCTCGGCGGCGCAAGCCTTAAGTGTTCGCAAAGTGCACGCCACGTGTTGGTCTCCTTACCATGTAATCGAAGTATGTCTGCCTCTTCCAACTGGTCCAGCATGTCGCCACAATGACGATGGTCGGCTCCCACAAAGTCATCGATCACTATGAACTTGGCGTTCGGATAGCGCAGTGTGAGCACGCGAATATACGGCTTCAGCGATTCGATGTTGACGTAAGCATCGAATACGCGATCGGTGCTGCCAACAAGAAGGCGCTCTAACTCACATTCTGGAATCCTGTCAAAATCGCTACAACACCGATAGCCAAGCATCGAGAGGGCCATAGCGAGCGATGACAGTCCGGACTCCGGGGTTCCGAACGCGAACACGGGAGAATGCTTCGGACGCTGTTGAAATAGCGCTGCATCACCGCTGTCGAGGATGCCGATCCGGCTCAGTGCCGGCAGAATTGAGTATGCGTTCGTCGAGTTGAGATCGAGACGCTGGTTGATCACCGAGCGGCGCAAAGCCCGAACATCCATCTCCGGAAATTTGTGATTGATCCAGAGGTCGACTGGACCGCGACACGGAAGAAGTCCAAGCAGCATCTGCGCGCCCTTCTTCGAAAGCACATAGCCGGACAAGTACCAAAGGCCGCGTTCCGGACGAAACAAGCTTTTTGATAGCCATTCCTTTGGAGCCCCGTGGCGCACTTCCTTGTAAGACAGGTACAACAAATCGAATGCAGGAATGGTGCGGTCGGTCGCTTCCATCTCACGCCAAGCCTGATCGACAAGCCGCCCGAAGCAACGCTCGAACCAAACGTCGTCCTCGAGCACAAGAACATATGAGGCGTCAGACTGTGCAATCGCCTTCCAGATACCGATATGCGAGCGTGCAACGGCGACTTCTGCGTTACTCATCCTGATCGGGCGCTCTAGGTCAAACGCGTCTGGGACAGCGAGAGGTTGCGGTTCGACGAACAACTGGTCGCCAAGCGTGTAGAAAGGCTCGATGTCCATGCTATCAAACAGTTCGTCGGGATCAGCCTGCGCATCGCACGCCGAGTAACGTACGACCCGCTCCGATAGCTGTTTGCCGCCGGCGTCTACGACGCAGTCGAGCTCGCGACGCACGTCAGTCCAACGGGCCGGCTGCCTGTCCAGGTTGATGACGAAAATCGGACCGATGCCGGGTCGCCGACTATCGGAGAGCGACGTGAACGAAAGACACTGCTGCCTCGGCAGGTGGATTCGGCATTGCAAGAACAGTGAATACAAAAAACGCGACACCGCGCGCAGGGGCTTCGAAAGGTTCATTCGGAACTTACGCGCCGCTATGATTGAACTGCTGTTGATTGGAAAGTCGCCAATTCCTAGCATCATTGCGGTAACTCAATGGCCATCGCGAGACGGCAAATGAATCCCAGTCCCGCAAGATCATCACGTCGTCTTTGACGCCACCCAAGGTGGCACCGAAATCGAAAATCGTCTTAGAGAGATTTCCCGGGCCGGTCGTCGTCTGGATCTCCGGCAACTCGTCCTTGCCGGGGCATTCGAGAAGACCCGTTGCACGGCTGAGCGCACCTTCGATGATCGGATGCCCTCGCCTTGCAATCAGTGGGTTATTATTGAAGTAGAAGATCCAGCTTGAAGCATAGGAATCAACGCGCTGGAATACAGACGAGTTCACCATGGTTCCAGAATCGACGTCGTAGCAGAGAGGCTGGATCTTTAACCGACCGTCGTCAAACAAATGGTCGATGTCTTCACAAACGCAGACGTCGTCCGCATCAACATAGAGGCCACCTTCGACTAGCAGGTAGCAGAGCCGGAAGTAGTCGGCTTGCATGGCCGGGTGGTAGCAACGTTCAAAGGCCCGCTCATGCCGCGCACCCAACCAATGATCGATGAACGCTTTGGCGCTACGCTCGTCGAACAATCGATGCCTTACACCTTTCGTCTCCCAGCGGGTCCAAGAGGAAATGCACTCTTTGACGTCCTCCGGCACCTCTCGTAGGTTGTGCCAAAACTGCACGATCGTTTTGGGGGTGCCTTGCACGTACCGATCGTTGACGGGGTGCTGATCGAACCGACTTTGAACCAGACTTCTGATGAACTCTGAGCGCCGTCGATGGTGCTCGGGACTGTCGGGTTCTGGCGGTATCCGGATCACTGTTGCGTTAGTAACAACGTTGGATCTTGTCATAGGTTGTGATTAAGCTGCTGGACTAAGAACGGCGGTAGTTGAACAAACAATTAGCCTGCGAGCGCCTCGGGTGAGTCCGACGTAAAGGTTGGTCGCATCCATCAATTCTGGATGGAGGATGATAGCAACGTCGGCCTCGAGCCCTTTGAGGAGTAACGTGCTACCCACCGCGCGACGCAACACCGGTCGTCCAAGGTGACGATTTCGCTCCCGAGCTTGAAGCACCGCATCAAACAGTGTTACCCCACCTGTTGCAGCGACGCGCATTGCTGACCTACAGCAGTGCAGTATCTCCGGGCGAAACACACGAGCATGCGCTTGATGCTCTAACTGCTGGAGTAGGTGCAGTGCGGCACCTAAGCTTGGAGCTGCGGAAAACGCTACTGCCGCCGCCTCGGCAGATGTCGGCGGCGCGCGTGCTCGCCCCTGTCGAATCGTTTCGACACGAGCCAAGAGGTTCGCTGCGCCAACCTGCGTCATGAGGTCCGACGCAAAATTGACAAGCTGGTCGAGTGCATTGGCTGCGCCGATGTTGAAACGGCGACCAAAGCCCACCAGATCACCAAGGTCTACGGCCTCGACCGATGTGGCTCCAGGAGTTTGACTGGTGAACTGGTGTCTTCCTCGCGCATTACGCGCATCTCCAATGATGAGCACGGTTTCTTCTTGGTCAGCTGTACGGGTCTGTGCGGCAGATCGCCGCTGTTGGTCCGCATTCGCAGCGTCTAGGTGTACCCACTGAACCTCGCCTGGTGCCCCCCGAAGGTCCACTCCCTGTCCATCTTGCAGCAAGGCCCGTGCCTCCAAGAGCCAGCGGCCGAGTGGTTCAGTTCCGGCGTTCCGCCAGCGCCAAGGCGTCGCAAGTGCGCCGGCGGCGGGAAACTTAGCTTCAACGTGAGTCTGCCAGTGGACGAGCTGGTTTCCTGCAAATCCGAAAATGGCCTGCATGGGGTCACCGAGTACCGCCGTCGGCAACACGGTTGCCAATGCATCGACGATGGAATGTTGAACCATGCTGCAGTCTTGATACTCGTCAACAATCAATCGGGAGTAGGTTGCCCGCAGTGCGTCACTTATGTGCCCAGCCTGCAAGAGCTGCGAAGCAGCGGTTCGTATGGCTGGGTAGTCATTCCGCGCGTCGTTGATTTCCAGAATGCGTGGGTTGTGCCCGCTCCGCAGCGGAAACGTCCCGATGAGCCGCATTGAGAGACCGTCAATGGTTGTCACGCGGTAGGCCGTAGCGGGAACACGAGCCCGTTGCAGCCGAATGCGTAATGCAGCGGCGCCGGCATTGGTGTGCGTGAGGATGAGGATTGGCCTATGGCCATCATAAAGGCTCAGGGTGTCCGCGATGAGCTGGGTCTTGCCGCAACCGGCTGGTGCGGTAACGGATCCCCTGGCAACGGCAAACAGGTCGAGCTCAGGCGGCATGGGTCCAAGCGCGAAGCTGTTCGATGATGGCTTGAAATCCTGCCTCGGCTGTCGCCAGATTCGGCCCGACGATGTCTCTGGAGATTTTTTGATAGGTTGAAACAGATTTAAACCACCCGCCACCCCGAATTCGTGAGGCTGTGCCGAGCAACTCCTTGGTTGCGTCCGTGAAGCCGTCAATCAAGCTCTCGGCTTCAATGGCGCCCAGTGTTCGCTGTCCATTTGACTTAGAAGTAATGTGCGACTCAATCAAGTCTCGTCCTAACGCCTCGCACGCCGTTGTCAGTAGTGCGTCAATGGCATCATCACCGAGACTACGAAATAGCTCATCCTCAAGTGCGCGGCCTGTACGCCAAGTGAGCGACTGACCACCGGCGAAGTGAAATGTCGCAGCGATCGCTGGAGTTGGTGCCTTATCCGCGTCCACAAGCACGAGCACCTGGTAGCCCAGCCGTAGGAGCGCGGTTCCACGAAGATAGCACTTGTCTGGGT
>Ga0163199_1001791_pt1 | contig 13272 bp, 7 predicted proteins | sample PL_2010_150m_FD_113537 | JGI IMG/M metagenome (GOLD analysis project Ga0163199, IMG submission 113537) | Freshwater microbial communities from Powell Lake, British Columbia, Canada to study Microbial Dark Matter (Phase II) - PL_2010_150m | ecosystem: Environmental > Aquatic > Freshwater > Lake ... | reverse complement strand
GTACAGTTGTAATTGGAATTAGACCAGAGCAGTATTCCCTTGCCGGATTCAATCAGCTCCTTCTCTTCCTGATTATCCGAAAGGTGCTCAAAAATGATCAGTGCCCCCGGTTTCCGTTTCTGCACTTCACCTGCCATTCGCTCCAGGTTGTAAATCCTTTGGGCATCGTATTTGCTGCCCCAGGGATCGGTGGTGGCATTTTTGATGTTGTTGGAAAATCCCTTCGTGAAATCGTAACGGAAACCATCCACTTTGTATTCACTCATCCAGTAGGAAGCGATGCTGTCGACCAACTCGCGGGTAGCCGGACTGTCGTGGTTAAAGTCATAACCCCACTGGGCATCCGGATTCATAAAATTGCTTTTTACGTTGTACCATGGGTTTTGGGTGGTGGGTTTTGATCCGTCAAAATAGAGTTGCAGGAATGGACTTTGACCATAAGAGTGGTTAAGCACCAGATCCATTACCACGGCAATGCCCCTTTGGTGGCATTGATCCACAAGCTTTTTGAGCTCATCTGCGGGTCCGTAGTATTTATCCGCCGCAAAATAATAGGATGGGTTGTATCCCCAGCTGCTGTTGCCCTCGAATTCGTTGACAGGCATCAATTCCAGCACGTTGATATTCAAGTCTTTGAGGTAATTAAGGTGGCTGGCTACGCCTCCAAAAGTGTGTTTTGCATCAAAATCCCGCACCAGCGCCTCATAGATTATACATGTATCAGATGCCGGGGGTGTAAATTGGGCTACCTGCCAGCTGTATTTGGTTTTGTTGGGTTGAAGAACAGAAACGATGCCGTCCGTTTTCCCGGTAGGGTAAGACAAAAGGTTCGGATAGGTGGCGGCATTGATGTACTTGTCATTCGCAGGATCCAGGATTTTATCTGTATAAGGATCGGCAATTTTAAGCGATCCGTCTACAAGGTACTGAAAGGCATACTCTTTGCCCGGAGTCAGTTTGTCAATTTTCAGCCAGAAATAGTCGCCATCCCGTTTCATCCTGTAGGAAGCAGAAGGATGAAAGTCATTGAAATCGCCCAAAACGAAAACATTTTGCTTCAATGGTGCCCATAGTACCAGCAATGCTGATTGTGAATCAGGATAACTGATCCCTTTTTTGGCACCCGCCGGTCTGCTTTCTGTTACTTCGGCACCCATAACATGAACATAAGCCGAGTCTGAAACGGTTTTGTCAACTGCAATTGCCTTGGCTTTGATCCAGTAATCGCCTGTCGGAAGACTGAAGTTATAGGTGATAACCGTCCCTGTCTGGAAAATTATTTTAGCATTGTTCAGGTACAATTCGAGATCGGCAGTTGCAGAAGCGGTCGCTTTGAAAGGGATGGCTGCATATTGCTGAAATACCTGATTTTTGACCGGCTGTTGTATGACAATGTTAAGTCCAGAGGCATAGACATCCAACAAAATGTCTTTGCCTCCCGTGTCCTTGCCCTCCAGGTAACTGCCGCCAACCATGACTCCGCTCCTGAAAACCAGGGCAATTTTTAATACCTTCTCCCCGGCAGGAACACCAAAATATTGCCTGACATCAGGCGTCAATGTGATCTGATAAAGATTCGAAGATTTAAGGACCATTTTTGCCTTATCAACATTTACACCCCAGCCGGCCACAACATATTTCCAGTCAGTGCTTGAAGTGCTTCTATCAGTGATAACCCCGATATGCACATATACATCACCGGTATAATCTTTCAGGCCGGCAGTTCCTTTGGTTGCATCGTAGGTAATCGTTACTGACTGAAGATCATTGGGAAGGGCCGGAGTGGAAGTTACTATCTGAGAAACGCCGGTTTTGGTATAAATCAGCATGACTATCAGAAAAGTAAGGGTTCTCATGAGCAATAATGTTGTATGTTACAGATGTTGAAGGTAAGCAAATTGATCAAATAAAAGTTTCTAAAGTTTTTAGTTACGACAAATTTACCCCCGTTAATAAAAAAAGTTTCCAAAGTTTTAAGTTAGGAGCACTAAATGCTCAAAACTTAAAACTTTGGAAACACTATATTAAAATTAAAAATTAGTTTTTCGTAACTGTACAGGAATAAACTGCTTTGCTTACATCAAGCGTAATGGAATAGTTTCCTGCCGCAGCTATAGGAATATTGGCTCCGTCCTGAGTCAGAGAACCCATATTACCGCCAACGTTTACGGCCCAATCATCATTCGCCCTGAATTTAAAAGCACCTGCTGTCATATTCAACGTGACTTTCAGCACCTTGTTGGTTGCATCCCAGGTCATGTTGGTATCCGTATTCCATCCTCCCGGTGTTGCATCACCGATGACACCCCATCTGTTGGCAGTATAGGTGTAGATATTCGGCACACTTAAATTCATGGTAATGGCATAGTCAGACTCCAGAGAAATGGGAATATTTGCACCTCCTGCATTTAATTTACCATCTGCCTTGTCGCTACCATAGTTGTAGTTCCAGTCGTGGTTCGCCCTGAATTTGATGGTAGCTGCGGTCAAATGGATCACCCCCTGCCAGATGCGTTGTGAAGGACTGTAAGTTAATGCAGTTTCATCGTTCCAACCCAGGGGAGAAGCGTCTCCGATCACACCCCAGCTGGTTTTAACCGCAGTAAAGGTCATGGTGGTGGTATTCGCGTTCAATTTATAGTAACCGGCAGGAGAGTTGATGTTGCCTGCATTGGCATCCAGCTTGCCTCCTCCGCCATCACCGTAATTGGGACCATTCCAGTTCAGTTGTGTGGCAAATTTCCATTGGTTGTTTGCATTGGCCATGTAGACAAATCCTTCCAGTTTATCAGAAGCGGCAACCGTGCTGATAACCTGGGGAGATTTATCGGGCGACCAGTCTGCCAGGGTTGAACCGGGATAACTTGCTCCGACATAGTCGCCTGGAAGGTTCCAGGTTTGAATATCAGCCAATGTGGTAAAGGTGATATCTGCCCCATAAGTAGTACCGGCGCTGTTGGTTGCATAAGCACGCACGTGGTAGGTAGTGAATTTTGTTAATCCTGTAAGGTTGCTCACAAAAGCGCCCAATCCTGAACCTCCGTCAATTTTATTACCGCTAATGGTTGGATTGGCTGCAGGACCCCAGGCAAGACCCTTGGCTGTAACAGTACCTCCACCGTCATAAGTAACTGCACCACCCGAATTTGCAGATATTTTGGTCAAACCGGTAACATCGGTAGTTGTTACAACCGGAAGATCAACCAGTGTTGTAAATGATACCTCAGGACCATAAGCTGTACCCATGACATTTGTTGCATAGGCTCTCACATAATAGGTTTTATTTCCTTTCAACCCGGTCAGGGCGCTAACAAAAGTTCCGGTACCGTTTGCATCCGATGTTTTGGCATCAGCGGTTGTCGGGTTGTGATTCAAACCGAAACATACCCCGCGAGCAGTGACATTAGCGCCACCGCTAACCGTCACATTGCCTCCTGCGGTTGCAGAATTACCTGTGATTGCAGTAACCGATGCAGTAGTAAGCACGGGAACAACAGGTAAGGTAGTAAAATTAAGCTCATCACCATAAATGGTACCACTGGCGTTGGTTGCATAAGAACGCACATAATATTTGGTCGCATAGGCAAGACCTGTCAGTGTAACGTTATAGGCCGCCGTTGTTGCTGTTCCGGCATAGGCAACCTTCGTATTGGACACTGTCGGGGCAGGAGCCGTATTGTAAACAACACCCTTCTCGATAAATCCGTCACCCTCAGCTACGACAAATCCGGTTACGGTTGCAGCATCAGACTTGATATTCTGTGTCTGGGTGCTGGCAAGCGTCGGGCTTAGTTTCACATTCGCTGTCTCCTTGGTACATGCTGCAATAAATATTGTTGCTGTGACAAGTACAGCCATTATTCTGTATTTCGACATTATTTTCATATTCATTTATTATTAGCTTTTTACAATGGTATAAGTACCTGTTGTACCGTTGATGATGGTCAGCGTAATGGTGTAAGTACCAGCTGTGGCAGTGCAATTGGCGCCGTTTTGGGTCAAATTATCAGTTGTGCCACCTACATTCCAGCCCCAGTCGTCGTTTAGCCTGAATTTGAAACCGCCGGCAACCAAAGTGATTTTGATGGACCAGGTACCGGTAGCGGCATTGTAATCCATTTTTTGATCAGGGGCATTCCAGCCGTTGGGCGTGGCATCTCCAACCAGACCAATCTGGTAAGGATCTAGCTTGTAAGTAAGCGCTTTTGTGTTGGCTGTCAGTTGGCAATATCCAGTAACCGGAGCAACAAGGCTGCTGCCATTGACCGAAAGCACTCCGCCCTTCCCGCCGTAAACTACATTGGCATCGGGATCTTTCAACGTAAATGCTTTGGCTACATCGAGTTTAACAAAACCCGTGTAGGTTCCGTTACCGAGTGGAGATTCAATTTTCTGTGTAATTCCTGAACCGATCAAATCAAGTTTTGGCAATCCGTAAATTGTTGCGTCGGCAGATTTTGTTGCCGAACTGTAGACATAAGAACCGGTTCCGCTGCTTAAGGATAAGACGGATCTGATCCGTAAATCAAGGGAAGTAACCTGATCGGCAGGATATTTTTTAAGCAAAATGCCGTTTAGGTCACTTACTGTCATTTTTATCGAGAGATCCTGCTTGCCCGAATATATTGTAACCGGATCCGCAAAACTACTTCCCTTGGCTGCAGCTTCCAGAACATAGGTAACGGAAGCCTGGAAACCAGGATCAACTGGTGTCCCGACAAATTCAAGCATGTTCGTTCCGCTGGTCCTTTTAAGAGTTAAATCCGGCACAGTCACAAGATTTGGGAGAGTTGGGTTGTCTGATAATACTGCCATCGTACCTTCTTTCTTGCAAGAAAACAAAAGTCCGATCAACCCAATGAAAGTCAGATATATAAATATTTTTTTATTCATTGTTTTAATATTTAGATGTTAATTAGTAACCAGGATTTTGTTTCAATGTCGGATTTGCGCCCATATCGTTGGATGGGATAGGATATAGATCACGGAAGCTTTCAGTGGATGTTCCTGCAAATACTTTACCTTTCCAGGGCCACAAATAGGCTCCGCCTGTAAATTTAGCGTAGCGGATCAGGTCCGTTCTGCGGTGTCCTTCCCAATAGAGTTCACGTGAACGTTCATCCAGGATGAAATCAAGAGTCATCTGGCCAGCAGTAATGTTGCCGCTGGTGCTTCCATTGTAAGCTCTCGTCAGGAGGGCATTCAGATAACCTAATGCAGTTGTTGCATTACCGGTTGTCGCACCCCTGAGGACGGCTTCGGCATACATCAGGTAAACATCGGCCAGGCGGAACACAGGATAGTCTGTATCCACAAAGTCCGGATGTGCGTGAGGCGCTGCTGCACCTGTTGAAGTAAGATTGGTATATTTCGTAATAGCCCAACCGTCTGTGAATTGTCCGATGTCGTTGATTTCGAGGTTTTGTCCGTTGGTCCAGAACATGGCACGTTTGTCGGTGGCGCCACTGGTATCGGTAAATTTGGCAACAAAAGCCTTCGTGGTACGAACACCACCCCAGCCTCCGCTGACACCGAACTGTGCAGGTGGCATATTTCCACCCACAGGTGCATGGATAAGATAAGTCATACCGCCGTATGATTGTGAACTTTGACCATCTGAAGTAATCGGAAAGATCATTTCAGGACTGAGGTTGTTGTCAGCAGTAAAGTTATTGGCATATTTCGGCGCCAGGGTATATCCGGCAGCTATCACTTTTGCACAATAAGTGGCGCACTCTGAATTCTTGTCCTGTCCAACATAAACCTTTGCATTCAGGTAAAGCTTGGCCAAAAGTGTCCAGCAGGCACCCTGATCGGCTCTTCCGTATTCAAATTTAGGAGCCCCCAATACATTCTCTATTGCCTTGAGTTCCGTTTCGACATAGGTAAATAAAGCTGCCCTGGTTGTCTGTTTTGGGAAATAGGCTCCCGGAGAATCGGCTTCAGTTACAAACGGCGGATTACCGTAAAGATCGAGTGCATGGTAATAAGCCAGGGCACGGAGAAATCTTGCCTCAGCATTGTATTTGACCAAATCTGCATCCGTTTTACCAGCAGTTGCCCTGATGTATTCATTGCAAAGTGACACGGTGTACATGATCCTGGAATACAATGCAGCGATAAACACATCGTTCGGGGCCCATGTTTGCCAATGGAAGTCTTTGATCGAAGCATCATTCCAGGACATCACAGCTTCGTCGGTCGATAATTCCTGCGCATTCCAGTACTGACGGAGATAGTTTCCGAAACCTTCATCGATACCGGCAATATCAGGTTGCCCTGCAGGGCCCTGCTGTCCGCTTAAGGCAAAGGTTGCATACAGTTTCGCCAAACCTTCCTTGTAGGCGCCCGGAGTATCGTAAACAGTTAAAGATGTTACGATATTCGGATCTGGTGGCGTAATATTCAGGTCATTGACACACGATGCAAACATCAGTGTGACCAGGATGACAGCTATTGTTTTTATTTTATAAATTTTCATGTCGTATTCTTGATAAGAGTTAGAATGTAAGATTTACGCCAAAGACAAATACTCTGGGACGGGGATAAAAATTATTGTCAATACCGCTGGCTACTTCAGGATCCAGTCCTTCGTATTTGGTAATTGTAAAGACATTTTGGACCGTAAAGCTTAGCCGTGTTTTGACAAACTGGTCGAAATTGTATCCGACACTCATGTTATCCATTTTAAAGAATGAGGCATTCTCAACGTAGAAATCTGAGAAATACTGTGTATTGGTGAACTTTGCATTGTTGATCTGCTTGGAAATATTATTGTAAAACCCAGACTGATTGTATACCGTAGAATACAAAGCTCCCGAAGCGACGTTGTTGTATACATAGTTGCCGATGTTTGCCCTTCCTGAGAAGGAGAAATCCATCTTTTTGTAAGCTATCCTTGAATTAACCCCGATGGTATAAGTCGGATCCGGTTTTTGGTAGTGGTATTTATTCAGGTTGTTGCTGGCAACTGTACCTCCTGTACCTGTGCGGTCAACATAAAGCCCTTCGATTGGCATGCCATTTGAACCGTAAACCTGCTGGAACACATAAAATGAGCTACGCGGGTATCCGACACGCTGATTCTGGATCGTGTTTCCAACACCCCCGCCGATTCCCCCGACATCCACTCCCGTATAGTTCGGATCGTCAGTCAGCGTCAACTTGGTGATTTTATTTTCATTGTAAGCAGCATTAAAGCCAAAATTCCAGGTCAGATCTTTTTTGGAGACTACCAATGCATTGACGGAGAACTCTGCCCCCTTGTTTTCCATATTTCCAACATTGGTCGTCAGGTAGTTGGAGAAATTGCTGCCTGCTGCAATGGGGATAAAGTTCAACATATCGTTGGTCTTGCGTTTGTAAACATCAATGGCGCCGGTTATCCTGTTCTTCATAAAGCCAAAGTCCAAACCAAGGTTGAAGGTTGTCGTCTGCTCCCACTTCAGGTTGGCATCATAGGGGTTTGGACGCAGGGTTTTGTAATAAGTGTTTCCAAACTGATAGGAGGCAGTGGCAGTACTCTCACGGTATACAGGCAAGTACGGGAAATCGCCGCCAACCTCCTGCTGTCCGGTTACGCCCCAGCCCAGCCTGAGTTTTAGGTCGGAAACCGCGTTTACATTTTTCAAAAACGACTCTTCCTTTATTTTCCACGCAAGCGCAGCTGCCGGGAAAAGTCCCCACCTGTTTTCAGCGGAGAATCTGGAAGATCCGTCATCTCGAACGGTTACTGTCAATAAATAACGATCGAGCAAAGTAAAATTCAAACGTCCGAAGAAAGAGATCAGGATGTTTTCATTGATATATGATGAGTTATCACTAACCAGGGATCCATCACCGTTGCTGGAAAAATTGGTGCCTTCTCTGTGAAATTTCTGGTAGGAATAGCCTGCTGTGGCATCTATCCTGCTTTTAATTGACTTAATGTCTTTTGTATAATTCAGATAAAAATCCAGTAACTGACTATTCCCTTTCTGGGTGTAGTTATTGACCGCGCCGGTACCACCACGGACGGTGAAAGCGGCTTCCTTGGGGGAATAGTTGTGTCCGATGGTATGAAACTCATCTATACCCATATTCAGGTTCGCCCTTAAATCGGGGAGAAAATGAAATTTATAATCGAGCTGGACATTACCAAGACCCCGGTAAACATAAGCTTTGTTATTCGTCTGGTAAAGCATGGCGACAGGGTTGGCTGAGCCGATAGGGTTGGGAGTACCGTTTGGATTCATGGAACCGTCGGGAAGTACATCCGAAAGATTGATCCAGGTATAATAACCTCCCCATTTGGTATTGTTGTTGTAAACCGGTTGCGTAGGATCATAAAAAACTGAAGCACCCACGGCACCCTGGCTTCCAAAGTTTTGTTCCGTGTAACTCCCTTTCATGTTTACATTAACTTTCAGGTGGTTATCAAGGAAAGAAGGATCGAGCGCAACGGTCATGGTTGAACGCTTCATGTTGGTTGTTTTAAGAATCCCATCCTGACTGGTGTAACCAAGGGAGGCACGGTAAGGCATGTTCTTCCCTCCTCCACTGAGACTTACGTTATGGTCTTGTGAAAGCGCTGTATGATAGACCTCCTTTTGCCAGTTGGTGTTTTGATTGCCAAGGCGGCTTAAAGCGCCCATACTCAGACCAACCTGACTTCTTGAAGCAAGATCGAGCGCCATCGCCCTAAACTCATCGCCGGAAAAAACGTCCATGTATTTTGGTATCGAATTGGCAGACATCGTGCCATTGTACTCTACTTTCATTTTCTGACCAGTTAGTCCTTTTTTGGTAGTGATCAGAATTACACCGTTTGATGCCCTTGACCCGTAAATGGCCGTTGCGGATGCATCTTTTAAAACAGTAAAAGTTTCGATGTCATTGGGGTTAACGGTCGACAGCGGATTCGCCAAACCAGAAATTCCCGAATTACTTACAGGGAATCCATCGATAATGATCAATGGATCATTGCTGGCCGACATGGAGGAACCGCCTCTGATCCGGATGGTGGCTCCGGCTCCAGGCGCTCCACCTGAAGTGGTTATAACTGTTCCTGCACTTTTTCCTACAATGAGTTCTTGCGGAGAAGTGATTCCACCCTTGGCGAAATCCTTGGAACTCACGGTACTCACAGCTCCGGTCGCATCGTTTTTCTTGACGGTACCATACCCGATAACCACCACCTCATCCAGCCCCTGAGTTTGCGGACTAAGGGCGATATTAACGGTATTTTGTTGTGCGACAACTACCGTTTGGGAGACATACCCGACAAATGAGAATATCAGCTTCTGTCCGGGTTTAACTTTCAGGGAAAACTTACCGTCAATATCCGTAGCAGCCCCGATGGTAGTACCTTCCACCTGGACGGTCACACCAATAAGGGCCTCTTTGTTAGAAGCATCCGAAACAGTTCCGGAGATTGATTTTTCCTGGGCAAATGCAGGCAGTGTAAACACCGCGAGAAGGAAAAACCAAAGCATCTTCATCTTTGCTAATTCAAATTTCATTTTTGTAATTTATAGGTTCATAAATCATGGTTGAAGATTTTGATGCATGGAGCATCATTTTTTGTGATCAAAAATAAGAACGTGGAAAATCAATTTGTTGAGTGCCTAATACCTCTTCTAAGACCATTTCAGGGGTGCAAATTAAAGATAATTTAACAATCATTTAATACAAAATATTGTGCGTTTCGAAAAAATAGTTCCGCAATCGTTTGCGGTTACGATTGCATAGAACATGTTTTACAGCATGTTCTTAGTTTTCATTAACTTTTTTTTGAAATCGTCTTTTATCCTGACCGAAAATCCGTTAAATTGCTTCGGAATTTGATTAGCATGCATCATCGAATAACCCTTACAATCGTTAGTCTTACATGAGTAGTCCGATCACGATAAAAGACATAGCAAAAGCGCTGAACATCTCGGCTTCCACTGTATCGAGGGCCTTAAAAAACCATCCTGATATCAGCAGGCACACCAAGGATGCCGTCAATGATCTTGCAGCTAAGCTGAGGTACAAACCCAATGCTATTGCTCTCTCACTGAAGAACAGCCGGACCAATACGATCGGTGTAATCGTTCCGGAGGTAGTACACTACTTTTTCTCTACCGTCATCAGCGGCATCGAAGATGTTGCTTACGATGCAGGGTACAATGTGATGATATGCCAATCCAACGAAAGGTATGATCGTGAAATAATTAATGCACAAGCACTTGACTCTAACAGGGTGGAAGGTGCATTGGTTTCTGTATCCAAAGAAACCCACGACTTCACCCACCTGTTAAACCTTGAAGAAAACGGAATGCCTATCGTATTTTTCGACCGTGCTCCCGAAGATATGGATGTAGACTGTGTCATTATTGACGACCGCACCGCTGCCTACAATGCAACACGGCACCTCATTGATACGGGATGTAAACGGATTGCCCACCTTGCCGCCCCGCAAACCCTGGGAATAGCGATCAAACGGTTCGAGGGATATAAACAGGCATTGGAGGATCACGGTATCCCATTCAATGAAGATTGGGTTGTCATTGCTGACTCTTTCGAACTGGCCGGTGATGCTACACGAAACCTGATGCACCTGGCCTCTCCACCGGATGCCATCTTCGCCGTAAACGATATGACAGCTATCGGTGCGATGAAAACCCTTCAACGGATGTCTATCGCCGTTCCGCAAAAAGTGGCCATCATCGGTTTTTCAGCCGGCTTCTTTTCGGATATTACGACTCCAACGTTGAGTTCTGTTGATCAGCATGGATACGAAATGGGTGTCGAAGCAGCAAAGCTGCTGCTCGAACGGATAAAAAAACCAACGGAAGACAAACACAAAACCCTTTTCATTGATACCCATCTGGTGATTCGGGAATCGACCAGGAGAAAGAGTTAGCCATACATTTTTGTTAAAAAACAGAAAAATTTGTTTTTTAATAAATTCTTTTTATACGTTTGTACCCGAAAATCATTTGTTTAGTCCTTATCTAAACCCTGTCCGTCCGGACAAGGCTTTCCTTTTTTTATTTTTTGCCATTTCGAAACAAGATCTTTTGTTCATCCACAAGATCCCGGGATTTGCCTGTTGAATCGGTTTGTCTTTCAGAAACCGGCTATCTGTCTCTCTCCGGATCTCAAAACATTTCATTGATATGGCAAAAAAACCAACGCTCTCGTTTTGGCAAATCTGGAACATGAGTTTCGGATTTCTCGGCGTTCAGATCGGTTATTCACTTCAAAATGGGAATACCAGCAGGATCCTCTCTGCCCTTGGCTCAGATGTCGGACACATCAACTATTTCTGGCTGGCAGCTCCCCTTGCAGGATTAATCGTTCAACCAATCATTGGACTTTCCAGTGATAAAACGTGGACCCGCATGGGAAGAAGAATCCCGTTTATTATGGGAGGGGCCATTGTCTCTGCCCTGGCGATGTTTTTTATGCCCAACTCTGAGTTTTTCGCGCACCTTCTTCCGCCCCTGTTTTTTGGGGCATCCATGCTATTATTGATGGATTGTTCCTTCAATGTTACCATGCAGCCTTTCCGCTCACTGGTAGGAGATATGGTATCGGAGGAACAGCGGAATATAGGTTTCTCGACGCAGGCATTTTTGATCAATGCTGGAGCTGTAGTTGGATCCATTCTGCCTTTTATGCTCACCTGGTTGGGGGTTTCGAATGTTCCCAACGAAGGTGAAAAAGTTGCCGCATCCGTAATCTGGGCCTTTTATATTGGTGGTGGTGCATTGCTGCTGACTGTCCTTTGGACAAGTTTTACTACCAAAGAATATACTCCTGACGAGCATGCCAGGTATAACAATCTGGAAAATGCAGAGAAAAAGAGAAGCTCCTTCCTCACCCTGTTGAAAAATACTCCAAAGACCATGCTGCAACTGGCATTTGTCCAGTTCTTCTCTTGGTTTGCACTCTTTCTGATGTGGGTTTACACTACTCCCGCCATTGCCGAAAATGTTTGGAATACAAGACCCGGCGATGCTACTTCTGGCGCCTACAACGAAGCAGCTAACTGGGTAGGGATCATTTTTGCAGCATACAGTGTCTTTGGCGCACTTTTCTCCATCGTAATGGCGCGGCTGGCTACCCGTTTCGGGCGCAAATCAATTTACCTGACATCGCTGGTTGCTGGCGGACTGGGATTGCTATCCATCGTTTTTGTCAAAGACCAGTATGGTTTGATCGCCTCCATGGTTGGCGTTGGCATCGCCTGGGCGGCCATCCTGGCCATGCCGTATGCCATGCTTTCTGCCTCCCTTCCTGCTGATAAGATGGGGGTCTACATGGGAATATTCAATGCCACCATTACCATCCCTCAGATTGCTGCCGGATTGCTCGGAAGCATTTTATTCACCCGTCTGGGAGGCCATGCAGTCTATATGCTCGGACTTTCCGGAGCCAGTATGATCCTTGCCGGAATCTCGGTGATTTTTATCAAAGAATACCAATCAACCAAAGAAAACTGAAAGTGAGTATTCAAGCCTGCATATTTGATCTGGACGGAGTTATTGTCGATACGGCCAAATACCATTACATCGCCTGGAAGGAGATGGCGGCGGATTTAGGCTTTGACTTCACCGAAAAGGAAAATGAATGGCTTAAGGGGGTAAGCCGGATGCGCTCGCTGGATATATTGCTCGAATTAGGCAGGATCACCAAGTCAGAAGCAGAGAAATTCCAGCTTGCTGAGCGAAAGAATCAACGTTACCTTGAATATGTCCGTCAAATGACGGAAGAAGAAATTTTACCGGGCGTGACCCGGTTCCTGGACGACCTCAGGAGCAACGGATTACTCATTGCTTTGGGTTCTGCCAGTAAAAATGCACCCCTGATCCTGGAACGGATTCACCTGAAGGAGAAATTCGATGTGGTAGTTGACGGGAACTCCGTCTCCAAAGCAAAGCCCGATCCGGAGGTTTTTCTTCGGTGTGCCGAACTATTGAAAGTTGAACCAAAAGAGTGTCTGGTCTTTGAGGATGCCCAAGCCGGAATAGAGGCCGCTTTGAACGGAGGGATGAAGGTCATTGGCGTCGGATCTCCGGATGATCTCTCTTTTGCCGACCATTTTATTCCCGGCTTTAAGAAATTAGATTATGAACTCATGTCGAAATGGTACATCTGAAAATTGTCATTTTGCAGAGCACATGTGGCATGGACATAGGGGCGATCCTGTGTGATAGCCCGGAGACTGAAGACTGTGGACTGAAGACTGTGTACTGAAGACTGTGTACTGAAGACTGTGTACTGAAGACTGTGTACTGAAGACTG
>Ga0163199_1001790_pt1 | contig 13273 bp, 11 predicted proteins | sample PL_2010_150m_FD_113537 | JGI IMG/M metagenome (GOLD analysis project Ga0163199, IMG submission 113537) | Freshwater microbial communities from Powell Lake, British Columbia, Canada to study Microbial Dark Matter (Phase II) - PL_2010_150m | ecosystem: Environmental > Aquatic > Freshwater > Lake ... | reverse complement strand
GGATTGCACATCAGGAATATCCAACCATGACAGATAAGAAAAAATTGCGGCGTGACACGATTACCTCGCACGCGGGGCGCGATCCGCGGCGCTTCGATGGCGCCGTGAACACGCCGGTGTTTCGCGCTTCGACCGTCCTGTTTCCGGATCTGGCGAGCTATCAGGGGCGCGACCCTGACGACTACAAAGTCATGCGTTACGGCATTTACGGCACGCCCACCACTTTCGCTCTGGAAGAGGCGGTCGCGCAGCTCGAAGGCGGCCATGCGGCGGTCGCCTTGCCCTCGGGCCTGGCTGCGATCGTGGCCGCGCTCTCGGCGTTCGCGCAATCCGGCGCGCACATGCTTATCGCGGATTCGGTCTATTGGCCGACGCGCAATTTCTGCGACCAGCGCCTGCGCCGCCTCGGCGTGGAAGTCGAATACTACGATCCGACCATAGGCGCGGCCATCGCCGGCCTGATCCGCCCGAATACGACCGTGGTGTTCTGCGAATGCCCTGGCTCGCTCACTTTCGAAATGCAGGATGTTCCGGCGATCGCCGCGGCCGCGCATGCGCGCGGCGTGGCGGTGCTCGCCGACACCACCTGGGGCACGCCGTATTTCTTCCGTCCGTTCGAGCACGGCGTCGACATCTCCATCCACGCCGGCACCAAATACATATCCGGCCATTCGGACGTGCTCATGGGCGTAATCGTCACCAATGAGCAATACTGGCTGACCTTGCGCCGCGCGGTCGCCGATTACGGCTACTGCGTGAGTCCGGATGACTGCTATCTTGCGCTGCGCGGGTTGCGCACCATCGGGGTGCGCATGCGGCACCAGCAACAGAGCGCGCTCAGGATCGCACGCTGGCTGCAGGCGCGGCCGGAAGTCCTGCGCATTCTGTACCCGGCGCTCGAGGGCGATCCGGGCCATGCGATCTGGAAACGCGATTTCAGCGGTGCCGCCTCGCTGTTCGGCGTGATCCTGAAGCCGGCGAGCGACGGCGCCGTCGCCGCACTGATCGACTCGCTGGAACTGTTCGGCATCGGCTCCAGTTGGGGCGGCTTCGAAAGTCTGGCGATACGCGCGGATCCGGGCAAATACCGCAGTGCTAGCAAATGGGATCCGGGCGGACCCTTGCTGCGCCTGCACATCGGTCTGGAAGATCCGGACGATCTACTCGCGGATCTGGAGCAGGGTCTGGCGCGCTTGAAACAGGCGAACTGAAGCCGCGGGCCGGCGCGCTGCACTGCGGCGATTGACCCGGTAGCTTCAGTCCTGATATTGTGATCGCAGCGAATTCCGTGCTGTCATGTTGTGCAGAAGGGGCGTCGAATGGCCTACACCGTAGCGCCCGAGACCATCGCCAGGACGAACTGGTGTCAAAAGGAATTTGCCTGCCTGCAGCAAGGCGGCTGCGAGAATTGTTCTAAATGTGAAATCGTCGGCGAGAACGCGATCAACGCACTGTTTCTGCGCAATCGGAAATCATCGGACTGCCCGTATTACTTCGATTTCGGATCCGCCTACCTGTGCACCTGCCCGACGCGCTACGCAATCTTCAAGCACTACGGTTCCTGAAAACGGTCTGACTGCCCATAAAGATTATCCACGGAATTTGTGGATAATCCTGTGGACAAGCGGCGGCGCGCGTTCAATTTGGCTACGCGCTTGCGCTGCAATTTCGGGTGTGCCTAATGTTTGAGCGTCCGCTGCCGGAAGCGCATTCACCGGCTCGGGCGCGTCAAACCGTGGCGTGCGCGCGCTTGCGCGGACGTTGGTGTTTACCCGCATCTTGCTGCGGGTTCTCGCCCTTGCGCAGAAAGTCGCGGTATTTCATGTCTTCGTGCAGCAGGTGATCGACCAGCAGCTGTTTGATGTGCAAGCCCTTGAGCGCCCAGGTAAAGCTCACGTCGGCCTGCTCGAATTCCTTCATCACCTGATCGAACTGCGCGGTGAGCTGGGCGTGTTTGGCGGCGTGCGCCGCCCGTTGCGGATACTTCCATTGCGCCAGCAGCCGTTGCTCATGCCAGAAATGGTGCGCCGCTTCCATCAGCATCAGATCAAGCAGCCGCTCGACGGTGGGTTTGTCGCGGCATTCGATGATCGCCTTGTTCAGGTCGTTGACGCGTCCGATGAATTGCCGGTGTTCTTCGTCGATTTCCGCGATACCAACGCTCAAAGCGTCGTTCCAGCGGATTTCCCATGCGGATTGATTCATGACACACCCTTTGCGTACAGCTGCAGGCATCGCCTGCAGATGCAAATGGTGCCGGTTTTTCGCTGCAGCAAATTGACGAGGATCAAGCAAGTTTCAGACAAGGGCAGGATCCGGACGGGCACCGGCAGGGCCGTCCGAATGCCGGGATCAAACCCCGATGAATACGACTTCCGTTACGGCTCCTGGACCACCTGGCTGGAAATTCTCACGTCCGCAAGTGCTAGGCGGTCGGCGAGGTTGCGCACCAGCGCGCGCATGAAGCTGCTGTGGCAAGGCTTGCTCATCCGGTCCAGGGCCGCGTCTTCGAACTCGGCGAGGACGACTTCGCTCATGGACTCGACCGTCGCCTGCCGCGGCAGATCCCCGCCGGAGATGTAACCCATTTCCCCGAAGAACTCCCCGGCGCCGATCACGTTGAGCAGGCGCCCGGCCTGGGTGACTTTGACGTCGCCCTGCGCCAGAAAGAACATGCTGCGGCCGGGATCGTTCTCGCGCACGATCTCGGAGCGCGCGTGCAGGCGTGTCCAGCGGCCCGCCTGCACCAGCTCCCAGATTTCCGCATCCGACAGCGTGGACAGCATGCCTACCCGCTTGAGCGCCGCGTACCTCTCGCTGTCGGGAATCGACCGCTCGTGGGCGCGCAGCCGGCCGATTTCGGCCAGTTCCAGCGCAAGGTCGGCCCAACTCGCGTAGCGCTCCTCCGGTTTCTTCTTCAACATGGTGAGCACGATGGCGTCCAGGCCGGTGGGCAGCGAGGGCCTCAGCTGACTCGGCGGCGGCGGCTCGTCCTGGAGGATGCTCTGGATCAGGTCGGTGATGCTTTCGGCGGCAAACGGCCGCTTCCCGGTCAACAGTTCATACAGCACGACGCCCAGGCAGTACATGTCGGTCACGTGGGTCAGCGGTTTGCCGCTGACCTGCTCGGGCGACATGTACGCCGGCGATCCGATATTGATCGACTGGGTGACGTCGCGATTGTGCAGAAACGCAGCGCCGAAATCGGTGATTTTCACGTCGCTGCCGTGGACCCTGATGATATTCGCCGGCTTGATATCCCTGTGGATGACGCCCTGGCGAAAGGCGTAGTCGAGCGCGCCGCAGCACTTGAAGCCGATCTGCACGACTTCGTCGGCCGGCAACAGCTTGTCCGCCTCGGTATGCGTGGCGAGATTCGTGCCCGGCACGTATTCCATCACGATGTAACCGGCATCTTCGCTCACCACGGCGTCGAGGATGGACGCGATGTGCGGGTGATTCAGCCGTCCGGCGAGAGACGCCTCCTTCAGGAACTGCTTGCGCAGCACACGTCCGAATTCGGGGTCCTGGAACACGGCAGGGTCGATTATTTTTACCGCAACCTCTTCACCCGAAAAGGTATCCACGGCGTGATAGACCGTACCTGAGCTTCCCTTGCCCAGCAGGTCTTTCAATTCGTATTTGCCGAAAATGTTGTTCACGCTCACTCCCTGGGCGCGCCTGTCGGATTGAAGCGGCGAATTGCAGGGGACATGTTATCAACTTTCGCCGCAAAAACCGCGATAATGCCGAAATGCCATGCCTGCCGCACGATGCTTGCACACTGCGCGGCGAATTGGAAGTGCATACGCCCATCCCGGGTATTGCGGCATCAGTCAAGGAGACCCAGTCATGCAGAATTCGAGCGGAAACGGCACCGTATTGTGGGATCTCGATGCGCGCGGCGTCGCCAGCGTCACGCTGAACCGTCCGCAGGTCAACAATGCCTACAACGGCGACCTGATCGCCGGCGTGCACGAGGCCATGGACGCCCTGGGCGCGAAGCCGGGCGTGCGCGCCGTGGTTCTCAGAGGAAACGGCAAGCACTTCCAGGCCGGTGCAGATCTCGCGTGGATCAGCGCGGTAAGCCGGATGTCGCCCGAGGAAAACGAGAAGGCCTCGCGCGCCACCGGAGAAGTCGTGCGCAGGCTGGACAGCCTGCCGGTGCCGGTCATTGCGCTGGTACAGGGCGGCTGTTTTGGCGGCGGCACGGGGATAGTCGCTGCCTGTGATGTCGTTGTCGCCAGCGAAGACGCGCTGTTCGCCATCGCCGAAACGCGCTGGGGCCTGATGGCGGGCGTCATCCTGCCGCAGCTGTGCCAGTCGATCGGCCTGCGCGCGCTGCGCCGCTATGCGCTCACCGGAGAGCGGTTCGACGCGCACGAAGCACAGCGCATCGGTCTCGCGCACGAGGTGTGCGCAACGGGCAAGCTCGAAGAGACGGGCGCGCGCATCGTCGATGCGCTGTTGATGAACGCACCGGGCGCGACCAGCGCGACCAAGATGCGCGCGCTGGCGGTGGCCGGCGCCCTGGTCGGGGATGTACTGTTCGCCGATCTGGTGCGCGAGCATGCGAGTACGCGCCAGCTCGCGGAAGCTGCCGAAGGACTGGCGTCGTTCAGGGAAAAGCGCAAGCCGGGCTGGTATCCGGCCGCGGCGTGACCAGAAGGGAAGAGGACGCACATGAATTTTCAACTCGATGAAGCACAGAAACTCCTGGTCGGCCTGGCCGATCGCATGGGACGCGAACAGTTTGCGCCCCAGGCTGCGCGCTGGGACCGCAACCACGAATACCCGCACGAAAACGCCGAGGCGCTGCGCCGCGCCGGACTGCTGGGGATGACCATTCCGAAAAAATTCGGCGGGCCGGAGCGCCCGTTGATCGACGTGGTGCTGGTCATCGAACAGATCGCCAAGTATTGCGGTGTGACCGCGCGCATCGTGGTGGAGACCAATATGGGCGCGCTGGGATGCGTCATGGCTTACGGAAGCGAGGTGCAGCAGCGGGAAATCGCACGCCGCGTGCTCGAGGAAGGCGACAAGCCCGCAATAGGCATGACCGAGCCCGGCGCCGGCACCGACCTGACGGCGCTAAAGACCAAGGCGGTCGAACGCGATGGCAGCTATGTCCTGAACGGCAGCAAACACTGGATCACCGGCGGCGGCATCTCCAGGACCAATCTGATTTTCGCCCGCATCGTGGACAGGAACGGTGCGGACCAGGGCATAGGCGGCGTTCTGGTGGATCTCGGAACGCCGGGCTTCACCATCGGGCATGTGGAGGACGCCATGGGCTTGCGCGGGATTCCCGAGGCGGAACTCGTGTTCAAGGACTGCGTGGTGCCCGCCGCGAATCTGGTGGTGCGCGATCCCAAGGACGGCTTCAAGAAGCTCATGAACGGCTACAACGCCCAGCGCATCGGCGCGTCCTCCGTCGCCCTCGGCATTGCGCAGGGCGCGCATGAGCTGGCGCTGGAGTACATGGGCCAGCGCGAGGCGTTCGGCAAAAAGCTCAAGGAGTTCCAGGGGCTGGAATGGATGATGGCCGAAGGCGAAATGCAACTGGAGGCGGCGCGGCTGCTGATCTACCGAGCAGCGTGCAATGCGCGCCGGCTGGAGAACAACGTCATGCTGCCGCAGATGAAAGAAGCGTCGATCGCCAAGGCCTATACCGGGCACGCCGCGTTCGAGGTGGTGAGCGATTCGCTGCAGATGTTCGGCGCCGCGGGCTATTCGCGCGACCTGCCGCTGGAGCGCATGCTGCGCGACGTGCGCATGTTCCAGATCGGCGGCGGCACCTCGCAGGCGCAGCTCAATATGATCGCGCGCAGCATTTTCCCGTCGCGCTAGCCCCTCCGGCTTGCGCCGGCCGGATCTCTGCTGTATGATTCAAACAATCGTTTGAAACGGGCGTATGAAACCTTATGACTGAGATCGACACGCGCCAGCGCATTCTCGACGCCGCCGAAACGCTGTTCACCCAATACGGCGTCGAGGGGACCACGCTGCGCCAGATCACCGGCGCGGCCGAGGTCAACCTCGCGGCGGTCAACTATCACTTCGGTTCCAAGGAAGAGCTGATCCGCGAGGTGTTCCACCGGCGGCTTTCCTGGCTGAACCAGCAGCGCCTGAGCGAGCTCGACCGCCTCGAAGCCGAGACCGGCGGCAAGCCCCTGAAGCCGAGCAGGATCCTCGAAGTGTTCTTCGGGGTCGCGCTGAAGATGGCAGCCGATTCCGATGGCGGGGGCCGCGCCTTCATGCGGCTGCTCGGGCGCACCTATCGCAACCCGCCGGAGTTCGTGCGCGGCTTCCTGGCCGAGGAATACACCGCGGTTATCGGCCGATTCAAGGCGGCGCTGATCAAGGCGCTGCCGGGCGTGCCGCAGGAAGAAATCCTCTGGCGTTTCCATTTCATGATGGGGGCGATGTCCTACGCGATGTCCGGCACCGATGCCCTGCACATGGTGGCAGAGGATGCACTCGACGACAGCGATGCCGAAGCGCTTTACGCGCGCCTGATGAGTTTCATGATCGGCGGCCTGCGCGCGCCGTTGCCTACCTTGCCCGCAAGTTCCGCCAAACGGCCGCGCGTCAAGAAGGCGGCTTAAACCGAATCACCGTTCCCACAACAGACACCAATTCAATCGGAAGGAGAAATTCATGGGTCAATACGTCGCTCCCTTGCGTGACATGCACTTCGTGCTGCACGAATTGCTTGAGGTCGAAAGCGAACTGAAGCAGCTGCCGGCGCATGCCGAAATCGATCTGGACACCATGAATCAGGTGCTGGAGGAGGGTGCGAAGTTCACCTCCAAGGTGCTGTTCCCGTTGAACCACTCCGGCGATCGCGAGGGCTGCCATCTGGACAAAGCCACCCATGAGGTAAGCACGCCCAAGGGCTTCAAGGAGGCCTACCAGCAATATGTCGAAGCCGGCTGGCCCGCGCTTTCCTGTGATCCGGAGTACGGCGGCCAGGGCCTGCCGGTGGTCGTGTACAACTCCTTTTCCGAAATGCTCAACTCCGCGAACCAGGCCTGGTACATGTACCCCGGCCTGTCCCACGGCGCCTATGCTTGCCTGCACGAGCACGGCACGGCGGAGCAGAAGAAGCTGTACCTGCCGAAACTGGTCTCCGGGGAATGGACCGGCACCATGTGCCTGACCGAGGCGCATTGTGGCACCGACCTGGGCCTGCTGCGCTCCAAGGCCGAGCCGCAGGCGGACGGTTCCTACAAAATCACCGGCAGCAAGATATTCATTTCCGCCGGCGAGCACGACATGGCCGCGAACATCCTGCACCTGGTGCTTGCGCGCCTGCCGGACGCGCCGGCCGGCACCAAGGGAATTTCGCTGTTCCTGGTGCCCAAGTTCACTCCCGCTGCCGACGGCAGCGTCGGTGCGCGCAACGCCATCACATGCGGAGCCATTGAGGAAAAGATGGGCATCCACGGCAACTCGACTTGCCAGATCAACATGGACGGAGCGACCGGCTGGCTCGTCGGGCAGCCCAACAAGGGACTGAATGCGATGTTCGTGATGATGAACGCCGCGCGCCTGGGCGTGGGCATGCAATCGCTGGGGCAGACTGAAGTCGCCTATCAGAACGCGCTGGTCTACGCCAAGGACCGGTTGCAGATGCGCAGCCTGTCCGGCGTGAAGGCGCCCAACCTGCCCGCAGACCCCATCATCGTGCATCCGGATGTGCGCCGCATGCTGCTGACTGCGAAGGCCTACGCCGAAGGCGGCCGCGCGTTCACCTCCTTCATCGCGCTGCAGATCGACCGCGAACTGTGCCATCCGGATGAAGCGGTGCGCAAGGACGCGGCGGACCTGGTCACGCTGCTGACCCCCATCGTCAAGGCCTTCATCACCGACAACGGCTGGATCGCGACTTCCGAGGCGATGCAGGTCTACGGCGGCCACGGTTACATTTCTGAATGGGGCATGGAGCAGTATGTGCGCGATGCGCGCATCAACATGATCTACGAGGGCACCAATACCATCCAGTCGCTGGATCTCCTTGGACGCAAGGTGCTGATGGACAACGGCGCCAAGCTGAAGAAATTCGGCGCGCTGGTGCAGGCCTTCGTCGAAGAGAACGGTACCGACGAGGCGATGAGCGAATTCATCACCCCGCTGGGGGAACTCGGCGGCAAGCTCACCAAGCTGACCATGGAAATCGGCATGAAAGCTTTCACCAACCAGGACGAGGTCGGCGCGGCCGCCGTTCCGTATCTGCGCGTGGTCGGCCACCTGGTCTACGCTTACTTCTTCGCGCGCATGGCGAAAATCGCGCTGGCCAAACTCGATTCCGGCGACGGCTTCTACAAGGCCAAGCTGGCTACCGCGCGGTTCTACTATGCCCGCCTGCTGCCGGAGACCGCCATGCTGATCCGCCAGGCGCGCTCGGGCGCCGCGAATCTGCTCGAACTCGAAGCTGAACTCTTCTAAGAGGATAACCATGAGCAATTTCATCGTAAGGAAAGTCGCCGTTCTCGGCGCCGGCGTCATGGGGGCGCAGATTGCCGCCCATTGCGTCAATGCGCGCGTGCCCGTGGTGCTGTTCGACCTGCCGGCCAAGGAAGGTCCGAAAGACGGCATCGTGCTGCGCGCCATCGAAAACCTGAAGAAACTTAACCCGGCGCCACTGGGCAACAAGGACGAGGCGGCCTATATCGAGGTGGGCAACTACGACGACCACCTCGAAGCGCTCAGGGGCTGCGACCTGATCATCGAAGCGATCGCCGAGCGCATGGACTGGAAACATGATCTTTACAAGAAGGTCGCGCCGTTCATCGCGCCGAATGCGATTTTCGCCAGCAACACCTCAGGCCTGTCGATCACGGCTCTGTCAGAGGGTTTCGACGCGCAGCTGAAGGCGCGCTTTTGCGGCGTACATTTTTTCAACCCGCCGCGCTATATGCATCTGGTGGAGCTGATCGCGACGGCAACGACGTCGCCGCAGATCCTCGACCAGCTCGAAGGCTTTCTGACCACCACGCTGGGCAAAGGCGTGGTGCGCGCGAAGGATACGCCCAACTTCATCGCCAACCGCGTCGGCATATTCGGCATGCTCGCGACCATGTATGAAGCGGAAAAATTCGGCCTCAGCTGCGACGTGGTCGATGATCTGACCGGGGCAAAGCTCGGCCGCGCCAAGTCGGGGACTTTCCGCACTGCGGACGTGGTCGGGCTGGACACCATGGGGCACGTGATCAAGACCATGCAGGATACGCTCGCGGGCGATCCGTTTTTCGCGGTCTACCGCACGCCGGACGTGCTGACCAAACTGGTGCAGGCGGGCGCGCTCGGTCAAAAGAGCGGCGCCGGGTTCTACAAGAAGGTCGGCAAGGAAATCCAGCGCCTGGATTTTGCCAAAGGCGAATACGTCCCGGGCGGCGGCAAGGCGGACGATCTCATTGCGCGCATATTGAAAGAGAAGGATCCGGCCAAGCGCATGAAGGCGCTGCGCGAATCCAAGAATCCGCAGGCGCAGTTCCTGTGGGCGATATTCCGCGATGTGTTCCATTACATTGCCGTCCATCTGGAGGCGATCGCCGACAACGCGCGCGACGTGGATTTCGCCATGCGCTGGGGCTTCGGCCAGAGCGTCGGCCCGTTCGAGACATGGCAGACGGCCGGCTGGCAGCAGATCGCCGGCTGGATCAAGGAAGACATAGACGCCGGCAATGCGCTGTGCAAAGCGCCGCTGCCTGCCTGGGTGTTCGACGGCCGCAGCGGCGTGCACCTGCCCGACGGATCCTATTCGCCGGCGCGCAAGACCAATGTGCCGCGCTCGACCCTGCCGGTCTATCAGCGCCAGGTATTCCGCTCACCGGTCGTTGGCTATACAGGCGCCGACGGCAGCACGGCGGGAACCACGGTATTCGAGGACGAATCGGTGCGCATCTGGCACCAGGGTGACGACATCCTGATCCTGTCGCTCAAGACCAAGATGCATGTCATCGGCCCGGGCGTGATCGGCGGTTTGGTAAAGGCGCTCGAGGAAGCCGAGAAGAGCTACAAGGGCCTGGTGATCTGGAACGCCGACGCGGCCGCGGGCGGCGCGTTCTCCGCCGGCGCGGACCTGCAATCGATGCTGCCGCTGTTCATGTCGGGCGGGGTCAAGGCGATCGAGCCCGCAGTGGCCGCGCTGCAACAGGCGCATCAGACGATGAAATACGCCAACGTGCCGGTAGTGGCCGCGGTGGGCGGCCTCGCGCTCGGCGGCGGCTGCGAACTTCTGATGCACGCGTCCAAGCGCGTCGCCCTGCTCGAATCCTATATCGGCCTGGTCGAAGTCGGGGTCGGGCTGATACCGGCGGGCGGCGGCCTGAAGGAAGCGGCGGTGCGCGCGGCGGCCGACGCCAAGGGCAACGATCTGCTGCAGTTCCTGAAAAATTACTTCATGAGTCCTGCCACAGCGGCGGTATCCAAGTCTGCGCTGGAAGCGAAGAAGATGGGCTACCTGGCCGCCGGCGACGTTATCGTCTTCAATGCCTATGAATTGCTGCATGTGGCGAAAGTCGAGGCGCGTGCGCTGTTCGACGCCGGCTACCGGCCGCCGCTCAGGGCGCTGGTGCCGGTGGCCGGACGCTACGGCATGGCGACCATCATGGCGCAGCTGGTGAACATGCGCGACGGCGGTTTCATTTCCGCACACGACTACAAGCTCGGCGGAATGATCGCCGAAGCCGTCTGCGGTGGCGAAGTGGAGAAGGACAGTCTGGTCAGTGAACAATGGCTGCTCGACCTGGAGCGCAAGTCCTTCATGGAACTGCTCAACCATCCCAAGACCCAGGAACGCATCATGGGCATGATGCAGACCGGCAAGCCGGTGCGCAACTAGGCCCTCATAGGAGAAACAACATGAGCAAACAATTGCAAGACGCCTATATCGTCGCTGCCACCCGCACTCCGATCGGCAAGGCGCCGCGCGGCATGTTCAAGAACGTGCGCCCGGATGATCTGCTGGTGCGCGCAATCCAGTCCGCCGTGTCACAGGTGCCGGGACTGGATGTGAATCTGATCGAGGACGCGATCGTCGGCTGCTCTTTCCCGGAAGCAGAGCAGGGCCTCAACGTCGCGCGCATGGCGGTGCTGCTGGCCGGCCTGCCGAAGACCGTTGCCGGCGTAACCATCAATCGCTATTGCGCCTCAGGCATTACCGCCGTTGCGATGGCGGCTGACCGCATCCGCGTCGGACAGGCCGAGGTGATGATCGCCGCCGGCGCCGAGTCGATGTCCATGGTGCCGATGATGGGCTACCACCCGTCGATGAACATGGGCATATTCAAGGACGAGAACATCGGCATGGCCTACGGCATGGGCCTGACCGCGGAAAAAGTCGCGCAGCAGTGGAAGGTTTCGCGCGAGGCGCAGGACGAGTTCTCGTTGAAATCGCACCAGAAGGCGATTGCCGCGCAGCAGGCGGGTGAATTCAAGGGCGAGACGACACCGGTCGAGATCGTCGAGCGCTTTCCGAATCTTTCGACCGGAAAGATAGACATCAAGACCCGCAGCGTGGACACGGACGAAGGCGCCCGCGCCGACACCAATCTGGCCGCGCTGGGCAAGCTGCGCCCGGTGTTTTCACCCAAAGGCTCGGTCACCGCCGGCAACAGCTCGCAAACCTCGGACGGCGCCGGCGCGCTGATCCTGGTCAGCGAAAAAATTCTCAAGCAGTTCAATCTGACGCCGCTCGCGCGCTTTGTGTCGTTCGCGGTCAGGGGGGTGCCGCCGGAAATCATGGGAATCGGTCCGAAAGAGGCGATTCCCGCTGCCTGCAAGGCGGCCGGCATCACCCAGGATCAGATCGACTGGTTCGAACTGAACGAGGCTTTCGCGGCGCAGTCCCTCGCCGTCATGCAGGACCTGGGCCTGGATCCGGCAAAGGTGAATCCGATGGGCGGCGCGATCGCGCTGGGCCATCCGCTGGGCGCGACCGGCGCGATCCGCTCGGCGACGGTCATCCATGCATTGCGGCGCAAGAACCTCAAGTACGGCATGGTGACCATGTGCGTGGGTACAGGGATGGGGGCTGCCGGAATATTCGAACGCGTGTAAGCTGCGCGGGCGACTTCCGATCGCCAGACAGGGGCCGTTTCGGCAGTTCCGGGATGGCCTCTTTTCAATGGAATCCTACAGAAGGGTACAAGCATGAAACTCTACTATTCACCTGGCGCCTGCTCCATGGCGCCGCATATTGTGTTGCGCGAAGCGGGGTTCAAATTCGACATCGAGAAAGTCGACATTCCCAACAAGAAGACTGCGGGCGGCGACGATTTCTGGAAGATCAACCCCAAAGGCTACGTCCCCGCGCTCAAGCTCGACGACGGCGAGGTGCTGACCGAGGTTGGCGTGATATGCCAGTACCTCGCGGACCAGAAGCCGGAATCCGGCCTGGCGCCGAAGTTCGGCACCATGGAGCGATATCACCTGATGGAAACGCTGAATTTCACTGCGAGTGAAATCCACAAGCAGATCGGCGCGCTGTTCAACCCGAAGATGACCGCGGAGATGAAGGAAGTCCAGCTCGGCGTGATCGAACGTCGCTTCAACGCGCTGGAAAAGCTATTGGCAGGCAAGAAATATGCGATGGGCGACAAGTTCAGTGTGGCCGATGCCTACCTGTACACAGTGCTCAACTGGACCGGGATGCACAAGATCGACCTGGGCAAGTGGCCGAACATCAAGGCTTTCATGGGCACGGTCGGCGCGCGGCCGGCGGTGCAGGAAACGCTGAAAGCGGAAGGTTTGCTCAAGTAGGACCCGCCGCTCCGATACCAGCGCAGAGGAACTTCCTTGATGGCGATCATCGATTCCCAGGTCCACGCCTATGAGGCAAACACGCCGAAACGGCCCTGGCACAGCGTGCCGAATTGGCCCGATCACGCCACGGGTGACGAGATGGTGGCCGCGATGGACAAGGTCGGGGTCGACGGCGCGATCTTCATCTCTTCCTTTTCCATGTACCGGTACGACGCCAGCTATGCGGTGGAAGTGCAACGGGCCCACCCCGGCCGGTTTGCACTCGTCAAGCCGGTCGATCCGGATGATCCGGCGGTGGCCGATGTCATCGCCGACTGGAAGAAGACGCCGGGCACGGTCGGGATTCGCATCATCATGACGAAGGAAGCGGGGCGCGAGCCGAACGACCCGGGCCTCGGCCGGATCCTGCGCGAAGCCGTTCGGCACGACTTTCCGGTCAACATGCTGTGCTGGGGCAATCTGGACGCGGGCACGGCGCTGATCGACCGCTACACCGATGTGC